>Ga0302187_10002123_pt1 | contig 16527 bp, 17 predicted proteins | sample II_Bog_E1_3_FD_202120 | JGI IMG/M metagenome (GOLD analysis project Ga0302187, IMG submission 202120) | Peat permafrost microbial communities from Stordalen Mire near Abisko, Sweden - II_Bog_E1_3 | ecosystem: Environmental > Terrestrial > Soil > Wetlands > Peat | place: Sweden: Abisko...
AATCTCTCGTCCTCACGCATAGCTTCGCTGCGCAGCTCGGTTCCAGGACTCACTGGCGAGCCGGAGGATGCGCGCCTCACCGGAGGAACGCGTTCGCTGATGCGTCGCGTCCTCGGCCTCAACGTCATCGCCCCGGTTCTCGCCGTGGCGAGCGCACTCCCCACGCCGCGCCGCGCCGTGCGCAGCCTCAAAGCTCCGCAGCCCCAGGTCGCGTAGCCCGGCCCTCATTTTCGAAGCAGCACAAAGGCGGCCCGAGGGCCGCCTTTGTGCTGCGTGTCATGTTCACCATGAGGGTCGAAAAGCTGTTCTACGCCCGCTCCGCGAAGACCGCCGCTCCCACGATGCGCGTCACCGGATCCTCCGCGACGATCTCCATGGAGTAGTTCTGCAGCGAGCTCATCTTCACCATCTGGTGCAGGTAATCGCGCAGTATCGGAAGGTCGACGAAGCGCACGTTGTAACCCGAGAGATAAAACTTGCCCGCGCCCGCGAAGTGAATCGAGCTTGCCGTGGCGGCAGCCAGGGCCTTGTGCCAAAGCTGCTTGAACTCCACGCAACGGGCATCGGAGCGATTGTTGGCAGCCTCGAAGACCTCTTCCGGCTCCAGGTCGAGGAACCGTAGTCGCATCGCCCGGTGGCCCATGATGCCTTCCAGGTGGCCACGCCCGCCGCAGCCGCAGTAGTTTTCCTTGTCATCCAGAGAGACCACGCTGTGGCCGCCCTCCATCACCTCCCCGGTGAAGGGGTACATTCCAAATCCGATCCCTGTACCCAGCGTCCACACGCGCACGCAGCTATCCAGCTTGCTGTGCTGCGACGCGAGCCCGGCCGCGATGGCATCCGCATCGTTCGAGAGCACCACCGGAATCTCCAGCCCTCGAGCAGCGAGTCCAGCCATGACCATCTCGCGGAAGCGGGCGCCCTTGAGCTGCGGAAGGTTCGGAGCTTCTTCCACGACGCCATTGGTCACGTAGCCAGGCAGCGAGATTCCCACGGTCGTGAGCTGTTTCTCATACCCTTTGGCAACACGAGTCACCAGGTCGCAGATGGCGCTGGCCAGCCCATCGGCCGGCATCTCGATCAGCGGACTATCGTCTTCCTCGTCGTTCGGACGGGGCTCAGGGAAGGCCACCAATGGGCCCTCAACCTTATGGTCCGTGACCACGCCGGCATACAGGCGCTCGGCAACCGTGACGCCAACGATGGTCTGTGCAGCGCTCGGGGGGGCTTCGCTCATCGTCAAATCCTCTCGTAGAACTCAGGTGCGCTATGGCTACGTGACGGTAGCTGCTGGGCTGTAGCGTCGTCAATCGCGATGCTTCGCCTAGTCGAACTTGGAGACGCGATTCAGGCCATTGAACGCGGCCACCTTGTAACACTCCGCCAGCGTCGGGTAGTTGAACACCGTGTCCACGAAGTACTCCAGCTTGCCGCCCAGCGCCATCACCGCCTGGCCAATGTGCAGCAGCTCGCTCGCACCTTCGCCGATGATGTGTACGCCCAGGAGAAAGTGCGTTTCGCGATGGAAGATGATCTTCAGCCGCCCGGTCGTGTCGCCACGGATCTGGCCTCGCGCAATCTCGCGATAGTAGGCAAGGCCAACCTCGTACGGCACATCCTCTTCCGTCAGCTGCTCTTCGGTCTTCCCGATGAAGCTGATCTCCGGGATCGTATAGATGCCATACGGATAGAAGCTGGGGTTGGAGACGATGCTGGTTTCTCCAAAGGCGCGCGCTGCTGCGATGCGCCCCTGTTCCATCGAGACCGAGGCCAGCGACGGAAACCCGATCACATCTCCCGCTGCGAAGATGTTCGGACACTTGGTGCGGAAGTCCTTATCCACTGGGATGCGACCGCGTGCGTCGGCCTCCACGCCCACCGCGCCCAGGTTCAACTCATCCACATTGCCCTGGCGACCGACGGCATACAGCAGCACATCGCCGGAGAGCTTCTTCTTGGACTCAAGGTTGGCGACCACGCCGCACTCGTTCTCTTCTACGGATTCCAGCCCTTCGTTCAACCGCATCGTCACACGCGCATCACGCAGGTGGTAGCTCAACGCCTCGACGATCTCCTGGTCCGCGAACTCCAGCAGCCGCGGCCGACGCTCGATCAGCGTCACGCGAACGCCCAGCGCCGCAAACATGCAACAGTACTCCACGCCGATCACACCGCCGCCCACCACGATCAGCGTGCGCGGCAGATCCTTCAGGTTCAGGACCATGTCGCTGTTCACCACCGTCGTGCCGTTGATGGGAACCTTGGGCGAGGTGGCGGGCTTGGTGCCCGTCGCGATCAGTGTGTTCGCCGTCTCGTACACGGTCGAGCCGCGCGAGTTCGTTACCTTCAGATGCGTAGGATCTTCAAAGCTCGCGATGCCCACCAGCATCTCGATGTTGTTGCGCGAAAGCTGGGCCTCGGTCACATCGACCTCGGTCTTGATCACATGCTGCGTGCGGAAGGCAAGGTCCGCCATGGTGATGCGTTCCTTCACCCGGTAGTTCATGCCGTAGATCGATTTATAGTTGTAGCCCGAGAGGTGCAGCACCGCCTCGCGCATGGTCTTCGAGGGGATCGTGCCGGTGTTGATGCACGCTCCGCCCACCACCTCGCGCGATTCCACCAGGGCGACGCGCTTGCCCATCTTGGCGGCATAGATCGCCGCACGCTGTCCGGCGGGGCCGGATCCGATCACGATGAGGTCATAGGCGCCTGGCATGCGTTCGGGGATATCTCCTCGGTAGATTTTGGAAAGCGACTCGGGCCGGGGTCCGGTTCCCCACGGGCGCTCGGGGGCCTTCGCGAAGAAGGAGCGAGACAGCCTTGCGATCAATCCCCATCATAGAACGTCACGACTTCAGTACCATGAAAGATCGGGCATGAGCGTTCTCGGCATCACTGCACAAACGGCTTCACCCGCGCTATCAGCTCCTATGCGCTGCGCCATCACGTCCGGAACAGCCAGGACCTCCCGCGATGTCGGCGCACTGGCCACACTTGCACAAGAGTGGGCTTCAATCGGAATCGATCTCGTGCAGCTACGCGAGCCCCTGCTCCCGGCAGGCCTGCTGTACGAGGCCGCCCGCGAGATGCTCGCCGCGATCGCAGCGCAGGGTGCAGCCACGAAGCTGCTGATCAACAGCCGAGCCGACGTGGCAGTCGCCGCCGGAGCCCACGGCGTGCACCTCACCTCGCGTCCCGGAGAGCTGACCGCCCAACAGGTTCGAGAGCTTTATGTCGCTGCTGGACTGGCAGGACCCAACGTAGGAGTCTCATGCCATACGCTCGAAGAGGTAACGCGAGCAAAAGAGCAGGGAAGCGACTTCGTACTCTTTGGCCCCGTCTTCGAGAAGCGCGTGCGGGGCCAACTCGTGCACGAAGGCGTAGGCCTCGATCTGCTCCGCGAGGTTTGCATCGCGGCTGACGCCCTGCCGGTCCTCGCCCTCGGCGGCATCACGTCCGGCAATGCTCCCCAGTGCTTCGCCGCTGGAGCTTCGGGAATCGCTGGAATCAGGCTCTTCGGCGGATAGCCGCAGCCCAGCCGTGCATCGTTCGCCGCTCCCGGCCGTCCAATACATGAGAAAATAAGGCAGGCCCATGATTATCAAGCCACTAGATCTCGTCGACGAACCGCTCGCGCTGGACGTCACGTTCGAACCGGGAAGCATCGACTACCCGGAGGTTCGGCAGGTCAGTCCCCTGAAGCTGACGGGCCACGCCGAACTCATCGTGGAACATCGCGGCCCGAGAGATTTCGTCGAGGATATTCGCCTTCGCGCGAAGGTCTCCGGCGACTTTGAGGCCCCTTGCGCTCGCTGTCTGGAGCCTGTTGCCGAGCAGGTTGAGGCGAGTTTCGACCTCATCTTCCGGCCCGCCGCCGCTGATGCAGAGCCGGGCGAGCATTCTATTACCGAAGACGAGACAGAAATCGGGTATTATGAAACGAGCGGCCTGTTGCTGGAGGACGCCGTACGGGAGCAGGTGCTTCTTGCCCTGCCCGGACGGTTGCTCTGCCAGCAGGACTGCCAGGGTCTGTGTCCGCAGTGCGGCGCGAATCGCAACCGCACCCAGTGCGACTGCGTGCAGCCTGTAGCGGACAGCCGGTGGAAGGCTCTTGCCGACCTGGGCGCACCCCAAGCCTGACCCCTGTACAGCCCTGCTGCGAGCCCCAAAGGCCCGCAAGAATTTTTGATTGTGAGCCCTTCGAGGGTGTGGCCGGTTGTCTCGGTTCTCCCCCAGTGCTCAAAAGGATCTGACATGCCTAATCCGAAACGGCGCCATTCCAAGCAGCGCACCGCCAAGCGCCGCAGCCACGACTTCCTCACTGCCACCGGCCTTTCTGTTTGCCCCAATTGTGGCGAAAAGAAGCTTCCGCACCGCATCTGCAAGAAGTGCAAGGTCTACGGTCGCAGCACCTACGGCGAAGCCAAGGCAACGGCGTAAGCTGTTGATCGCACCGCCCTCTTTCGGACGGTGCAACCTGCTTCTGCTTCCAGGGTCCTGCTGATTCCATCAGCCGGGCCCGGTTCCATTCCAGAGACACGAGAACACTGCGCAGCGCATCTATGCCGGTCGACATCGCCCTTGATGCCATGGGGTCGGACAAAGCGCCCGATCCTGAGATTCGTGGCGCTATTCTTGCCGCTCGAACATTGGATATCCGCGTCCACCTCATTGGACCGGAAGAGATCCTGCGTCCGAAATTGCGCGAGGCGCTGCGTGGGTACCGCCGCCAGGATCGCCCTCCTGTTTTTCTGGTCCAGGCCAGCGAATGGATCACCATGCAGGACAAGGCGGCCTTGGCCGTCCGCTCCAAGCGTGACTCCTCCATGCGCGTCGGCCTGAAGATGGTCCGCGAAGGCCGTGCTGCGGGCTTCGTCACCGCCGGAAACACCGGTGCGGCAATGGCTACCGCCAAGATGGTGCTCGGTTCGCTCGGAGGCGTCGATCGCCCCGCCCTGGCAGCCGTCTTTCCCACTTCGACCGGTTCGCCTACCCTCGTCCTCGACGTAGGAGCCAACTCTGATTGCGACCCCGAAAACCTTGTGCAGTTCGCCTTCATGGGGGATCGCTACGCTCGCGACGTCCTGCGTATCGCGAATCCGCGCGTGGGCTTGTTGTCCATCGGCGAAGAGGACTCCAAGGGCAACGCCCTCACCAAAGACACCCTCCCGCTCCTCCGCGAAACCAAGCTGAACTTCATCGGCAACGTCGAAGGCCGCGACCTCTTCAACGGCCGCGTGGACGTCGTGGTCTGCGATGGCTTTGTTGGCAACGTCGCTCTCAAGACGGCCGAGGGACTCGCCAAACTGGTCAACACCAGCTTGCGCGAGAGCCTGAAGTCCACGGTGACCTCACAGGTCGGCGCGCTGCTCTCACAGAAAGCTTTTGCTGCCTTCAAGAAGCGCCTCGACTACACCGAATACGGTGGAGCTCCACTGCTCGGCCTGCGCGGCGCTGCCATCGTCGGCCACGGCAGCTCCAACGACCGTGCCATCATGAACGGTATCCGTGTCGCGGCAGAGTTCGCGGGCGCGCATGTCGGTGCGAGTATTGAGGCAGCGCTGGCTAATCGCTAGGCCAGGCTGCTCGGCAAGGAGTCATGATGGCCAGTCTGAAGTTCCTCGATCCGCCTCCGCCCGCGATACGCGACAAAGCCGCCTTTGAGCTGTTGCGCGTCTGGGTGGCCGAGCAGGGCCAGCACGTCAGCCTGCGTTCCGGAGTATGGGAAGATCCCTTCGCCTGGGGCATTGTGCTCGCCGACCTCGCGCGCCACATCGTCAACGCGGAAGCTATCACCAAGAAAGATGTCGACCGCGATGCTTTCCTTGAGCGCTTGATCGAAGGCTTCAACGCCGAGATCGAATCGCCCACGGATGAGCCCGAAGGCGAGATTCAGTAGCAGTCTCTTGTTCTGAGGTGTGAATGGAAGGCGCAGACCGCGTCTTCCATTTGCAGACCGCGTCTTCCATTTACCGTCGCACCTGACAACTGAGAACTGACAACGAACAAACGCCGTTACATGACCCGCGCTACGCGCTCCAGCTCCGCCTGCATGGATTCTGCCGTGGCACGGTGCAGCTCCAAGCTGCTGGTAATCTTTCGCGCTTCCTGGCTGCAGACCCCGTAGCCGCGTCCGGAGAGAAAGTTCGAAACGATCTCTGCGGCCTGAAATGAGTCCACATGGCTCTGCAGCAGCTCAGTACGCAGAGTCATCAGGTCTGCATGGGTGAACTTTTCGACATGGGAGCGGTCTTCGCGCGTCGCCGCGGCATCATTCTGCTTCGTCTGCTTCACGTCTTGCTTCACGGGACCACCTCCTGTTAGTACTTGCGTCCTTATACCGCGTTCGCGTTGCGAGTTCTGCGTCGCTAGTCACGCTTGTGGCAAGCTTCGTGGGAAGCTACTGGTCTCTGGTTAGAACACACATGCCGCCATAGGGTTGCAGGAAGATCGAAGCAAGTTTCACGGAAGTTTTGAGCAACCCTTCTGCTTCGGAGCTTGGATCGTGGCATTCTGTCCCCTGTGCCGCGATATCCTTGATCTATGACGTCTGTAGTCGAGGGAGTGGTTTCAGTGAGCGCACGTGTTCTGGATGGTGTGGCGATCGCCACGGAGATCAAGCAGGAGCTGGCAAGCAAGGTAGCGGCAGCGAAGGCCCAGGGCTACACACCTGGCCTGGCGGTAGTTCTGGTCGGCGATGTCGCTGCGTCGCAGATCTATGTGCGCAGCAAGATCAAGACCTGCGGCGAGCTGGGCATCTACTCGGAGCTGCACACGCCGCCAGCCGACGTAACGACAGCCGAACTGCTTGACCTCGTCGCCCAGCTCAACAGCCGCGATGAGATCGACGGCATCCTCATTCAGCTCCCGCTGCCTGCGCACGTGGACACCTCGAAGCTCCTCGAAGCGGTTGATCCGCGCAAGGACGTCGATGGCTTCCACCCCATCAATGCAGGCCGCCTGCTCTCGGGCGCACCCATGAGCGAGGTGCTCGCACCCTGCACGCCCGCCGGCATCATGGAGGTCCTCGAGCGCAGCGGCATCCCCGTCGCCGGGCAGCGCGCCGTGGTCCTTGGCCGCTCGAACATCGTGGGCAAGCCCATCGCCGCCATGCTCATCAATGCTTCGGCCACGGTGACCGTGTGCCACTCGAAAACCAAAGGCATCGCCGACTACACACGCGAGGCGGACATCCTCGTCGCTGCCATCGGCCGCTCCGGCTTCGTCACCGCGGACATGGTGCGCCCTGGCGCGACCATCATCGACGTCGGCATCAACCGCATCACCGGCGAAGCCGAGTTCGAAAAGTTCTTCTCCGCCGACCAGGCTCGCCGCGAAGGCTTCCTCAAGCGCGGCTCCACCATCATTGGCGACGTGGACCCGGCGGCCTTCGCACTCAGCTCCGCATACACGCCGGTCCCCGGCGGCGTCGGCGCGCTCACCATCGCCATGCTGATGTCCAACACCGTAAAGGCCGCGGCCATGCGCCGCGCCGTGTAGACTTCCGATCACGGAGGCACCATGAGCGGCAACATGAGCCAAACCCGTATGCGGGCCCTGCGAATGATCCTCTGGATGCTCGCCATGTGCGCCACCAGCTGCATCGTTGCCTGGTACTGGCCTCACAAGGTAATCATGGTGCCGCCCATGTTCCTCGCGATCATGGTGCCGACGGTCCTTCTACCTTTGCACCCCAAGTCGAAACAGAGCGCTGGCTAGCTTGATGCTCCGTGTAGGCCTCACCGGAGAGATGGGTAGCGGCAAGTCCACGGTCGCGCGCCTGCTCGCGCAGCACGGCGCCGTCGTGCTCTCCTCCGACGAGATGGGCCGCGCCATGATGCAGCCCGGCCTGCCTGTGTATGCCGCCATTGTCGCAAGCTTCGGCCCCAGCGTCGTGCAGCCCGATGGCTCGCTCGACCGAGGCGAACTCGCACGCCTCGCCTTCGATCCCCAGCATCCCCGCGTCGAAGAACTCAACACCATCGTGCATCCTGCAGTGCTTGGCGAGCAGGCGCGGCAGATCGCAGGATTCCAGCACAAAAACCCGGATGCCATCGTCGTGGTCGAGTCCGCCCTGATCTTTTCCGCAAAGGACCACTCAACCCCATGGCGCGATCGCTTCGACGCCATCGTGCTGGTCACGGCCTCCGAAGCGATCAAAGTCGCCCGTTTCATCCAGCGCTCCGCAGCAGGCCGCGAGCTGTCATCGCAGGAGCATAGCGCCCTGGAAGCGGATGCCCACGCCCGCCTCGCACGCCAGGCCATCACACCCAGCCAGGCGGCCGATTGTCTCGTCATTGAGAACAACGCCGATCTTCCTGCGCTCGAAGCCCAGGTCGCAACGCTATGGCAAGAGCTCCAGCAATACGCAATTCACAACATCGACCGCTAGCAGTGTTCTCAGCGCACCGCGAGCGGAATGCTCGATCCCACGCTCGTCGTGATGATGTCGTTCGACGTCACCGTCTCCAGCGGCAGCGGCGTTCCGCTCTGCGTGGGAGAGTAGATCGCGGTAAAGCCCGTCACCACGCTCGCACCCGTCTCCACCACCGGGATGTACAAGTAGCCGTTGCTGTCGATGCGCAGCACGTTGCTGTAGGTCTGCCCGGTATAAGGCGCTGTCACCGGCTGCAGATTGATCGACGTGAGCGGCGTAGGCGTCCCCGAAGCTCCGGGCGCAAACTCCACGATGGTCAGCTGCTCCACCGCCCACAGGTTCCCGCTGGCATCCAGCGCGATTCCGCCAAAGTACGACCCACTCGGCGCATAGAGCGTCGCCGTGGGCGTGGCCGCTCCACTCGCTCCAGCGGCAAATGTATCGATGAAGTACGCTCCGCCGTTGTACCCCGAGACGAAGATGCGGCCTGTGGTGTCCACCGCAACGTCGTTGATGTACCGAAAGCTCGTCGGGTTCAGCACGACGCTGGCGGTAGAGCTTCCATTGGCCGTCGCTGCGTACACCTTCACCGAGGAAAGCGTGTTGGACTGCCCGGCATAGATCTGCCCGCTGCTATCGGCAGCCAACGCAGTCAGGGCCCCGGGCTCCAGCACCACCGAGCGCGTCGGCGTAGCCGAGCCGGACGCTCCCGCCGGGTATACCAGCACCTCGCACTGCTGCGCATTGCCGGAGACCGTTCCGCCCACATAGAGATTGCCCTTGGGGTCGACGGCCAGCAGTGTCACGCTCAGAAAGCTGGGCACATTCAGCGCCGTCCCCGTTACCGTGCTGGTAGCTGTCACCTGCACGGGCAGCACCTGTGTAGCGCTGGAAGCCGCCATGTACAAGGTCGAGGATAGGGGCGCGGGTCCGCTCGTCGTACCGCCCGCTGGTCTTGTGATGTCCGAGCCGCAGCCCGTGAGGCAGGGAAGCGTCAGCGAGGTCGCGAGCAGAATCAGGAGGGGTGCAGCACGTCCCGTATTGGCGAGTGGCATGGGAATGGGCCCAGGAAGAATTTCTGCCAGGTTCAGCCGGACTGAAGGACAACAGCAACTGAAGCGGCATGCACAGAGTACCAAATCAGTAAATACCACCTTCGTGTACCGGGAATTGACTCGCCCGACGCGCCCACGCGGGTACTTGGGCCGCCGTTTGCTGAGAAGTTGACCCGTTCGGGCCCTATTTCACGGCGATCGGCAGGCCGATGGGTTGCTGCGTGGGGAAAAAAGCGATTCCGGACATCTGCAGTTCGACGAGCGGTGTGGCATTGCCCGTCTGTGTGGGCAAATACACCTCGGTTCTCGAACTCCCGCCCGCGACGGTGCCGCCAATGTTCAGGGACGCCCCCACTGGAACGTAGAGATTGCCGGCGCTGTCCATCCGTAGCTGATTGTTGCCGTAACTCTGTTCAACGATTCCGCTGGGACCCGGCAGGTTGATCGTATTCATCGGTGTTGCCACTCCCGACGCTCCGGCGGAGAATTCGACTACCGTCGTCTGCTGGGCAACTGCCCAGATGTCGCCCGAAGCATCTACCGCGATGCCGCCAAACGTCCCTCCGGCCGCAGGGGAAATCGTTGCCGTTGGCGTAGCTGCACCGCTCGCTCCAGCGGCATATGTATCGATGAAGTAAGCAGATCCGGTATAGCCGGAGACGAAGATCCTGCCCGTGCCATCCAGCGCAAGGTCCGAGACGCTCTGGAACTTCGTGGGGTTCAGCACCCTCGTGGCGATGGCGGAACCGCTGGCTGTCGCCGCATAGATCCGCACCGAAGCCTGGCTGCCGCTGGTCAGGCCCGCATAGATCTGGCCAGTATCGTCCACCGCCAGCGCGGTCAGCACGCCTGTCTCCAGCATCACGCTCCGCACCGGTACATTCGGCTTCGTCGAGGTTGGGGAGTACACCAGCACCTCGCACTGTTGAAAGTTGGCGAGCACCGGCCCGCCGACATACAGCAGACCACTGGAATCCACCGCCATCACGTTGATCGAAATGGTTGAGGGAAGATTGACGATCGTCGGCGTGGAAGCCCCCGTGGCCGTCACCGGGTAAGCCCCCACACTAATCGTCGGCACGCCAAACTGAATCAGCGAGTAGTATGTCGACGAGATTGAGGTTCCGGTGCCTGTGGTGGTGCCGCCGCCGCCAGTCGTCGTGCCGGTGCCGCCTGTCGTGGTGCCGGTGCCTGTCGAACCCGTTCCCGATGTGGTCCCACTAGCGGATGTCGACGTGCTGCTTCCTGCTAAAGCGGCCGCGAGATTCAGGTTGGAGCTGCACCCAGTGAGGCTCACGCCGCATAGAAGCAGCGTCAACGAACCTGGCAGCAAAGTAAGCGGGACCTTCCCTGGGACGAAGTATGGCATCGTGTGAAGCTCCGGAGAGAAATCCGCACAGTAGCGGCGGGTCGTACACGAGATACGGTCGAGCAGGTCCTTGCGCGGCTAGTGTAGCAAAGACCTTTGTCGCGTCACCGCAGCGGCCACCCTATTTTCATGGCGCTGGTTTTCCTGGGTCGCTCCCATTCGGGCCAGGGAAGACACGAGCGCTCTGGTATCCTGAAGCCGCTAAAGGAGCAAATATGGCCGCGATTGCTGAAGTTATTACCACCCCGAATTACAAGGTTGCCGATATCTCCCTCGCTGAGTGGGGCCGCAAGGAACTCACCATCGCTGAGGCGGAGATGCCCGGCCTGATGGCCATCCGCGCCAAGTACGCCCCGCTGCAGCCCCTCAAGGGCGTGCGCGTCACCGGTTCGTTGCACATGACGATCCAGACCGGCGTGCTCATCGAGACCCTCACCGCCCTCGGCGCCACCGTTCGCTGGGCCAGCTGCAATATCTTCTCCACCCAGGATCACGCCGCCGCGGCTATCGCCGCCTCCGGCGTTCCGGTCTTTGCCTGGAAGGGCGAGACCCTCGAAGAGTACTGGTGGTGCACGGACCAGGCTCTGCGTCACGTCGACGCCAACGGCAAGGAATGCGGTCCTGAGCTCGTCGTCGATGACGGCGGCGACGTCACCCTGCTCATTCACAAGGGCTATGAGCTCGAGAACGGCGAACGCGAGTGGGTCGATGCCGAAGCCCACTCTGGCGAAGAGGCCATCATCAAGGCCCTCCTCAAGACGATTCATGCCGAGAACCCGCAGCGCTGGCACACCGTCGTCAAGGATTGGCGCGGCGTCTCCGAGGAGACCACCACCGGCGTCCATCGCCTCTACAAGATGATGGAGCAGGGCAAGTTGCTCGTGCCTGCCATCAACGTCAACGACTCGGTCACCAAGTCCAAGTTCGACAACCTCTACGGTTGCCGCGAGTCGCTGGTGGACGGCATCAAGCGCGCCACCGACGTCATGATCGCCGGCAAGGTCGCCGTGGTCTGCGGCTACGGCGATGTAGGCAAGGGCTCGGCGAAGTCGCTGCTCGGCCTCGGCGCCCGCGTCATCGTCACCGAGATCGATCCCATCAACGCCCTCCAGGCTGCGATGGAAGGCTTCGAGGTCACGACCATCGAGGAGACCCTCGGCCGCGCCGATATCTACGTCACCACTACCGGCAACGTCGACATCATCACCCTCGAGCACATGCGCCAGATGAAGGACCAGGCCATCGTCTGCAACATCGGTCACTTCGATAACGAGATCCAGATGGCCGAGCTTGAGTCGTCCGACGCCGTCCGCCTCAACATCAAGCCGCAGGTCGATCAGTACACCTTCCCCGGTGGCCCCTCGATCTTCATCCTCGCGGAAGGCCGTCTCGTGAACCTCGGCTGCGCCACCGGCCATCCGAGCTTCGTCATGTCCAACAGCTTCTCCAACCAGACCCTCGCACAGCTCGATCTCTGGGCCAACAAGGACACCTACAAGGTCGGCGTCTACGTCCTGCCCAAGAAGCTCGACGAAGAGGTCGCCCGCCTGCACCTCGAAAAGATCGGCGTGAAGCTCACGACCCTCTCGCCGAAGCAGGCCGACTACCTCGGCGTCTCCGTCGATGGACCGTACAAGGCTGACCACTACCGCTACTAAGTGATAGTGAATAGCTAATAGTGAATAGCGATGCAAGACAAAGGCCGCCGAATCATTCGGCGGCCTTTGCTGTCTCTCGAGCTGACGCTGCTCTAGATTTACGATTCGCTACCAGCTGTTCACTGCCAGCTATCCACTAGCCTCTCGGAGGCACACCCGGGTCCGTGCGCAGGTTGTGCTTGTCGCGATAGATCCGCGCCGACTCTGCATTCTGCTGACGGGCCAGCGTATGACGATCCTGCGCGGTTAGGTGGCCATTGTCCTGGGCACGCATCCCTCGCTCTTCGTGGTTGATGCCGGCTTCCTGATGCTCAAGATGAGCAGTCTCATGCGGTGTTAGCTGGCCACTGCGTGCACCTTGAGCGATGCGTCCCTGCTGGTCACCCTTGCGAGCCGCAATATGGTGCCGCTGGTTGTACGTGGTCTGCGCGAAGGCGCTGCTTACAGGAAGAGCGACGAGCGTGCTTGCGAGGAGGAGTGTCTTGATGTTCATGGCCGTGTCCCTTCTGAATTCGTTGTGCCGGCATTGATACTGCTGCCAGCGCGTACGAACAGAGAGACACTCTCTCCACGCAAGGAGTTGCGCGTTGGAACGGGACTATATTTTCGAGGGTTCAAGCAACATTTCAGCGTTGCCGGTGTCCGCGCGCAATAGAAATGTCAGCTTCGCTAGGAGCTAGGAGCTAGGCGAGTCATAGTCGACCGCCACATACGCCGAGACACCCGGCGTGCTCGTTCCGTTCGGCGCGTCCATGATCACCACCGTCCGCACCGAGCCACCGCTGTAGCCCAGCTGCGTTCCCGTGAGGAGCGTGGTCGTCGTGGACGTTGGCACGGTACCCGTGGGTACCACCACGATGGCGTACGTCCCCGAAGGCAGGTTCACATAGCCCGAGTTCGTACCAAACGTCATCGCCGTGTAGTTCGAGATCAGTGCCGTGCTTGCGAGTTTCCCGGTGGACGAGACCAGGTACACATCCACACCGCTTACCTTGGTCGCTTCGTCGAGGATGCGAACCGAGATGTTGCCGCTTGGTGCCGCCGTGGTCTGGTCTGTCAGGATCGTCTCCTGCAGCGTCGCCAGGCTGCCGCCGAGAATCACCGTGTACTGCTTGCCTGCTGCCATCCCCTGGCTCGCGGTCGCCAGCGCGGTCTTGCTGCCTGCGGTATCGGCCGTGACGGTGTAGGCAGCCGGGTTCACCGGAACGTATGACGTGCCCTGGTCAAACCCCACGTTGTAGGCGAGTGCCGCTGCATTGGCGTAGAAGTCGATTCCCGGCGCGTTCTGCGAGGCCTGGATGAAGCGCACCTGCGCATAGTTGCCGAAGCCTACATCCACGACCTGGCAGCCGGACAGCGTCAGCAGGGCAGTCAGGCCCACGCCGAAGCGCAGGAGATGCTGCGGAGAGGCAAGTTGGCGGGTAATCTGGCGGCGCATAAAGGTCATTGGCCCCGGTTCTGGTGCAGATGGCGGGCTGGCTCCAATGTAACCCTACCCGGCCCTGTGCAGCGGCAAAATGGCACACCCGGGGGAGTGCCAAGGCCGCCACCCCCGGTTCAGACAACTCTCACCACCAGCGCCAGCAAAAAATCAGCCCTGCAAGGAGCCTTCAATGAAGGCATCGACTTGCAGGGCTAGCTCTTGTTTGCTGCTGGATTCAGCCTACTGCCCGCGACCCATATCGGAAGGTCGCAAATGCCCCGGAAACCCGTATCTTTCGATGGAAATCCCACTCGCGGATGACGCTCACGTCATCTCCCCGTGTGCGCAGTCTCCGCCGTGGCCCGATGGGCCACCACAAGCTCCCGGATCCGCGCATACTCTTCTGCTGGCAGGATGCCCCGCCGCACCAGCTGATTCTTCGCGTGGTACGGTCGCCCCGCGATCACGCGCTGCGAAAACACAACTCCCATGCCGGGAAGGGCCTTCAACTGGTCCAGCGTGGCCGTGTTCAGGTCGAGAAGATTGGCCCCCCGGCTCGACCCATGAGCCCCCTTCGCTGCGGGAGCCTTCGACGTCGCCGGAGGAAGGTAGTAACCCGGTGCCCGCATCACCTGCGTCTGCGACCAGCAGGCCGCACCTGCAAGCAGCGCGACAAGGGCGAGCGAAACGGAAGCCGATAGCCTGCGAGGATGTTCGAGCGGCATGGCGTGAAGCTCCGGTGCGGTGTGCCGAGTCGTGTACCGTTTCGATGCCAGCATACGCTGCAACCTCCCCGGCAGGTGGTATCCAGCGCGCGCCCACACTGCGCTACACTCCGCCTCAGCAGTGGCGAAGGAGCATACGTGAATCAGTACAAGCGAGGTCTGCCCGCCTGGGTAGCGATTCTGACCCTCGGAGCACTGGCGCTCAGCGCCGCAGCCCAGCAGGCGCCGCTTCAGCCTGGGCCCAACCAGATCCTCTTTGGCGGCAAGCTCATCGACGGCGTCGGCGCTGACGTGCAGCGCGTATCCCCCATGGCCGCGGGCAAACTGGTCCTCAGCCACTCGCTTCCCACCTTTCCGGCGAACTCCCAGCTCCACTCCGGCGCGCTCGTCAAAGTGCTCATCGAAGTCGACGAGAAGGGAACGATCTCCAACATCTTCGGCGTCGACGGCCCGGCCGACCTCACCTCCAACGCCTCCTCCGCCGTCCAGACCTGGACCTTCCGCCCCTATATCCACGCGGGCAAGGCCACTCCCATCGTCACGACGATCCCCCTACTCTTCCAGCCCGCCATTGGCAGTTCCCCGGCCCAGGTACTGTTCGTCTCGTCGACGATCCGCATCTCCGGCGGCGTCCTCGCCGGGCTCAACGAGCATAAGGTCACCCCGCAACGAATCTCCGGAGCCATCTCCGGCACAGTGGTGCTGCAGATCCTCGTCGACCCGCACGGCTATGTCGCCGCTGCGACCGCAATCTCCGGCCCGCTCGCCCTCCACGCCCCCTGCGAAGACGCCGTGATGCAGTGGCGCTACCAGCCCTACCTGCTCAACGGCGAACCCACCTGGGTGGAATCCACCGTGGTTATCCGCTACAACGGGGGAACGCCTCAGTGAGTAAGAGACGGCAAGGACGGCAGGGCGCGGCTTCAGCCGTGCCATCAGGACGCGCCAAGAATCGGGCTTCAGATGGGATGAGACGGCTGGCCTCACGGAGGAGCTAGGCTTTCCGTACGCACTCGAGGGTGCAGGAGGAGACCAGCCATGGGACAGGGTATCAAGCGCCGTCAGCCTGCGATGACCGTAGGGCTCGATTTAGGGGATCGTCACAGCCACTACTGTGTTGTGGATGCCCACAGCGAGTGGGTGGAAGAGGGGCGTATCGCGAGCACGGAAGCTGGCCTCCGGCGTCAGTTCGAGGGGGAAGCGCCTGTCCGGATCGCGCTCGAAGCCGGCACGCACTCGGCCTGGGTAAGCCGGTTGTTGCGCGGCTTGGGCCATGAAGTGATCGTGGCCAACCCGCGTCGCTTGAAGGCCATCACGTCCAGTGAGTCCAAGAACGACCGCAACGATGCCGAGAAGCTGGCACGGCTGGCAGCCTGCGATCCGAAGCTGCTGTCGCCCATCCAGCACCGCACAGCGGATCGTCAGCAGGACCTGAACCTGATCCATGCCCGCAGCTCGCTGGTGCGCGCACGCACGATGCTCATCAACACGCTGCGCGGCCTGGTCAAAAGCGCCGGTCATCGCCTGCCGGCCTGTTCCAGTGAGTCCTTCCCCGCAAAAGCCCGTGCCGCAGTCCCCGAACCCCTCCGCCAGGCCTGCGCTCCGCTGCTGGATCAGATCGCTCACCTGAACCAGAGCCTCCGCCAGTTCGACACCGACATCGCAGCGCTCGACACCAAGTATCCCGAGATCAAGCCCCTGCGATCGGTTCCCGGAGTGGGTCCTCTCGTCGCTGCCTGCTACGTCCTCACCCTGGACCCAACCCACCTTCAGGACAACCGCCAGGCTGGCGCCTTCCTCGGCCTCAGGCCACGACAGAGCCAGTCCGGCGCCTCCGATCCGCAAGGCCGCATCACCCGCACCGGCAACAACTATCTCCGAAGCCTGCTGGTGCAGTCCGCGCAGTATGTGCTGGGA
>Ga0302187_10002128_pt1 | contig 16505 bp, 17 predicted proteins | sample II_Bog_E1_3_FD_202120 | JGI IMG/M metagenome (GOLD analysis project Ga0302187, IMG submission 202120) | Peat permafrost microbial communities from Stordalen Mire near Abisko, Sweden - II_Bog_E1_3 | ecosystem: Environmental > Terrestrial > Soil > Wetlands > Peat | place: Sweden: Abisko...
ATAGCTCAGCAAAGCCCGGCAAGGCCGGCGATGGTTCTCACGCCCGAACAGAAGGCGTTGCAACAGCAAAGCAAGGAGTATGCGGCCAAACGGGTGAAACTTCAGGCCCAGGCCAAGCAGGTTTTCGACGAGGAGATGGCCCGCGAAAAGGCCGGAGACTGCCCGGATGCCCAAACCACTTATGACTTCAACATCTGTTTTGGGAAACAGGCGGCCATTACGGATCAGAACCTGAAGAGCTTTGAAGGGATCATCCGCGAACTGAACGCGCCGCCGCCGCAGATGCCCGGCGCGGCGGATACAGATACGCCGGGAATTGCCGGAATCAGCCTCACGCCGGAGCATCTTTTGGCGGAGTTTGACCGCGTGGAGCAAAGCTGGCGCCAGTACCGTGAGATGGCCTGCACGGCGGCCTTCCACCAGTTCGGAGGAGGCACGGGCGGGCCGAGCTTCGGACTCCAATGCGAGTTGACGCTGGCGCGTTCCCATATGCGCGAGTTGTGGATGATCTACGGAATGGATTTACGCCTCTAGGGAGACTCTGCACAAGTCTCAACCCCGCGCGCTGCTTGGATAAAATAATAAATAGAGGGTGATGGCGATGCGGCAACTGACACTGGCGTCTCAAGAGGTCTTTGAAAAGCACAGCCGTAAGGGCAAGCGGGAACTGTTTCTGGACCGGATGGAGCAAGTGGTGCCATGGCCGGAGTTGTTGGCGCTGGTGGAGCCTCATTATCCCAAGGCGGGCAACGGCCGCCAGCCAGCAGGCTTGTCGATCATGCTGCGCACTTACTTCTTGCAGCAGTGGTTCGGTTTTTCAGATCCCGGCATGGAAGAAGCCTTCTATGATTCGCCCGCGTTGCGGCGCTTCGCCGGAGTCGATCTGGGCGTGGCTGCCGCGCCCGATGAAACCACCATCCTGCGCTTCCGCCACTTGCTGGAGCAGCACGAGTTATGCGGCCAGATACTCGATACGGTGAATAACTTTCTGGCCAGCAGGGGCATTCGCATCGGCACGGGGACCATCGTGGATGCAACGATTATCAACGCTCCGAGTTCGACTAAGACCTTATCCGTAAATAGCAACAGTCTGCCTCCACGAGATCAAAGCGCAGGCGAGTGAGAGAAGTGCAACGTAGCTTGCCTCTGTCTTTTCGAAGCTGATCAGCAATTTGCGGAACCGGTTGATCCATGAATGCGTCCTCTCCACGACCCAACGACGGGCCTTGAATCCAGGTATTGTGAGCTTTTCATGGGCCTCTTCGCGCCGTTGCTTGATATGCGGCCTATAGTTCCGTTCCACAACTGCGTTCGATGCCGGCGCGCCCTTGTAGCCCGCATCGGCGCAGAGATTGTACTGCCCCGCTCGACCCGGCATCTCCATGACGAGTTGGTCCAGCGTGGCCTCAAGCAGTTTTACGTCATGCGTGTTTGCGCCGCTGGCGACGATCGATAACGGGACGCCAATCCCGTCGACCAGCAGGCTTCGTTTGCGCCCATTTTTTTCCCCGATCCGTGGGGTTGGGGCCCACGCATTCGGTCGCAAGTGGCGCTTTGTGCATCGCGCCGTCGATACTCTGCCAATTCCATGCAATGGCTTCCATCTCGTCGTACTCAGCCAGTCCGGTTTGCCACAAACGAAGAAAGAAGCCTGCCTGCTGCCACTTCTGAAAATGCAAATGTACAGCACTGGCGCTGCCAAACTCGCGTGGAAGAGCCTTCCATTGGCAGCCGGTGCGCAACACGTAAACGATGGCGGAGAAGATCTGCCGCGGCGGCATCGGCTTGCGGCCGCCGCCAGGTTTGCGAAGATACAAGCGATCCGCTGACCGCTCTGGAAAAGAAATCAAGGGCTCAACCTTAGCCCAAAACGCATCCGAGACTTCCCATGACTTGATCTGAGGCATCCTGGAATGTATCTTCGCCCAGTTTGCACCTCTCAATACGAGCTGTTTGTCATTGAGAACCAAGATCGGCACTATTTACGGATAAGCTCTAAGAACTCGACCGGCAAGCGTGATCCGGAGATGCACCAGACCAAGAAGGGCAACCAATGGTGTGTGTCACGAACACGAGCGCAAGCTCGTGATGCTGTATCGAAGATGGGAGTAGGTCTCCCGGAACCGGCTTGCAGGAGCAGGTTTCAAACCGCCTCATGCTGCTGCGCTGAAAAGGCGTGGTAGTGAGCGATTGAGGAAAAGTCACCGCAAGGTGGCAGGTGTGGATGGAGGAGATGAGCGAAAGCGAACCGTCGAGGACGCATCGTTATTCCCTCAAGGTGCTGTCAAAACCGGGGTTGACTATTGGTTCCGGGATCAGTTGGGACGAAGCCTGCTTATGGTCCCAATGGCAGCCGGTGTATAGGCGGCATGAACTCCATTCGGGCTTTGGTACGGAACGTGAGAACCTCGTTGCGGATGCAAAGGGAAATGACAAATGGCTGACACCATGAGGAAGAATACCGATGCCGTGGCGAGGGGCGGAGCTGTTCGTAGTAGCGAGGAAGCCCTTGTAATGAGGGTGGAGCGAAGGGACAGCGTTATTCGGTTGATGAGGGTTGCCAACCCACTCCGTGGGGATGAGTGACATGTCATCAACAAAACCTTTTGCTATCGCAAAGCGCTCGGTGTGGGAAGCATACCAGCAGGTCAAGGCCAACCGAGGTGCTGCGGGCGTCGATGAGGAAACCATCGCGATGTTCGAGCAGGACCTGTCGAAGAATCTCTACAAGCTGTGGAACCGTATGTCGTCGGGGTCGTACTTCCCGCCGCCGGTGAAACAGGTGGAGATTCCGAAGGCAAAGGGCGGCACAAGAAAGCTGGGTATCCCCACTGTGTCGGACCGAATCGCACAGACTGTGGTCAAGCGCATCATCGAGCCGGTTCTGGACCCGATCTTTCATCCAAATTCGTATGGATACAGACTAGGCCGCTCGGCGAAACAGGCAATTGCCGTCACCAGAAAGCGGTGTTGGCAATATGACTGGGTGGTGGAGTTTGACATCAAGGCGGCCTTTGATCAAATCGATCATGGTCTCCTGCTCAAGGCTGTGCGCAGCCACATCAAGGAACGATGGATACTGCTCTATCTTGAACGGTGGTTAACAGCGCCGTTCGAGACTCCTGGCGGGGAGCAAGTGCCGCGGCAACGCGGTACCCCGCAGGGCGGGGTAGTTTCACCGATCCTGATGAATCTGTTCATGCACTATGCGTTCGATCTCTGGATGCAGCGAAAGTATCCGCAATGCCAATTCTGTCGCTATGCCGATGACGCCGTGGTCCACTGCGGAAGCCAGGAGCAGGCGCAAGAAGTGATGCAAGCGATTGCATCGCGGCTGTCGGAATGCGGACTTATGATGCACCCTGAAAAGTCGAAGATCGTCTATTGCAAAGACAGCAATCGCACTCAACCGTACCCGCATGTACACTTCACCTTTCTTGGCTTCACGTTTCGGCCGAGAAAGGCAATCAGCCATACGCGCCGGATATTCACCAGTTTCCTGCCGGGCGTAAGTGCAGATGCCTTGAAGAAGATGAGGGCGGCAGTGCGAGGGTGGAGGCTGAATCGTCAGACGCATGTGACGCTCGCCGCGTTGGCCAAGCTATACAACCCGATCATCTGCGGGTGGTGGAACTACTACGGGGCGTTTTATCCGACAGCGATGCTCAATCTTTACATGCATATCGACCGGGCGCTCGAACGATGGGCCAGACGAAAGTATAAGACCCTATCGGGGCGACTGCGTGCCGGAGTGCAGTGGTTGCGCAAGATGAAGGATGCCGAACCGCAGTTATTTCATCACTGGAGGTTGGTAGGGATCAAGGTTGGATGATGGGAGCCGTATGACGCGAGAGTGTCACGTACGGTTCTGAGAGCGGCTGGAGGCGAAATTCCTCCGGCCGACTCGCCATTTCGGAATGAAGGCGCACATTGGCGTTGATTCGAAGGAAGGGATCGTGCACTCGGTTTGCTCCACAGCGGCCAGCGTCTCCGACGTCCACATGTTGCCGGAGTTACTGCATGGCGACGAGAAGAAGGTGTGGGGCGATGCGGGTTATCAAGGGCAGACCGAGGCGATCCGCGAGGCCGCGCCCCAAGCGCAGGACATGACCAGCCGCCGCGTGAAGACGAAGGCCGGTGTGGACGAGGAACAAAAGCGCAAGAACCGCGTGAAGGCGAGAGTACGCGCAAAGGTCGAGTGGCCATTCCGAGTGTTGAAGCGGGTCTTTGGATTTACGAAGGTGCGTTATCGCGTTGTGCCAAGAACGAACTCAGTTGTTGGGTTCAGTGCTGTATTCATGATGGAGGCAGGTCCTCCGAAGTCAACTTGCAGGAGTGGGCTTCAAACTGCCGTATGCGGCTAATCTGGTAACGGAGCGGTCGTGAACGATACGGTTAAAAGGCGTGATCAAACACGTCATGTATGGGTTGGAGAGCAGAACGAAAGTGAACCACTGAAGACGCATCGAAACGTACCTAAACGACATCAGAACTGGAACGGCGCGATAGTTCCAGGATGAGCATGGAGAAAGCCTGTTTATCGACCATGTGGTGTCCGGTGTTCAGGTGGCTGGAATCCAATCTAGGCGTGAATATGGAACTTGGGAACTCTTCAAGTAATGCCAAGCGAAAACCTATAAGTGGAACCCACGAAAAGGGAAAGTAGCAATGTATTTGAAGAGGACGGATTATCCCGTAGTAGCGTTGAAACGCCTGTAATAGGCGGTGAGCGAAGGGGATGACGCAGCTCGATGGAAGGCTTGGCCAACTGGAATCCCAGGATGAGCTTCCACTTCCGGAGAAGATTTGATCTCGAAAGAGGCAGATGCACGGCTGCGACGAGCCGTATGAATCGAGAGATTCACGTACGGATCTGTGGGCGGCTGGAGGTGAAATCCCTCTGGCCGACCCGGCGCTTGAAGAAGAATCACGAATGGCTGCTGGCCGCCTTCGCCCTGGTCAATCTCTACCAACACCGCAAGCGGCTTATCCGGCAATTGGTTCCTCTGTGGGCGTAGTGTCTCCGGAGGCTGGAAAACGGCCTTCGGAAGCACCCAGCGAACCTGCGAAAGCTGCTTTCATCCCAAATTCTTCCGCTCATTCCATGGAATTTCGCCGAGGAAATGCCCTCATACTTGCATGGCTAAAAATATGAGGGCTAGATCAGAGCTTCCCTGATATGGAGTGACCCGTCAATCTCTGCACATCGATGGGGTCGGTTTTGTTGTTGTCTTTGCCTTTGTTCGAGGACAGGGCCAGCAGCAGCCAGGGCAGGTTTTAGCGACGATTGATCAGTCTGATATTCGCGGGTCGAAACCGCATAATCTTGATCCGTCGGGAGCTGCCTCTGACTAAAGTCGCGAGTCCGGCTGAGCCTGTCGCATAGGGAAGACGAGGATTCTCCTTCGTGCTTGCTCCGGCTGCGGCTGGCTCTGTCTTCGAATTGGGCAAGTCTTTTCATTCGTCAGGTTCTTGTTTTTTCATTCTTTGGAAAGTTCTTGCTTTTGCCTTTGCTTTTGTTCTTGCACTTCGTCAGGCTGCCATCTTCTGCATGGCTGCCGATTCTGCCTTGATCCCGATGGCCCAGATAAAACCCAGTAGTTCACGCCCCACGGCGGTGACGATTTTGCGTTGGTCCTTGCCTGCCGCAGCCAATCGGGCGTAGCGCTTCGTAAGCCGAATTTGCGCTTTCCAGGCAATCTCCTTGATCTCTTCCGGCACGTTCTCTTGTCGCTTGCGCAAGCGAGGGCCGATACCTGGCCTGAGCCGATAACTCCAGGCAGCTTCGACGGCGATACGCCGCAGATGTGCGTTGCCTGCCTTGGTGATGCTGCCGCGTTGCACCCGCTTGCCGCTGGAGTTCTCGCTGGGAACGGCTCCGCTGTAACCCATCAACTGCCGCGCGTTCTCGAAGCGAGATAACGTGCCTAACTCAGATACGATGGTGACCGCCGAGATCTCCGCGATGCCGCGCAATGCCTGCAGGCCTCTGATCACTTCCTGCATCTCGGGCGTGGCCAGCTTGATCGCATCGGTGATCGCCTGCTCCAGCCGCAATACCCGCTCGGCCATGTGCTCGACCTCGTGCAGATAGTCCAGCCGTGTGGACTCCTGTGCGGGATGTTCGAAACGCAGTTGCCGCACCCACGTCATATGCACCCCGGTCCACAGCTTGATCTTCGTCTCTGGGCGCCGCCCTGTGCGCAGAAGAAACTTGCTCAACCGATGCCGTGCGCGCAACTGATCGGCCTTGGCCGCCTCGCGCGCTCGTACCAAATCGCGCAGCGCCTCGGAGCCTTCGTCGGGAACCCACACAGCCGTCAGATCGCCGGACCGGTGGCTGCGCGCCAACCGCTCCGCATCCCGGCGATCTGTCTTCACCCGGTCGCCTGCTTTCATCGGAACCAGCGTCGGCGCGATCACTTCGCAAGCCACGCCCAGCTCAGCCAACTGCCAGTAGAGAACATAACCTGTCGGACCGGCTTCATAGCAGGCCTTCAACTGCTCGACCGGCCCAAGCTTCTTCACCAGCTTGCGGATCGACTCAGCGCGGTTGGCAATCGTCCCCAGGCTGCGCACTTCGCCATCCCGCTCAGCAACGGCGACAACAATCGTTTCGGCATGGACATCCAGGCCCAAAAATCGTACCTTTTCCTTCATGACCGGTTCCTCTCCGCTTGTGGCTCTGAACTGTGCTCCACTTCGGCTCACAGACTAACCCACGACCAGCGCAGGGGGACCGGTCACTCCATGATGACTAAGTTGACAGCACGCCAGCAAAACAGTCTTACATCCTTTCAACAAAAAAGTGTAGAAATTTGATTCATGAGTCTCTTTCGTTGGATCGAGTACACGCCCCAGGGCGAGGCTTGTCATATTTCTCAAGCGGACCAAGTGGCAGCTTCTGGTGTTGTGCGCCAGCACCACGACTACTATGAGATATTCCGCGTAGCTTCGGGAAGCGGCTGGCACTGGTGCGCAGAGCGCGAATACCCCCTGCGCGCGGGGCACATGGTGTTTGTAAGGCCTAATGACAAGCACGGATTTCGCACCGAACTCTCCAGCGAACCCTTTGTGTTTGTCAATGTGGCTTTTTCCGCCGCATCCTGGGCGCAACTGCGCCAGCGCTATGGCTGGCAACAGCGGGCCTTCTTCAGCGAACACGCCGCAGAGCCGCCGGTAATGACCTTGGACCCTTCAACCGACCGCGCCGCCGCAAGCCTCTTTGCAGAGATGCTCAGTCAGCCACGCACCCAGGCCACTCTCGATTTGTTCCTGCTCTCCGTCGCCCGGCTCACTGAGGCGCCTGTGGGGTTGGTTTCCCCCACTGCAGTGCCTCCGTGACTGCACTACGCCCTGGTACAGTTCAGCCGCTACGATGCAGCACTTAACCAGGGTCCAGCGCAGTTGGCGCGCATGGCCGGCTGCAGCGAAGCCCATCTGAGCCGGTCTTTCCGCACCCACCTTGGGCAGACACCCTCGCAGTGGATTCTCGGGCTTCGCGTGCGGCGTGCTGCCTCTCTGTTGGAGACCACCACGTACGCAATCTCCGAAGTTGCGCTGATGGCGGGCTTCGAGAACCTCAGCAACTTCTACCGCCGCTTCCGAGCCGAAACTGGCCTCACACCGCTGGCCTATCGCCAGCAGAAAAGGCGCAGCGTGGTATAAAATTGGTAAGCGCCGCTGAGGCGGTGTCGCGCTCGCCGCCCGCGTCGGCGCCGGCAATAGAGATAGTTCTTCCGTCCCAAGGCGACGCAACGCAAGGCGCGTTCGGCGGCGTTGTTGTCGATCTTAAGCAGTCCGTCGTCGGTATAGCACATCAAGGCGCGCCAACGCCAGTGAGCATAGCGGATGGCGGCCGCGGTTTCGCTTTCGGGCGAAAGCTGGCGCAGCGATTTTTCCATCCAAACCCGAAGAACTGCCCGGCGAAACTGGCAGAAGGTAACGATTCAGGTATCGCATACTTCACAGTAATTGTGATATAAGGGATTGTGCCCACGACGATGAAGGACATAGCGCGTGACCTCGGGGTGTCCGTGGTCACAGTTTCGAAGGTGCTCCGGAACCACGAGGACATAAGCGAAGCAACCCGGAAGCGAGTTCTGGATCGTGTTAAGGAACTTGACTACACCCCGAATCTAGCTGCACGTGGCTTGGTCACTGGAAAGACATATCTGGTTGGTCTTGTGGTGCCCGACCTGTTGCACCCGTTCTTTGCACAAGTAGCAAAATCACTTTCAAGGGTGCTTCTGAAGAAGGGTTACTGCCTCACAATTTCGACCTCGGAAGAGGATGCCGAGCTGGAAAAGCATGAGATCAACCGACTCTTGGGCCGCCGGTTGGATGCTCTCGTCATCGCACCCTCATCCACCAACCCATATGTATTCGAGCGAATCCAAAATCAAAAGATGCCATTGGTTTTGATAGACCGCAATGTCACGGGGTTGGACGCTAACTACGTTGGCACCGACAACGAGGCGATCGGGTTATTGGCCACAGAACATCTCGTTGAAGTAGGGTGCAAGAGGATTGCTCACTTACGTGGGCCTGATAATAGCCCAGGCGCCGGACGTTTTAAGGGCTATCAAAATGCCTTGGCCAAACACGACTTGAAGTCCCATTCAGGTTATGTGTCCATGCCCCGGTTGGTGGACGTACAAAGCAGGGAAAGCGGTGCTGAATTGATGCGGCAGCTACTGGCCCTGAATCCTCGTCCTGATGGAGTATTTTGCTATAACGATCCCATGGCAATTGGAGCAATTCATGCCATTCTCGATGCAGGCTTAAGAGTGCCAGAGGACATCGCAGTCATAGGATCTGGAAACCTCCATTACGATACTGAACTCCGCATCCCTCTATCGAGCATCGACCAACAGACCGACATGATCGGCGAGCGAGCTGGGCGCTTGACCTTGTCGTTACTGGAATCAAAGACCCAACAGCGCAATAAAATAATCATCATTCAGCCTCAACTTGTGGTCCGGGCTTCGACCGACAGGAAAGCGGTGATCGAACAGGTAACCGCGCCATCGAATGCGATGCCAGGTACGAACGGGCATCCATGAATCTCGGGCTCCTGCCGGCCATGGCCAGACTGCCTGAGCTGCCTTCAACGCATAGCGCCGGGGTTGGGGCATTCAGCAGAAGTCGGAGTCGGCAGGTCGTTCTTCGGGTCGGTGCAAGGGCGCGCAAGATCAGCAGGCTGGATGAGTTATCCACCGCTGGAACTCCAGGCGAATCTGGAGTAATTCTTTCTAGCGTGCCGGGCATAGCGAAGCGGGCAAAGCCGGGTTTCTTGCTGGCGATGTGATCCGGGTTATCGATGGCAAGCCGGTCAAGGAGATCCAGAACCTGATGTGGAATTCGGTGCAGGTCCCTGCCGGTGGGAGCGAGAGCGTGACGATCATTCGCTTTCCGCAAGAGTGCATGATTAAAATTCAATTGAAATGACCCCGGGAGATTGCGCTGCATGCTGAAATCAGGAATCCTGAACCCGAGAATCAACTCGTTGCTTAGCATTGTCCGGCATACCAATACGTTGGTCATTGCGGATCGTGGGTTTCCCTTTTGGAAGGAAGTTGAGACCATAGATATTTCCTTGGTTGACGGAATCCCTCGAGTTCTGGATGTATTGGCGGCCATTCGCAGCAACTTCATTGTGGCCCGGGCTTTCATGGCTGCGGAGTTCAACGAGGTAAATAGTCCTGAGACGATATTGTCTTTCAAGCGCTCGTTGGATGGCGTTGCTCTCGAATTCGAGCCTCACATCGACCTTAAGAAACGAGTGCCGCATGCCATCGGGATCATTCGGACCAGTGACACCATTCAATATGCGAACCTTGTGCTAGAGTCCGGCTAGGCTTCTCCCTAAATACTTTTGTATCCGTTACATTAACGATACCTTTATCGTCAACGTTTCGCTGCAGAAGGTTGCATAGCGCAATTCGATCTCGTACAGGCTCAAAGTCGGGTTCTCGGACTGTCCTCGCCGGCGTCTGCAAAAAGCCCCGGCTCGCCAGCTGCCAGGCAACGCCCATTCATGCCGCCAGCCAGTACCGAATCAGCCAAAAGAAGAAGGCAAGTTGACACTCACTGTTGGCGGGTATATTCTTCCTTAAAGTAATCGATAACTCTACTGGCCCAAGGAAGATCGCATGTCGAATTCCGCCTCTGTCTCACCGATCGATCCTGCGGCCGTTCCGCGTCGCACCCTTCACACCGGCGCGACGATGCCAGCCATCGGGCTGGGCACCTTCGGGTCCGATCACGTTTCCGCGGCCGAGGTCGCGGCCACCGTGAAAGGCGCCGCCGCCGCTGGCTACCGGCACTTCGATTGCGCCTCGGTCTACGGCAACGAGGCCGAGATCGGCGCTTCGTTCGAGGAAATTCTTTCAAGCGGCATCCGCCGCGAAGAGCTCTGGATCACGTCGAAGCTATGGAACGACAAGCACGGCGAGGACGACGTGATCGCCTCGTGCCGCAAGTCGCTCGCCGATCTGCGCCTCGACTATCTCGACATCTACCTCGTCCACTGGCCGTTCCCGAACTTCCATCCGCCGGCCTGCGACGTGACTTCGCGCTCAGCCGAGGCCAAGCCCTACATCCACGAGAACTACATGAGGACCTGGCGCAAGATGGAAGAGCTGGTCGAGATGGGGCTGGTGCGCCACATCGGCTCATCGAATATGACCATCCCCAAGCTGAAGCTCCTGCTGCGCGACGCGCGCATCAAGCCCGCCGTGAACGAAATGGAACTTCACCCGCACTTCCAGCAGCCGGAGCTGTTTGAGTTCGTGCTGGCGAACGGCATCCAGCCCGTGGGCTATTGCCCCATCGGGTCACCGGGCCGCCCCGAGCGCGACCACACGCCCGAGGACACATCGCCCACTGAGGACCCGGTAATCCGTGCAATCGCCGCGCGCCACGGTATCCATCCCGCAGTCGTCTGCATCAAGTGGGCCGTGCAGCGGGGCCAGATCCCGATCCCGTTCTCGGTTCACAATTACCGCGCCAATCTTCTGGGCGTCGTGAGCGATCCCCTCACTGATGAGGAAATGCGCTCGATCACCGTCATCGACCTCAACTGCCGTTTAATCAAGGGCCAGGTCTTCCTCTGGAAGGAAGGCCAAAGCTGGGAGGATCTCTGGGACCTCAACGGGGAGATCACCCCGCCGTAAATGCCAGCTCTAAGCTTTTAGCTGTTGGCTATTCGTTTTGACTGTTCGCTGATTTGCTACCGGCTTCTGGCTATTGGCTATGAGCTCACCGCACAGCGCTGGAGATTGAACCCATGACATCGACAATGTCCGCCGTCTATCTGCCCGGGAACTCGACCGTCGAGATGCGCACCGTGCCCGTGCCCGAGCCGGCTCACGGCGAAGTGCTGCTCCGCGTGAAAGCCTCCACCATCTGCGGCTCCGACATTCGCTGCATCTATCACGAACATCTCGGCAAAGGCCCTGAAGGGTACCAGGGCTTCATCGCCGGGCATGAGCCCGCGGGCCAGATCGTTGCCGCTGGCCCGGGCTGCCGCCGCTTCAAAGCCGGCGACCGCGTGATTGTCTATCACATCTCGGGATGCGGCGTGTGCAACGACTGCCGGCGCGGTTACATGATCTCCTGCACCAGCGAAAAGTATCGCCGGGCCTACGGATGGCAGCGGGACGGCGGCATGGCCGAGTACATGGTGGCCGAGGAGAAGGACCTGATCGCGCTGCCCGATGCACTCACGTATGCCGACGGAGCGCAGGTGGCCTGCGGATTCGGCACCGTCTACGAGGGGCTGGAAAAGATCGGCGTCGACGGCAACTGCGCCGTGCTCATCACCGGGCTGGGACCGGTGGGACTTGCGACAGGCGCGCTTTGCCGCAAATTAGGCGCAAACAAGATTATTGGCATCGACGTGGTTCCGGAACGGATGAAGATCGCCATCGACTTGGGCCTCTGCGATACCGTTCTGGCCTCGGGACCGGAGAACGCCGCCGAGGTGAAGCGGCTGACCGGCGGCTATGGAGTGGAGCGCGCCGTGGACTGCTCGGCGCACCATGCGGCGCGGGCAACGGCCATTCGCGCCACCCGCAAATGGGGAAAGATTGTCTTTCTCGGCGAAGGGGGAACGGTGGAATTCAATCCGTCGCCCGACATCATTCACGATCAGAAGACGATTTACGGATCGTGGGTCACCTCGACATGGCTGATGGAAGAGCTGGTGGAGCGGCTGGTGCGCTGGAACCTGCATCCGGCCGATATCATCACGCACAGGTTTCCGCTGGAGCGCGCCAGCGACGCTTATGCGCTGATGGCCTCAGGCAAATGCGGCAAGGTTGCCGTGTGCCAGGATGAAGAGTTGGCGTAGAGCTTACACGAGGGGAAAACGATGACTGGCGCAATAACTTCCGCAACATCCGATTGGGAGCGCAAACTGAACGATTGCCTGCCGCTGTTTGGGCATCGCAACTGGATCGTGGTTGCCGATTCGGCTTATCCTGCCCAATCGAAGCCCGGCATCGAGACACTGGCCGCGGATGCGGACCAGATTCACGTTGTGCGGATGGTCAGAGACGCCATCAGCGCGTCCCGGCACGTCCGGGCCAACCTTTATGCGGACCGGGAGCTGGGCTTTGTGGAGGAGATCGACGCGCCGGGCATCGTTGAGTACCGGCAGCAACTGGATGGGGTTCTGCAAGGCGCCTGTGTAACATATCTTCCGCACGAGCAGATCATTCAAAAGCTGGACCAATCCGCGCAGGCCTACCGCATTTTGATCGTCAAGACCGATATGACGATACCGTACACCTCCGTCTTCTTCGAACTCGATTGCGGCTACTGGAACGCCGGAGCGGAAGAGCGGCTCCGCCAGGCGATACTGGTTTCGGATTCGAGATAGAACAAGCAACCTTGGCGCAAGCAGGGAAGATTGCATCCCTTGCTTCCAGATGCGAACTTACCCGCGAAAGGATACCCACTGCCATGGCATTGAACAGGCGCGATTTGCTTAAGTCGTTGGGCGGTGCATGTTCCGCCCTTGCTCTCTCAAAGTATCTAAAGGCCCAGGCCAACGGCTTCCTCGGAACCCGGGAGTCTCTCAGATCCTACGAGGTTCCAAATTGGTTTCGCGACGCGAAGTTCGGTATCTGGGCGCACTGGGGGCCGCAATCGGCCATCGAAGATGGCGACTGGTACGCCCGCAACATGTACATGCAGGGATCGGACCAATACCGGTACCATGTGGAAACGTATGGGCATCCCTCCAAAGTCGGCTACAAGGACCTGGTCGATATCTGGAAGGCCGCTAAGTGGGACCCGGAACACTTGATGAGCCTATACAAGAAGGCGGGCGCTAAGTACTTCGTCAGCATGGGCGTGCATCACGATAACTTCGACTTATGGAACTCGAAGTACACGCGCTGGAATGCGGTGAAGATGGGGCCGAAGAAGGATGTAGTGGGCCTGTGGCAGGATGCGGCGCGGAAGCATGGGTTGCGCTTCGGCGTCACCGAGCACTTGGGCGCCAGTTGGAACTGGTTTGGCGTCAGCAAGCTCTCCGATAAGACCGGCCCGATGGCGGGCGTACCTTATGACGGCGCCAATCCGGCATACGACGAGCTTTATCACTCCGGAAACGCGCAGGCGAAGGTCGAGAGTTGGTACCGCGATGTGCCCGAGTCCTACCAGATCAAGTGGTTCAATCGCATCAAGGACCTAGTGGACAGCTACCAGCCGGATCTTCTCTATAGCGACGGCAGCTTGCCCTTTGGCAAATACGGCCGCGAGTTGCTGGCGCACTTCTACAACACCAACGCCAAACGCAATGGGAAGCTTGAAGCCGTCTACAACTGCAAGAAGGCCGACGACGGCGGGCAGTTTGCCGACGGCATGTGTGTGCGGGACATGGAGCGCGGTGTTGCCGATGGCATCGCGGAGAATCCCTGGCAAACCGATACCTGCGTGGGCGACTGGCACTACAAGCGCGGGCAGAGATACAAGACACCCAAGAAGGTGATCGATCTGCTCACCGACATCGTGAGCAAGAATGGCAACCTGCTGCTGAATTTTCCGCTGCCCAATTCAGGCCAACTGGACTTCGAAGAGATGGAGGTGCTGCAAGGCATCACCGAGTGGATGCAAATCAACAGTGAAGGCATCTACGCGACGCGCCCCTGGAAGATTTACGGCGAAGGCCCCTCCACACAAGTGAAAATCGTGACCGGAAACTTCAACGAAGACAAGCAGAATGACCTCACCGCCGAAGATGTGCGCTTCACAACGAAGGGCAGCACGCTTTACGCGTTTGTCATGGGCTGGCCGCAGAAGGAGGCCGTGATTCGCGCGCTCGGCTCTGGCAGCCCGCAGAACCCGGGCAAGATTCATCACGTGAAGCTGCTGGGGGACCCGGGCTCGCTCAAATGGAAACAGGAGGCGGACGGGCTGAAGGTGGAAATGCCCGCCGAAAAGATCTCCGATATTGGCATCACGCTGAAGGTTGAGCTGGCGTAGGAGGCGCTGCAGCACTAACTTGACTTGGTTCTAGCGCGAGCTGTGCAGCCAGCATTTTCGTGCCGGTTTCTCTTTCGCGGGCGTTTTGGCTGGCGCTGCTGCGCGCGTGGAACAAATCAAGCCGTACTTTCTGAGGCCATGTCGCCTCATTGCGTCTCATGTTCCAGAAGGGAGAATTATCCTTGAGCATCTCCGTCGGGCCCGTTGGGCAAGGCAAGTCGCCCTCGCTGAACAATAACGAAGACATTGAAGCCCAGTTGATTCCTGCGGGGCGGCTGTCGCCGTTTCTGATGGTCACGTCGCTGTTCTTTCTGTGGGCGATTCCGAACAATCTGAATGACATACTGATTCGGCAATTCATGGAGTCGTTCAATATCAACCGGTCGAGCGCCGCAGGAGTACAGATCTGGTTTTACCTGGGCTACTTTTTGCTGGCCATTCCGGCGGGGCAGTTGATGCGACGGTTCGGATACAAGATGGGCATTATGACAGGGCTTTGCCTGCTGGGCAACGGGTGCATCTTGTCTTATCCGGCGGCGCAGGCGGGGCTGTACGGAGTCTTTGTCACCGCAAAACGCCCATGGCGCCAGCGATCTGCCAGTCGCCGTTAACCCTCGCCAAGCAGCCACCCTCCGTGCCGCCGGTGCCTCGTGGCAAGTCATCTCTGAACGGCTAGGCATCGGCGTTGGCACAGCCTGTCGGGCTCTCCAGAGCCGTTCCAAAAACCTACCGGAATCGTGCGCTGGAAACGCCTAATTCTGCAGCGCCGGAATCGGCCGGTTTCATCCTTCCAAAAACAGGTGTTATTGGGAGGAGATGGGCGCTCGGGAAACCGGCGGTCAGATGAGCAGGCTGAGGATGGGGAGCAGCATGGGGCATTGCGTTCTTCTCACTTCACCTCAGTGAAGGCTGCGTAGATTCGTAAAGGCCTGCTCGTCTCCGCCGTCGCAGGCCTTCTGATCTTTCAAAGTACTTTGGGAAAACAAAAATAGCGTCACAACTAAGACGGCTGAGTTGCAGATCGCAGGGCCGGTCGGAGGAGCGCCCGGGGTGCAAGACAGTATTTGTTGCGTCAAGACGCTCTGCTGAATATACGTATCAGCGATTCCGTCCGTGCTTCTGGCGACGCTCGAACTCCTGGGGCGAGACACTGCGAATCCATCGCATCGCGTTTCCCCGGGAGTCCTTCGGCGGCCATAGTCTTTGGGTTGCTTGATTCGCAGCCTCGGGAGCAACCGAGTCCGGGATATTGGTTTCGATGACAGTTTGTGCAATCCGCCTCAGGCGCGGAGCGAGCAGTCCAAAATAGCGGACGTTGTGTCGATAGCGCTCAGGCAGGTGATTCGTTATTCGCTTGATAAAACTCCGCAGGTCTAACAGAACTAGCTTTTCGATCTTCTTGTGATCCCTTGGCCGGCCATTTGGATTCGCGTTCTCGCCGGGATAGACCTTCGCGATAAACAGCACACCCTTTTCGGTGACTTTTAGGATGTTGCTCTCGGCAATCGGCGGCCGGCCAACATATCGACCGTCATAGTTCAGTAGGTCGTTCTTGGTGCGAGCTTCGATCCAGAGGTGCCACTTCCTTGTCCGTTGCCACTCCAGACGCTTGAGGAACCCCTTTGGTACCGACTTCCTCGCGAAGCCCTCGCGGTATGCCTCGGCCAGATAATCCAGCACTTTCGCTCTCCACAGCTCCATGATCGACTCGACAGCGCCTTCAAGCCCCATATTGTCGATCCACTTCGATTTGCCCGTATCCATTCCTCCTCCAGAGCAAATGATATGCAGATGAGGCTTGAAGAGTAAGCGTGACGTTCTGGCCGTCTGGACGAGGGGTGGGGCTTTGTGAGGGATGGGACCGTATGTGTCCACGATTGACTGAAGTGGACACGACTGGTCGTAAGAAGTGTGCACGTCAGCCTTTCGGAGTGTTCACTTCGTCGACGTAGACATCGTCGATGGTGGCTTTGGCGATGGCGGTGTCGAGGCGGGCGAGCAGTTGCTTG
>Ga0302187_10002133_pt1 | contig 16495 bp, 12 predicted proteins | sample II_Bog_E1_3_FD_202120 | JGI IMG/M metagenome (GOLD analysis project Ga0302187, IMG submission 202120) | Peat permafrost microbial communities from Stordalen Mire near Abisko, Sweden - II_Bog_E1_3 | ecosystem: Environmental > Terrestrial > Soil > Wetlands > Peat | place: Sweden: Abisko...
GGAACGCAGCCGCACCAGCCTGATCGCGCAGTTGCGCGGTGCCTCGGGGATGGGCGGCCTGCGCAAGGGGCTGGCGGGATTTGGCCGCGCGCTGGGTGAAGACCCGGCAACGCGCGCCACGATCAACCGCTTTGCCCGCCGCGCGCTGACCGGGCTGGCCAGCCGCCACGGCGATGGCATCGTGCGGATCGTGTCGGAAACCGTGCGGCGCTGGGATGCCCGCACGGTGACGCGGCGGATCGAAAGCGCGGTCGGGCGCGATCTGCAATTCATCCGTATAAATGGCACCCTGGTCGGCGGACTGGTCGGTTTGGCGTTGCATGGGCTGGAACGGTTGCTCTAGCGGATTGCCATGACCGCACTTGTCCTCACCACCGACCGGCTTGACCTGTGGCGGCCCCAAGCGGCTGATTTGGCGGGCCTTGCCGCAATTCTCGCGCCCGAGGCGGTGCGACGCCATCTGGGCAACCGTCCGACCGGCATGGCTGACGAATTTGCGCGGCTGACCCGCAATGCCGGCAGTTGGGCGCTTTATGGCTATGGCAATTTCATCGTGCGCGAACACGGCCAGTCCGATGTGGTGGGTGTCTGCGGGGTGTTCCACACCTGGCGCGGGTTCGACGGCTTTGACGATGTGCCCGAAGTGGGCTGGATCTTTGGCGAGACCGTATGGGGGCGAGGCTATGCGACAGAGGCTGCGCGCGCGGCACTCGACTGGTTCGACCGCGTGCACGGCGCGCGCCGGGTTGTCTGCATGATCGATCCCGACAACCACGCCTCGCTGGCCGTGGCAGGGCGCCTCGGGTTTGTCGCCTATGGCGAACACGCGTTCGAGGGCAGCGCGGTGGTCCTGCTGCAGCGCGGCGGGTGAACGCTCCAGTCAAATAAGACAGACACTGTCACAGCACTGTCGTCGCTCTGTCACGGGTGCGCCCTAACGGCGCGGGGAAGCCACTCCAGATGGCTTGTTCTCCATACCCCCCAGGGAGCATGACATGACTTTTCCGCACACGCTTCGCGCGTCGCTTTCGCTTGTCGCCTTGATGGCGGCCTCGCACGCAGGTCTGGCCCGCGCCGAAGATGCCGCCCCGGCAGCAGTCGCGCCTGCCGCCGACGTGGCCGACACGATCGTCGTCACGGCCAAGCCGACCCGGTCGGCCACGGCGATCACCGCCGTCGAAATCCAGAAGATCCTGCCCGGTGTTTCACCGCTCAAGGCGATCGAAACGCTGCCCGGTGTGCTTTACATCAGCGCAGACCCCTGGGGTAACAACGAACAGAACGCGCAGATATTCATCCATGGCTTCAACTTCCAGCAATTGGGTTACACGCTCGACGGCCTGCCGCTGGGCGACCAGAACTATGGCAACTACAACGGTCTGTCGCCCCAGCGCGCGGTGATTTCCGAATTGGTTGGCCGCTCGGTGGTGTCGACCGGTGCAGGCGATCTGGGCACCCCGTCGACCAGCAACCTGGGCGGCGCGATCGAAACCTTCACGCTCGACCCCAAGAAATCGCTTGGCCTCGATGTGGCGCAAACCGTCGGCAGCTATGGCACATCGCGCAGCTATGCCCGGCTCGACACTGGCGGTTTCGGGCCCGACAACAACACCTACCTGACGCTTGCCGCGGTGCGCCAGCGGTCGCGTGCATGGGATTTCGACGGCATCCAGGGCGGCTGGCAGATCGATGCCAAGCTGGTCCATGACGACAGCGCGGGCAAGCTGACCGCCTATTTCGATTATTCGCAAAAGACCGAGCCGAACGAGGACGCCACCAGCTATCGCGTGCCCACGACGACTGCGGCGCAGGGCTATACGCCGTATACCCGGCCCTATTTCTATCCCAACTATGGCGCCTATCAGGGCTATCTCGACCAGTACGGCAACACCCCGGCGGCGCAGGGCAGCAACTACAACAACTATTATTCCGATGCGCAGCGCACCGACTATCTCGGCTATCTCAAGTACGAAGCGCACCTGACCGACAAGCTCGACTGGTCGAACCAGGTCTATTTCCATCATGACGACGGCGTCGGCGTGGTGGCGGGCGCGCTCGGCCAGTCGATCACCACGATTCAGGCCTATCTCGATCCCAACTATGCCACTGACACCCATTTTGCCGCCAATGGCAACGGCGTGGGCAATGCCGCGCTTGGCGCCGCGCTGGTCGCCGCGACCGGCGGTTCGGGGATCGTGATCCGCACCACCGAATACCGCATCGATCGCGAAGGCATTGTCTCGGCGCTGCATCTCGACCTTGGAGCACACAAGATCGAAGTGGGCGGCTGGTTCGAACACAACAGCACCACGCAGTTCCGCCGCTGGTATGGCGCCGATGCGGCCGATCCGGCCAGCTTCACCCCTTATATCCGCCCCAGCAATCCGCTGTTCACCCAGTACCAGGGCGAAGCGCGGGTCGAAGACCTGCAATTGCACGTACAGGACGACTGGCGCGTCAACGACCGGCTGAACATCGAAGCCGGGATCAAGACCAGCGCGCAATGGGCCAATGGCTGGTATCCGGTTCAGCCGATCACCGCATCGCTGTCGGGCCTGTCGGGCGGTCTGCCGCAAGGGCGCATCGACACTTTGCGCTGGTTTCTGCCCGCGTTCGGCGCGAAATACGATCTGACCGAGCACGAACAGGTCTACCTGAACGTGCAGAAGAACTTGCGCCAGTACATGACCTATCTCGGCGGCGCATCGCTGTCACCGTGGTTCACCGGCAGCCAGGCGGCGTTCAACACCTTTGCCGACGAGGGCAAGCCGGAGGAAAGCTGGACCTATGAAGTGGGTCTGCGCACGCATCGCACGTTCGACAATTCGCCGATCTCGGCGATCGAGGCCCAGGTCAATTACTACCACGTGGTGTTCAACAACCGTCAGTTGGCGATCAACACCAACCCCGGCGGCATCGCCGGCAGCGGGATCACCGGTGGCACCTCGATCCTGGTCAATGTCGGCAGCGTTCACACCGATGGCGTCGACGGCGCGTTGACGCTGCACTTCGGGCCGCACGCCTCGCTGTACAACGCGGTGTCGTGGAACCGTTCGACTTATCAGAGCGACTATCAGCAGACCGCCACGGGCATCGGTGCGGCCACCGGCACCTGCATCGGCGGCTATACCGTGCAGGGCGGCGTGGTCCCGACGTGCGGCAAAGTCATCCCCGGCACGCCGACCTGGATGAACAAGACCGTTGCCACGTTCAACCTGGGCCCGATCGAAGTGCAGGCGATCGGTGACTATGTCGGCAAGCGCTATGCGACGTATGTCAACGACACCAGCGTGCCGTCGTACTTCCTCGCCTCGGCGCGGATCGGGATCAAGCTGCCGGCCGAGGCGCTGCATGTCGCCAAGGCCGACCTCAGCCTCAACGTGACCAACCTGACCAAGGAAACCGGCGTCTCGACGCTGTCGATCGGGTCGGCCACCAACAGCTACTCCGCCTATCCGATTGCCCCGCGCCAGTGGTTCCTGACCTTCGGCGCAGGCTTCTGATCGGTTGACACCGGCGACCGGGCGGCTTGTTCAGGCCGCCCGGACCTGCTCAGGCGTGGACCTGGGCCTGCCAGGCCTGCATCGCCTGCTGGTACTGGCGCACTTGCGCCCTGTAGGCGGCGCGTTCGTGGCGGATCGTGGCCGCGCGGGCGGCCAGCGCCTGATGATAGGCGCGCAAGTTGGCGGCGTCCTGGTCGAGTTGCGCCTGGGCCAGTGCGGCCTGTTGCGCGTTCAGCGCGGCGCGCGCCTGCTGCGCCGGATCGGCCATTTGGGCGGCCTGCGCGCAAAGCGGGGCGAGGCAAAAGCTGGCGGCCAGCAGGGCCGGGATCGTTTTCATCATGGGTCTCCTGTCTGCATCGCGCACGACATCGCACCGTCCCGCGCGGCCCGAAATGGCGCGGTACTGGTCTGGAACGGTCCGACTCATGCGATGGACGTTGCTCTATCCGATGGCGACTTTATCCTGCCTGAACGGGCCGCTTGCGGGCTGGGCGAATGCCCGGCAGGCCTGTAAGCGGGCCGGGGCGGTCCATTGCGAGCCGCCAGCGCGCGAGACCATCCCCCGATGACCAATCCGATCCTGGCAACCGACAGCTACAAGCACAGCCATTTCCTGCAATACCCGCCCGAGGCGCGCGCGATCTGCGCCTATGTCGAGGCGCGGGCCAATCCGTTTGCCGACGACGTGCTGTTCTTTGGCCTGCAGACGTATCTGCTCGACGGATTGTCGCGGCCGATTGCCGCGGCCGATATCGAAGAGGCGGCGGCGATCTGCCAGGCCCATGGCGAACCGTTCAACCGCGCGGGCTGGCAGACGATTGTCGATGATCATGGCGGTTTCCTGCCGCTCGAAATCCGCGCCCTGCCCGAAGGCCTGGTGGTGCCCACCGGGGTGCCGCTGGTCGAAGTGGAAAACACCGATCCGCGCATGGCGTGGCTGACCACATTTGTCGAAACCGCGCTGTTGCGTGCGGTGTGGTATCCCACCACGGTGGCAACGCTTGGCCGCCAGTGCCGCGCGGTGATCCTGGCCGGGCTGGAACGCAGCAGCGACGATCCTGAGGGGCAATTGCCGTTCAAACTGCACGATTTCGGCGCGCGCGGGGTGTCGAGCGGGGAGAGCGCGGCGCTGGGCGGCATGGCGCATCTGGTCAATTTCCGGGGCACCGACACGATGGAGGCGCTGGTTGCCGCGCGGCGGTTCTATGGCGCAGACATGGCGGGCTTTTCGATCCCCGCCGCCGAACACAGCACGATCACCAGTTGGGGCCGCGCCCGCGAGACACAGGCCTATGCCACGCTGTTGCGCGCGTTCGATGGCGAAGGCCGCGTGGTGGCGGTGGTGTCCGACAGCTATGATCTCGATGCCGCATTGTCGGGCATCTGGGGCGGCACCTTGCGCGATGCGGTGTTGGCGCGCGCGGGCATGCTGGTGGTGCGCCCCGACAGCGGCGATCCGGTGGAAACCCCGCTGCGCGCGATCGAGGCGTTGTGGCAGGCGTTTGGCGGCACCACCAATGGCCGGGGGTTCCGCGTGCTCGATCCGCATGTGCGGGTGATCCAGGGCGATGGCATGACGCTGGCGACGATCGCGCGTCTGATCGACCGATTGATCGACGCGGGCTTTGCCATCGACAACATCGCGTTCGGCATGGGCGGGGGCCTGTTGCAACAGGTAAACCGCGACACCTTGCGCTTTGCGATGAAGGCCAATGCCATGCGCGATGATCATGGCGTGTGGCACGATGTCGCCAAGGCACCCGCCACCGACCCGGCCAAGGCAAGCAAGGCCGGGCGGCAGGCGGTGATCCGCCGCGATGGCCGCCTGATCGCGGTGCGCCGCGAAGACGCAGCACCCGGCGCCGATCTGCTGGTGCCGGTGTGGCGCGACGGGACTTTGCTGGTGCGGCACGATTTTGATGCCGTGCGCCAACGGGCAACCACCTGAAAACGGCGCAAGGCCACCCTATATCGAGGGCCCCCCAAACAAAGCCCGCGCGCTTGCGTGTGGGCGCAGCAGACAAATGGAAATGGCATGAAGATCCTGATGGTCCTGACCTCGCACGACACGCTCGGCGATACGGGCAGACAGACCGGCTTCTGGCTCGAAGAATTCGCGGCGCCTTATTACGTGTTTCGCGATGCCGGGGCCGATGTGGTGCTGGCAAGCCCGGCCGGCGGGCAGCCCCCGCTCGATCCCAAAAGCGATGAACCCGACGCGCAGACCGATGCCACGCGCCGGTTTGCCGCCGATCCCGCCGCACAGGCCGCGCTCGCCCACACCGTTCGGCTCGACAGCGTGGCCGCCGACGGGTTCGATGCGGTGTTCTATCCCGGTGGCCATGGCCCATTGTGGGACCTGGCCGAGCTGCGCACGTCGATTGACCTGATTGCGGCGTTTGTCGCGGCGGGCAAACCCACCGCCTTTGTCTGTCACGGCCCCGGCGTGTTGCGCCATGTCACCAGGACTGATGGTACGCCGTTGGTCCACGGCCGCCGTGTCACCGGTTTCACCAACAGCGAAGAAGCCGCTGTCGGCCTGACCGAGGTGGTGCCGTTTCTGATCGAGGACACCTTCATCGCGCAAGGCGCGCATTATGAGAAGGCCGCCGACTGGGCCCCGCATGTGGTCATCGACGGACAGTTGATCACCGGCCAGAACCCGGCGAGCAGCGAGCCTGCCGCGCAGGCCCTGCTGGCCAGCCTGGGATAAGCCCCCGACCCGGTCGGCGTCAGTCGGCCGGGTTGTATTTGGCCAGAAACGCGTCGAGTTTGTCATACCAGATCTGTGCGGCGGCGGTGGTGGTATAGCCATGGCCGTCGTCGGGGATCGAAACGTATTCATAGGTCTTGCCGGCGGCCTTCAGCGCGTCGACATATAGGCGCGATTGCTTGGGCAGCACGCGCTGGTCCTTTTCGCCGTGCAGCACCAGCACGGGCACTTTCAGCCGGTCGACGGTATAGAGCGGCGACACGGTCTTGAGGTCGAACGTCTTGTCGCCCTGCACGGTCTGTTGCCAGTCGTCGCGCGATTTCCTGTCGTCGTCAAAGTGGTTGGAATATTTCACCTGCCGGGCGATGTCGGACACGCCCGCCAGACTGACCGCGCAGCGATAGCGTTCGGGATTGCGCGTGGCGCCCCACATGGCGGCATAGCCGCCATAGGAAATCCCGACCAGACATGTCCGGGCGGGATCGGCAATGCCCTGCTTGACCAGCCAGTCCATGCCGTCATCGATATCGTCCTGCATCGCCCGGCCCCACTGGCCCTTGCCCTTGTCGCGATAGGCCGTGCCATAAGAGCCCGATCCGCGATATTCGGGCTGCAACACGGCATAGCCACGGTTGGCCAGGAACTGCACGTCATCGTCATAGCCACCGGCGTCGCGCACATCGAACGGCCCGCCATGCGGCATGATGATCAGCGGCAGATGTTTGGGCGCCCGCCCCACCGGCAGCGTCAGATAGGCCGGGATGCTCAGCCCGTCGCGCGCGGTATAGTGCACATAGGCGGGTCGGGCGAGTTGTTCCGGGTGCAGGCGGGCGTAGACGCGCGCCAGGCGTTCCATTTTGCCCGTGGCATCCTGATAGATGTAATAGCTGCCGGGATCATTGGCCGCCCCGACCCAGACCACCCTGATGGCGTGGTTGCGGCTTTCCGACTTGATCCATGCCATGCGCTCGCCCTCGGGATGGCCGGTGTTGACGGCCTTGTCGAGATCGGCCTGGAACGCGGCCATATCCTTGTCCCACCAATGCACGCGCGGCAGGCTGTCGGTGTACCAGGCCGAATCCATCGCCTTGCCATCGGTGGTGGTATAGGCGCCCTCGATATCGTTGGCGGGGGCCTCGAACACCAGATCGCCGCGCTTGTGGGTGGCAAAGTTGAACTTGAAGATCGCCTTCAGGCCGGTCTTTTCGTCGGTGTCGAAAATGAACCCGTCGTCGCTGCCTGTAACGATGCGGATCACGTCGAAATCGGCACTGGTATCCTTGTCGTCGTGGCCTTTGGCGATGGTCTGGAACCGGTCGGTAGCGGTCTTGCGATAGAGCGCGATCCAGTGGTGGTTGTCGGTATGGCCAAAACCATAGCGGACCACGCCATCGTCGTCGGCCGACCAGTCCCAGATATCGTCGTGCGCGGACACGACCTGGGTCGATTTGTTGGTGGTCAGTTCGATGTTCGAAACAGAAGGATAGTCGTAGATCGATTTCTGATAGGACAGCAGGATGTGCTTGCCTTCGGGATCGACCCACAAGACATCATCGCCCATCAGGCCTTCGTCGGTTTGCCCGATCAGTTTGCTCTTGTGGGTTGTCAGGTCATAGGCGATCAGGCGCGTGGCATAAGCTTCATCACCTTCCCATGGCACGGTCTTGCCAAGGCCGATCAGGATCATGGAATTGCCTGCCCAGCGATACCAGTTGGTGTCGATATCCTTGGTTTCGGCCAGGACAAAGGGCTTGTCCTTGCCCTCGAGATCGAACACCACCACCTTTTCCGCCCCGGCGACCATCGCCCGCGCCACGATGTGCGTGCCGTCGGGCGACAATTTCAGATCGGCCATCTCTGCGCGCGCCGCAAAATCGGCGGTGGGGATACGCGGCGGGATTGCAGCGCCGGTCTCGGGCGCCGCCGGTGTGTCGGCCCATGCCGTTTGCCCAAGCCCGGCCAAGGCCAGCACCATGCCCGCAAGTGATCCCCGCATTGTTCCCCCAAACCCCGGCGGGTGGCGCCGACCGCCCCCGTCCCGCTTGCAAATATTCACGCGATTTGCGTGACTTGCAAGGCAGTATGGCACGATAAATGCGCCATTTTCGCGTCACTGCGGTGCAGATTTTCGGCAGGTCTGCCGCATTCGGCCTATTGCCCGCGCAATTATATCTTAAGTTATGAGGCGGCATGAAATAGGCTGCAATTACATCGTCCCCGTTTGATTGGTCATCCCGCTGATCACTGTCCTCACATGTCTCGGCACACGCCACAATCCCTGGCTGGTCCTGTTGGCCGCGGCGATCTGCTGTGTCGGTGCGGGGGCCACGATGCAATTGCTGGCCCGCTCGGCGCGGGCACCCTGGCCGCTTGGCCTGGTGTGGGTGTTGCTGACCGCGACCGTCGCCGGGGCCTCGGTGTGGTGCACGCATTTCGTGGCGATCCTGGCCTATCAGGCAGGCGCGCCCGTCACGTATGATCCGGCGCTGACCATGGCGTCGCTGCTGATTGTGATTGGCGGCTGCTTTGGCGGTTTTTCGCTGTTTGTGCGCGCGCGTGGCGGCGCATGGCCCGCCGTGGCGGGGTGTGTGATCGGGCTGACGATCAGTGCGATGCACTATGTCGGCATGCTGGCTTTTCGCATCGGCGGTGTGGTGCGCTGGCGGCCGGATTTGGTTGTCACGTCGGTCCTGCTGGCGGTTGGGCTGTCGGCGCTGGCGCTCGGGGCCGCCCGGTCGCAACTTGGCACGCGGCTGGCCGGATTTGCACCCGCGCTGTTCGTGGCGGCGATCGTCTCGCTCCATTTCACCGGCATGGCGGCGCTGCAGGTCATCCCGCTGACCGCCTGGTCGCCCGGTGCCGAAGATGCACGCGCGGCGCTGGCGCTGGCCACCGCGCTGATGGGCGGCATGATCATCGCCGCAGGGATATTCGCCCATGCGCTCGACACCATCACCAGCCTGGATGCCTCGGCACGGATCGATGCCTTTGCCTCGATCTGCGACCAGACCGGGCTGCCCCGACGCCCGCTGTTTGAAAAACAGCTCGCCTTGCTGCTGAACAACCCCAAGCCTGGTCAACGTTATCTGATTGTGACCACAAAATTGTGCCATTTGAATGATATAACTGATATTTATGGCGATGAAGCCGGCGATTTCGCGATACGTCTGACTGCCGACCGGATCGATCGGGCACGGCAACCGGGCTTTTTTATCGCCAGAACCGGGCGATCGGAATTTTCCGCCATCGGCCCGATTGGCGACCATGAGGATATCCGATCGCGGGCGCATCTGTGGCGGTCGATGCTGGCCGCGCCGATGGTCTTCGGCGAGCACGAGATATTCCTTGATCCGCGTCTGGGTGTGGCCTGTTTCTCCCCTGACGGCAGCAGCGCCGAAAACGTGGTGCAGCATTCGCGACTGGCGCTGTCACGTGCGCGCAAAAGCCCGCTGGAGCCGGTCTGCGTCTATGATGAAACGTTCGATGCGCTGGCCGAGCGTCATCATGTGCTGGCGGACAATCTGTTGGCAGCGCTCGATAACGGCGAATTCGAAGTCTATTATCAGCCGCAGGTGTGGATCGCCGATCGTTCGGTGATCGGGTACGAGGCGCTGCTGCGCTGGAACCATCCGCGCTTCGGGCTGATTTCGCCGAACGAATTCATTCCCCTGGCCGAACAGACCGGGGCAATCGTCGACATCGGGGCGTGGGTGCTGCGATCGGCCTGTCGCGAGGCGAGCGGTTGGCCGGATGACCAGCGCGTGGCGGTCAACCTGTCGCCCTTGCAATTGCGGCAACCCGATCTGCCCGAACAGATCCTCGATGCATTGGTCAGCGGCGGCCTATCGCCGGGGCGGCTGGAAATCGAATTGACCGAATCGCTGCTGATCGATGACCGCGTCAGTGCGATCAGCATTCTGGGCCGGATCCGCGCACTGGGGGTCAAACTTGCGCTCGACGATTTCGGCACGGGCTATTCATCGATGGACGTGCTGCGGCATGTCAGTTTCGACAAGATCAAGCTCGACCGCAGCTTTGTCCAGGATATCGAAACCAACCCGCAATCGCTGGCGATCCTGCACGCGATGCTGGAACTGGGGCGGAGCCTGGCCATTCCGATCCTGGTCGAAGGGGTCGAAACAGAACGCCAGATGGCCATTCTGCAAGCCGAGGGCTGCCGCAAGGTGCAGGGCTATCTGACCGGCAAACCTGCCCCGGCCAGCGCCATCGCGGCCGATCGCACGGTCGCCATCGGTTTGTTCAGGCAAGCGGGCTGATCGGGCAGGGGAAACGACAAGGGCCGGAAAGGTTTCCCTTTCCGGCCCCGTTGTCTGTGCCGATCGGCAGGATTGGCGCGGACCTTAGAAGTCCATGCCGCCCATGCCGCCCATGCCGCCGCCGGGCATCGCCGGGGCTGCCTTGTCTTCGGGCTTTTCGACGATCGCGGCTTCGGTCGTGATCAGCAGACCGGCCACCGAGGCAGCATCCTGCAACGCGGTGCGCACGACCTTGGTCGGGTCGATCACGCCGGCAGCCTTGAGGTTTTCATAGATGTCGGTCGAAGCGTTGAAGCCGATCGCTTCGTCGCTCTGATCGAGCAGCTTGCCAGCCACCACGGCGCCGTCGAAGCCGGCGTTTTCGGCGATCTGCTTCACCGGCGCGCTGATTGCGCGACGGATGATGTCGATGCCGCGGGTCTGCGCTTCGTTGACACCCTGCAGACCTTCGAGCGCGCGGGTGGCATAGAGCAGCGCGGTACCGCCGCCGGGGACGATGCCTTCTTCAACCGCAGCGCGGGTGGCGTGGAGCGCGTCGTCGACGCGGTCCTTGCGTTCCTTCACTTCGACTTCCGAAGCGCCGCCGACCTTGATCACGGCAACCCCGCCGGCGAGCTTCGCCAGACGTTCCTGCAGCTTTTCACGGTCATAGTCGCTGGTGGTCACTTCGACCTGTGCCTTGATCTGGTCGACGCGGGCCTTGATGTCGTCGGCCGAACCGGCGCCATCGACGATCGTGGTGTTGTCCTTGTCGATGGTCACCTTCTTGGCCTGGCCAAGCATCGCCAGCGTGACGGTTTCCAGCTTGATGCCCAGATCTTCCGAGATCATTTCACCAGCGGTCAGCGTGGCGATATCGCCCAGCATCGCCTTGCGACGATCGCCAAAGCCCGGCGCCTTGACGGCGGCGATCTTCAGGCCGCCGCGCAGCTTGTTGACCACCAGGGTGGCCAGCGCTTCGCCTTCGATGTCTTCGGCGATGATCAGCAACGGACGACCGGTCTGCACCACCGCTTCAAGGATCGGCAGCAGCGACTGGAGCGACGAAAGCTTCTTTTCGTGGATGAGAATATAAGGATTCTCCAGTTCCACGATCATCTTTTCGGCGTTGGTGATGAAGTAGGGCGACAGATAGCCACGGTCGAACTGCATGCCTTCGACGACATCGAGTTCAAACTCGAGGCCCTTGGCTTCCTCGACGGTGATCACGCCTTCCTTGCCGACCTTTTCCATCGCTTCGGCGATCTTCTGGCCGACTTCGACGTCGCCATTGGCCGAAATCACGCCGACCTGGCTGATTTCCGACGAACCGCTGACCGGGGTCGAACGCGCCTTCAGATCGGCGACCACTTTGTGGACGGCCAGATCGATGCCGCGCTTCAGATCCATCGGGTTGATCCCGGCGGCAACCGAGCGCAGACCTTCGCGAACGATCGCCTGGGCCAGCACGGTGGCAGTGGTGGTGCCGTCACCGGCCTTGTCGTTGGCCTTCGACGCCACTTCGCGCAGCAGCTGCGCGCCGAGGTTTTCGAACTTGTCCTTCAGTTCGATTTCCTTGGCAACCGTCACACCGTCCTTGGTGATGCGCGGCGCGCCAAAGCTCTTGTCGATTACGACGTTGCGGCCCTTGGGCCCGAGCGTGACTTTCACCGCGTCGGCGAGAATGTCGACACCCTTGAGAATGCGTTCGCGCGCGTCGCGCGAAAAGCGGACTTCCTTGGCAGCCATTGTACCTATTCCTTTGATAACCGGGTTGGACGTTCGTCGATCACTCAGCCGATGATGCCGAGGATGTCCGATTCCTTCATGATCAGCAGGTCTTCGCCCGAAACCTTGACTTCGGTGCCCGACCACTTGCCGAACAGCACGCGATCGCCAACCTTGACATCAAGCGGGGTGATCGTGCCGTTTTCGGCGCGAGCGCCCGAGCCAATGGCGACAACTTCGCCTTCAGCCGGCTTTTCCTTGGCGCTGTCGGGGATGATGATCCCGCCGGCGGTTTTTTCCTCGGCTTCGACGCGGCGCACCAGCACGCGATCGTGCAGCGGACGGAATGACATGGGTTGCTTGCCTCTCATTTCGACGATCGGCCGGAATCAGCCGGATCGATGTTGCGAAATTTTCTGGCACTCACGCATCGAGAGTGCCAGCGAGCGGGATATGGGTAAGCGGCGAGGGGCCGTCAAGAGGCAGTGGCAACAGATTCTTCGCCGATCGCTCCATTCTCGGGCAACAGCCCCAGCGCTTCGCGGCGAAACCAGCGCCACATCAGCAGCACCGCCACCACCACCAGCCCGATCAGCAGCCCGAACCACACGCCCAGCCCGCCCAGCGGGGTGAACAGGCCCAGCCAGACCGCCGTGCCGATCCCCGGCACCCAGTATCCGAACAGCGCGATCGCCATCGGCACGCGGGTATCCTGCAGGCCGCGCAACAGCCCCGCGCCCACTGTCTGCGCGCCATCGAACAGTTGGAACGCGGCGGCCACGCTCATGTACCGCACGGTCAGCGCGACCAGCGCGGCGTTGGCCGGCAGAGTCGGGTCGAGATAGAGCACGATGATCGTGCGCGGCGCAAACAGCAGCAGCGCGGCAGCCAGCGACATGAAACCGATCCCGGTCAGCAATGCGACATTGCCCGCCACCGCGATGCCATGCCGGTCACCCGCGCCATAGGCCCGGCCCACCCGGATGGTGGCGGCCTGGGCAATCCCGAACGGCACCTGAAAGGTCAGCGCGGCAAATTGCAGCGCCAGCGTGTGCGCCGCCAGCGGCAGCGCGCCGATTCGCCCCATCAGAAAGGCCGCGCCGCTGAACAGCCCGGCTTCGGCCAGGATGGTCGCCATCATCGGCAGGCCGATGCGCAACACATCGCGCAGGCGCTGCCAATCCGCGCGCCACCACCGGCCAAACAGGTGATAACGCCGCAGGCGGCGGTCCGCCAGGATGATCAGCACATAGACCAGCAGCGTTATCGTGCTGGTGATCACGCTGGCCAGCGCCGCGCCGGTCAGGCCGAGCGCGGGCATGCCCAGATGCCCGAACACCAGTATCCAGTTGCCCATGCCGTTGAGCAGCACCGCCAAAGCGGTGACCGCGGTGCCCACGCCAGGGCGGCCGAGTGTGGCCACCGTGCCGCGCAGCAGCGCACCCATCACCGCCGGGATCGCCGCCCACATCAGCACATGCATGAACGGCACGGCCAGCGTGACAATCGCCGGGTCTTGCCCGGTCAGGCGCAGCACGGGGCCGATCATCGTGCAAATCGCCATCGCCGCAACGCTGGCGGCCAGCCCGGCCCAACCCGCCATGCGCATCGACCGGCGCACTTCGCGCACGGCATGGCTGCGGCGCCCGAGTTCGGCGGCAATCAGCGGCGAGGCCGCGCCGACCAGTCCGCTCAGGCTCCAGATCAACAGCCCGAACAGCGAAACCGACAGCGACGAAGCCGCCAGCGGCACTTGCCCCAGCCGCGACACAAACACCACGTCGAGCGCAAACACCGCCATCTGCAGCAAGTTGGCCGCCACCAGCGGCCCCGCCAGCCCCAGCGTGGCGCGCCATTCGGCATAGAGAGTGCGAGGGGGGCTTTCGAACATGATGGCAGCGCCATAAGGAGGTTCGCGCGCGGAAGAAAGGCAAACCGGGCAAAGGTGTCGGAACGGGAATGACGATGGTTTTCAAACACGGGTTGATGGTGGCGGCGCTGACGATGATGCTGGGGGCCTGTGGCAAAGCGCAGCCCGAGGCGCCGGTCTCTCCGCCGGGCGGCGCAACACAATCGCCGTTGGGCGGCGCGCCCGTCGCGTTCGGCATCTGCCTGTCGTGCCATTCGGTCAAGCCGGGCGTGACCGTGGTCGGCCCCAGCCTGTTCGGTGTCTACGGCACGCGTGCGGGCGATGTACCCGGCTATGCGTTCACCCCCGATCTGAAGGCATCCGGGCTGGTGTGGAACGATGCCACACTCGACAAATGGCTGACCAGTCCGGTGGCGATGGTGCCGGGCACCCGCATGGGCTACGCCGGACAACCCGATCCGGCCAGGCGCGCGGCGATCATCGCCTATCTCAAGACACTGCACTGACCGTCGGGCGGGTTGGGGAAACCGGATGATCACACACAGCGCACAGCCATCGCGTTCGTTCGTTGCCCTGCTGGTGGCGATGCTGGCGCTGGTGGTCATGCTCAATTTTGTCGATCGCGGTGCCATCGGCATTGCCGCGCCGTTGATGAGCAAGGCGCTGGGCCTGTCGGCCACGCGGTTCGGCGTCGCGGTTTCGGCGTTTTTCTGGACATATGGTCTGGCCCAGCCGTTTGTCGGCATGGTCGCCGATCGCTGGCGCGCGGGCCTCGTGCTGGCGGCGGCGGTTGCGCTGTGGGCTGCGGCCACGCTGTTGACCAGCCTGGCCGCCAGCCTGTCGATGCTGATCGCGCTGCGGCTGGCGCTGGGGCTGGGCGAGGCGGCGCTGTTTCCGGCGACGTCAAAGCTGATCGCCGCCTATGTCCCGGTCGATCGGCGTGGCCTTGCCAATGCGGTGATTGCGGTGGGGCTGGCGCTCGGACCGGCGTTGGGCACGTTGGCGGGCGGGGTGATTCTGGCGCACTATGGCTGGCGCTGGGTGTTTTTCGGGTTTGGCGTGGTGACGCTGGCGTGGACCGGGCCCTGGGCGTTGCTGGTGGCGCGCTTGCCGGTCGCGGTCGTGCGCGGCCAGCCCGATCGCCCGTCGCCGATCCGGCAGTTGCTGGCGCGGCGCACGCTATGGGTCATGGGCGCGGCGCACGCGCTGGCCAATTATGGCTTTTTCTTCGTGGCGGCGTGGTTGCCGCTCTATCTGGTCAAATCGCGCGGCCTGTCGATTTCGACCATGACGCTGTTTGCCACCGCGACGTATGCGGCACAGGCGGTTGCATCGCTCGGCTGGGGCTGGCTCGCCGATCGGCTGGTGCGGCGCGGGGGCGCGCCTTCGGCGGTGAAACGCTGGCTGTGCGTGGTGGCCGAACTTGGCTCGGTGGCCGGGATTGCAGCGATTGCGCTGGCGCATGGACCGGCGCTGCTGTTTGCCGCGCTGATCGTCACCGGGGTGTTTCTCGGGTGCCTGCCGACGATGGTCTATGCGCTGGGCCAGTTCCATGCCGGGGCCCGCGACGCGGCGGGGTGGATCGGGGTGCAGAACGCGATCGGCAGCGTGTCGGGCATCATCGGCCCGATCGTGACCGGCCTGATCGTCGATGCCACCGGCAGCTTTTCGGGCGCCTTTGCCTTTGCCGCCGTGGTCAGCGCGGCGGGCGCAGCGGTGTTTGCGTTCGCGGTGCCCTGAATTTTTGCGTGGCGACCGGGTCGGGCAGGGTCGAACCGGCGGCAAAATAAACCGGCCGTGCCGCTGTCTTGGCGGGACAGGGCAGGCTAGGGTGCCCACCATGACCCAGCCCGATGACAGCACGGACCCGACCGGCAGCGCTATGGCACGGCTGTGGCACACCATCCGCGATCATCCGCTGGCGCGGTTGGGGCCGGGGCTGATCACCGGGGTGGCCGATGACGACCCCAGCGGGATTGCGACTTATTCGCAGGCCGGCGCCCAGTATGGCCTCAACATGCTGTGGACGATGCCGCTGTGCTATCCGTTGATGTCGGCGGTGCAACTGATGTGCGCGCAGATCGGGCGGGTTACCGGCAAAGGGCTGGCCGCCAATATCAAGACCGCGTTTCCACCGGTGGTGCTGCGCGCGGTGGTCGTGCTGCTGCTGATTGCCAACACGCTCAACATCGCCGCCGATGTCGCGGCGATGGGCGAAGCGGGCGAGCTGGTGACGGGGATCAACCGCCATGTGATGACGCTGCTTTTCGTCGCGCTGACGCTCGGGTTGCAGATCGGCGTCGCCTATCACCGCTATGTGGTCTATCTGAAATGGCTGACGCTGTCGTTGCTCGCCTATGCCGCCGTGCTGTTCACGGTGCATGTGCCATGGGGGCAGGTGGCCTTGCGCACGCTGTGGCCGCAC
>Ga0302187_10002137_pt1 | contig 16483 bp, 14 predicted proteins | sample II_Bog_E1_3_FD_202120 | JGI IMG/M metagenome (GOLD analysis project Ga0302187, IMG submission 202120) | Peat permafrost microbial communities from Stordalen Mire near Abisko, Sweden - II_Bog_E1_3 | ecosystem: Environmental > Terrestrial > Soil > Wetlands > Peat | place: Sweden: Abisko...
TCCACACCGATGCGCCGCCCGCGCGCCAAACCGCCGCCCCGCAGATCGCCCCGCCGCCCCTGCCGATGGCGCTGCGCCTGCCCCCGCCGAGCTTCACCACCCCGCCGCCGATCGCCCCGCACCCCGCCACAGAGCCCGACCGCACCCCCGCGCTCGTGCTGGACTTCACCCCCGGCACCGGCCCCGCCACCAAGCCCGACAGCGCCGGCGACGACACCGTCCAGGCCACCCTGATCCACAACCGCGCCAGCGTGATCGCGCAAGGCACGCTGATCTCGGCCATCCTCGAAACCCCGCTCGATTCGGACCGCCCCGGCATCGCCCGCGCGCTGGTTGCGGCGGATGTGCGCGGGTTCGACGGCACCCGCATCCTGATCCCGCGCGGCAGCCGCCTGATCGGCAGCTTCAAGGCCGAGGCCAGTCCCGCCCTGCACCGCGTGCTGGTCACGTGGGACCGGCTGATCCGCCCGGACGGCGTCGCCATCCGCCTCGCCTCGCCCGGCACCGATGCGCTCGGCGGCGCGGGCCTGCCCGGCGCGGTCAACACCCACTTTGCCGAACGCTTCACCAGCGCAGTGCTGCAATCGGCGCTGATGGTCGGGGTCAACGTCGCCTCGGAACTCGCCAGCCCGGCCAACGGCACGTTCATCGGCCTCCCCGCGCAAGGCACGCAGCTGGGCCAGCAACTCGTCCCCAACACCGCCCGCCCGCCGACCATCAAGGTCCGCGGCGGCAGCCAGATCGCCATCCTCGTCGCGCACGATCTCGATTTTGCCGGCACCCCGGCGGTGCGATGACCGCGCCCTTGTACCTCGCCGCGTGGCTCGCCCCGCTGGCGCCGCTGCTCGCCCGCCCGGACATCACCGACCTGTGGATCAACGCCCCCGGCGAGGCCTGGACCGAAACCCTCTCCGGCGAGATCGCCCGCCACGCCGTCCCCGGCCTCGACGAGGCCTGGCTCTGGCGCCTCGCCCACCAGATCGCCAGCCTCAGCCATCAGGGGATCAGCCGCGCCCACCCCCTGCTCGCCGCCACGCTGCCCGATGGCGCGCGGGTGCAGATCGTCGCCCCACCGGCGACGCGCGGGGCCATGGCCATCGCCATCCGCCGCCACGTCATGCCCGACCTCACCCTGTCGGATCTCCTCGCCGGCGGCGGCCTCGCCGAGACCGCCATCACCCACGGCCCCCCACCGCCGCGCCGCCTCCACCCGCCCGCCGAGACCACGCCCGCCACCGCCGCCGCGCTGCTCACCGATCTCGTCCGCCGCCGCCGCAACATCCTGATCTCCGGCGGCACCGCCACCGGCAAGACCACGCTGCTCAACGCCCTCCTCAAGGAAATCCCGCCCGACGAGCGCCTGATCCTGATCGAGGACACCCCCGAACTGCGCCTGATCCACGCCAACGCAGTCGGCCTGATCGCGGTGCGCGGCACCTTGGGCGAGGCCGCCGTCACCGCCGACGACCTGCTCCAGGCATCCCTGCGCATGCGCCCCGATCGCATCATCCTGGGTGAGGTGCGCGGCGCCGAGGCCATGGCCTTCCTGCGCGCGGTCAACACCGGCCACCCCGGCTCGATCACCACCATCCATGCCGACAGCCCGGAGGGCGCGATCGAGCAACTCGCGCTGATCGCCCTGCAATCGGGCCTGCCGCTGCGCCGCGCGGACGTGGTCGCCTACGTCCTCGGCGTGATCGACGCCATCGTCCAGGTCGAACGCCACGAAGGCCGGCGCCGCATCGCCCGCATCGCCCTGATCGCCCCCACCGACTGACCCGCCGAAAAGCTGCATCCGGATTGGTTGCGGCTGCGATTCATCCATTTTGGCCACATATCCGCACCGCAACCCCGCAGAATCGCCCGGAAAACCGTACCCCGCCGCCAAGTCTACCCCGATTACATCCGTATCGGTTAGATCCCGCCGGCCATCTCCCCACCGCCCGCGCCACCAAGCCCAACCGCCGCCGCTTTGGTTCCGGCACCGCCGGCATCGCCGCGCCATTCCTCGTAGATTCCCGTGGTCGCTCCGATCGAGGGAATCCATCGATGACCGCCCTGCTCCGCCCCGCCTACACCGCCCCACCGCCGCCCGGCCCGGACGCACCGCCCACGCGCGTCGGCCTGTTCATCGCCGGCGTGCAAAAATGCGGCACGACCACGCTGCACCATTACCTCGCCCAGCACGCCGCGCTGGCCCCCCCGCCATCAAGGAACCGCACGTCTTCGATGACGAGCAGCGCGATTGGTCGGTGCCCGATTACCGCCCGCTGCACGCGCTCTATCCCGCGCCCGATCCGGCGCGGCTGCGGTTCGAGGCGACGCCGATCTCGCTGTTCTGGCCGCCCGCGCTGGAGCGGATCCATGCCTACAACCCGGCGGCGCGGCTGATCGTGATCCTGCGCGATCCGGTGGAGCGGGCGTGGTCGCACTGGTGCATGGAATATGCGCGCGGGTGGGACGACCTGCCGTTTGCCGAGGCGATCCGCGCCGGCCGCACCCGCCTGCCGCCGCATGACCCCACCGCGCCGGCCTGGCGGGTGTTCAGCTATATCGAGCGCGGGCGCTATGCGGCGCAACTGGCGCGGGCGCGGGCCTTGTTCGGCGCAGAGCGGATCCTGCTGCTGACGCTGGCCGATCTGGCGCGCGATCCGGGGGCCACGCTGGCGCGGGTGGCGGATTTTGCGGGTATCCCGCCGTTTCCGCCGATCGTCCCCACGCAACTGAACCCGCGCGTGCCGGTCGCCTGGCCGGCCTTGCCCACTTTGGCCGATCGCGCGCTGATCGTCGATGCGCTGGCCGATGACATGGCCGCCTTCACCGCGATGACCGGCATGCGCTGGCCATCTCAGGCGATTTCCGCCGATTCATCCCCCTAAAGAGTTAAAACGCCATACCCCCCTTTGGGGTCAGGGCATCGGTTCGTTTCTATGGATCCGGCCGGCTATACTTGATGGTTAACGGGTGCAATTGATTACACCTCTGCCCACCCCCGCAATCCTACGGAGCCAGACGGAAACAGGTTTTCATGATCTCCCCCGGCATAGCGTGGTTATCGAAATTCAACACCGCATCCAACCTATGGAGAACATCATGGCCGATCGTCTGACCCACCGCCTCACCTGGAACGCCTGGCTCGCCCACCTCGATGCCCTGTCACGAGCGTGTAGCGGCGCCAGTCGCCGCGACGCCCCCGAAATGGTGCGTGAACTCAACAGCCTGATCGCCCGCGCGCCGTCGCTCACCTGCCACGAAGGCATGGTCGCGCTCGATGCGGTGCGGCTGGAATCGCTGCTCGATCTGGGCATGGCCGATGGCGCGATGCTGGCCATGCTGGACAAGGATGCCGGCTTCATCGCCTCGCGCGGCCGGGGTGACAACTACTTCGTCACGATCATCCTGCCCGGTCATGGGCGCGAGGAAGCCGCCTTCGGGGCCTCGCTGGCACTGGCCGGCGTGCGTGCGGTGATCATGTCGCTCTGTGCCCCGGCGCTGGCGGTGAACGATGCGCTGATGGCCAACGCCAAGCTGCCCGCCGCGCTGCACTGATACGACCGACGGCATCCCCGCGGGGGCGGGATGTCGGCGCCAGGGTGCGAGCCGAAACAGGCGGCCGCGCCATCACCAGACCCCGAACCCCGGCAGGTCGCGCCGGGGCCCGGTCGCCCGATCCTGATAATGGCCAAACCTTACAACGGCCAAACCTTACAGAGGATCGTCGGCGACAATCACCTCCTGGCTGCTGGTCCGCTGGGTGGTATGCAACTGACGGGGCTGATCAAAGCTCTTCAGCACCGGCGCATCGCGCCCATAGATATCGTCAAAGAAAACCAGCTGGCGATCGTTGTCCAGCCCCATGGTCGTATACGTGATATAGACCGGGAACGTCCGCTCCATCGGGATGCGCGCGTACTTTTTGGCGTTATACAGCGCATTGGCGCGATCCACGGTCATGTGCGCGCCCAGCATCGCCATCGTCATGCCCAGCATGTCGGCATGCTCGGTCCTGATGCACCCGTGCGAGAACGCCCGCACCTTGCGATCGAACAGATACTTCTCGGGCGTGTCGTGGAGGTAGATCGCCTCCGGATTGGGCATGTCGATCTTCATCCGCCCCAGCGAGTTGTTATCCCCCGGCGGCTGCACGATGGTCAGCGAGCCATCGCCATTCTCGGTCACCTTGAAGCCCTTGGCCCGCGCCTTGTCGGCGGTCATGTGCTCGTGCTCGATGATCGATTGCGGGATCGTCCAGGTCGGGTTGAACACCACCGCCTGCACCTGCTGCGCCAGTTGCGGCGTCTCGGTGCGCCCCGGCTTGCCGACGATGGTGCGGAAGGTGCGCACCACGCGTTGATCGCGCATCAACCGCACCTCGAACTCGGGCACATTGGCGACGAGGTAGATCTCGCCCAGCGTCTGCGGCAACCAGCGCCAGCGGTCCATGTTGACGCGGATGCCATTGCGCGTGGCGGTATCGCTGGTCGGCGTCTGGGCCAAAGCCTGCCGCAAGGCCGCGTAATCGGGATAAGCCGGATCGAGCGCGGCCAGCGTCCCCGCCACATCATGCGTCTGCGTCGCCCGCGCCAGCAACACGTTGGTCGCCAAGGTCGGCGAGCTGCTGTCGGGATCGACCGCGAACCACTGCACCCGCGCGTCCATCGGCGTACGCCCGTCGCGCAAGTCCTCGGCCAGCCAGTCGAACGACAGGCTCGCCTGATGGTCGAGCAGGTCGCTGGCCCCCCCGGCAATCGCCGAGGCCAGCGCATCGGGCTGGTAATCGGCGGGATAGAGCCCCTCGGCATCGATCCCGCGAATGGCATCCAGCAAGGCCTGCGCGTCGCGCACCGTCCAGTGCATGATCGGCTCGACGATCGGCTGGGGGCCGATGGGCTGGGTGGTCGGCTCGGGCTCGACGATCGGCGCGGACTGATCGGGCGGCAGGATGTTCTGCGGGCCAGCCCCGGCGGCCGGCACCGGCGGCGCGGCCTGAGTCGATGTGGCCTGAGTCGATGTGGCCTGCATCGATGTCGGCTGGGTGGGCGCGGCGGGCAGCGCGGGCCGCGTCGGCGCGGCGCGCGGCAGGCCGTTGGTGCCCGCCGCACCCGCCGGCCAGGCCCCACCCGCCAGCACCAGCGCCAGCGTGCCGCCCACCAGCGCCCCGCGCGCCCCTTGTCCCTTGCTCCGTCGCATCTGCACTATGGCCATCCTTCAATGCACGTCTGTTCCGTCCGGGCGCCCGCCCGGCTGCAACCATCGCTTCCTAGGGCACTTGCCCGGCTTGTGCCAGTTGCCCGAGGCGCGCCAACCGCCAAGTGAAAGACCGCGCACCCGGCCGGCCCGCGCCGATCCGGGGCCCGCAACCACATTGGCAAGGTCGCCAGCGGGCAACCGTCGCGCTTGGGCGATGACGCTGTCACATCCTTGGGGTAAGGCCTCGGCGTGATGAACGTCAAGGCCACCCCCGCTCCATTCGGCGCAGCCGCGCCCACCGCCCCGATCCTCGCCGCCGCCGCCGGCATCCTCAGCTACAGCCTGATGGACGCCACGATGAAACGCGCGGGCCAGATCGCCGGGGTCTACGATGCGCTGCTGGTGCGCTCGATCGTCGGCGCGCTGCTGCTGGCGCCGCTGTGGCTGATGGGGCGGCCGCGTCGGCCGGCGCCGCATATCCTGCGGATGCACGCCGCGCGCGGGCTGGTCTCGGCGGGGGTGTCGGTGACATTCTTCTGGGGCCTCGCGCGCACGCCGATCGCAGAGGCCATCGCCCTGTCCTTCATCGCCCCGGTGATCGCGCTGTGGCTGGCGGCGGCGGTGCTGGGCGAGCGGCTGCGCCCGCCGGCGATCGCGGCGGCGGTGCTGGGTCTGGCGGGGGTGGCGGTGATCACGCTGGGGCGCCTGCACAGCGGGGCGACCGATCACAGCGCGCACCATGACGCCACCTGGGGCATCGCCGCGATCCTGTGCTCGGCGGTGCTCTATGCGGTCAACCTGATCATGCAGCGGCAACAGGCCCAGCACAGCGCCCCGCTGGAGGTCGCCTTCTTCCAGATGATCGTCGTCGGCCTGACGCTGGGCGCGGCCTGGCCATGGCTGGGCGCGCCGGTGCCGCGCGAGTCGCTGGGCTGGATCGCGGCCTCCTCGGTGCTGGCGACGTTTTCGCTGATGGCGCTGGCCTGGGGCTGGGCGCGGGCCGAGGCGCAAGTGCTGATCCCGATGGAGTACACTGCCTTCGTCTGGGCGGCGGGCACCGGCTGGTTCTTCTTCGACGAGCCGCTGACCGGGCCGACGCTGGCGGGGGTGGCGCTGATCCTGACCGGGTGCTGGGCGGGGACGCGCGGCGGCGGCAGCGCCGATCCGGCCACCGGGCACACCGAACAGACGGTTTTGTAGGCGTCGGCCGCAGGTGCAAAATTGATACTGCCTCGCAGCATCAAAAAGCCCCTGTAGAAACCCGCGCCCAATGCGTTTTTTGGCCTCGAACCATAGTCCAATAGCCCCCGCCGGCCTTGACCTCGCGCCTGCGAAAGCGCATCGGCGGCTCCGGACCGGCGATCCGGCAGCGCGACTGCCCGAGCCCGAACCGGCCCTGATCCGCAAGCCCTGTCCCGCAGGGTGCGCGGTCGCTGTGGCGTCCGGCAGGCGCCGGCATCGGCCACGCCGCGGATCATCCCGCCCATTTCCGGCGGGCCGCGTCAGGCCCGCCCACTTGAGGGAACACGAAGACGATGACTCAGGTCGGACAGGACTCGCTCGGCACCCGCAGCACCATGACGGTCGGCGGCAAGACGGTTGCATATTATTCGCTGAAGAAGGCCGCTGAAAAGTACGGCGACATCTCGCGGCTTCCGTTCAGCATGAAGGTGCTGCTCGAAAACCTGCTCCGCTTCGAGGATGGCGGCTTCACCGTCTCCACCGACGATGTGAAGGCGGTGGTCGATTGGCAGCACAACCCCACCGAATCGCAGAACGAGATCCAGTACCGCCCCGCGCGCGTGCTGCTCCAGGATTTCACCGGCGTCCCCTGCGTGGTCGATCTCGCCGCGATGCGCGATGCCATCGCCACCCTCGGCGGCGACACCGCCAAGATCAACCCGCTGGTCCCGGTCAACCTGGTGATCGACCACTCGGTGATGGTCGATGCCTTCGGCACGCCGCAGGCGTTCGAACAGAACACCGAAATCGAATACCAGCGCAATTTCGAGCGTTACGACTTCCTCAAGTGGGGCTCGAAGTCGCTCAACAACTTCTACGCCGTCCCCCCCGGCACCGGCATCTGCCACCAGGTCAACCTGGAAAACATCGCCCAGACGGTGTGGACCAGCACCGACCAGAACGGCGTCACGGTCGCCTATCCCGACACCTGCGTCGGCACCGATAGCCACACGACGATGGTCAACGGCCTCGGCGTGCTCGGCTGGGGCGTCGGCGGGATCGAGGCCGAGGCCGCGATGCTGGGTCAGCCCGTTTCGATGCTGATTCCTGAAGTGGTCGGCTTCAAGTTCACCGGCACGCTCAAGGAAGGCGTCACCGCCACCGACCTCGTGCTCACCTGCACCAACATGCTGCGCAAGCACGGCGTCGTCGGCCGCTTCGTCGAGTACTTCGGCCCCGGCCTCGCCGGCCTGACGCTGGCCGACCGCGCCACGCTCGCCAACATGGCCCCCGAATATGGCGCGACCTGCGGCTTCTTCGGCATCGACGATAAGACGCTCGATTACCTCCGCCTCACCGGCCGCGAGGAAGCCCAGATCGCCCTCGTCGAGGCCTATGCCAAGGAACAGGGCTTCTGGATCGAGCCCGGCCACGAGCCGATCTTCTCCTCGACCCTCGAACTCGACCTGTCGACCGTCGTCCCCTCGCTCGCCGGCCCGAAGCGCCCGCAGGACCGCGTCTCGCTCCCCGAAGTGGACGACGTGTTCAACGCCGATCTCGTCAGCGTCTACAAGCACGATTCGCACAAGCGCGTTGAGCTATTTGGCAAACACCAACATTCGATCGGCGATGGTGACGTCGTGATCGCCGCGATCACCTCGTGCACCAACACATCCAACCCCGGCGTCCTCGTTGCAGCCGGCTTAGTGGCGAAGAAAGCTGACGAGTTCGGACTGACCCGCAAGGCTTGGGTCAAGACCTCGCTCGCCCCCGGCTCGCAGGTTGTTACCGACTACCTCGAAAAGGCCGGCCTCCAGTCGCATCTGGATAACATCGGCTTCAACCTCGTTGGCTATGGCTGCACCACCTGCATCGGCAATTCGGGGCCGCTCGATCCCGTTTATTCCGAAGCCATCTCCGCCAATGACCTCGTAGTTGCCGCCGTTATCTCGGGTAACCGCAACTTCGAGGGCCGCGTGTCACCCGACGTGCGCGCCAACTTCCTCGCCTCGCCGCCTCTGGTCGTTGCGTACGCGATCAAGGGAACTGTGATTGATGACTTTGGAACTACGCCCATTGGTGTGGCCACGAAGGGCGATAAAAAGGGCGATTACGTCTACCTGCGCGACATCTGGCCGACCAACGATGAAGTCGCCACCACCATGGCCGCCTGCGTCGATCGCGCCATGTTCCAGGCGCGCTACGCCGACGTCTACAAGGGCGACAAGCACTGGCAGGCGATCGACGTCACCGGCTCGGAAACCTACCAGTGGCGCGCCGGCAGCACTTATGTCGCCAACCCGCCCTACTTCGAAGGCCTGTCGATGACCCCGCCCGCAGTGCAGGACATCATCGACGCCAAGCCGCTCCTCATCCTCGGCGATTCGATCACCACCGATCACATCTCCCCCGCCGGCAACATCAAGGCCGACAGCCCCGCCGGCGCCTGGCTGATGGAGCATCAGGTCGCCAAGGCGGACTTCAACTCCTACGGCGCGCGCCGCGGCCATCACGAAGTCATGATGCGCGGCACTTTCGCCAACATCCGCATCAAGAACGAGATGGTCCCCGGCATCGAAGGCGGCATGAGCCGCTTCGGCAGCGACGTCGGCGCGGTGTTCGACGTCGCGATGAAGCACAAGGCCAACGGCACCCCGCTGGTGGTCATCGCCGGCAAGGAATACGGCACCGGCTCCTCGCGTGACTGGGCGGCCAAGGGCACCAACCTGCTCGGCGTCCGCGTGGTCATCGTCGAAAGCTTCGAGCGCATCCACCGCTCGAACCTCGTCGGCATGGGCGTCCTCCCGCTCCAGTTCAAGGACGGCGACACCCGCCAGACCCTCGGCCTCACCGGCGACGACACCTTCACCATCGAGGGCCTCGCCACCATCAAGCCGCGCCAGGACGTCACGGTCAAGGTCACCCGCCCGGATGGCTCGACCTTCACCTTCACCGCCCTCTGCCGCATCGATACCGCCAACGAAGTCGAGTACTTCATGAACGGCGGCATCCTCCACTACGTGCTGCGCAAGCTGGCCGCCTGATCAGCGACCCGGCCTGAAAGCGAGAAGGGCGGTCCTCACGGGCCGCCCTTTTTCGTTTCGGGAAGAACCAGAATGAACGCAGGGGGCGGCGTCTGATGTGCCGATTTGCCGAGGCAAATCGGTTGGCCCCTGCACCCCCATAACTGCACAGGGCACTAGAACGACGCTGCCTCACGCCGGCCAAAACCCACGCCCGACGGCCAACCCCGTGGCGAAGCCACCATAAATAGCCTGCGGCGCATCACCTTCGCGCAAACCCCACCGGCCCCACCCAACCTCGCCAAAGTCATGGGGGTCCGGGGGTCTAGACCCCCGGGAAAACCCCTTAAACCTCCCACGAAAAAAGGCGCGCCCCGCAGGACGCGCCCCCCTTTCAACCCCAACCAAACCCCGCTCAGGCGTCCGGCTTACCCCCCTTGCGCCGCCGCACGACCGCAAACGCCGCCGCGCCGAACAGCGCCAACATCGGCGGCGCGGGCACATCAGTCCCACCGGTCGATCCCGAAGTCCCCCCGCTGGTGCTGGAACTCCCGCTGGTCGAACCACCGCTCGTGCTCGAACTTCCGCTGGTCGAACCACCACTCGTGCTCGAACTCCCGCTGGTCGAGCCACCACTCGTGCTCGAACTCCCGCTCGTCGAGCCACCGCTCGTGCTCGAACTCCCGCTCGTCGAGCCACCGCTCGTGCTCGAACTCCCGCTCGTCGAGCCACCGCTCGTGCTCGAACTCCCGCTCGTCGAGCCACCACTCGTGCTCGAACTCCCGCTCGTCGAGCCACCACTCGTGCTCGAACTCCCGCTCGTCGAGCCACCGCTCGTGCTCGAACTCCCGCTCGTCGAGCCACCGCTCGTGCTGGTGCTCGATCCATTCGAGCCCCCGCTCGAACTTGTCGTGGTCGTCGTCGAGCCGCCGCTGGTGCTCCCGCTCGAACCGCTCGAACCGCTGGAGCCGCTGGACCCACTCGAACCGCCACAATAGCCGCCGTTCGACCCGCCATTAGAGCCGCCGTTGGAATTGCCGTTCCCGCCGCAGTGGTGGTGATGGCCACCGTAATTCCCGCCGCTGCTGGAGACGACGCCGCCACCGCCACCGCCCCAATCCCACATGCCGCCGCCCCAGCCGCCCATGCCGCCGCCGCCACCGCCGCCGCCATAGACGTTGACGATCGCCCCCCCGCCGGCCGCCGGGGCCTGCGCGGTGGTGGTGGTCGTCGTCGTCGTCGTGGTCACGGTCCTGGCGAACGGCGCGCGATGCACGACATGGTGCACCACCGGCCGCGGCGCATAATGCACCCGCGCGACCGCCTTCACCGGGATCAGCTTGCCGTGCTTGATATAGTGGGTCGGGCCGTCCTTCTGCTTTTCAGCCACGTGCACGGCCCCGCCGCCGATCAGCGCCCCTGCTGCGACGAAAGCTGCGAGCTTTCCGATGGCCATGCGAACAGACATAGACACTCTCTCTTTCGTCCAGACCGGGACCGCACCTCATGGCAGAGCGCCAACTAGCGGATAGTCCGTTACAAAAGAGACAACGTCAGATTGCCAGCGCCAGCTCAACGCCCCTTGCGTGCGCGCAGTGTCCAATTCTGGGATTCGTGAAAAAACCTGGTCGATTTCGTCCCATCTGTGCCACCCTGAGACACCCCATGGCCAAATCCCTACCGCGCCACGGCGCGCTCACGCCTCGGCATCGCCCTCATCGAACAGCCCGCCCTGCCGCAGCGAATCGCGCGGATCGACCGGCGGGGTCAGCCCGAGGTGCCGCCAGCCCAGGTCATTGAGGCACCGCCCCCGCGCCGTCCGCGCCACCAGCCCCATCTGGATCAGGTACGGCTCGACCACCTCCTCGATGGTATCGCGCGGCTCGGAGAGCCCGGCGGCCAGCGTCTCCACCCCCACCGGCCCGCCTTTGTAGATCCCCGCGATCATGTGCAGATAACGCCGGTCCTGCGCATCCAGCCCCAGCGAATCGACCTCCAGCCGCGTCAGCGAGTCATCTGCAATCGCCCGGGTTATGACCGCGCTCCCGCCGACATGCGCAAAATCCCGCACCCGCCGCAGCAAGCGCCCGGCGACCCGAGGCGTTCCCCGCGCCCGCCGCGCAATCTCGCGCGCGCCCTCACGCTCGATGGCATAGCCCAGCAACCCCGCCCCGCGCGTGATCACTTTCTCCAATTCATCAACGGTATAGAACTGCAACCGCACCGGAATGCCGAACCGGTCGCGCAAAGGCGTGGTCAACAACCCCTGCCGCGTCGTCGCCCCAATCAAGGTAAACGCCGGCAAATCGATCCGCACCGAGCGCGCCGAAGGCCCCTCACCAATAATGAGGTCTAAAGCCCGATCCTCCATCGCCGGATAGAGCACCTCCTCCACCACCGGATTCAACCGATGGATCTCGTCGATAAAGAGGACATCCCCTTCCTCAAGATTGGTCAGCAGAGCCGCCAGATCCCCCGACTTGGCAATCACCGGGCCCGACGTCGCCCGAAACCCCACCCCGAGTTCACGCGCAACAATCTGCGCCAAAGTCGTCTTCCCCAACCCCGGCGGCCCATAAAACAACACATGATCCATCGCCTCCCCCCGCGACCGGGCGGATTGAATGAACACCCGCAAATTATCCTTGGCCGCCGCCTGACCGGTAAAGTCATCCAACGTCTTGGGCCTGAGCGCCGCATCGGCGTCTTCAGGCTGCCGCCCGGCGGAAAGCAAAGGCTTATCGGTCACGCCCTCACCCCACCCTCTTCAACGCCAGCCGGATCAAAGCCCGCTCCTCGGCCCCCTCGCCCAGTTCCCCCGCCGCCGCCGCGACAGCCTGCGCCGCCACCCCCGGCTTGAACCCCAGGTTCACCAGCGCCGAGACCGCCGCCCCTACCGGTCCCACCTCACCAACCACAACGTCATCCGCGCCACCAGCGGCCAAAACCACCCCCGGCGCCGCGCCAGAAAACACCAAAGCCCCCGCCTTGTCCTTCAATTCATTGACAATCCGCGCCGCCAGCTTCGGCCCCACGCCATTCGCCCGCGCCACCATCGCGGCATCGCCCCCGGCACAGGCCCGCTGCAATTCCTCCACCGTCAACGCGCTCAAAATCGCTAGCGCCACCTTCGACCCCACCCCCTGCACTGCGGTCAGCAAGCGAAACCACGCCCGCTCCCCCGCGCTGGTAAAGCCGATCAATCGCATGTCGGTTTCGGAAACCTGCATCTCGGTATGCAGCACCACCGCATCCCCACGCACGCCCAGCGCCGTCAAAGTCCGCGCCGAACACTGCACCAGATAGCCGACGCCAGCCACGTCGATCACCGCCCAATCGGCGCCGAAATCGTCAAGAACACCGGTGAGTTTCGCAATCATCCGCGCACCCTAAAACAACCGGAACGATATGTGAACATCGCCGCCAATTTTTCCCGCCACCCTTGCCGTCCCGCCCCCGCGCCCACACATCCCCCACAAAGGAGACCCCCAATGGCCGGAGGCTGGTCGCGCGACGGCGCGGTGGAAGAGCAGATCGAGGACACCGTGCGCGACGCCATCGCCGGCGCCCGCGCGCGCATGCCGGCGGGCGAGAGCCTCGAGCATTGCGAGGACTGCGGCGAACCCATCCCCGACCGCCGCCGCACCGCGCTCCCCGGCGTGCGCACCTGCGTCGCCTGCCAGAGCGAACGCGACCGCGCGATCCGCCACAGCCTGATCAACCGCCGCGGCAGCAAGGACAGCCAACTCCGCTAGGATTTGATCCGCAACGCCGGCGCCGAATGCGCATGCGCGATCGCCACCGCCAGCGCATCCGCCGCATCCGCCCCCGCCAGCTTCACCCCCGGCAGCAGGATCCCCAGCATCGCCTGCACCTGCGACTTCTCGGCCGCGCCGGTGCCCACCAAGGCCTTCTTGACCAGCCGCGTGTTGTACTCGGCCACCGGCATCCCCGCCCGCGCCAGCGCCAACAAACACACCCCCCGCGCCTGCCCCAGCTTCAGCGTCGACTGCGGGTTGGAGTTGACGAACACCTCCTCCACCGCGCCACTTTCAGGCCCAAAGCGCAGGATCACATCGGTCAGCTCACGATCGAGATGCACCAGCCGCTCGGCCAGCGAGGCCTTGGCGTCGGTCTTGATCTGCCCGTTGCCGATATGCGTGAGCCGGCTGCCATGCTTGGCGACAATGCCCCAGCCGGTGGTGCCCAACCCGGGGTCGAGGCCGATGATCAGCATGACTGGAAAAGGTGAAGGCCGGGGGTCACAACCCCCGGACCCCCATGACTGCACAGGTCACGCGGGCTCTGCATCGTCGCCCGCCCATGGAGAAATTCATGCGCCACGCCGGCACCGTCGCGCTGCGGCGAAGCCGCTATAAAAGCCTGCGGCGCGGCAACCTTGCGCAACGACGCCGGCAATTGCCCACGTCGACAAGGAATGGGAGCGCGAGGGGCTAGCCCCTCGCATTCACCCCTTATCACTTAACCCAGCTTTTCCATCACCTCGTCGGGGATCTCATAGTTCCCCCACACCGTCTGCACGTCGTCGTCCTCTTCCAGCACGTCGATCAGCTTGATCAGTGTCGCCGCATCGTCTTCCGACACCGCCGAGGTCATGTTCGGCTTCCACGCCAGCTTCACGGCGGAAGCCTCGCCCAACACCTTCTCCAGCTCGCGCGCCACGCCGTGCAAAGAATCGATCGCCACCCAGATCTGGTGCCCGCCCAGATCCTCGTCGCCGTCGCCCATGTCGCTCTCGACATCCTCGGCGCCGGCCTCGATCGCGGCTTCCAGCACCTTGTCCTCGTCGCCGACGCTGGCCGGATACTCGATCAGCCCCAGCCGCTCGAACCCATGCGACACCGCGCCGCTGGCGCCCAGATTGCCGCCATTCTTGGCAAACGCCGTGCGCACGTTGGTGGCGGTGCGGTTGCGGTTGTCGGTCAGCGCCTCGACGATGATCGCGATGCCGCCGGGGCCATAGCCCTCATAGCGCACCTCTTCATAGTTCTCGCCGTCGCCCTTGCTGGCCTTGTCGATCGCGCGCTGGATGTTGTCCTTGGGCATCGACTGCGCCTTGGCGGCGTTGATCGCGGCGCGCAGGCGCGGATTCATGTCCGCGTCGGGCATGCCCATCTTGGCCGCCACGGTGATTTCGCGGCTCAGCTTGCTGAACTGGGCAGAGCGCTTCTTGTCCTGCGCGCCCTTGCGATGCATGATGTTCTTGAATTTGGAATGGCCTGCCATGGCGCGCGTCCGGTTTCTTGTGTTGGGCGGCGGATGTGCCGCAGGAAAGTGCCGGCGCCCTTACACCCGGCGGGCACACACGGCAACCGCGCCCGGAACATCCGCCCCGGGCGCGCGTCCGGTTCAGTCGATGCCGAGGGCGTTCTTGTACAATTCCAGGATCGACTGCATCTCGCGGCGGTCGTCGGGCTTCATCTTCCGCAAGCGGACGATCTGGCGCATGATCTTGGCGTCATAGCCGGTGGCCTTGGCCTCGGCGTAGACATCCTTGATATCGTCGCCAATGCCCTTTTTCTCTTCTTCCAGCCGCTCGATCCGCTCGATCAGCAGGCGCAGGCGGTCGTCGGTGTTTTCGGCATCGGACATGGGTTCAACTCCGGGTCAGGGCCGCGCGCATGGCGGCCGCAGGGTGAATCAGGATCGCCGCGCTTAGCCGCCCCCGGGGGCAAACGCCAAGTCGCTCGCGCAGGAAATCCACCGGGAATGCCGCCAACCCCATCCATCGCAAGCCCACGCCGCCTCACCGCATAAAAATTGCCGCAAGTGCGAACAAATCGCTTGAAATTCGCTCCCAACGAAATCATTAGCTCACGAATGGATTTCGACCGACTCGCCCTCGAAGCCCGCTTCGCCACCACGCTCCAGCCGCTCGCCCGCCGCTGGCGTGCAGAGGCGGACCGCGCCAGCCGCGACCACGGCCTGACCGACGCCACCGGCTACGCGCTGCTCAGCCTCTACCGCCTCGACGGCGAGGCCCGGCAGGGCGATCTGGCTCAGGCGATCGACATCCAGGGTGCCTCGCTGGTCCGCCTGCTCGATCTGCTGGAGCACGATGGCCTCGTCCTGCGCCGCACGGATCGGCTGGACCGGCGCGTCAATCATGTCATTCTGTCGGAACGCGGACGCGCCACGGTGGTGCAACTCGAGACGACTCTGGCGGCCATCCGCGCCACGATGTTCGAAGGGATCGACGATGCGACGCTGGCCGCCACCGCCGATGTCATCCAGCAACTCGCGCGGCGCGTGACCGAGATGCGAGCCCGCCGCGCATGACCCTGCTCCCCGCCCTGCGCGCCGATGCCGATGCGGTGCTGTTCTCGGTGAAGTGCTTCATCGCGGCGATGCTGGCTTACTACGTGGCGCTGGCGATCGGGCTCAACCGGCCGTTCTGGGCGGTGGTCACGTCCTACATCATCGCCCAGCCGATGGCCGGTGCGGTCATCTCAAAGGCTGCCTACCGCCTGTTCGGCACGGTGATCGGCGGCATTGCGGCGGTCACCCTCGTCCCCACGTTCGTCAACGAGCCGATGGTGCTGGCGCTCGCGCTGGCGCTGTGGCTGGCGGTGTGCATCTATATCTCGCAACTCGATCGCACCCCGCGCGCCTATGCGTTCCTGCTATCGGGCTATACGGCGATGATCATCGGCCTGCCCGCGGTCACCGCGCCGGGCACGGTGTTCGATATCGCCATCCTGCGCGTTCAGGAGATCACGCTGGGCATCCTCAGCGCCAGCCTGATCCACGGCGTCGTCTTCCCGGTATCGGTGACAGGCCGGCTGTTCACCCGCATCGACGCGATCCTGGCCGAGGCGCGGGACTGGTCGGTCGCCTCGCTGGCCGGCACCCCCACCCCCGAACTCGATCGCGAGCGCCGCCGCATCGCCACCCGCGTGCTCGAACTGCATCAGCTCTCGATCCACCTGCCGTTCGATACCGCGCGCATCATCCCGCGCGTGCGCACCGTCCGCGCGCTGCAGGATGCGCTCTCGACGCTGCTCCCGCTCGCCAGCGCGATCGAGGACCGCGTCGCCGAACTGCGCCAGACCCCGCAAGGCCTGCCC
>Ga0302187_10002138_pt1 | contig 16481 bp, 20 predicted proteins | sample II_Bog_E1_3_FD_202120 | JGI IMG/M metagenome (GOLD analysis project Ga0302187, IMG submission 202120) | Peat permafrost microbial communities from Stordalen Mire near Abisko, Sweden - II_Bog_E1_3 | ecosystem: Environmental > Terrestrial > Soil > Wetlands > Peat | place: Sweden: Abisko...
GATCCGAGCGCTGCTCTACGCCGGTCGGCCTAACTGGCGGGTGCTGGGCTCGATCGTGGTCAGGTGAGGGCGCGACCCCGCCAGAATCCGAAGAACCGCATTGGGAGGGTTCGATGGGTGGCAGGCGGGGCAACGGCGAGGGTTCGATCTACCAACGATCATCTGACGGCCGATGGCTGGGGGTGGCGAGCCTCGGCTATGGGGCAACCGCTCTTGGGGCTACTCCGATCCCCCTTCACAACGAGCGTGGACTTGGGGGCCTGCGGCGAACGGGTCAACGAAGACCCGACCTGGCCCTGGATCGAATCTGTGCCGGGCAGCATTCCGGATAAGCCAGTACTCGTCGATGGTGAAGGTCCCAGCGCAGCGAGAGCACAGGTATGGCCTTCGGCTTACCAAGTCCTCGTCGCCCATGAGTTCTTCGAGCGGCTTTCCGACTAGTGATTTCGTGATTTCGGCAAGCAGCGGTTCGGGCGTCTCAATCGTCGACTCATCAGGGGTGAGGACGCCGGCGAGCGCGCACAGGCGCTCCCGGGCCTCTCGATTCAACCTCACTGCGTAGAGGACATCGTCTTCGACCGTCAGCGGCACGAACTGATGGTATCGACGCGAGTTCGAGCCGGCCGCGAGCCCGGCTGTCGATCCCAGCTCAGGAGTCGGCGATCGGCAGAGACTTTGACCAAAGACGTCGGCGGAGACGCGCTCCCAACCGGCGTACGGGGATAGTCCCAGTGATAAGTGTCACGCACCAGAAATCGCGCTCAGCCGTGGGTAGCGTGATGAGGCACCAAACGAGCAGGGGAGATCAGCCATGCACGCCAGAGTGATCCACGCCAATATTGCGGACCTGGCCGAGGCCAAGCGGGGCCTCGACGAGGACATTCCAGGGATAAAGGGGGCCCCCGGTTTCCTGGGCGCCTACTTCGTAGCCGTCGACGACTCGCACGGGGTCTCGATCGAGGTGTTCGAGACCGAAGAGCAGGCCCGCGCTACCGCTCCTCCCGAAGGTGCCGAGGCACCCGGCGTGACGGTGGGCACCATCCAGTTCGGTGCGGTCATCGGTTCGGCCTGATCTCCTGCGGGCTAGGAAGGGCCGTGGCACCCAAACCATTCCCTGACTCCGAAGTGCCCACCGTCCCGGCGATCTGGGACGGGAGCCCGGGACAGATATGGGTGCACGATATGGGGCACCTCGTGACCGACGACCAGAAGGCCGAGCGAACGCATCACCTCGATCGGATCGGCCGGGAAGTGTTGCAGGCGGTGTTCTGCGCGCGCCTTCGGGACCGAACCAGCGACTAGGGCTGCGAGCCGGCCCTCCCCTCTGCGACCCTTACCGGCCGAGCGATGCTCGGGGGTCGCGTCCCATGAAGGCGGCGAGACGTTCCCAGTCGTCGGCGCCGGGAGGCGGCGCCACCTCCGCCGCGAAAGGGGCTCCTAGCTCGACCATGTTGCGGTACTGGGGTTTGATCATGGCCCGCGCACCATCGAGTGCCGGTAGGGCGAGGGAGGGGTCCAACCTGTCGAGCTGTCCGGTGGCTCGGGCCAAGTCCCAGGCGTGGGTGGCCAGCTCGGCCAGGTACATGTCCACCAGGGTGGCCCCGCTGTACTCCTCGCCCCACGGCATGGTGAACCTTGACGACAACGCGGTTTCATTGCCCCATGCCTCGGCCGCCTCCTTGGCGGCGCGACGTAGCTGAGCGGGCGCGTCGGACAACTCAACATGAGAGGACTCGTCTCCCGGCGGGGGTGCCTGCCCTCGGCCGAGAGCGGCCGCCCGGTGGCCGGCTTCGACGAGGTGATCGATCAGTCCGGCCACGTCATATTTGGGGCATGGTGTTGGGTGGCCGAGCCGCTCGCAGTCTATTGCCGAGACGATTACCGCGGCGTTCTCGTACGAAGCCAACAGCGTGCTTCGGCGGTCAGGGTCGGCCAATGTGAGTCCTCCTCGGCCAGACGGTACCTGAGCGCCGGGCGCCGGTTAGTGAGCGCACAGAATGACGACGCCTGCGGCACGACCACGGGCGCCCCGAATCGGCCCACCGTCCTTGGCCACAAAAGATCGGGGTCATCCCACTAAAAAATCTGTAAACACCGAGAAATCGTGTTACACCAGCTAAGACAGGTGAAGACAGAACAAACCATATTGTCCTCCAACAAGGATGCAGTTTGAGCGCACCCCCGCCACGGTGGAAAGTGCAGGTCAGGGCCAGTCCGGGAAGGACACTTGTTCGAAATAGCTCTTGGTAAAATCAAGGCAATATCGGAGGTCAGCATGAGCGTATTGCAAGGGCTATGCAGCTTTAATGAAAAACTGTATGCCGCGTGGAAGGGAGAGGTCGGAGATGATCGACTCTTCTTCTCTTGCTTCAACGGGACCCAGTGGGACGCACAGCAGACCGTTGGTGGTAACAGCAGTGCCGGGCCAGCCCTCGCCATCCTCGAAAACTCGCTCGTTGCATCGTGGAAGGGTGAGAACAGCGATGAACGAGTCTTCTTTTCGGAGTTGACGGATTCTTCATGGGACGCTCAGACGCAGATACCTGCTCCGGTCGCAAGTAGCTTCGGGCCTTCGCTGGCAGATTTCGAAGGCAAACTCTATGCGGCATGGAAGGGGTCTGAGAATGACCAAAGCATATGGTTCTCGTCGCTGAGCGGATCGGCCTGGTCAGCACAGGCTCAGATCCCGGGGGTTGAAAGCAGCGTCGGACCTTCGCTGGCGGTGTTCGAAGGCAAGCTCTATGCGGCATGGAAGGGATCAACGGGCGACCAGCGCTTGTGGTTCGCATCCTTCAACGGATCGACCTGGTCGGCTCAAGCTCAGTTCCCTTCTCCAATTGCGAGCAGTGTTGGACCTTCACTGGCCGGATTTGACGGCAAGCTCCTCGCAATGTGGGTCGGTCCGAATGGCGATCAGCAGCTGTGGTACGCGTCATTTGACGGAGCGAACTGGTCGACGCAGGAAACTGGTCCTGGAAACTCCGGACAGGATTTACCTCAAAATATTGGTCTTCGAATGCAATACCAAGAATCGACGAATTGGTGCTGGATCGCCGTCGCCACGAGCATCAATCACTTCTACAGTCCCGGGAGCATAGTGACGCAGTGCGAGATCATGACTGGAGTCATGAGAAATCTGAACATTCCGGGTGGACCCTGTTGCCCGCCGGCGGCGACCCTCGCGTCTAACGCAGCTCTCTCATCTCTTCTGAACAGTCCATACAGCGCTTCTGCCCTGTACGCACTCGATCAACCTGACAGCGGAATGCCCATTGCCTGCAACCGCAGTGGTGGCGTTGGTGATGCGTTGGACGTGAACAACAACTGGAACAACCCCGGGGGTAATCGAAACGACTCCCAAGGCTCGGTGACGCTTGAACGGGTCCAGACAGAGATAGGGGCTGCCCGACCCATCGCTTGTGACATCGCTTGGACGGGTGGTGGACAACACTGTGTCGCTATCGCTGGCGTCCTGAATGATGTCCTGTTGATCTGTGACCCAATTTACGGCGAAACGGTGATCCAATATGAGGATTTTCCGACTGGATATCAAGGGGGCGCTGTCCTTAATTCTGTCTGTCTGACTCAGAAGGGCTGAAGGGAGCTGGGTGGATTGGCCCGGCGCGTGAGCTCAGCCGTGCTGGCTCCGGTGGCCGATGCCGATGTGAGCCCGGTGTGTGGGAGGTCGTGGAAGATTCGAAAAGACACTTTTCGCCTGAGCGAGTTGGGCGCGGATTCCGCCCCCCATCTTCAATGGGCTGAACCGCCCCGGGTTCCATGACTGCTCGGGCTATTGGGTGACCGCCTCGAGGGCGGGTGCTTCTTGACGGTAGTGACTCGATTACACAGGAGGCGCTCTGTATATGCCGAACGACGACGCAGTTGATCGCAACCTTCAAGGCATGAATGAACTCGACTTCGTGGGATGGAACAAGGCCGACTGGCCCGGCGTCTTCGCTCACTATCACACCGACGAAGTACTCGTGGGCTGGCAAGGACAGCCCCAGACCCACGGCATCGAGGAGCACACCGAGGCCATGAAGTCATACGTCGAACACAGCGGCGGCGGTACACCGCCCCAGATCACGTCCCACCCGATCAGGTTCGGGTCCGGAGAGTGGACGTGCGTCGTAGGGGAGTTCGCCAACGGTGCCCGTATGGTGACCGTAGCCAAATGGCGCGCTGGCGCCATCGCTGAGGAGTACATCTGGGCGTAGCATCATCACCGACGGCCAGGGCACCGCTGAGTGAGATACTCACCCTCCGCTTATCCACACGACCGAATGTGCCGTACTGCCCCACCCGTCAGGTGATTGATGGGGGACATGTCGCGGAATGTGAAACTGGTCTGAAATCCGGCTTCCTGCAGTGCTGCGGGCCTCACCGGGGACCCGCCTGCCTACTATCTTCGAACCGAAGGACCTTCGGCTCTATCGGGTGCCACCTGCATGCGGCGACGCTGGACTTGGAGCAACGACGCTTCAGAGGGCGACGCCATGATGTACCACGGCTACGGATACGGCGGCGGGAACCACTGGGGGCTCTGGGTCCTCGTGATCGTCGCCTTGGTCGTCTTCTGGGCTGCGTTGGCCTGGATCATCGTCACTCTGGTGCGCCACCGTGGGACTCCGCCCGGTTCGATCCCCCCGGCTCCCGGATCGGGTTCGTCGCGACCCAGTTCGGACGCCCTTCGCATCCTCGACGAGCGACTGGCTCGGGGTGACATTGAGGAAGATGAGTACACCCGCCGGCGGTCACTAATCGAAGGGTCCGGGTGAGTGCCCGAGCAAGCCGCAGGGGCCTGATCATCGCTGCGATCGTTGCCGGTGCAGCACTGGTGATCGGAACCGTTGCCCTCGTCGCCCTAGGTGCCAGCCAGTCGGCGATCCCAGCCGTCCAGGTCGGCTCGCAGATGTCACGCCTCCCGGTGTTCGCGGACACGTAACGCCACTTTCATTGACATACGTTTCGAAGCGGAGCAGCCTCGCAACGGGGGCTGACGCGCAAAACAGCTGGGTGTCGACCCTGTTGTGTTTGAGGCCGGTACGGGTTCCGTGCGGCACGGAGTTGCGTTCGTATCGGGATGGGGGACTTACCGATGCAAACGTCAACGATCACGAAGATGGCCCTGGGGATCGGCGCGGTGCTTCTTGCACCGCTGGCTCTTCCAGCCTCGGTGGCATCCGCTGCTCCGCCAGTGAGTGTGCCGTGCGCGGGTCCGACGGGTGGTCCGGCAGGACTCATCATCGCCATCACCAACGCCAACAGCGGTGGGGGTGGGACCATCAACCTCGGTGCGTGCACCTACAACTTCAGCGGTGCCAACAACTCCTCGATGGCTGGAGCAAACGCGCTTCCTCTCATCACCAGCCCGATCACGATCAATGGCTACAGCAGCGCCACGCTCGCCGGGAACTCGACCACCTTCCGCATCTTCCAGGTCAATGTGCCGCACGGGAATCTGACGCTCAACGGGGTCACGATCACCGGTGGAAGCAGCTCGGCTGGTGGTGGGATCTTCAACGATCAGGCCACTCTGACGCTCAACGACTCGGTGGTGAAGGGCAACACGGCTGCCATGGGCGGCGGCGGGATCGCCAGCGGAAATCCCAGCGCGATCCCCGTTGGTACTACCGGTACGACCACGATTGAAAACAACAGCCAGGTGAACGACAACTCGGCCCCCACCGGTGGAGGAGGGGGGATTCTGAACCGCTCGGGCACTCTCAGCGTCATCAGCAGCGAGGTCAACGGCAACACCTCGGCCAACGGGGGCGGCATTGCCAGCGGCAACGGGAACGGCGGAGCGCCAGGCGCCAGCAGCACGCTCGTCGTCACCAATAGCAACGTGGACCACAACGTCGCGACCAGCGGTATCGGCGGCCCTGCTGCCGGCGGCATTGCCAACGGTGGCCTGGCCACTATCACCAACAGCGACGTGAACTCCAACGTCGGAACCGGCGGCATAGGTGGTGGGATCTTCAACCACGGCACGATGACCGTGACCACCACGGACGTGGATGGGAACTCGGCCCCAAGCGACACCTCCGGCGACCTGGGCTACGGCGGGGGCATCGGCAATGGGAATGTCGGTGTTCCCGGCAGCGGCGTCTTGACCGTCAACATCAGCAACGTGCTTGGCAACTCTGCGTCGGGCGGGGGCGGCGGGATCGCCAACGGCGCACTCGGGACGGTCAACCTCAACGGAACCATCGTGATCGGCAACACCGCCCCGCTCGGCGGCGGCATCGCGAACCAGGGGACGCTGAACGACCTCAACAGCCCGGTGAGGAACAACAACGCCACCACAGGCGGCGGCATCGCCAATCAAGCTGCACTGAATCTGACGGGTGCCGTCATCACGGGGAACGTGGCGAGCATGGACGGCGGTGGCATCGCCAACGAAGGTGGAACCGTCACCCTCACCAAGTACAACACCATCGCTCGCAACTCGCCCGACAACTGCATTCCCCTCGGTTCCATCCTGGGTTGCGTCGGATAGTCGGCGTTGGGTCTCAGCGGGCCCGGGCTGGCTTTCAGGCTCCCGGTTGCTTGGACGCAAGGGCATCTGCGGGAACGCTCCTGACCCATAGACCCCCTCGACGCCCCCGCACCCGAATCGCCGAAGCTCGTTCTCGAAGAGAGGATGGACTCATGAGTCGAGTCGACTCCACGAAAATCGACCTGAGGGTGCCGAACGACGTGCTCACTGCCATCGACGCACGAGCCGCCGCCATTGGGTCTTCGCGCTCCGAGGTCATTCGAGAGGCCCTGACCTTTGCAGCCGCTGCCCCCGCAGAGATGGCGCGGCACTAGGCGCGGGCGCTCTCCGGCGAAACGCCTTCGCGGCACGACGGGTGCACCAGCAACTACCACCCCTCCGCCGACGACGACTTCGGTTCCGCTAGCCCTTTGAAAGAGCCGATGGGCGGTGGCGAGCACCAGCCGTCGTTGACAAGGCGCACACCTAGCGACGGCACTTCGCCTTCGGACTGCTAGCTAGTCGGGCATGTAACCCCGAACTCAGCCAGGATCGGCGCCGGCACAAGCTCGGTTCCCATGCATCCGACCTGATCCGAGCCCGGCCCCGCCACCACTAGCCATGTGCCTCCCGAACTTTGGGCATACCCGTACGCGGAACCGAACGTTGGGTCGTTGACGATCCAGCGAGCCCAATCGGGATTGCTGGGATCCAGTGTCACCGTGAACGCGCTGGCGGGCTCGGAGAGTTGGCTGCACGCGCTCTGACATCCGGTCGTGAAGAACTGCTGGAGGTACCCGATGAGCGCAGCCGCTTGGCCAGTGGTCGTCGGTGGCACCGTAGTGGTTGTCGTTGGTCGCAAGGTGGTCGTTTTGCGCGGCACGGCAATGGACGACGTCGTCGACGCTCGCAAGGTTGAAGTGCTCGAACTCGACGAGCCGCTCGTACATGCTGCCAGCGCCGAACCTGCGAAGAGACCAGCGATCGCTATTGTCGCCGTCAGTGCCCTGATCCGCACGGTCCTTCTCATCCAGATCCCCCAGTTGCTCCATTCTGCGACGGAACAGGCAGAGGTGCGAAGACAAATTGGACAGCGTCACGCAGCCATGCCCCTTTAGGAGCTGGCATCGTCCATCCGTGAACCCCCGGCGGACGCCGAGCTCGATTTGGACGAGCCGATACGGCGTTGGGGGGATGCCCTCGGAGAAGTCCGCGACCATGTGGTGGTTCAGGTGTTCTTGCTCCCGGCACCGACAGAGGTGATTGTGGTTCACCAAGGGCACCTGAGCTGCGGAGCAGTAGACGCTTCCACGGGCGACAAAGGCGTCACCCAGGTCGTGCCGGTAAACAACCGCTGGGGCGCAGTCAGCCGGCTTCGCTAACATCGCGGCTGATCCGCAATGACCGATGGTCTGCTCGCTTGAACAGGACAAACTCGTTCGCAAACTCGAACCGCAAGGTTCGAGAGGGGGCTCCAGACCCATATGGCCCCCCATCCCCTCCACCTTGCGGATCGCCGAAGCTCGGGCACTGTGGCTGTGAAGCTGAAGCCATGGCTATGCCGCCTGAGGACAGACGTCGCACCGCCCGCAGCAGCCGAACCGGCGAACGTGGTCGCGCCTGCGCGACTGCCGAGGATGTGGCAAACGCGGATGCATGGCCCCTGAGGTCCAACGCGCAGCGGCAGCCCGGCTGCTCTCGCGCCCACCAGGGAGGCAGATGGCTGTGAGTCGGGCCGAGCCGCGCTCAGGCGGGGCGGCGAGATCGGCCGCGTGCCGACTCGGGCTCGAGAGACGAAAGAAACGCCACGATCGCATCGGTGAGCCGCTTCGGCCGGAGCCGCAGCTCGAGTGGCGATCGAGCCCGGACCAGCACACTGTTCGGCGTGCGCTCGACGAGGCTGACGGCGTCATCGAAGGGATGAATGAGGTCGTTGCGGTGCGCCAAGACGAGCACGGGCACTTGGACCGCACGACGCTGCTCCTGGGTGGGTGCCGTGGGCCCGACCAAGACCCCGTGGAGCACAGCCGCAATCACGTCAGGTGAGAGCGATGTTGCGTTCATCAGGCTATTGAGCGGTCCGAATCTGGTGCGGGGGATCCGGCTCATCACGCCGGAAGTCACATTCACCACTCGTCGCCCGTAGTGAGCGGCGAGAAGTATCGGCACAAAGAACAGCGCTGCGGCGGGCACCGCTCGCTCCAACACCGGCATCTCGAGCACCAATGCTCGGACTCGGGTTGGATAGCGGTCGGCAGCGAAGAGGCTGACATTGGCGCCGAGCGAAATACCGCCAAGGACGGCCCGCTCCGCACCAAGGTGGTCGAGCAGGGCGACGACCTGATCCGCGTAGCTATCGATACGGTACTCCGACGCATGCGTCGGTTTGTCGCTCCGCCCGTGTCCGAGTAGGTCCAACAACGCGACCCGATAGCCCTGTTCTGCGAGCGCCTGGGCGATACCGCGATTGAGCTCGGAGTCCATCAGCAGTCCGTGCATGTACACGACCAGTGGAGCACTGGACGGGCCGTAGATGTCGTAGACGAGCTGGTGTCCGTTGGCGGTGAAGGACTGGTCAAACTCGGCTGAGATGACACTCATGGAGTCACCCAGCCCTGCCGGTTCGGGCCGGATCGGTTCCTTCGGTGCGCAGAAGCGTCAGGGCTCGGTCACGGAGCTCGTCAATGTCGGCTGACACCGCGGTGGCGAGCACGCCGACGTCCGGCATGGTGTCGAAATCGCCGGTGAAGCCGAAGAAGAGTTTGCCGTTGTAGGACAAGATGGCCGTGCCGACTCGCACTCCATGGCTTATCGGGACAAACGGGCGATATTCAAGCATTTCGCGGCCGAGGCAGAACAGGGGGAACTGGGGTCCAGGCACGTTCGTCGTGACCGTATTGAGTGATCGCTGCCCGAACCTGTGCATCAGTCGGATTGCCATCCGACTGACGGGACCAACGACCATTGGTGGCGCGAGGTTGCCGATCGTGGTGATCATCTCCCCGGCGTCCGAGATGTGCGACGCCTTCAACTTGACCATCTGTTCGCGCACGGCTTCAAGCCGCTCCACTGGATCCGAGATGTGGACCGGAAGCTCGCACAGGAGGGCGGAGACCTGGTTGTCGAGCATTCCGTGGCTGTCGTCGTGCCGCGTCGACGCCGGCACGAGCGAGCGAACGACAGACGAATCGGCATCGTCGCCGCGCTCGAAGAGGAGCTCTCGGTAGGCCCCGGCAACCGCGGAGAGGACGACATCATTCACCGTCCCACCGAACGCCGATCGGATCGTCTTGACGTCGGCGAGACTTGCTGTGGAATGGGACCAGGAACGGTGCGATCCGATCGAGCCTTCGATCGACAAGGGACTCGTGGGGGCCAGCCGTCGAAGGAGGCGAACGGCGCCCTCGCCATCTTCGAGCGTGGATCGGGTGAAGTCCACTGGGTGTGTGACGGCGCCCGGCAGCCCTCGAATCGTCGTCAGGACGTCCGACGCAAGCCCTCCCCAGGCGTCGAGCACCTTCAGTAGGCCGGGAGGCTCCACGCGGGGCTCCCAGAGCTGGGGCTCGCCGATGGAGAATTCGGCGCTTTGATCCAACATCACGGTGAGCAACTGCACGCCAGCGATGCCGTCCACCATGCAGTGGTGGATCTTGAAGATGAGTGCCCAGTGGTCGCCTTCGAGACCATCGACGAGCCATGTCTCCCACAACGGCCGCTCTCGGTCGAGGGGCTGGGACATGATCCGTCCCATGAGCCGGCAGAACGCCGCATCGTCGCCCGGCGCGGGCACGGCCACACTTCGCAGGTGGTAGCCAAGATCGAAATGGGGGTCGTCCGCCCACACCGGCCGACCTAGCTCGAGCGGTACCGAGCGAACACGCTGGCGGTAGCGCGGGATCCGTTCAAGCTTCGAAGCCGTCAACGCTTCGATTTCGTCAAGCGATGGCGGCCGACCGTCGAAGACGCACGCAGCACCGAGGTGCATGTGGACGGTTCCATCCTCCACATGGAGGAACTCGGCACCCAGCGCATTCAATCGCTCCACCGCACCTCCTCGATCGTCAAGCCAAGTTCTCGTGATGAGCGAGCACCCGACGACTCACTCCTCATTGTTCAGCGGTCAAGGCGTTCTGTGCAGGGCCGAAGGTCATCGCTCGCCAGGGCCCTGAGTGGCGCACCGGGTCGTCGACTTCGGATGCCGTGGCCAGCCGGCAGTGCCGATGACAACGCTGTGTCACCCGCGAGAAATGTCGAATCCTCCCCGTGGATGAAGCCTCGGTCACAAATCTGGCTCACCCCAAACCCCCGCCCGGCTGACCTTACGGCGAATGTCGGGCCCGGCGTCCAAGGTCCCGTGGCTTCAGCACGCGCGCGCCAGCTTGGAGCATCCTTTCGGACCTCGAATGCTCTTCATTGACAGGACCACTCGGAGAGCTCGAGGTGCTGAGCAACCCTCGCGATATCCGCTCCCTCGACCACCAGCTGGTCGGGAGCTTGCACGACCTGCTGAGGGCGCGCCTTTGGGATGCCTTCGATGCTGCACGTCTTCATCGTCCCTGAACCCACCGTGATCGGCACGAGGAATCGCTCAAGTGGCGGAGGTCAAGGCCCGACGGCACTCACTCGCGCGTGATGTGAGCAAAATTTGAGCGTCAAGTACAGAATGAGACGAGGCCTCGATCAGGATTACCGATGCCTTGCCGCCGTTCTCAACATTGTCTGGTAAGAGGGAGTGAGCAGATGGGGCGAATCTCGATACCCAAGATCGCGCACAGAGCTGCTGACCGCCTGGGCGCATTTCACGAGAAACACTCGTGGTTAGGACCAACGATTTTCATCTCAAGCGCTCTCTACTTCTACGCGCAGATTGTCGTAGCGTGGGTGTTTCGCCCTCAGTACAGCCTGGTCTTTAATACCATAAGTGATTTAGGAAATACTACGTGCGGACATTACGGTACGGGCGATGTCTGCTCTCCTCGCTGGTGGCTTATGGACGCGGCATTCGTGTTGTTGGGACTGGTGATGGCTGGAGGCTCCCTGCTCATCTACCACGAATTCAGGGAGAAGGATACGACTCAGAGAGTCGCGGCATTCTATGGTTTCCTTCTTATGGCGATCGGTGGAGTGGGCGTTATCCTCGTTGGGATATTTCCTGAGAATACGATCAGCTATATGCACGTGGCCGGTGCTGGACTGGCAATCGGTGCCGGTAATGTCGGCATCTTCATCCTGGGCGCGGCACTCAGCCTACCTGAAGCGATGCGCAGATACATGCTCGTCTTCAGCACCGTCTCTCTTACTGCATTGTTCCTATTCGCGTTTCATCAATATTTTGGCATTGGTGCCGGTACGATGGAACGCATAGCGGCCTATCCCGAAACGATTTGGCTGATAACATTCGGATTATTCATCTGGAGATTCCACCCGAAAGACCATTCGAGCGGCTACTGGCAATCCACGCCAGACCCCCCTGACGGGTCCTCCTAATCAATCGCACTCACCGGCGATCGCTCAACAGAGTTGGCCACTTCTCCAGTTCCTCCCCATTGCCGCCCCGCCCCGCCCGGTCGTTCTTCGCACGAACTGAAGGGACCGTGAGGTCCAATCGGATGTGGCACCGGGCCGCATGCTCACAACCGATCAGATGAGGTGCCCTGCGATGCGGTCGTCCCGAGCTTCTTCGGGCCTCGATGTGACACGAACGTCGTATGCCGCGAGCTCCTCGGGGATGTACCAGTGGAGTTTGTCTCCTTCGTAGGCCTCCCACACCAGATCGGCGACCGCCTCGGCCGGAAGCGCACGTAAGAGGCCTTCGTGCGGGAGCAGCGCCTTGGCTTCGGGCGCCAGCATCCCGGTGTCGACTATCCCAGGCAGAATGTCCATTGCTCGCACGCCGAAGGCGGCGAACTCCACCGATAGGGCCTCGGTCAACCCCTTCACTGCGTCCTTCGTGGCCGAGTAGACGGCGAGATTGGCAGTCCCGAAGATCGCCGAAGCCGAGGCAGTGGAAAGACAGAGTGAGCCCTCCGTCGCCTTGAGAAGTGGAATCCCAGCATGGATCACGCTCATCCCACCGATCATGTTCACGTTCACCACGGCCATGATTTGTTCCCAGCTCATCGCTGCGAACGGACCTTTTGCATCAATGCCCGCATTGTTGAAGAGGAGGTCGAGGCGACCACCTGTCCTTTGTCCGAAGTCTTCGAACGAAGCGAGGACCGCTCGTCGGTCCGTGACATCCAAGGGCCCGAAGAATGCAGTGGTCAGCCCTATCTCGTCCTGGAGGGCGTCAAGAGCACCTTGGTTCACGTCGTAGCACCCGACGAGCCATCCTCGCAGGACAAATGCTCTTGCCGTGGCCCTGCCAATCCCCGAAGCCGCCCCGGTGATGAAGATCGTGTGTCGCTGTTCGCGTTGCTGTTCTGCCATCGCCCGCTCCTCGGCGCTCTGAAGCGAGCGTATCCCGCGGCAAAGGGTCAAGCCTTTACGCCCACGGAAGGATCCCCACTCGATGATCGATGATCATCAGCGCGTGCAGGGGGCTGTGGCTCGTGGTGTGGAGAACTCCCCTCGAGCTCGGCCCGAGCCGATGAGCGTTGGATGCCCCCCTGCGGCCTTCTCAACTACACGCGAACGTCCGCCTATGGGGCACGTACCAGGGCCAAAGGCCCTGTTCGGGCGCATCCGAATCGGTCATGCTGGTAGGTGGATCGGCATGTCGAGCCGGCCCAGAAAGTGACAGACGAGATGAGCGCATTTCCAGCAGGCCACAGCGTTGTTGTCGGCGTCGACGGATCGCCCCAAGGGGACGGTGCCCTCAGCATGGCAACCGAAGAGGCGAGACTGCGCGATGAGCAGCTCATCGTGATCTTCGCGTTTCGGCCGATTCCGACAGCATTCGTGGCGATGTCGCATGAGGACCTCCCAGAGCTCCAAGAAGAGGCAGAGGCCACGCTCAAGGGGATTCTCGGTCGTGGCCCATCGCGCGAGGGGATCGACGTCGTGGCCAAGACCGTGCCCGGCGACCCTGCGGAGGTGCTCATCGAGGCAAGCAGCAACGCCGCGGTTCTCGTGGTGGGTTCGCGCGGTCGAGGCGGCTTTGAGGGCCTTCGGGTCGGTTCGGTCTCCAACAAGTGCCTGCACCACGCGCACTGCCCGGTCCTGGTGGTGCGGTAGTGCTCTGCGCTCAAAGGGCGCGGACAGCGCCATTGAGCGCACCGAGTTCGATGACTGGCTGGTGAAGGAGTTCTTGGGGCCGAGCGCAACGCGCGTTGGTCTGCTCGGGCAGAGGAAGCCTTTCTGCCAAGCCGGAGCAACGCCGATTGGCATGTCGGCGCGGTGCGGTGATCTCGCTATCGTGAAACCGTCGGGTTCGACAGCGAGCCGTCGACGAAGCACCCGCTCGAGTGGTGAGCCAGGATTGCCCGGAGAAGCTGTTGGAAGTCGCGCAACCCCCTTTTCGGCTGGACGTCGATTGGACTGAAGCCGGTGCCGAATTTGCCCTGAGTGGCGAGTTCTGCACGATGACGGCCCCCCGCTTCCTCGAGGAGATAGGAGTGGCGCGTGAGCGCCGCGTCGACTGGGTCGTCGTCGATCTGGGCGGCCTCACCTTCCTCGACGCGGCCGGTATCGCGGCCTTCGCCCAGGTTGCGGGGGAGCTCCCGACAGGCCACTTCACCATCCGGCGCCCGAATCCGTGGGTGCTCGAGGTGCTTCGACTCTGTGACATGGACGTCTACGTGCGCGACGAGAGCCAAGAAGGCCACTTCACGTAGCGACTGAAGCTCGCTCCCAGCCTCTCGGACGGGCGGTCCCGTTCGCCACGTTGCAGCTTCCACGCCCTGGTTTTGCGCGCAGCTCGCGCTGGGACTGCGGGGCCGTGGGTGAGCAAGGCCCCTGCGGGGTATGGGCGCTCTGGTGGTCAGACTGGCAGCTACTGGCACATGAACCGAGATGGTCCTTTGCACGAGCGGCATTCCTTCATCATCGACTCGACGAGTGCGCTCGGTGCCCGGTCGTGGGCCACGTCGGTGCTGGCGTCGTGGGGGATCGACGCGCCGAGCGACCCGGTCGTTTTGATCACAGCCGAACTCGTCACCAATGCCATCCGCTACGGCGTGGGGCCCATCGATGTCGACATCTCCTTCGACCGGTCGGGCTTCAGGGTCGGGGTCAGCGACCGCTCCGACGGCAAGGTCGAAAAGCGTGTCGAGGTTCCCGTCCACGCCGCGTCAGGGAGAGGCCTTCGGATCATCGAGGCGCTCTCCGATGAATGGGGCGTCGAGCCGCTCCCGGGCGGGGGCAAGACGGTGTGGGCACGGGTGTCGGTGGAGCCAAGCCCGGCACCCTTGCAGTTCCACGGCGATGACGGCCCCTGACTCAGACTGGGAGCAGGGGCTGTCCTGTCTCGAGCAGCGTCTTCAGTCCGCTCAACACGAACATCCAGCCGGCCCCCGAGACACTTTGCGCGGTCTTCGGCGCACCCTCGAGCTGGTCGTGGGTGACCGACAGCATGCAGACGCCGCCGTCACGCTCTTCGATCTCCCAGGTGACCCGGCTCGGGGCTTCCTTCGCCATCTCGGGGTCGTAGAGGGACTGCCAACCGTAGGAGAGCCTGTGCGGGCGGTCCGCCTCGAAGACCTCGGCATCACCCCAGGTGCTCCCGTCGGGGCCATGCGACGTCACACGGTTGCCCCGGACCTCGATGGCGGCACCGTGGAAGTAGCGCGTGGTGAACGACGGCGTGGTGATGGCCTCCCAGATCTCCTCGGGGGTGGCCCGGATGAACACCCGGTAGATCTGGCAGCTCAGGTTGTCGCTCATCGTGTTCGTGCCTCCAGTTGGTCCTTGAGCGCGACGAGCGCGCTCGCGTGCGGTGCGGTGTACTTGTCGATCCACCGGTCATGGATCCGGCGGATGGGGACCGGATTCAAATAGTGGAGGCGACTCCGCCCGACTTTGCGCGTGACCACGAGGCCTGCCTCTTCGAGGACGTCGACGTGCTTCATCACCCCGAACCGGGTCATCTCGGTGTGCGAGAGCAGGTCACTCAACGTGCGACCGTCCTGTTCGAACAGGAGGTCCAAGAGCTTGCGCCGTGTCGGGTCGGCAAGGGCCCGAAAGACCCGGTCGTCCTCCACCGCCCTGAGAATACGTGAGTAAAGAGTCACCTGTCAAGGTCACGCACCAGGTCGAGGGTGAGAGCGCGGCAGGTAAAGTGAGGCGGCGGTCGAGGACTGCCACCCCAAGAAATGGAGCGTTGCCGATGGCGTTGATTCTCAAGCCTGGGACGTCGTGGTGGGAGACCTATGCCCGCTGTGTCCAGGTCGCGCCCGAGGCGTTCGACTCTGACCGGCTGCGCAACCTGACCCGGGGTGAGTGGCGGCGCATCGGGATTCCCGGGGACCACGTGAACGCCGTCGACGGAACCCCCATCCCCGGGCCACCCCTGGTCGACTACGACGAGGCGGTCGCTGCGGTCGCCTTCGCCCTGGAAGAGCACAAGCTCTGGGCGGACGTCGACCTCGACGAGCGGCGCGCACGCGTCTCTGAGGCGGTGGACGGGCTGATCGAGCACCGCGATCTGCTCGCACTCCTCCTCGTCTGGGAGATCGGCAAGCCCTGGCGACTCGCCTGCGCGGACGTGGACCGCTGCGTCGATGGCGTGCGGTGGTATCTCGGCCAGATCGAGCGGCAGCTGACCGCGGCCGACGGCACGCAGCGCTCGCCACTGCCGGGGCCGGTCTCGAACATCGCCAGCTGGAACTATCCAATGAGCGTCCAGGTCCACGCCGAGCTGGTCCAGGCACTCGCCGGCAACGCCGTCGTCGCGAAGACCCCGAGCCAGGGTGGCTTCCACGCCCTCACCCTCGCACACGCGCTGATGCGACGGGCCGGACTCCCGGTCACGCTGCTCTCGGGCATGGGCTCGCAGATGGGTGAGGTCCTGATCCGCTCCGAGGGCATCGGGGCACTCGCGTTCGTCGGGGGTCGTGCGAAC
>Ga0302187_10002159_pt1 | contig 16383 bp, 17 predicted proteins | sample II_Bog_E1_3_FD_202120 | JGI IMG/M metagenome (GOLD analysis project Ga0302187, IMG submission 202120) | Peat permafrost microbial communities from Stordalen Mire near Abisko, Sweden - II_Bog_E1_3 | ecosystem: Environmental > Terrestrial > Soil > Wetlands > Peat | place: Sweden: Abisko...
CTTTCCGGGCGGATTGCCACTTGACACCTCCGATTCCAGGCTCTAGTCTACGGTTAACCGCTGGGGAAATCCTGGCGACTGGGTTTGAATCTTATGACTGTTTCAACGCGCATCTCGCCCTGTATCTGCCGCCGCTGTCTGGGCGGGTCTTCGCGGGCGTGTTGGATGGGTTAGATTTCAGGTTTTTGGAATCGAAACTCAAGTAACCCACCCGCCGATTCGCGTGGTGGGTTTTCGAGTTTCTGGGCCGGACGCGGCAAGCCGGGCCATGCGTTCAGGCAGCTGGCTGGGGGCCTGAGGCGCAAAAAAGCCGCTCGCGGGGAGCGGCGTTCAGGTGGTTCAAAAAAGGGCATCGGTGGCGAAGTGGCTAACGCGCTGGTCTGCAAAACCAGTATTCCCGGGTTCAATTCCCGGCCGGTGCTCCAAAATCTTCAAGAGGGCCAGCAGGCGGCAGGCCGCGTCTCCGAGTCGATCAAATTTTCAGATTCAGGCGCGGTTTAGAGCTGGGTTTAGAGCTGGGTTTAGAGCTGAACCAGCGGGCGGACTTCGCGGGTGCGGGCGCGGTCGAGGAAGATGCGCATGCGGAGCGCCTCGGAGCGCTGCAGGGTGATCATGCGCCGGTGCCTGCGGATGTGGTCCTCATTGTGCAGGTGCGCGATGGCCAGTTCGTCGCTCGCGGCATCCCGCTCCAGGCGCGCGATGCGCTCTTCGACGGTCTGGCGGAAGCGCGGGCTGATCTCGTAGGTCTCATAAGCGGTGGCTTGGGCGTCCATTTTGGGCTCCTTGTCGCGGGAGAAACCTGAGCTGATTTTTTTTTCAAATTCAGCTAAAGTTTCGTCGATATGAGCCGATAGTAGGCTGAGGGGATTAGCTGCGCCAGATTACGGGGATGTAACCGGCGGTAAGCAGCCGTGTACGGAAACGACGCACAAATGGGTGTGACCGGCGGAAGTGTCTCATACTGACGCAGAAGCGCCGTTCCTGGCACAGGAGTAACCTGCGGGGGGCGCTCAGGGCATCTGAGATTAGGTACCTTTCGGGCACCCTCGCGGCACGAAAACCGATCCGATTCCACGACAATTCGATCTCCCGATCCTGGGGCTGAGAGAATTCAGGCAGGACGGGAGCCGCAGCGATATGGAGCTGGTGGGTAGGGCGATACTCTTCGACATGGACGGAACGCTGGTCGATTCAACGGTTTGCGTTGAATCGCTGTGGGCGGCGTGGGGGCGGCGTCACGGAATCGGCTTGCGGACCATTCTGGCAATCTCCCACGGAAGGCCGACGCGGGAGACGGTTCGCGAGCTTGCTCCGCATTTGGATGCGGAAGCCGAAGCGCTGGCGATGGACTCGGAAGCGGCGGTGCGAGGCGAGGGAATTGTGGCCGCCGTGGGCGCTTTGCGTCTGATTGAGAGCCTTGAACCGCGCGAGTGGGCAGTGGTTACCTCCGCGCCTCATGCGCTTGCGGAGGCGCGGCTGCGGTTTGCCGGGCTGCCGCTGCCGGAGCATCTGGTGGGGTCTGAGGATGTTCGGGCGGGCAAGCCCGCGCCGGATGGGTTCCTGCTGGGGGCGTCGCGGCTGGGGGTCGATCCGGCGGATTGCATCGTGATTGAAGACACTCCCGCCGGGGTGCAGGCCGCGCGGGCGGCCGGGATGCGGGTGGTGGCCGTTGGGACCACGTTTGCGCCGACGGATTTGCTGGGCGCGCCGTGGGTGCGGGATTTTTCCGGGATGACCTTCCGGCGGGGTTCAGGGGCTGCGGGAGAACTCGGGATTTGAGATGAATATCCGGAAAACCATCGCTCAGCGGCTCAAGGCGGTGTCGATTTTGTGGAATTATGTATGGGACAAACAGGCTGCGGAAAACCCGGAAGTTGAGGCTATTTCTTGTGGTCCAGCATTGGCAGGGGCTAAAGCCCTGTTGATTTTGTGGGCTTTATCGGCACGACTGAAGTCGTGCCCTTTTACAAAGCGAGATAAATTCAATTCCAACGAGGGATTTTCCGCAGCCTGTCAAGCCCTTACTCTTCACGAAGTTGAGTTTCCCGCGGGGCGAAAGCCAGTACCCTTCACGAAGTTGAGTTTCCCGCGGGGCGAAAGCCAGTACCCTTCACGAAGTTGAGTTTCCCGCGGGGCGAAAGCCAGTACCCTTCACGAAGTTGGGTTTCCCGCAGCCTGGTGAGCCTGGCGTATGGCGGCTATTCCTGGGCGAGGGCGTAGTAGCCTTTGCGGACCTGGACTTTGAGTTCGTTGCCGGGGTCGGCTTTGCATTCGACGGTGACCTTGTGGTACGAGCCGTCGGTCTTGGAGTTGATGGGGGTGTAGCTGGCGACGTACTGGGTGCGGAGCTCGTCCTCGATCTGCTGGAAGGCGGCTTCGAGCTTTTTGCCGTTGTTGCCGACGTCGATGAGACGCCCGCCGGTCTCCTCGGCGATGCGCTTCATGGCGAAGTCGCCGTTGTAGCCGAATCCGCCGTAAAAGCCGCGGTCGGCGATGAGGATGACGTAGACGATGACGTTGGCCTTCTGGGCGGCTTCGATGGCGACGGGGAGCTTGACTTTGCTTCCTTGGTCTTCGCCGTCGGAGAGGATGATGATGGCTTTGCGTCCGGTTTCGCGGCTGAGTTTTTCGTTGGAGGAGAGGTAGACGGCGTCATAGAGGAGGGTTCCTTTGGGCGCGCCCTGGGTGGGGACCGGACCCTGGCCGATGCCGGGGATGCCGCCCGCGCCGTTGCCGCCGGCGGTGTTGATCTCGGCCTTGTTCATGGCCCGCTCCAGAAGGCGAGAGCTGTTGGTGAAGTCCTGGAGCAGGTCGACGTCGACGTCGAAACTGATGAGGAAGGCCTGGTCCTTTTGCTTGAGGACGCGGTTGAGAAACTCGCTGCCGAATTGCTGCTCGAGGGGGAGGACGCGCTGCTGGCTGCCGGAGGTATCGAGGAGGATGCCGAGGGTGAGCGGCTGGTTGGTCTCGGCCTGGAAGTTCTTGAGCTTTTGCGGCTGCTTGTCTTCTTCGACGGAACAGTTGTCTTTGGTGAGGTGAGGGACGAGGATGCCGCTCTTGTCCTTGACGGTGAAGAAGAGGTTGACGAGGTTGACGTCGACTTTGAGGGTGGCGACGGCTTCGTCTTCGGTCTCGGGTTTGGGCGCGGGGGCGTGGCTGACGGGCGACGCATCGGGCGACGGCGCCAACTGCGCCTGAAGCCGGATGGAGCCTGCGGACAGAAGGCACAGGAGTGCCGCGGTTCCCAGATTTTTGCGCATATCCCTCGGAAGGCTTCGGTCCATACTGATTAGACGGGATTCTTGCTCTTGTGGGAAGCATATCGTATCCAATAGAGACCACAACGCATTCGCCGCGTCTGATAATCTGACCCATGCAGCGGTTGGTTTTGCCGGGAAGGGCTTTCCGGAACATCCGGCTGCGGTGAAGAGCTTTTGAGCGATTGGAACGCCGCGTTTTTTTCGCGGCAGAGGAAGCACTGTGAAATCTGGCTTCATTCGATATTCGTGCGTGGTTGCGCTGGCGTTTGCGCTGGCGCAAAGCCCCGCCTTGCTGGCCCAGGCTGGCCAGCAGCCTGTTCCCGATGCGCCCACGCCGCAGGCGCCGAAGCCGCTTTCGGACGTGAAGGACCAGGTGACGCCGGGGTTGGGCTCGGCCGAGACGCAGACTGCGCCCCCGGGCGCGCCGAACTCTCCTTCGACGGCGCCAAGCTCCACTTCGGGGCCGGCTCCGTCTTCGACGCCACCATCGGCTGGCGGACAGGACGCGATTCAGGCGACGCCGCCGGAACTGCCCGAGGCGGGAAAGGGCGTGGACGCGACGATCCAAACGATCCACGCGTACACAAACTTCGTCGAAGTGCCGGTAACCGTGAAGGATTCGAAGGGTGCGCTTGTGGCCGGACTCACCTGGCGGGATTTCCGGGTGTATGAGAACGGCGCGTTGCAGCAACTGCGGCTCTTTACTGTCGATCCTTACCCGCTTTCAGTGGCATACGTGATCGACCAGAGCGTGACGTCGGACGTGATGGCCAAGGTGAACGCATCGCTGGGCGCGATCCAGGGGGCTCTGACGCCGTACGATGATGTGGCGGTGTTCTCGTATAACAACGGGCCGAAGCAGGAGACGGGCTTTACGGGAGCGCAGAGCCACCTGCTGACGGCCGTACTGGCGACGACGAAGGCGATTGGCCGGGATGAGGGCGCGCCGCAGGTGGGCGGCCCGATCGGCGGGTGCAGCATTACCAGCAACGGCTCGTGCGTGGACCCCAATATCCAGCAGGGACACAGCGCGGGCAGCGACTTTACGCCCATCATCCCCAAGGAGATTCACACGCTCAACGACGCGATTCTGCTGGCGGCGAAGTCGCTTTCGACGCGGCCGCTGGGTCGGCGCCGGATTGTGTATGTAATCTCCGACGGCAAAGAATACGGGTCGAAGGCCACCCAAAAAGAAGTGATCAAGTACCTGCAGACGAACAAAATCGCTGTGTATGCGACGCTGGTGGGCGACTCGGCGCGATGGGGCGAGGGGTACCTGAGCCGCTTCCACATTCCATTCCAGATGAACGACAACGTGCTGATCAAGTACGCGCAGATGACGGGCGGATCTCTGGAGACGCAGAAGAGCACCAACGGGATTGAGAAGAGCTACGCCAAGATTGCCGAGGAGGCGCGCGTGCAGTACACGCTGGGGTACATCAGTCACCAGCCGGCGATCGACGGCAAGTACCGGACGATCGAGGTGCGGGTGGACCGGCCGTCGAAGGAAGTGGAAGTGACGGCCAAGCCTGGCTACTACCCGACGGCGCAGGACGTCCAATAGGGATGCCAGCTGGGGGTTCAGCCCCGCCGGTTCTGCTGGGATTGGCGGCGGCCGCGGTGTGGGGCGGATCGGATTTCTCGGGAGGCATCGGGACGCGCCGGTCGCCGGCGATTCTGGTGGTGGCCTCGGGGCATCTTGTCACCCTGGCGATTCTTGCGGCAGCCTGCTTGGTTGCCCGGCTGCCTTTGCCGCTTCCCTTGCAAGCCTGGTACGGCGTTTTGGGCGGGCTGGAAGGCGCGTTCGCTCTGGCGATCTTTTACCGCGCGCTGGCCATGGGCGCGATGGGGCTGACGGCGGCTTTGACCGGACTGCTGACGGCGGTGGTGCCGGTCCTATTTGGATTCTGGAGCGAAGGGCTGCCGCGGCCGGTGGCGCTGGCCGGGCTGCTGCTGGGCTGCGCGGCGATCTGGCTGATCGCCCATGCGCCGGAGCGGGAGACTCCGCATCGGGCATTGGCCCTTGGAGCTCTGGCGGGCGCGGGGTTTGGGCTCCAACTGATTCTGCTGAAGGCTGCCGCGGCCGGGGGCGTGCTGTGGGCGATTGCTTGCGCGCGCCTAGGCGGCGTGGCGGGGATGGGGATGGTGCTGCTGTTTGCCTGGCCGCGCGACAACGATGGGCGGCGTGTGGGGAGCGGATTCTGGAAGATGGGTGTGCTGGCCGGTGGGTTGGATACGGCGGGGAATCTGTTCTACGCTCTGGCGTCGCGCGGGGGAAGGCTGGACGTGGCGGCGACGGTTTCGTCGCTGTACCCTGGGTTCACGATCCTGCTGGCGGCGCTGATCCTGGGGGAAAGACCGTCGCGCCGTCAGGTGGCTGGGATGGCGGTGGCGCTGAGTTCGGTGGTGCTGCTCAGCCTTTGAAGCGCGGACGGGCGTGCGCTCTTACTTTCCTTGTTCGACCGGCTGCGCTGGCTGGGCAGTTTGTGGGGCGGCGGGCTGAACGGGGGGCGCGTATTGCTGGGGTGGCGGCGGCGCGGGGGTTGGATCGGTGACGCCCTTGATGCCTTCTTTGAAGCCTTTCAGGCCTTCGCCGAGGCCTTTGCCGAGTTCGGGAAGACGCTTGGCTCCGAAGACAATAAAAATGATAACGCCGATGACCAGCAGGTGGGTCGGTTGAAAAAGTTCACCCATAAGATTCCTCCGCGGACTTCTTCTCCGCATTGCCCGATGGCCCCACGCTCGGAGTCCGGCAACTGTTATTGTCGCACAGGCGCGTTTGGGCGTGCCAGCGGGCACCCCGACTTTACAAAGGGGAGACATCCCGCTGGGCCGGGCTGGGGCGCGTTGGGTTAGTTGACTTGCGCGGGCTTGCCGAGGCGCTCAGTGACCATTTCGAAGAAGGCGGCGATGCTCTCGGATTCGCCCATGGTGAGGCGGCGGTAGACCTTCATGAGCGGAAAGAGGCGCGATCCACGCACCTCGACCGAGGGGACGGCGGCCGCGCCGCCGGGATATTGGGTCATCTCCCACTCGCCGGCGTAGCGGCGGCGCAGGACCTCGCCGAGATAGCTGCCCCAGAGCTTGACTTCGTGGTCCCAGTCTGTGGCTTCGTTGGCCAGGGCAGTCGCGGATTGGCTTCTTTCGGCAAGCTCGGACAATACAGCTTCAAAGGCCACCATGGAGCTGGAGGAGTAGTCGAGCCGCTGACGGTAATTTTCGCGGGCCTGCGCGACCGCGGCGGCGGCGTATGCCACCATCATGGATTCCAGGTCGGGATAGGTTGCCTCTTCGAGGCGTCTGCGCAGATCGTTTGTCACCGCTCCAGTTTAGTCCTTTGGGAACAATTTCCCAATCGGGACGGGTTCTGAAGCATCTAAAGTGTATGCGTATCGCAAAATACTCTTTGACGCAGCGGCCCGGGATGACGGATTTCCGCATGCGGCGCGCGGTTGTGTGCCTGGCGCTGGTTCTGGCGGCGGCTTGTGTTTGGTTGCCGGCGCTGACGCCGGATGTTTACCCCGCACCGGAGCGGGCGCGGGCGGACCTGGCGGCCGCGCTGCGGACCGCCGCTTCGACGCATAAGCGGGTTCTGCTCGATTTTGGCGGCGACTGGTGCGGCGACTGCAAGGTGCTGGACATCTACTTTCACGATGCGGCCAACCGGCCCATTTTGGAGAGCAATTTCGTTCTGGTGCGGGTGAACATCGGGCACAAGGACATGAATCTGGATTTGGCGACGCGGTATCAGATTCCGGTGGACAAGGGCGTGCCGGCGCTGGCCGTGCTGGACGAACATGGAAAGCTGTTGCACAGCCAGAAAGACCGGGAGTTCATCTCGATGCGCAAGATGCAATCGAGCTCGGTGACGACGTTTCTGTTGCAGTGGAAGCCGGTTCGTCCGGGGTGCTCGATTATGCAGGTGAGCTGCTGACCGCGGGCGATGGTGGGAGTCGACTCGTTGGGATATCGATCCCGGGCAACGACCCTCTTTCGCCGCAATACGATTTGTGGGACAATGCGTCTATCGGACGGGAGACACCATGCGCAAACTGGGTATCTTACTCTTTCTCGCGGTGAGCGTCTCGATCGGGTTCGCTCAGCAGGATGGCGGCGCGTCTACTGTGCTGCGCAGCATCTATATTCCGCCGCTGCGCGGCGCGCCATTCAGCGCGATTGTGCATACCGAGTGGGCGAAGCCGCTGGCTGGAGGCGGCTCCACGACGACGGTGAATCAGCGCCGGGTGGTGCGCGACCGGGATGGGCGCGTCTACCAGGAGCGCTGGCTGCTGGTGCCCAAGCAAGGCAAGATTCCGTCGCGCATGAACATGATTCAGATTTACGACCCCAATCAGCACTCCGGCCTGGACTGCTTCGCGCTGGGGCCGCGCAAGGGCGAGTGTGCACTGAGCATTTACGAGATGGTCGAAAGCCCAGATGCGCCGGTGACCACCGGGCCGCTGCCGGACAATACCGGCTTCCGCACCCATGAGGAGCTGGGAACGCAGGTGATCGAGGGGATTGAGACGGTGGGGACCCGGGACACGACGATCATCAACGCCGGGGCGATGGGCAATGATGAGCCGATGAAGATTGTGCGGGAGTTCTGGCATTCGCAGAAACTGGGCGTCAACCTGGTCTCGATTGTGAGCGATCCGCGCTTTGGAACGCAGACGTTTACGCTGACCGATGTCGATGCTTCCGAGCCCGATCCCCGGTATTTCGAGCTGCCGGCGGGATTTCATATGGCGTCCGAATCCAAGCCGGGTGAGGCCGCCAACTGACGTGGCTGGGGATGGACTCGGCGAGAAACACCCGTAAAGCTGGGTACTATTGATGCTCCCCGAGGTTACCAAATTTTTCTTGCATAAACTTGAATGGGATGTATGCTTACTCACAGGGAATTTGTGTCGGCGGCATCATTCATCTGCCGACGTAAGGCTTGAGCAGTCTCTCCGTTTTGGGATTCTTTTCAATTCCGTACACAACTTCAGCGGTTCCTCCGGGTGATGCCGACCTGGACAACTTAACCAGCAAACGCGGGCACCTGGAAACAGTCAGCCAGCGCGATTCTTCTTCCGGGCCGAGTTTGCGAGGAAACGCTCGCACGCCGGTCACGTTTTTCGGGCGCAGGCTATCCGGCTTGTCCTGAGCGATTGAACCATTTACACCCGGGTTGTTTGACGACGCCTGAAGGAGCCGAAATGAAACGTTACGCACGATTTGCACTGATGAGCCTCATCCTCGTTTTTGGCGTGAGCACGGTGGCTAAGGCCGATTGTCCGTGGTGGGATCCATGGTGCAGCCCGCCGCCGAAGAAGCCGGCTCCCGCACCGGAGATTGACCCGAGCCTGGCCGTCAGCGGATTGGCTCTGCTTGCCGGATCTCTTACGGTACTGCGCGCCCGCAAACGCAAGTAGCTGGAGGACGGGCTGAACACATCTTCCAATCGCCTCCCGGCCGGATGGTCTCATCTTCGGTCGGGAGTTCTGCGTTTGGTCTCGGACACCGTTCTCGGGCGCCTTTACCTGCTTGCAGCGATCATTTTCTTCGATCATTTCCTGTACGACGCGATTCCCCACACTACGTTTGTTTTGGGTCCGGCGGCATCGTGGGCCATGGTTTCCTTTGCAGTCTTCCTTGGACTGGGGTACTCGAAGTTCAAGCAGCGGTCCGCTCGTCTCCCTTTCAGTTTCCCGTTCCTGTGCGCCCATGTTCTTTGTATGGTTGCGCTTTGTGTGGCCAGGCTGGGAGAGTGGCTTGATTTTGGCGCGCTTGGCACGGCCGCGAATTCTTTTCCTGGGCAAATTGCGGCGATCGTGACACTCCTGCTGGCGATTGCGCTGCTGGCGCTGGCTTGCCTTCCGTTGAGCGCGTGGGTTGCGGCGGTCCGGACGACGAGTCCTTCCTGGCTGCTCGCGTCGGTTTCGGGAGTGTGCGCCTTTTATCTGCGCGGCGCTTTTCAGGCATTCTGGCTGGGCTCGGACGATGGCCAGGGGAGCGTCCTGCAGGCGATCACCTTTGACGCGGTCCATGCGGTACTGAAGCCGATTCTGCCCAATATGGTCTTCGACCCGGCCAGCTTCGTGATCGGCACTCCCGACTTTTCCGTCTTCATCGCCAAAGAGTGTTCCGGGCTGGAGGGGATGGGGATGGTGCTGATCTTCACGGCGATCTGGCTGTTTTATTTCCGGAAGGAGAATCGCTTCCCGCATGCGTTGTTTCTGATTCCGTGCGCGCTGGCGTCGATGTGGCTGCTGAATATCATTCGTATTTCGGCGCTGATTCTGATTGGAAACGGGGGGCGGCCGGATGTAGCGATTGCTGGATTTCACTCCCGCGCCGGCTGGATCGCTTTTACGCTCGTCGCGCTCGCTTTTTCGATCGCCACACGGAAGCTCTTCTGGGTGGGGGAACTTCCGTCCCCAACGGGCGGGGGGGCGATTTCGGCAGATTCTCGGGCTGCGGTGCTCAATGGAAAAGCCGCTTTCGCGTCCGAATCGGGGGCCGTAACGGGCGAATCGCCGGCTACGGGCGCATACCTGGTTCCATTTTTGGCGATTCTTGCGGCCACTTTTGTCTCAAAGGCGGCTTCGGGCGAGTTTGAGTGGCTCTACCCGCTTCGTTTTGTGGGCGCGGCGGTTGCGATCTGGTATTTTCGCGGGGAATTGAAGAAGCTGAACTGGCGATTTGGCTGGGCCGCTCCTGTGACTGGCGCGGCGGTGTTTCTGATTTGGATTGCGCCGGAGTGGTGGGCCAAGGGTTCCGCGGATGCCGGGGCGGGCGCTCTGGGGTCTGCCTTGACAGCACTTTCCCCAGCGGCTCGTCTTACATGGATCGCCTTTCGCGTCGCCGCCGCTTCCATCACGGTTCCCATCGCCGAGGAACTGGCGTTCCGGGGGTATCTGGCGCGGCGGGTGATGGGCCGCGAGTTCGATCTGGTTCCCTTCCGCAACCTGACATTGGTCGCGATTGCGGTATCCTCGGCGGTTTTTGGCCTGTTTCACGGGGAGCGTTGGCTCTCCGGAATCGCCGCGGGCCTGGCGTTTTCCGCCGTCCTCAAGGGACGTGGACGCTTTGGCGACGCCGTGATTGCGCATGCCACCAGCAATCTGCTGCTGGCGGTGTGGGTGCTTGCGCGCGGCGACTGGGGACAGTGGTAAAGCGAAGGTGACTGCCCCCACGAGCGAGAGTGGAAATCGCTATTGCTGCGCGACGCCTTCCCGGAAGACCATGACCTCGTGCGGGGCGTCGGCCTTTTCCCCGGGAGCGGCAAAGTGAAGTTTCATCGACGCCACGTCCGACTTGCCGTTGAGCGGGGTAAGAAAGCTGAGCTCGTATTGATTGGCGAGCCGGCGATTGAGGTCGGTGAAATAGGGCTCGAAAGATACCGGGTTGCCGAAACCTTCCCAGTACGACTTTCCTCCGGTGGCGTCGGTGACCATGAGGAGGAGATTCTGCCCGCTATCGGTCTGTGTGTCGGCATTTTCGCCAGGCCCGCGCCCATGCCAGTAGAGTGCGTAAACGATCAGTCCCGCGCGAACGGAGTCCTTAATGGCGGCATCTACGTATGGATCGCCCGGGTCGAAGCGCCGCTCGAAGTTGTCGACGCCATCGGTGACCATTACGACCTCACGCCGGGCGGAGGTATCGGCCGAGGGCCAGTGCTGAGCCAGATCGGATAGACAGAAGTAGGGACTGCCACTGCTTCCAGGGCCGCCGCCTGGCAAATGAATGCTGTGCAAAGCGGTCGTCCGGTCGTCGGAGAGAGGACCGGTCAGATGCGCCTGCCCATTCTGCATATAGGCGACAGCAACGCGGACGTTGGGCGGAAGGCGCTGAATGAAGCGAGCAACCTCCTCCAACTGGGTTCCGAGACTGGAGCGCGAGCTCGAGTCCATGAGAACGACCATCTCGACGGTGCCCTGAAGCGACTTCCAGCCGGTGACGGTGGATTTTTTCCCATTGACTTCCACCTTGAGGTCCCGCTGCGGGACGCTTGCGGGTGTGTCGGCTTCGTGCCTGGCCAGCACGGTGACGACCGCGCGCCCCTGGCCCTCATTTTCGTTCTGAGCAATTGCTGGGACAGATACTACCAGCAGCCCGGCGGCCATCCAGATGCCCCATCGGAGTGTCTTCATCGGTTGCTTCCCTTCCAAACTGTCGCGAAACGTGCCCGCGAAGTTCCCCTGCACTATCTTAGACGCGGACCAGGGCGGAATGGACGGAGATTCCGGCCCGATCATCCGAGGGCAGCGCGTAGCGCCTCGGCAAGGGACGGATGCTGAAACCGGAAACCGGCGGCGAGCAGCCGCGTGGGAAGGACGCGGGCGCTGGCGAGCAGGGCTTCGTCCGCCATCTCTCCAAAGGCCACGCGCAGGGCAAATGCCGGGGCGGGGAAGAGCGCCGGGCGATGGACCGCGCGCCCCAGTTGGCGTGTGAATTCGGCGTTGGTCGCGGGATTGGGAGCAACCGCGTTCAGGGGCCCGGCAAGCGTGGCGCTTTCCAGGGCAAACATGGCCGCGCTGACGGCATCGGGCTCGCCGATCCAGCTCATCCACTGGCGTCCATTGCCGAGCGGTCCACCCAGCCCAAGGCGGAAGAGCGGGGCGAGGCGCTCCAACGCGCCGCCGTGGCCAAGCACAATTCCGAAGCGCAGATGTACGACGCGGATACCCGCATCGGCGGCGGGTTGGCTGGCTGCTTCCCAGGCCGCGCACAGCTCGGGAAAGAAGCCGTGGCCGGCCGGGGAACTCTCGTCGAGCGCGTCATCTCCCCGATTGCCGTAAAAGCCGGTTGCCGAGGCTGCGATCAGCACTCTCGGCGGCCGCTTGAGGCGGGCCAGCGTCTCGGCCAGCACACGCGTGGAGTTGACGCGGCTCGCGGTTAATTCGCGCTTGAAAGCGGTGCTCCATCGGTGGCTGGCTACGTTGGAGCCGGAGAGATGCACGGCGGCCGCCATCCCCTCCAGTTGCTCTGGCCCGGCGACCCCCCCGGCGTCTGGAGCCCAGGAGATCTCGTCTGTTCCGGAAGGCGCGCGGCGAACCAGCCGCCGCAGCGCGAAGCCTTTCGCCTCGAGCGCCGTTGCAACCGCGTGGCCGAGCATCCCGGAGGCTCCGCTGAGCAGGACAGTTTCCTGTTGCGCGCTGTCGGTCGGCATGGGCCACCTCTCTATCTCTATCCTGCACTGCCGTGGAGAAAGCGACTTGCGTGCTATCGGAAATATTGTTGATTTAAGCAACAAACCGCCAGTCTGCGGCATCTTGAATTGGGAGGCGAGAGAAGCGCCATGAATGATTCCCTTGCAGTTCGTATTGCGGCACAATCCGGCCCGGTTGTGAGCGCCCCGTCAGTGAACGGCGCCACAATTACGGAAACGGGCCCGACTCAGATCGATTCCGAGACGGCGGAGCAGTTTATCGCCGAAAAACATATTGGCGAGCGCATCAAGCGGCTGCGCCTGAAGAAATCGATGGGTCTGGTGGAGCTGGGGAAGCACACGGGGCTTTCGGCCAGCTTCCTTTCACAGTTGGAGACGGGGCGGGTGGTGCCGACGCTGCGCAATCTGGCGCGGATTGCCATGGTCTTCTCCAAGGACCTGTCGTTTTTCTTCGAGACGGAACCGCATTCGCTGTTCCGGGTGCATCGGCGGAAGGAGCGGGTGCGGCTGCCGCAGACCGGGGTGGACGATCCGACCTATTTCTTCGAGAGCCTGGGGTACATGGTTCCGGACCGGCAAATGGACCCTTACCTGGCGGAGTTTATCCCGCTCAAGAAAACGCAGGAGGTCCGTCCGCACGTGCATGTGGGTTACGAGTTCCTGTATGTGCTGGAGGGGGACCTGGAAGTCCGGCATGGGGATCAGGTTTCGGTGCTGGAGAGAAGCGATTGCGTCTATTTTGATGCGAGCACGCCGCACGCGTATTTATGCGTGGGCAAGGCGCCGGCGGTGGCGATCATTGTGACGATGCATCAGCCGCACCCGGCGCAGCCGGCGATGAACCTGCGGCCGATGGGCAGTTCGCAGCAGGCGCGGGGTCTTTCGGCTTCACCGCTGCGCACGGTTCCGGTGACGGGCGGGTGAGATTCAAGCGGGGTCGCTTAGGTGAGCGAAAAACTCCGCGACGTCCCGCCAGTTGTGGACGCGGGGAAAGCCTGTTACCGCCTGGTTGTGGGGGGCGGAGTAGAGGATGCCGGTGCCCTGGAAGCGGAGCAGGTTGCGGGGAAGGTCGTCGATGAGGTAGTCGGCGTGGAGGATGCCCTTGTCGCCGAGGAAGACGTAGTGGGTGGGTGGCAGGAACGGGAAGTGGCGGCGCAGCCAGCGGTACTTGGGCATGAGCGAGTTGGGGACGGACATGGCCGAGGAGGCGATGTAGATCTCGAAGCGGTGAGAGAGGTCGTGGAGGACATCCTGGGCGCCGGGCATGACGGCGAGGTCGGCGAAGAAGTCGTCTTCGTCGAGGAAGGCGCGTAGCTGGGTCTGGCGGTCGGTGGAGACGACGTCCCAGAGGCCTTTGCCCCAGAGGTCCTCGGCGGAGATGGTCTCGGCGAACTCCTGGTTGTAGCGGCGGAGGTGCTCGGAGAGGGTGTCCGCCATGACTTCGTCCATGTCGACGCAGATGCGCTGCATGGCTACGCTCCCGCGGGGCGGCGCACACTGACTCCGCCCATCGCTTTGTCGGTGGCGACGGTTTTGGGGCGCGCCGGTTCGGGTTCCATGGTGGGGTCGAAGTAGAGGATGCGGTTGCAGGACTCGCAGGTCATGACCTGGCCGTCGCGGAGCTGGTTCCACATCTGCTGGCGGATGCCCATGCGGCAGCCGGAGCATTGCTGGCCCTCGGCTTTGGCGAGGCCGGTGCCTTTGGAGCCGGCGATGCGATCGAAGTGGCGGAGGCGGGCGCCCTCGTCGATGCCGGCGAGCTCGGCGCGTAGGGATTCGCGCTCGGTCTTGTAGGCGGCGAGCTGCTCGGTGAATTCCTGCTGCTGCTCGCCGGTGCGGGCGCGGATGAGGGCGACGGTCTCGGTGAGTTTGGCGGTGAGGACGCGGGCTCTGGCGAGGTCGGCTTCGAGCGCTTCGGTGCGTTCGAGAGAGGCGAACTCCTGGTCTTCGAGGCGGGCAATCTCGGTTTGGGCGAAGGCGATGCCGTGGGTAAAGGCGTCGGCCTGGGCGGCGTTTTGGGCGCTGTCGAGCTGCGTCTTGAGGCGCGCGGTCTTGGCTTTGTGGCTGGCGATCTCGAGCTCCTCGGAGGCGCGGAGGAGTTCTTCGCGCTTGAGGCCGGCCTGGGCGTCGGCAACCTGCTTTTGGGCGGCTTTGAGGAGATTGTCGGCGGCGGCGACTTCGCCGGGCAAGGCTTTGAGGGCGGCGGTGAGACGTGTCCGCTCCAACTCCACTTTCTGCAACCGGATCAGCCGTTTTAGCTCTTGCGCGGTTTCTTCATTCATGCGTGGGAACAAGTCTAACAAAACGCGGCTTGGCGCGCACGGATTATGGAAGGCGCTTCCAGACTTCGGTGCGGCCGAAGAGGGAGATGCCGATGAAGCCGCGCAGGTGGAGCTCGCCCGGGCCCTCGGCCCAGAGCTTGCCTTTGTAGACGCTGCCGTTTTCTGGGTCGAGGACGGTGCCTTCGACCCAGTTGTCACCGTCGGGATGGAAGTTGCGGAGGAAGATGAGGCCGAGGATGGGCTGATCTTTGTATTCGCCGGAGCATTTGGAGCAGGTGTCGTTTTTGGGGCGTTTGGGATTGCCTTCGAGGATGCGTCCGAAGAGCTTGCCGTTGACGAGGTAGGTTTCCACCTTGCCCTTGGGCGAGCCGTCGCTTTCGGTGGTTTGCCAGCGGCCGATGGCGCTCTGGAGCTTGGGGGAAAGCTGCTGGGCTTGCGCGGCAGCGACGAGCGCGATGAGGGCGAAGGCGAGGTGACTGGCGATGCGAGGGAGGTTCAAGCGGCGACTCCTGCTGTGGGATTTCGGGCGACGGACCGGCTGGGGCAGACTCGGCTGTACCCATGGTAGCGCAGACTGCGGATTGGCGATTGAGGCGAAGAAAAGACAAATATGCCGCTCCGATTTCCTCGAAAAGGGGGGGTGGCCTACTTGCGTTAAGTATTGGCTGTAATGCATTGATTCGGAGCTGGTTAGTGGTGGGTCACGTGCCACTTAAGGTGCGCTTTTGAGCACTTTTCGTGACGCTTTACCGAGAGTTCGGGCCTGAACGCCCCGGATTTGGCTAGCGCCACGGCATCCCGCGGCCTTGACGTTTTTTTTGCTTTTTTCCTTCCGTGCAATGTGTTTTCTGAACGGTTGCCTCCATTGTGCGCTTTTGAGGGATAATTGCCTGCAAGGTTGGCCGGGCTTTCTTGCGAGATTCGGGGTTTGTTTTGTTGGGCTTGGCGGTGGTGCGGGAATTGGTGGCTTGACGGGACGGGGTATTGGGGGTTGGATTGCTGATATCTCGGATTTTCCCCAACTTCGGAAGGGATGGGGAGCCAAGACTTTTCGTGGTCACGAGTGGCGGATTGTTCGGGTATGCCACCTGCCTGTGCTGTCTCATTTACGATTCCGGTACGATACTCCATCGCACGAGCGCACCTTCTGACAATTGAGCTAGTTCCCCTGCTCCCAAATGGTGGTGGGTTGGATTGAAGTCGTTTATGTGGCCAGTCCGGCGACCGGTTTTTGGGTCCCATTTGGACATGCCCGATTTTGACGCAGAGTAGAGCCACTTGCCATCGCTGAAGAAGCGTCCCGCAGGCCCAGCAAATGCTGTGATTTCCCGGGCCCACTTCCAATCGCTCAGGTACTCAGGGCTCGCGGGTCCGGTTGAGGTGATGTCGAAAATGCGAGCTCCGTCCACGATCTTGTCGTCATCTTCGCCGATGCCGCCGATCGCGAGCGTTTCCTCGTTTAGCCAGGCGACGCCATGGTCCCAGTACCAGGTGCGTGCGCAAACGTCTTGTTTGGTCTGGCCGTCTTCAGATTCCCAGGCATTTCCCGACAGCCATTGATCGACACTCCAAACAACTGGGATACCAAGTGGATGCCAAACCCAGCCATCGTCCAGAATGCGAGTTCCTTTTGGGCTCAGATACAGGGCCCCGTGGAAATAATCGAGGTAATGCTCCGGTC
>Ga0302187_10002162_pt1 | contig 16363 bp, 15 predicted proteins | sample II_Bog_E1_3_FD_202120 | JGI IMG/M metagenome (GOLD analysis project Ga0302187, IMG submission 202120) | Peat permafrost microbial communities from Stordalen Mire near Abisko, Sweden - II_Bog_E1_3 | ecosystem: Environmental > Terrestrial > Soil > Wetlands > Peat | place: Sweden: Abisko...
TTCGGGCCGGGCGCGCACGAACCCGCCGGCCTGGTTCACGCTCATCGACAAAGGCCCGCGCCGGTCGATCATATAGCGGATCGCCGCCGCCAGCTTGCCGGTGAACGGGCGTAGCACATTGTTGAGCGTGGGCACCGAGGTGCGGTAGAAATAGCTGACCGCCAGATGGTCCTGCAGGTTCCGGCCAACCGCCGGCAGATCGGCCACCACCGGAATGCCGTGGCGCATCAGCAATTGCGCATCGCCCACCCCCGACAGTTGCAGCAATTGCGGCGATCCGATCGCGCCCGCGCACAGCACCACTTCGCGCCGCGCGCGGATCACGCGTTCGCGCCCGCCCTGGATATAGGCGACGCCGACCGCGCGGCGCCCCTCGAACACCACACGCAAGACCCGCGCCTTGCGGATCAGCGTCAGGTTCTGGCGATGGCGCACCGGCCAGTAATAGGCATTGGCGGTCGAGGCACGCCAGCCGCCGCGCGTGTTGATCTGATAGATGCCGAACCCTTCGCCGTGGGGTCCGTTGAAATCGGCGGTGACGGGGTAGCCCATCGCCCGCCCGGTTTCGAGGAACCAGTTGCACAACGGGTGTACCGAGCCCGAGATATCGGTGACATGCTGCGGCCCACCGCGCCCGTGGAAGCCCTCGTCGACCAGATCGTGATCTTCCGAACGGCGAAAGAACGGCAGCACATCGTCCCAGCCCCAGCCGGGATTGCCCGCCGCCGCCCAGGCGTCGTAATCGTGGGGAAACCCGCGCACATGCACCATCGCGTTGATCGAGCCCGACCCGCCGACCACTTTGCCGCGCGGCCAGTAACTGGTGCGCCCGCCCAGCGCGGGCACCGCCTCGGTCTCGAACATCCAGTTGATGCGCTTGTCGAAAAACGTGCGGCCATAGCCGATCGGCAACTGGATCCAGATCGACAGGTCGGACCCGCCCGCTTCGAGCAACGCGACTTTGGTCCACGGGTCTTCGGACAGGCGGCTGGCCACGACACACCCCGCGGTGCCCGCCCCGATCACCACATAATCGGCTTCTTCGATCATCGAACGGGGTGCTGGGTCATGTCGAGGTGCAGCATGTCGCCGGTATAGGGATGCGCCAGCGCCACCGCGTCGTCCAGTTCGACGCCCAGCCCCGGCGCGGTCGGCGGGATCACCCGGCCCTGTTCAAAGCGGATCGGGGTCTTCAAGATCTGCGCATGGAATCCGCCCCAGTCCTCGATCCCTTCGAGGATCAGGAAATTGGGCGATGCGGTGGCCAGGTGGATATTGGCCGCGCCGACCACCGGCCCGCAATAGAGATGCGGCGCGATCTGGACATGGCGCACTTCGGCCATCCCGGCGATCTTCTTGGCTTCGAGCAAGCCGCCGACCCGGCCCAGATTGAGCTGCCAGATAGCCGCCGCCCCGCAATCGAGCAGGCGCGCAAAATCGTATTTGGTGGCCAGCCGTTCGCCGGTCGCGATCGGGATCGTGGTGCCGCGCGCCACCCGCGCGGTCTCTTCGGGGGCATCGGGCGGCACCGGTTCTTCCAGCCACAGCGGATCATAGGGTTCCAACCGCCGGGCCAGCCGGATCGCGCCCGCCGCCGTCATCTGCCCGTGCGTGCCGAACAGCAGATCGGCGCGGCTGCCCACCGCCTCACGCAAGGTCCGCGCGAACCGTTCGCTCAGATCGAGCGCTTCAAGCGACAACTGCCGCCCGTCGAACGCCGAATAAGGCCCGGCCGGGTCGAACTTGAGCGCGGTGAATCCCATGTCGAGATACGTCTGCGCACGCTCGGCGGCCAGATCGGGATCGTGATAGACATCGGTCGCATCGCCGGGGCGCGGATAGATATAGGTATAGGCGCGCAGGCTTTCGTGCACTTGCCCGCCAAGCAACTTGTAGACCGGCTGGCCCGCCGCCTTGCCGATGATATCCCAGCAGGCCATTTCCAGCGCCGACAGCACGCCCATCACGGTCAGATCGGGATGCTGGGTAAACCCCGCCGAATAGACCCGGCGCCACAAGGCCTCGATATCGTGCGGATCGGTGCCTTGCGCATAGCGCGCGAACATGTCCTCGCACAGTTTTGCCACCAGATGCGGCGAAAACGGCACGCAATAGGCCTCGCCCAGCCCGGTGATCCCGCAGGCCGTGGTCAGCCGCACAAACACGAAATAGCGCCCGCCGAAATGCGGCGGCGGATTGCCCACGACAAACGTCTCGATGTGGGTCAGCCGCATGATGGTTCGCGCTTGTCCATGGGATTCCTCTCGGGTCAACGGCCCCGCCAGAGTGAAAGCCCCACGCGCGGGCGGCAAGTGAAGCTTTTTGCCGGACCGGACAATTTCCTTATTGCCATAGCCCGATCCGGTGCGCGCCGCTATGGGCGGGGCCATGCCCGGCCCCCTATCCATCCTCGTCGATGCCGACGCCTGCCCGGTCAAGGACGAGATCTACAAAGTCGCGTTGCGCCGCATGGTCCCGGTCACCGTGGTCAGCAACAGCCGCATGCGCCTGCCCGATCATCCGCTGATCGGCCGCATGGTGGTCAGCGACGCGTTCGATGCCGCCGATGACTGGATTGCACAGACCTGCGACACCGGCAGCGTGGTGATCACCGCCGATATCCTGCTGGCCGACCGTTGCCTGAAGGCCGGGGCCACGGTGATCGGGCCCAACGGCAAACCGTTCACGATGGCCTCGATCGGCGCGGCGATTGCCACCCGCGCGATCATGGCCGACTTGCGCGCGGGCGGCGATGCGATCGGCGGGCCGCCGCCGTTTGCCAAAGCCGACCGGTCGCGCTTCCTCCAGGCGCTTGACGAGGCGCTGGTGCGGCTGTCGCGATGACGTACGACGCCATCATTCTGGGCGCAGGCGCCGCCGGGCTGATGTGCGCGGCCCAGGCCGGGCAACGCGGTCGCCGCGTGCTGGTGCTCGACCATGCGCCCGAAGTGGGCCGCAAGATCCTGATTTCGGGCGGCGGACGGTGCAATTTCACCAATCTGGGCACCAGCCCCGACCGGTTTCTGTCGCAAAACCCGCATTTCGCCAAATCGGCGCTCAGCCGCTATACCCCCGCCGATTTCCTGGCGCTGGTCGAACGCCACGCCATCGCTTGGCATGAAAAGACGCTGGGGCAATTGTTCTGCGACGGATCGGCCCGGCAGATCGTGGCGATGCTGTTGGACGAATGCGCGCGGGGCGCGGTCGATATTCGCTGCAACGCGCAGATTGGCGAAGTCGGTCATGCCGATGGCCGGTTCCAGGTTGGCGATGCCAGCGCGCCCGCGCTGGTGATCGCCACCGGTGGGCCGTCGATCCCCAAAATGGGCGCCACCGGTTTTGCCTATGAGCTGGCGCGGCGGTTCGGGCTGAAAGTCGTGCAGCCGCGCCCGGCACTGGTGCCGCTGACTTTGGCGGGCGAAGACCTGCTGTTCCGCGAACTGTCGGGGGTATCCGCCGATGTCATCGCGCGCTGTGGCAAGGCCGCCTTCCGCGAGGCGGCGCTATTCACCCATCGCGGGCTGTCGGGCCCGGCAATCCTGCAGGTTTCCAGCTATTGGCAGCATGGCACGGCCATCGACGTGGATTTTCTGCCCGACCGCGCCCCCGGCTGGCTGCTGGCGGCCAAGGCGGCGCATCCGCGCGCGGGCCTTCGGCGTCTGTTGCGCGAAGGCTTGCCCGAACGGCTGGCCGATGTGCTGTGCGACCGGCTGGCGATCGATGGCGAACTGGGCGCGACCACCGACCGCGCACTGGCCGCCGCGCAAACGCGCCTGGCGCAATGGCGCTTTACCCCCAATGGCAGCGAAGGCTATGCCAAGGCCGAAGTGACCGCAGGCGGCATTGCCACCGGCGACCTGTCATCAAAGACGATGGAGGCCCGCCGCGTGCCCGGCCTTTACGCCATCGGTGAAGCGGTCGATGTGACAGGCTGGCTGGGCGGCTACAACTTTCAATGGGCATGGGCCAGCGGCTGGGCTGCTGCGCAGGAGATATAGACATGATTCCCCGCGAACTGATCGCCACGGCGCAAGTGCCCGATGGCGAAGAGCTGCGGCTTTATCGCCATGGGCGCGATTTCATGATCGTGCTCGATCGCAACGAACTGATGAGCACGCGCCAGCGCGGATCGGAAGAGGCGCTGGCGACGATGACATGCGCGCGCATCGCCGCAACGCCGCGCCCGCATGTGCTGGTCGGCGGTTATGGCATGGGTTTCACCTTGCGCGCCGCGCTGGCCGCCCTGCCCGCCGATGCCACGGTCACCGTGGCCGAAGTGCTGCCCGATATCATCGAATGGGCGCGCGGGCCGATGGCAGAAGTCGCCGCCGGGTGCCTCGACGATCCGCGCGTGCACCTGGTGGTGGGCGACGTGGTCAAAGTGATCGACACCTCGCCGGGCACGTTCGATGCGATCCTGCTCGATGTCGACAACGGCCCCGACGGGCTGGTCCGCCCCGACAACAACCGGCTCTATTCGCGGCGCGGGCTGGCGACGGCGGGCGAGGCACTGCGCCCTGGTGGGGTGCTGGCAATCTGGTCCGCCGCCAAGGACGAACGCTTTGTGCGCCGACTGCACGAAGCGGGCTTTGCGGTCGACGAAATCACCGTGCGCGCGCGCTCGAACGGCAAAGGCGCCAAGCACGTGATCTGGTTCGCCACGCTGCAGCCCTGATCGCCCGTGCGCCACGACAGCCCTTCAACCGCCGCGCCGCGCGCGCTATGCGCGGGCGCCATGCCCCAGACCGACCCCTTGCGCGTGGCCGCGTTGTATCATTTCTGCCGGTTCGACGATTGCGCCACGTTGCGCATCGGGCTGGACCGCGTGTGCCGCGACCATGGCGTGCGCGGAACGCTGCTGCTGGCGCAAGAGGGCATCAACGGCACGATTGCCGCCAACCCCGCCGGGATCGACGCGGTGCTGGCGCATATCCGCGCCCTGCCCGGCTGTGCCACGCTGGAGGCAAAGTTCTCGACCGCCGCGACGATGCCGTTTCATCGCCTGAAAGTGCGCATCAAGCGCGAGATCGTGACGATGGGCCAGCCCGACATCGACCCGCTATTATCGGTCGGCACATATGTCGATCCGCATGACTGGAACGCGCTGATCGCCGATCCGCAGACCATCGTCATCGACACGCGCAACGATTACGAGGTCGCGGTGGGCAGCTTTGCCGGGGCGGTCGATCCGCACACGCGGTCATTCCGCGAATTCCCGGCCTGGTTCCGCGCCAACCGCGAAGCCCTGTTGGCCGGCAAGGCCAAAGTGGCGATGTTCTGCACCGGCGGCATCCGCTGCGAAAAATCGACCGCGTTCCTGCGCGCCGAAGGGGTGGAACAGGTCCATCACCTGAAAGGCGGCATTCTCAAATATCTTGAGGAGGTGCCCGCGCAAGACAGCCTGTGGCAGGGCGAATGTTTCGTGTTCGATCAACGCGTCAGCGTCGGGCACGGGCTGGCGCAGGGCACCCACGCGCTGTGCCATGCCTGCCGCATGCCGGTCAGCCCGATCGACACGCAGTCACCGCTTTATGAGCCCGGCGTCAGTTGCCCCGCCTGCCACGCCGAACGCACCGATGCGCAACGCGAAGCCTATCGCGAACGCCACCGGCAGGAGGCGCTGGCCAGTGCACAAGGCCGCGCGCATGTCGGCGCGGTGCTGCCCGATCAGGCCCAGGCCTCGCGATAGAGCGCCACGATCGTCGCCGCATCGGGCACGCGCGGGTTGTTGGCGGGCGATCCCGACGCCAGCGCCTGTTCGGCCATCAACGGCAGCAACTCGGTCCAGCGTGCCGCGTCGATGCCGTATGTCCTGGGGCTGGGCACCGCCAGATCGCGGTTGACCGCGTGCAGCGCGTCGACCAGCCGCGCCACCGCCGCCTGATCGCCTTCGTCGGGGCGGGCCAGGTCCATCGCGCGCGCGCAATCGGCATAGCGACCCAGCGCGGCCGGCGCCGACCAGGCGGTCACCACCGGCAACAGCATCGCGTTCGACAGGCCATGCGCAACATGGAAATGCGCGCCGATCGGGCGGCTCATGCCATGCACCAGCGCCACCGAGGCGTTGGAAAAGGCAATCCCCGCCTGCAAGGCGCCGATCATCATCGCCTCGCGCGCGGCGCGGTCATCGGGCGCGCTGCACACCCGGCGCAGATTGGGCCAGATCGCGCGCATCGCCGCCAGCGCCATCGAGTCCGAAAACGGATTGGCGCGCGTCGAGACATAGGCCTCGATCGCATGAGTCAATGAATCGATGCCGGTGTCGGCGGTCAGCCGCAGCGGCTTGGTCAGCGTCAGTTCGTAATCGACGATCGCCAGCACGGGCATATAGGCCAGCCCCGCGCAGAGCATTTTCTCGTCATTGGCCTGATCGGTGATGATCGTGAAGCGCGTCGCTTCCGAGCCGGTGCCCGCCGTGGTCGGAATGGCCACGATCGGCAGCCCCGGCGCGTCTTCCTGATGGGGTGCCTTGAGCGCGCGCATGGTGCCGCCACGCGCGGCCAGCACCGCCACCGCCTTGGCCGTATCGATCGCGCTGCCCCCGCCAAAGCCGATCACGCAATCGTGCGCGCCCGCCGCAACGAATGCCACCGCCGCATCGACCGAAGCGACCGTGGGATCGGGGCTGACTTCGCCAAATGCGCGCGCGGGCACGCCCGCTTGCGCCAGAATGCTCAGCACCCGGTCAAGCGCACCGCTGCCCGCCAGCCACGGATCGGTCAGGATCGCGGGCGCGCGCAGGCCCAGTTGGGCCAGCGCCTCGGGCAGTTCCTTCAGCGCCCCGGCACCGATGCGCATCGCGCGCGGCAGGACAATCGTCGACATGGGCAACCTTTCGCGAGGGTTATTCGGGGGTAAAGGTGATCGTCCTTCCCTTGGGCTGATCGGGCACGACAAACCGCGCCCCGGCCGGCGCCGCCAGCGCGTGCCCGTCGATCTGCGCGCGATACTGCCCTTCGCCGTGAACGACGATCGCGATCTGGTGCCACCACGGCGCATAAGAACCGGTGCGCGGCGCCAGCGTCAGGCTGCGCAGGCGGCCATCGACGCTGGTGCAGGTGATCGTCTGGCGCAGCGCCACGCCGCGCGCAAAGGCCATCGAATGGCCATCGTCGTCATAGATCGCCCCGCCGCAATCGGGGCCGGGATAGACATCGAGTTCCAGCGGGCCATCGGGCCGTTGCGCGGTCGATTGCACTAGCGGCTGACGCACCAGCACCGTGCCCGCGCGCACAAACACCGGCAGCACCGCGGGATCGGGGGTGATCGTCAACAGGCCATACCCGCCCAGCGATGCGGGCGTTTTCACCGCGGTCCCGGTCCAGTAATCGTACCATTGCCCGGTTGGCAGGCACGCCTGCCAGGCATTGTGCTGTTCGGGCCGAGGTGCGCCTGCCACCAGCAGCCGCCCGCCCAGCGTAAAGCTCATCTCGGTACGGCAATCCTCTCCGACCGCGGCCGGCCAGTCATAGATCACCGGCCGGGCAATCGGATCGCCGGTGCGCGCACTGGTTTCCGCCAGGGCATAGAGTGTCGGCATCAGGCGATAGCGTTCCTCGACATAGCGACGCCGGATGGCCAGTTGTTCGGGCCCGTCGACCCACGGTTCGGCGCGCGGCGCGCCCTTTTGCGAATGGTCGCGCATGATCGGCAGGAACGCCGAATATTCGAACCAGCGCGTCAACAGTTCGGGAGTCGGCCCGCCGGTAAACCCGCCGACATCGGTGCCCACCCAGGCAAACCCCGACAGCCCCAGCGACAATGTCTGCGATATCGCCAGCTTCAGATGATCCCAGGTCGCCGAATTGTCGCCGGTCCAGGTCGCGGCATAGCGCTGCCCCCCGGCATAAGAGGCGCGCGTCATCACAAAGGCCCGCTCGTCGGGCGCCAGCGCGCGCAACCCGTCATACGTCGCGCGCGTGTTCAGCATGCCATACACATTGTGGATTTCGGCATGGGTCGCGGTGCGCGCGGCAAAGTCATCGCTGGCGATGCGATGCACCACGTCCTCGGGCATCGTCTTGGTCGGCGTGTCAAAAATCGCCGGCTCGTTCATGTCATTCCAGATGCCGGCGACCCCGTCCTTTACCAGCGGCGCAAACAGACTGCCCCACCAGGCGCGTGTGCTGGCGCGAGTGAATTCGGGAAACACCGCAGGGCCCGGCCACACCGTTCCGACATAGACCGACCCATCGGCGCGGTGGACAAACTGGTCGCCCGCCATGCCGCTGTCATAGGGCGCATAGCCCTGCCCCGGCGCAGACGCGACATGCAGATCGGTGATCGCCACGGTCTTGATGCCAAGGCCGTCAAGATCGTGCACCATCCCCGCAAAATCGGGAAATGTCTGATGATCGACCGTGAACGGCCGGTTGCGGTCCTGATAATCGATATCCAGCCAGATCACATCGGTCGGCACGTGTTCGGCACGCAGGCGCGCGGCCAGCGCGCGCACTTCGGCCTCTGACATATAGGACCAGCGCGACTGCTGATACCCCAGCGCCCAGCGCGGCGGCAGCGGCGCGCGGCCGGTCAGCGCAGTATAGCCCGGCGATCACATAGTAATCGATCGGCCCGGCCTCGGCACCCATTTCCAGCGTGGTCTGCGCGCGGTGCCCGAAATCGAACCAGGTGCGCCAGGTCGAATCGAGCAGCACGCCATAGGCGCCGCCACGGCCCCCGGTGCTGATGAAAAACGGGATCGATTTGTAGAGCGGATCGGTCCCGCTGCCGAAACCAAAGGAATCCGAATTCCACAAGGCATAGCTCTGCCCGCGCCGGTCAAGCGGCCCGGTCTTGTCGCCTAGCCCCAGGATATGTTCGCCCAGCGGCAGATCGGCGCGCAGCGTAAAACGCGCACCGTCACGCTCGATCGGGTGCGCCGCTTCGCCCAGCACGGTGTGGCCTGCCGCATCCTCGAAATGGAGCCGCGCGGTGGCGGGATCATAGACCGCGCGCAACAGCGCCGTGGACAGCACATTGCCCGCCAGTGTCACCGGGGTCGCGCCGTGGCGCACGTCCGCCGGCACCGCCCAACTGGCATCTTGCGCCGGGGCGCCGACCGGCGCGATCCGCACGCGCATCACGCCCGGCGCGATGGCGTGTACCGTGACGGTCGTGCCGTCGCGGTCAACCACCAAATCATCGGCGTGTGCCGGGGTTGCTGTCATCGTGCATAGCGCCACCGCGCCAAACACGCCTGCGTACCATTTTTGCGGCAATGTCATGGGCGCACCTTTCCGCACTTTGGCGCGCCAGACAATCAGAACCTTAGATGTGGCAGAACCTTAAGTGTGGCGATAGACCGCCCGTTCGTGGCTGAAACAGCGAAATCCGAACACCCCGTGATAGCTGCCCATGCCGCTGGTGTTGACGCCGCCAAACGGCAGATTGTTTTCCAGATAGTGCGAAAACAGGCCATTGACCGTCACCCCGCCCGACGATGTGCGCGCCAGGATCTTTTCGACATTGGCCGCATCGGCGCTGTAGATATACAGCGCCAGCGGCTTGTCGCGCGCGGCCACATAGCCGATCGCCTGATCGAGCGTGTCATAGGTCATCACCGGGATCACCGGGGCAAAGATTTCGTCCTGCAGGATGGTCATCTGCGGGGTCACCCCGGTCAGCATCGTCGGGTGGATGGTCAGATCTTCGCTATCGAATTCGCCGCCCACCGCCACCGTCGCGCCCTGGGCAACCGCATCGTCGAACATCGCCTTCACCCGGTCGAAATTGGCGCGGTTGACGATCTGCGCGATGCCGTCCTTGCGCAAGTCGCCCGCCGCATCATAGAGATTGGCGCGCGTGCCGGCCCTGAACCCTTCGACCAGCGCGGCCTGCTGGTCGTGCTTCACCAACACATAGTCCGGGCTGATACAGGCCTGACCACCATTGAACTGTTTGGCGGCGGCCAGTTGCGCGGCGACCTGGCCGATATCGGCAGTGTCATCGATGATCACCGGCGACTTGCCGCCCAGTTCGAGCGTCACGCTGGCAAGGTGGCGCGCGGCGGCGGCCATCACGATCCTGCCGACGCGCGGGCTGCCGGTGAAGAAGATATGGTTGAACGGCAGATCGAGCAGCGCGGTGGCGACCGACACATCGCCCTCGAACAGCGCAACGTCCTTTTCATCGAACGCCTCGCGGATGATCTGCGCGCCGATCCGCGCGGTCGCCGGGCAAAGATCGGTCAGCTTGACGATGCACGTGTTGCCCGCCGCAATGGCCGCCGCGACCGGGCCGAGCGCCAGGCCGAGCGGGAAATTCCATGGCCCCAGAATCAGGCAGACCCCGCGCGCTTCGTGAACAATCTGCGCACGATCGGCCGGGTTGAGCGTGGTGGCAACGTCGGTCGGCTGCATCCACGTATCGAGATTGTCGATGTTGCGCTGGATATTGGCCGTGACATTGAGCACTTCGGTGACCCGGATTTCGCCAACCGGTTTGCGCGTGTCGGCCAGCACGGCGGCCACGATATCGTCCGCATGCGCCTCAACCGCCGCCTTGAGCCGCGCCAGCTTGTCCTTGCGTTGCGCGGCACCGGATGCCTTGGCCTCCCACTGATACGCCTGCTGAAGCGCGAAGACGCGCTGGATATCGGCGGCAAGATCGGCCGCAGTAGGGACAGATGGGGTCATCGGCTGTGGCATCCTGCGCATGGTTATATTTGTATGCATTGCTAACAAATGAAAGCAGCAAACGCAACGGCAGCCACCACCACAACCGCAACCATGCGGTCCCTGGAGGGGTAACCGAGAAGACCAATGCAGCGACGCGCTGGTGACGCTTCTCAGGCAGTCGGATCGTCCACTATTCTTTGACCGGGAAAAGCATTTGGGTGGCGATCGCGAAGGCGATGCTCAAATCGGCGGCTCGCGCCCCACTTGCGGACACATGGAGCCGAACGCCCAAGTTGCGGGCATTGCGGTAAGGGCGCATACTGCCGCCATGATCGACATCTATGAAAGTGCCGTGGAAATGTCCGGCCGTTTTGGGGCTGTATTTGAGCGGGATGACGAGACTGCCTATTTCTATCTGCTCGACATGCACGAACCAGTGGGTAATCAAATCATCTCGGCTCTTGATGTGGATACCGCTAACCAGTTGTCACCTGATCTTCCAGTTTCTGTGAGGTGGAGCGAGGCCGTAGCAGTTGCAGGTCTCTTCGTTGACGGTATCCTGACTGCCATCCTCGACGTGCGTTCAAGTGAGGCACAAGGGCGCTTAGCTCAGAGTGAGGACGATCATTGGTTCCATCCGAACTAAGCGGCAGCAAACCTCCAACCCAGGCTATACAGGCGCCCTGCGACATCGGTAAATGAACGACCGCTTCCGGCGCACCAACTCAGGCGCCTGAACGGCGGCTATTGGGGCGAAATTGGCCGTCAAATTTAGGCCTTCTTGGTAAGAAAGCTGACCCAGTCTTCAAGAAGCTTGCGGCGTTTGGCCAGACGGTCACTGCGCTGGTAGGCGCCGACGACCCCAGTGTCCACGGCGTGCCCAAGACATGCCTCCTTGGTTTCGAAGTCGGCATTCGTGCATTCCTCCGCCCATGTCCGGAAGGTGCTGCGAAAGCCGTGTGGTCTGGCATCGTGACCAGCGCGACTCATCAAGGCTGTCATTGCCATATCCGACAGCGGCTTGCCCTGATAGGCCGCGAACAGATTGCCGCTTTTACCTTCAACAAGTGCCTGGGCCTGCGCAACGAGCGGAATTCGGCGGCTCTCGTTGGTCTTGGTCCGCTTGGCAGCCAGACTCCAGATATCGGCCTCGATCTCGTCGCTGACTGCCAGCCGGACCTCGCTCGTCCGGGCCAACGTGAGCATGAGGAAGCGCAGCGCCTGAGATGCGGTGGTGTCGAGCGTGCACAGCCACTGGTAGAACTTCGGCGCATCGGCGTAGGGCAGAGCCGGAATGTGTTCGGTCTCATGGCGCTGCTTGCCCAGCAGGGCACGTGCCTTCAAGCAGGCCTGGAGATCGACAGAGAGACCAAGAGCTGCCGCGTGTACGAGTGTCAGATTGAGCCGGTTCAAGGCTTTTGTGGCCGCCTCGGGCTTGGCATGCCAGATTGGCGCCAGCAGGGCGCGTAACATGTGTTGATCGACGTCCTCCACTGCCTTCTTGCCGATCTTCGGGATGACGTGGACGTTAAGCGGGGACATCCAGCGCCCTGCCGCGCCGTCTCCCTTGAGTTGCGCCTTGCGGGCGTCGAAGCAACTGTTGATCGCTTCCTTGACCGTCAGCCGATGGATGACGCGCCGCTCCTGTCGGCGCTTGTCTATCGGGCATTGACCACTTCTCAGCGCGGCTCGTGCGTCGAGGGCTGCCGCTCTCGCGTCTGCGATCGACACGTCTGGCCAGCGACCAAGGCCCATCTCGCGACGCTTGCCGTGAAGGAAATAGCGCAGCACCCATTTGCCATGGGCGCGCTCCCGCTTGTGGAGCCACAGACCCGCGCCGTCCGCATAGCGACCCGGCGGAGCATTGCGCGCGGCAATGTGCGAGAGGATATACTGTTTCACCAGGCCCTCCGGTCATGGGAAAGGCAATCTGGCCAGTCCCCCTTCCAGTCCCCCTTCCAGTCCCCCGTTTGGGGTGAGCTTGGAGGATATACCATGGGCTGCACCAAGGCAAGAAATGGCTGAATTCAGCCGTTTTTGAGCCTTAGTGAGTAGCCTTAAGATGGCTACTGGTGCGGTCGAGAAGACTCGAACTTCCACGGCCTTTCGGCCACAACGACCTCAACGTTGCGCGTCTACCAGTTCCGCCACGACCGCACATCGCAAACGGGGTGTGGGGCCAATGGCCGCTGCTCCCGCCGGGGTAGGAGCGGGCCCCTAGCAAAGGCCTGTGCAGGGTGCAACCGGGATTCAGGCCTGCGCGTTCGAAATTTGCCGATGGTCCTGCCGCTTATTCGGGTTTCCAGCCGATTTCGGCGTATTTGGCGGTTTTGGGCACGTCGGTGACGGCTTCGTTGATGGTTTCGCTTTCTCCGGGTTTGAGCACATCGCGCGGCGGGATCACGGTCCAGGTATAGACCACGCGGTTGTGCGCATCGCGCAGCACGATTAGGATCTGCGGCACTTCGCGCACATCCTTGCCGACATTGGTGACGGTGCCGCTGGCGCCGAAATATTCGGTGCCATTGGGCAGCGTGCGGCGATCCTGGCGCTCGGCGGGGAATTGCAGTTCCAGATCGGGGCGCGTCGCGCCGAACGTGCGCGGTGCGACCGCCAGCCAGCTTGGCAATCCGAACCAGGCGCCCGCCGCAATCAGTGCCCCGACTGTCAGCGCGAACAGCACCGCCGCCAGGGTCCACAGCCGCGCCGGATTGCGGCGGGGGCGAAACGGGGGTTCGTGGGCAAACGGCGATGGCCCGGCGGCCACCGCTTCGGCCCCGCGCACGGCTGCAATCGGGCGCTGTGGCCGGGGCGTGGGTGGCGGGGTTTCCACCACCGGTGGCAGCGGCGCGGGCGCCGGAGCAGGCTCGGCAATCGGTGCAGCCGGTTCCGGCACGACAGGTGTGGGTTCGGGCGGCGCGGGTTCGGGCGGCAGGTCCAGCTCGGGACCGGCCTGAAACCAGCTATGGCGGCAATTGGCGCAGCGGACCGTGCGCCCATCCACACCGATCGCGCTGTCGGGAACGACATAGCGCGTCGAACATGCGGGACAGGCGATAATCATCCTTTGGGGTTAAGCATGCATGCGCCCACCTAAACAATAGCTTCAGGTGGGGAGAATTGCGTCCACGGCCTTTTTTCCACATGCATTGACGCGTATGCAGGGCAAAGGCCAATCCGGCCGGCCCAGATCCGAACGAAAAAGCCACCGCACCGATCATGAACGCGCCTGATGCCGAAATCGTTCAGTTCGACAATGTCGGGCTGCGCTATGGCACGGGCAAGGAAGCGCTGACCGATATTTCGTTCACGCTGTACCCCGGCCGGTTCTATTTTCTGACCGGCGCGTCGGGCGCGGGCAAGACCAGCCTGCTGAAACTGCTCTATCTGGCGCAGCGGCCCTCGCGCGGGCTGATCCGCATGTTCGGCACCGATGCGATTACGCTGCCGCGCGAGCGCTTGCCGGGGTTCCGGCGGCGGCTGGGCGTGGTGTTCCAGGATTTCCGGCTGGTCCAGCACTTGTCGGCATTTGACAATGTTGCGCTGCCCTTGCGCGTGGCGGGGGTGGCCGAGCGCGAGATTACCAAGCCGGTCGATGAAATGCTCGATTGGGTGGGGCTGGCCGACCGGCGCCACGCGCGCCCGGCCACGCTGTCGGGCGGGGAACAACAGCGCGTGGCGATCGCGCGCGCGGTGATCGCGCGGCCCGACATGCTGGTCGCCGACGAGCCGACCGGCAACGTCGATCCCGACATGGCGCTGAAACTGTTGCGCCTGTTTGAAAGTCTGAACCGGCTGGGCACCACCGTGGTGGTCGCCACGCACGATGTCCACCTGATCCAGAAAGTGCCGGATTCGCTGATCATGCGGCTGGACAAGGGTCGCCTGTCGGACCCGACCGGCGCTCTGCGCTTTCCACCGCGCCGCACGTCCACGCCGACCGAGCCGGTGCTGTCGGCCGCGCCGAAGGACAGCCGGGGCGAGGGGCAAGGCGGCCCGCCGCTGGGGTTTGCCGCAAAATGAACGCAGCCGCTTTGTTCGGCCGGTCGCGTGAGGGCGAACCCGGCCTGTTGCCCGATCCGCGACTGGGCAGCCCGATGCCGTGGGTGATCGCCATCGTCATCGCGCTGACGGTGATTGCAGCCGCCAGCGGGCTGGGCCTGCGCAACGCCGGCGCGCACGCCAGTGCCGATCTCAACGGCAGCATCACCGTGCAGATCGTCAGCGCTGCACCCGCCGCGCGCAACCGCCAGGCCGACGCCGCGCTGGCCGTGCTGCGGCGGCTGCCCGACGTGGCCGACGCGCAGCGTGTCGATCAGAGCCAGTTGGAAAGCCTGCTCGAACCCTGGCTGGGCACCCGGCCCGGCGACACCATCGATGATCTGCCGATCCCCGCGCTGATCGATGTGCGGCTGCGCACACCCGCCACGCCCGACCGGGTCAGCGCGCTGCAGACCGCGCTGGCCGGGGCTGCCCCGGCGGCGCGCGTCGATGCGCAGGCCGCCTGGCTGACCCCGGTGTTCCGCGCGATTGCCACGCTGCAATGGCTGGCTGGCGGGTTGATCGCGCTGCTGACGGTGGCGACGATTGCCGCGGTGGTGCTGGCCGCGCGCACCGCGCTGGTCAATCAGCGCGAAACGATCGAGATCGTGCATATGCTGGGCGGCACCGATGCGCAGATCGCGCGCGTGTTTCAACGCACCGCCGCGATGGAGGCCGCCGCCGGGGGCACGATCGGGCTGATTGCCGGGGTCGTGGCGATTGTCGTGCTGTCGGCGCAATTCAGCGCGCTGGGCTCGGGCATGGCCTCTGGCGCGGCGCTGGGCTGGCTCGACTGGGTGGTGATTGCGGCGATCCCGCTGTGCGGGGTGGCCCTTGCGGTGCTGACCGCACGCCTGACCGTGCTTTCCGCACTGCGGCGCATGTTGTAAGCCCTTGGCATGAGATCCGTTAAGCCGCCCGGGCTGTTTCGTCGCATGCTGTCGCTCGTGCTGCTGGTCTGGCTGCTGGGCTTCTTGTGGTTTGCGCTGTTTCTGCCGCGCCCCGCCGATGCCACGCACACCGACGGGGTGATCGCGCTGACCGGGGCGCAGGGGCGAATCGGGCGTGGGCTCGACGTGCTGCGGGCGGGGCAGGCGCGGCGCATGCTGGTGTCTGGCGTGTCGAGTGAAGTAAGCGAGGCGCAATTCGCCAGCCAGTACACCGTGTCGCCCGCGCTGTTTGCCTGTTGCCTGACGCTCGAATACGAATCGTTCGACACCTGGTCAAACGCGCGCGAAGCGGCGGCATGGATCGCGCGCTATCACGTCCGGTCTGTCCGCCTGGTCACCACCGACTGGCACATGCGCCGCGCGGCGTTCGATCTGGCGGTGGCCGGGCCAAAGGGGCTGGTCATCGTCGAGGATGCGGTGCCATCGCGCCCGTCGATGAAAGTGCTGTTCCTGGAATACAACAAATACGTCGCGCGGGTTTTCGCCTGGCTGGTCGACTGGCCCGAAACGACACGGCATCCAAGTACGGACCATGACCACCACTGAGCCCCCCATTCGCCCGATCGACGTGCTGCGCAGCCTGGTGTTCTATCCCGTGTTCTATGGGGTGAGTGCGGTGCTGGTAACCGGCAACCTGTTGAGCCTGCCGCTGCCTGCCGGGGCGCTGCGCGTGATGGTGCGGGTGTGGTGCGCGTGGCATCGCTGGTGCTGCCGCTATCTGCTGGGTATCCGCGTGGTGGTCGAAGGCCCGGT
>Ga0302187_10002163_pt1 | contig 16356 bp, 16 predicted proteins | sample II_Bog_E1_3_FD_202120 | JGI IMG/M metagenome (GOLD analysis project Ga0302187, IMG submission 202120) | Peat permafrost microbial communities from Stordalen Mire near Abisko, Sweden - II_Bog_E1_3 | ecosystem: Environmental > Terrestrial > Soil > Wetlands > Peat | place: Sweden: Abisko...
GGGTTCTACAACAATGTGCGCTTGCACTCGACGATTGGATATATGCCACCCACTGCCTACGAGCGGCTGGCGGCAGAAAGACAACCTATCGCGGTGTCTGAAATTTGTTGACCACTACAGTTTTCTAATACCAGCGTATCAGGGGGCGTTATAGCAGGTGGTACAGCAGATCAATTTTCTGGCCCAAGTGATCATGGAGAAGTTACTGGTGGTGGCGGTACGCTTGGAGAGGACGCTGGTGCCTCGATGCTGGCTGGCAAAACATATACATGGATGACGCCTTCAATTAACCCATTGAGTTGGCTAAAAAGCTTTTTTGGCTCGTCGAAAAAGCCGCCAACCAAGTGTGGGAATAAGTGATGATGGGTACGATGAAATTTGACTTCCTAAGAATATTATTTGTCGTCATGTTTATTGTTACAATGACAGCAGGTATTTTAGGTGGAGAGGAAGAGGCATCTATAATTGCAAGGAAGGCCTTTGTTCAAAGCGGAGAAAATAAAAATCCTATTGTCATCAAAGGTACAGTCCACTTTGTGCGTGATGATGAAAAGTTACTCTACGAGGCTAGTGAAGATATCTTTATTTGTGGCTGTGCCGCAAACTTTGCACTAATTTTCCTGATGCGAAAACTGGGGAAAAAGTTGTAACCACAATGTTGTGGTCACCATGACCACACCGCAGCGCATAGGGCGGAAAGGCTCGGGTCAGGTCTTGAACGCGCGTAAGGCGGATTTTTTGTAGGGCGGAACCCCGCAGGGTTTCCGCCGCATGGCAACGGTGGTTGCCCTCGTCACGGTCGACGGCAACCCCCTGAGCGAGACCCTCATCGGCAGCTCCAGCATCGCCGTCCTGCACCATAAAATCGACCAGGGCCTCGCTCACGCCCGCCTGTTTGCGACCCGGTGATAGCCATGACGACCACGACCACCATGACGCTCAACGCTGTGTTCGCCCATCTCCGGCGCGCCAATCTTCCCCTGTTCGTCCTGCTCAGCCTGTTTGTCCTCTGCCTGTCGCTGGCCCCGCTTGCCCAAGCCACCCCTCTGCAAACCCACAGCTACACCTACGACACCCTCGGGCGCCTGGCCAGTGACACCGACGCCAACAGCCAGACCACCAGCTACACCTACGACCAGAACGGCAACCGCCTCAGCGCCACCGACCCTTTGGGCCGGGTTACCAGCTATAGCTACGACAGCCTTGACCGTCTTGTCTCCGTCACCAACCCCCTGAGCAGCGTCACCCAATATACCTATGCCCCCTCGATCATCTGGTGACGGTCGCTGACCCGTTGGGCCGCAGCACCAGCTACACCTACAATGGCATCGACCAACTGCTCCAGCAAAGCAGCTCCGACACCGGCACCACCGGACGCGGCCTGCAACATCGCGTCATCTTCCCGCCGCCGCGCGCCGCCGATCACCACCGGCAGGCTGTGGGTAGCGCAGCAACTCCACGGCGGCGTAGAAGGCATCCATGTCGAGATGGGCGATGCGGCGAATGGGGTTCGGCATGGCCCATTCTACTATCGGCACTGGATGGATGGACAGGGGATCTCTTCGGCCACACCTGCATTGTGCTCCTCCATACAACAGACCCCACCGTGCAGGCATGTCCGATAGTCCTGTCCTTCGTCGCTTTTCCCCACTGATTCAGTAATTACCACAATTGACATTGCCTCACTCCACTCCCGACAATGGCCGCTTGCCGCAGGGGTGGGTCAAAAAAGCAAGAGGGAATCATGGGGTATCGGGGACTGCATGCTCGTGGCAGGGGTTTTACCCTGCTGGAGCTGCTGGTGGTCATGGTCATTATCGGCCTGCTGGCGTCCTACGTGGGGCCACGCTATTTCAACCAGTTGAGCAAATCTGAGGTCAAGACGGCACGGGCGCAGATTGTTGCGCTGTCCAAGGCCCTGGATACCTACCGGCTTGACACCGGCCACTACCCGTCCACTGCGCAGGGGCTGGATGCGCTGAACAAGGCGCCTGCCGACGAGCCCAAATGGGCCGGGCCCTATATGCAAAAGGCCGTGCCGCTGGACCCCTGGGGCAAGGCCTACATCTACCGCTATCCCGGCACCAAGAACGAGTTTGACCTCATGTCGTATGGCAAGGATGGTCAGCCGGGCGGTGAGGGTGACGCTGCCGATATATCCTTCTTTGACTGAGGTCAGCCGTGCGCTTTCGTATTGACCTGCAAGCCGGCGCCACGGAGCCCCTGGTCATCGACGCTGTCGATGAGGCGGCTGCCCTGGCGCAGGCCGAGGCCCGTGGCGCCCGCGTGTTGCGCCTCACCGCTCTGGATAGCCAGGAGCCGGTACCGGTCGTGCCGGGTCGTTTCCCGCTGGTGCTGTTTTGCCAGGAGATGTTGTCCCTGCTCGATGCCGGGCTCAGCCTGCCAGAGGCGCTGCCCGTATTGGTCGCCAAAGAAAAGCACAGCGGCGTCAAGGCCATGCTGGCCGCCATCCTGCAAAGCCTGCGCGACGGCCAGAGCTTTTCCGAGGCGCTGCGGCGCTATCCCGGCTGCTTTCCTGATCTCTTCCTGGCCGGTGTGCGTGCTTCGGAGACTACCAGCGGCCTCAGTTCTGCTCTGCAACGCTACCTGGATTACCAGCAGCAGTTCGACCTGATCCGTAAAAAGCTGGTGTCCGCCAGTATCTACCCCGCCGTGCTGCTGGCGGTTGGCAGCGCTGTGGCCCTGTTCCTGGTCGGCTATGTGGTACCGCGCTTCAGCGTGGTGTTTGAGTCCAGTGGCCATGAGATACCGCTGGTGTCGCGTCTGCTGCTGGGCATGGGAGCCTGGCTGCATGAGCACTGGCAGGGCGCCTTGTTCAGCTTTGTGGCAGTGCTTGGCGGCAGCATCTTTGCCCTGTCACAGGCTGCTATCCGCCAGCGCCTGCTCTTGCTGGTGCTGCGCCTGCCTTTTTTGCGTGAGCACGCCACCATTTTCTTCCTGTCACGTTTTTATCGGGCTGTCAGCCTCCTGCTGCAATCCGGCCTGCCTCTGGTCAAGGCTCTCGGCATGGCGCGTGGCATGCTCAATATCGAGCAGCAGCAGCGCCTGGACGTGGCTACCCGGTTGGTGCAGGAAGGGCAGCCCTTTTCTGCCGCGCTCGCCCGGCAGGGCTTGACCACTCCGGTGGCCGACTCCCTGCTGGCCGTGGGTGAACGCTCGGGCCGGCTTGATGACATGCTGGAGCGCTGTGCCCGCTTCCACGATGAGGAGTTGGGCCGCACAGTGGAGATTGCCTCCAAGCTGCTGGAGCCAATCTTGATGACCATCATCGGCGTGGCTGTCGGCGTCATCGTCGTCCTCATGTACATGCCCATCTTTGATCTGGCCGGGAGCATCGAATGAGCGTCGCGCTGCTCACCCCGGTACTGATTGACAGCGCCCGCCAGCAGGCCCTGCGCGAAGGGCGCCGGTTGCTGCCTGTGTTGCAGGAGCAGAGTGGGCTGGCGGCGGACAGCTTTATGCGCGCCATTGGCCAGCTCTTTGCTTGGCCGGTGCTGGCCATGAGTGACATGCAGGCCATGGAAGGGGCCTTTGACCGTCTTTCCTTTACCGACAGCCAGCAGCGCAGCAGCCTCTTGCTGCACGGAGCCGAAGGCTACCGTCTCGTCTTCAGCGATCCCTTTGATGCGGCGCTGGTCAGCTGGGCCGAGCATGTGGCGCCGGCCGATTGCGAGCTGTGTCTGGCCCATCCCGATGACGTGCAGGCCTGGCTTACCCAGCAGGAAGTGCGCCTGCGCGCCATTCAGGAGCAGGTGGGCGAGGGCAGCATCGCCTATGTGCCTGACGACGACGTGCAGGATATTTCCCTGCTGCGTATTCGCGAGCAGGATAGCCCGGTGGTCAAGCTGGTGGACTCTACCCTGTACGACGCGCTCAAGCTCCAGGCCAGCGACATTCACCTCGAGTGCGACAGCCACTCCATGGCCGTGAAATACCGTATCGATGGCCTGCTGGTGCCGGTTACTCAAGTGCAGGGGCTGGACGTGGCCGATCAGGTCATTTCCCGCATCAAGGTCATGGCCAATCTCGATATCGCCGAGCGCCGTGTGCCGCAGGATGGCCGTTTCAAGGTGCGCGTGAATGGCCGCGAAATCGACTTCCGCGTCTCTATCATGCCCAATATCTTTGGTGAAGACGCCGTGTTGCGCCTGCTCGACCGGCAGTCATTGACCGAGGCGGCGCTGGAGTTGCGCCTGGAAAACCTTGGCTTTGAGGGGCCGGTGCTGCGCCAGATACGCCAGCTCTCGGCGCGCCCGCACGGCATGCTGCTGGTGACTGGCCCGACCGGCAGCGGCAAGACCACCACCCTGTATGCGGCGATTACCGAGATCAATACGGGACAGGACAAGATCATCACCATCGAAGACCCGGTGGAATACCGCCTGCCGCGCATTCTGCAAATTCCCGTTAACGAGAAAAAGGGCCTGACCTTTGCGCGCGGCCTGCGCTCCATCCTGCGTCATGACCCCGACAAGATCATGGTGGGTGAAATCCGCGACGACGAAACCGCGCAGATTGCCGTGCAGGCCGCGCTTACCGGCCACCTCGTGTTCACCACGGTGCATGCCAATAACGTGTTCGACGTACTGGGCCGTTTCCTGCACATGGGCGTGGACCCTTACAGCTTTGCAGCGGCGTTGAATGGCGTGGTGTCGCAGCGCCTGCTGCGCCTCAGCTGCGAGCATTGTGCAACCGCTTATATGCCGGATGACGAAGAACTGGCACTGGCGGGCCTGACGCCTGACGCGGTGACCGGCTGGCGTTTCCGGCGCGGGCAAGGTTGTGGCCATTGCCGTGGCACCGGCTACAAGGGCCGGCGGGCGCTGGCCGAGGTACTGATTCTGAACGATGAATTGCGCGAGATGATTGCCATCAAGGCCCCGCTGGGCCGGCTCAAGGAACTGGCGGCACAGCAAGGCATGCTGCCCCTGCGTGGCGAGGCCCTGCGCCTGGTGGCCAGCGGCCACTCCACCCTGGCGGAGGTGTCGCGTGTGGCAGGGTAGGGGGCTGCGGCATGGCGCCTTTCTGGCCCCCGGCCGGAGTCTGGTTAGCCATGCAGGAATACCCGAACGGGTAGCCGGTGAACCAGAGAGCTGGTTGCCAGCCGAGCTGGTAGCGGGCAGTTGGCGCATCATCGTGTCCAGCCACTACCTGCGCTTTGCCGCGTTGCCCTGGAGCCGTGCGCTGGAAACCGCCGAGGGCCGGACCAGCTACCTGGCGTCTCGGTGGCGTCAGCTTTATGGCGATGCAGGCACGGATTGGTCACTCTGCCTGCAAGCGGGCCATTTTGAGCAGGGCAGTGTCCTGCTGGCCTGGCCCCGTAATCTGGCGCAGTTGCTGGAGGCCGCAGGCGTTGCCGGGCTGACGGTGCAGCCTCTGATCACGGCCGCTTTCCATGCCTGCGCCGCCGGCCTGCCCAGCGATTGCCTCTTCGCCACTCTTGAGCCGGGCTGTCTGGCACTGGCTGTCGTGCGTGGTGGCCAGATACAGGGCTTGAGCACGCATCGGGTGGGGGCTGACTGGCAGGCAGCGCTAAGCCGGATTCACCAGCGCCTTTGTTTGCAGGACGCCGGCATGGCGGCATTGGGGCCGATTCATCTCCTGGCTCTGGTCGAGGGCGGAGAGACCACGGCGACGGGCGAGGGCTGGCGGTTGCTGCCTTTGCCAGCGGCGACCGTGGCTGACAGCCTCCTGCATATTATCAACATGCTACGCCCCGGCTCGGGTTTTAACTTGCTGCCAGTACGCCGCTCCGGTAGCCGACTGGAGCGTCTGGCGCTGGGCCTGGCGGCTGGGCTGTTTCTCTTGTCCGTGGGTTTGCGCCTGAGCAGCGCTTATGGCGGTCAGGCTGACACCAGCGCCGTGGTGGCGCCCGTCGCTGCGGCACCCCAGCTTGATGCCAAAGCGCGGCAAAAGCTCGGGCGCGAGGTGTTGGCCGTCAATCATGCTGTCGCCAGCCTCAACCTGCCGGCCGACGCCGTGATCAATGCCCTGTCGCCGCAAAGCCTCAAGGACGTAGCCCTGCTCAGTATCGACATTACCGATGCCTCGGCCGGCAAGGCGCGCGTGGTCGCCGGTGCGCGTTCGCTGGCGGGCATGGAGGCCTATCTGCACCAACTGGAGCAGCGCCATGACCTGGCCCAGGTCAGCCTGCTGCACCACGAAACAGCGGCCAGCGCCGACTGGCCCTATCGCTTTACCGTGGAGGCGCAATGGCAGCCGCTCTGAGTCCTGACCGTCTGTGGCGGCGCCTGCGCTGGGAATGGCAGCGCCGGGGTGCGCAGCAAGCCTGGATGCCCTGGCTGGCGTTGTTGTTGACCTTGCTGGCCATGGCCTGTGGTTTCGACACCTGGCAGCAGGGTCTGACCGCCGCCAGCCCCGAGGTCGTGCAGCCCGCCCGTCATGTGGCGCCGCCGCTGGACCCTGTAGCCCAGGCCCGGCATGACCTCGATCACTTCTACAAGGGCCTGCCGCCGGCGCGCGCGCTTTCGGCGCCGCTGCTGGCGGTGCTGCGCCTGGGGGACAAGCACGGCGTGCACTTCAGCGAGGGTGAGTATCACCAGGTCAGCAACCCGGACGCGCCGCTGGTAGAGGAAGACATCATCCTGCCCGCTACCGCCAGCCCCGACGCCATCCAGGATTTTGTGCATGAGGCAATGCAGTCACTGCGACCATTGACGGTCACCGGGCTTTCATTTGAGCGTGACGATGTAAACGCCGCCGTGGTCAAGGCGCGCATTCATTTCGTGCTGTGGGCGAGGGGCAACTGATGGCCCTCAATAAGCGGCAATGGTTGATTGGCGGCAGCCTGGTACTGACCCTGATCGCCACCGTCATGGCGCCCAAGCCCGATGACGCCGGCGTGGTGCAGCCGTTGCATGGTGGTGCGACGACAGCAGCCGGGGAGGGCGACACACCCGCAAGCACCAGTGTGGCTGCCAGTACGGCTGCCGCGCCTGTGGCCACCGACAGTGACCTGCATGTGTTGGCTTTGTTGCCACGCCGGGGCGGCAAGGCGATCACCTTGTTTGTAACACCGCCACCACCACGTCCCGTCAGGCTGCCGATACAGCCGTTCCAGCCGGCAGCGCCGGTCGAACCTCCTTTGCCGAGCTATAGCCTGATTGGCCGTTATGACAGCGGCAGCGGCCCCTTGCTGTTGCTGGTCACTGGCAAGGATACGGTGGAGGCGCAGGTGGGTGACACCGTTGGCAATGGCTGGCGTATAAAAAGCATAAATGATGACGATATTGTGTTCGTGTCGCCTGCGGGCCACGAGCAGCTTCTGCCTACCGGGGATGGTCAATGATGGATGTGTTGCGGGGAATAAAAACGGTAGCGCTGCGCGGCCTGGTTTTGGTCTTGCTGTTATTGCTGGCCGGCTGTGCCGCCCGCCAGGCGTTTGATGACGGCAACCGGCTTTATGACAGTGGCCAGCAAGAGGCGGGCCTCGGCAAACTCAACGATGCCGTGCGCCTTGATCCCGACAGTGTGGAATTCCGGCTGGGGCTGCTCACGCGCAAGACCAGCTATGTCAACACCCGCCTGGCCGAGGCGGAGCAGGCGCGCCAGCAGGGCAAGCTTGATGCCGCTGAGCAGGCTTATCGCGCGGTGCAGCAACTGGAACCCGACAATACCATGGCACGCCAGGGTCTGGAGTCCCTGGCCAGCGACCGCGCGCACCTTGCCCAACTGGACCAGGCCGAAGCCCTGCTCGACAAGCCCGACGAACTGGATCATGCCCAGGATCTGGTGCGCGCCGTGCTGGCGGCCGACCCTGGCAACGAGCGGGCCCATGAATTGCTGGAACATATTCGCAGCCTGCAGCCCAAGTCCACGGCCGGCGAAATAAAACTGGCCGCCGCCTTTCGCAAGCCGGTGACCCTGGATTTTCGTGATGCGCCCTTGAGCGCTGTTTTTGACATGATCGGAAAATCATCGGGCCTGAATTTCTTTTTTGACCATGACGTCAAAAGTGATCTCAAGACCACCATCACCGCGCGCAATATTCCCATTGAAAATGCCATTCGCGTCATCACCACCACCAACCAATTGGCGGTGCGGCCTCTGGATGACAGCTCCCTGCTGGTGTATCCCGATACGCCGCAAAAGCAGGACGATTATCAGCCGGTCATGGTGCGCACGTTTCACCTGGCCAATGCCGATGTTAAAACCGTCAGTGCCACGATTAAATCCGTGCTCAATATCAAGAACGTGGTGGAAGATGACCGCCTGGGCCTGATTATTGTGCGTGACACCCCGGAGGTTATCCGCGCGGTCGACAGGCTGATTACCCTGGAAGACGAGCCCGACGCTGAAGTGCTGCTGGATGTGGAGGTGCTTGAGGTTCAGCGCGACCGCCTGACCGAGGCCGGCATCACCTGGCCAAGTTCGCTGACGCTCAGCCCCTTGAGTTCAACCAGCTCCACCACCGCCAGCACGACCACGACCACCGGCACCACCAGCGGGATTACCCTGGACCAGTTGCTGCACCTCAACCGTGACCGGATTCAGGCCACCGTCAACAATGCCACGGTCAACCTGACGGCACAGAACCAGGACAGCAATATTCTCGCCAATCCGCGTATTCGCGTGAAAAACAAGGAAAAGGCCAAGATTCTCATTGGCGACAAGTTACCCGTGTTCACTACGACTTCCACCGCTACCGGTTTTGCGTCGGACTCAGTGACCTATCTCGATGTTGGCCTCAAGCTGGAAGTGCAGCCGGATATATCGGTGGATCAGGACGTGAGCATCAATATCAACCTGGAAGTCAGCACCGTCATCAACCAGGTGACCAGCGCCGACGGTACCCAAGCCTATGAAATCGGCACCCGCAATGCCAGCACGGTGTTGCGCCTGCGTGATGGCGAGAACCAGTTGCTGGCGGGCCTGATCAATGACCAGGAAAGCTCCTCGGCCACCGGCATTCCCCTGCTGCAAAACCTGCCGGTAATCGGCCGCCTCTTTGGCACGCCGTCGGACACCAAGAATCGTGACGAAGTGATTCTTTCCATTACGCCACATATTTTGCGCGGGCTGAAACGCCAGGAATTGTATGAAGGGGAGTTTGCGGCAGGCACCGGCTCGGGCATCAACCATGACCCCCTGCATTTTGATTTTCTGCCTGATGCGAATGCCAAGTCGGTGTCAACACCCCTGTCTCCTGTCAGCAATGCCGGTAACCAGGTTGCGGCTGCCGCCGCTACCAGTGTCACCATGCCGGCTACGGCTGCCAGCCTCAGCAGCATTGCAACCGGCCCGGCAGCGCCCGCCGGCTTTAGCTGGACAGGCCCGGCCACCGTCAAGCCGGGCGACCTGCTGACGCTGGACCTGAATCTCAGTGCGGCCCCCGGTATCAACAGCCTGCCCATGACCATCTCCTACGACCCTGCAGTATTGCAGGCCGTTTCCGTGCAAGAGGGCGACATGCTGCGCAAGGCCGGCGTAGCCAGTATTTTCGGCAGCCGCATTGACCCGCAGATGGGGCGCATCCAGGCCACGCTGGCGCGCCAGTCGCCAAACATTGGTGTGGCTACGCAAGGGCCGCTTGCGGGCAGCGTATTACAGCTGCATTTCAAGGCGCTCAAGGCCATGAGTGGCACCGACGTCAGCCTGCTGAGCGCCACCCTGGGTGGGTCGGGTACTGCGCCGGCCCTGCCGGTCAATACCCACATTACCGTGGGGCAGTAGCGTGCGTGTGCGCGGCTTTACCTATATCGAACTGATGGTGACCCTGGCCATCATGGCCGTGCTGGCCATGATGGCCGTGCCATCTGCGCATTACGAAATACAGCGCGAAAAAGAACAGGCGCTGCGCGAGGCGTTGATGCAGATTCGCCAGGGTATCGACAATTACAAACACGCCAGCGATGTGGGCCGCATCCAGAAAGATATCGATGCCACCGGCTACCCGCCCAGCCTGGGGGTTCTGGTGCAGGGCGTGCCGGACCAGACCACACCCGATCACCGCATGCTGTATTTCATGCGGCGCATACCGGCTGACCCCCTTTTTCCCGATAGCAAGGCTGACCCCGCCAGCACCTGGGGCCTGCGCAGCTATGCCTCGCCACCTGACGCACCCGCCGAGGGCGACGACGTTTTTGATATTTATTCCCGCTCAACCCAGACCGGGCTCAACGGCGTACCCTACAAGGACTGGTGAGGCCATGAAAAACCGGGGCAGGGGCTTTACCCTGATTGAATTGCTGATAGTCATGAGCATTATTGCGCTCCTGCTCAGCATCGCCCTGCCGCGCTATTTCAATTCACTCGACCACGCCCGCGACCAGGTACTGAAAGAAAACCTGCGCCTGCTACGCATCAGCATCGACCGTTTTCAGGCCGACAAGGGGCATTACCCGGACACCCTCACTGAACTGGTCACCGAAAAATACCTCAAGGCCATCCCCCTCGACCCCGTCACCGAAACCAGCGACTGGAAAGTGACCGAAGGCAGCGAGCCGGGGCAGGAGGGCATTATAGATGTGCACTCCGGCGCGCCTGGCAGCACCCGCGATGGCACCGCCTATGTCGCCCTTTAAACACCGCCAGCGTGGCTTCTCCTATCTCTTCGTGATTTTCCTGATCAGCCTCACCGCCATGGGCCTGCTCGCGGGCCGGGTAGTGGAAGTGACCGAGCAGCAGCGCGAACGCGAGCGCGAATTATTGTTTATCGGCCGGCAATTCCATTCCGCCCTGGCCAGCTACGCGCAATCCGGCGGGGGAGGGCCCAATAATTTCACGGCCTACCCCACCAGCCTCGACGACCTGCTGGAAGACAAACGCGTGCCCACCATACGCCGGCACCTGCGCAAGATATTCGTGGATCCCATGACAGGCAGCAAGGACTGGGGCCTGCAACTGGCGGGGGATCGCATCGTTGGTATTTATTCCCGGTCGGAGAAGAAGCCATTAAAGCAGAGTGGCTTTGATCCTGACGAGTCAACGTTTGAGGGGGCGAGCAAATACAGTGACTGGGTGTTTGGGTGGCAGGGGGCGAGTGTGGCGCCGGTTGTTCAGGGGCATTGAGCGGGTTGTTTTTGGCACAGAATAATATTTTGCACAACTGCGGTTACTACGGATGGACAATGTCCGGATTATCGCGTCAAATCGCTCGTTTGGCGTGGCCTTGGCAGCTTGTCAGGATCAAATGTCTGTTTAAATGTAGAGAGGCGGCTATGGCGTGTATGCACCTGCGATTCAGGCGCGCGTTGCGTATGGTACTGATTCTGACAGTAGCGCTGTCGGGATGGTTGGCGCGCCCGGCAGAGGCCAATAATATTTACTATGGTAATGGCATTCTGGCTGCAACAATTAGCCCCATCTGCACGGCTGAGATTCCCATTGCACTTAACGCAGGGTGGACGATGACGGGCTGCGCTTATGTTTCGTGGGGCGGTCCATATGGAAACGATATTACTATAGGGATACTCAACTATCCTCAACCGATTCAAATTGGAAGTAGTTCGGTTTGCACAGACCCCAATATAGCCATTTTCTACAACACGGCTCCCGCCAAAGCCGATTGTGTATCTACGATGCCGCCTGTGCCAAACATGGCAAAAAATAAATCGTGTACGCCGAACAGCGGCTGCGTGGGCGATCCCATCAATGCGGGAACCGGCAATAAATTTGACGTCATCACGGATTTTTCTGTTGGCGGATCATCACCTCTTGCGTTTACCCGTTTCTACAACAGCATGCCTTCTTCGACACAGCCTGGGCAACTCGGAATCCAGTGGCGCAGCAACTATGACCGGAGTTTGACGTATATTCCGCTGGATCTCGTGCCCCCTACCGGTGACCCCGTTGCGGGCACAAATTTGTTCTGTTCGCCGCTGGGCGCCTGTTTGCAGCCCAATGAGGCGCCCCTGTCTTTGCTGTCAACGTCGATAAGTACTGATCCAACGGCCTATCAGGTCGTCATCAGCAACCCAAGTGGCGATGCTTACACATTTCACTGGAACGGCAGTGGCTGGGTACACACCGATGCGGATGTCCTTGGTCAACTGACCATGAGTACTGATGGTTCTGGCAATGTCATCGGCTGGACCTTTGTTAACCCGCAGGATGAAACTGAAAGCTATAACGCCAGTGGCCAATTGCTCTCAATCACCAGTCGTAACGGAGTTACCCAAACCTTGGGTTATAGTGGCGGCGCACAGCCAGTCAGTGTTACCGACAGCTTTAATCATCAGCTCCAATTTGCTTACGGTAGCAACGGGTTGCTGAGCACGTTGACCGACCCTAGTGGCGGACAATGGGCTTATGCCTATGATACCAACGGCAACCTCATCACACTGACCGGCCCCGATGCCAAGGTTCGTACTTGGCAGTACAGTAATACCAGTTTCCCCAACGCCCTGACCGGGGTGATTGACGAAAATGGCATCTTGATTGACTCCACCACGTATGACATTTATGGCCGAGCCATATCCAATGCTGGTGGCGGTGGAGTCTCGTCGACATCGCTGAGCTATGGCAGCAATTACGCCAGTTCACAGGTCACGACCGCGCTGGGCGATGTTGAGACACGGACGTTCATAATCTCGCTGGGTGTCATGCGCGTGACCCAACTGAGTCATTCCACCGGCGGCACCAGAAGCATGGCCTGGGACGCCAACGGCAACATGGCCAGCAGTACCGACTTCAACGGCAATGTAACTACCTACACCTACGACCTCACCCGCAACCTCGAAACCAGTCGCACCGAGGCCAGCGGCACCGCCCAGGCGCGCACCATCACGACCACCTGGAACCCCAACTACCGCCTGCCGCTCACCATTGCCGAGCCGGGCCGGCTCACCACCTATACCTATGACGGCAACGGCAACCGCCTGAGCAAGACCATCGCCGACACCGCCAGCGGCACCAGCCAGGTCTGGACCTGGACGTACAACACCCTCGGCCAGGTACTTACTGCCGTCGGCCCGCGCACGGACATCAGCGCCACCACCACCTATACCTACGACGGCAGCGGCAACCTCAGCACCCTCACCAACGCTTTAGGCCAGGTCACCCATTTCAGCAACTACACCGGCAGCGGCTATCCGCAGACCATGGTTGACCCCAACGGGACCACCACCACACTCAGCTACGACCTCCGTAACCGCCTGCTCAGCCAGAGCACCGGCAGCCTGACCACCAGCTACCAGTACGATGCTGCCGGCCAGCTGCTTCAGGTCACCCTGCCCGATGGCAACAGCCTCAGCTACACCTACGACGCCGACCACCGCCTGACCACCCTGAGCGACAACGCCGGTGACCAGATCACCTACACCCTCGACGCCATGGGTAACCACCTCAGCGAGACCCTCACCGGCAGCGCCAGCATCGCCAGCCTTCATAAAAAAATTGACCAGGGCCTGGCTCACGCCCGCCTGTTTGCGACCCGGTGATAGCCATGACGACCACGACCAACATGACTCTTGAAACCCTGTTCGCCCGCACGTTCGCCCGCACGGTGCGTGCCACTCTCCAGCTGTTCGTCCTGCTCAGCCTGTTGCCCTTGCTGGTCCCGGCCGCCCAGGCCACCACCCTGCAAACCCACAGCTACACCTACGACACCTTGGGCCGGATGGTTACCGACACCGACGCCAACAGCCAGACCACCAGCTACACCTACGACCAGAACGGCAACCGCCTCAGCGCCACCGACCCTTTGGGCCGGGTTACCAGCTATAGCTACGACAGCCTTGACCGCCTCGTCACCGTCACCAACCCCCTGAGCGGCGTTACCAGCTATGTTTATGACCCCCTCGATCATCTGGTTACCGTCACCGACCCCCTCGGCCACAGCACCAGCTACACTTATAACGGTCTCGACCAGCTTCTCAGCCAGAGCAGCCCCGACACCGGCAGCACCAGCTTCACCTATGGTGATGGCGCCAACGTCGTCACCCAGCGTACCAATGCCGCCAGCCAGAATACCCAGATCACCTACGATGCCCTCAACCGCCCCGGCACCATCACTTATGCCGATGGCCGCGTCGTCACCTACACCTGGGACCAGGGCACGAACGGAGCAGGGCGCCTGACCAGCGTCAGCGACACCGACAGCACCCTCAACTGGACCTACGACAACCTCGGCCACATCCTCAGCCGCACCCAGGCCCAGGCTGTCATCGCCACCAGCAGTGGTAGCATCACTGTCAGCTACCCCCTGCTATACCAGTACAACAGCCAGGGCCAGCTCACCCAGATTACCTACCCCAGCGGCATGGTCGTCAGCTATACCTACGACAGCCAGGGCCGTGTTGAAAGCCTCAGCCAGAACGGCAGCGCCATCCTCAACAACATCGCTTACCGCCCGTTTGGCGGTATAGCCGGCTGGACCTGGGCCAACGGCACCACGCATCAGGTCACGTACGACCAGAACGGCAACCCCAGCACCATGAGCGTCGGCAACGACAGCCTCGTGTTCAGCTACGACAATGTGCAGCGCCTCATCAGCAGCGAATACGTCAGCAATAGTGCCACCCAGAACTATAGCTACGACAACCTCGACCGCCTCTACAGCTACAGCGGCCTTGGCAGCACCCACGCCTGGACCTATGACGCCAACGGCAACCGCCTCACCCACAGCGCAGGCTCAGCTACCGACAACTACGTCCTCGCCAGCAGCAGCAACCGCCTTGCCAGCCTCACGCCGGCAGGCCAAGGCACGCATACCTACAGCTACAACGCCCAAGGCCAGGTAGTGTACGACGGCAGCAACACCTACACCTACGACGCCCGCGAACGCCTCACTGTCGTTGCCAACAGCGTCGGCGGCACCCACTACCTCATCAATCCCCTCGGCCAGCGCATCAGCAAGACCCACGGTGGCAACACCCTCGCCAACTACCTCTACGATGACGCCGGCCACCTCATCGCCGAAACCAATGGCAGCGGCATTGTTGCCACCGAATACCTGTATCTTGGCGATACCCCGGTGGCTACTGTTGCCGGTAGCAGCAATGGCACTATTCTCACCAACATCAGCAACACCGCTGCGTACTGGACCCTGGCGCCTGGGGAGCCCACCCCTACTGCACCGACCAACAGCAACAACCCGGACGGCGTCTATCAGTATACCGGCGCCGACCCCTATGGCCAGATAACCTGGGACAGCAGCCAGAGCGTCTGCCCCCAGGCCTGCTTCAAGATCAGCGATATCTCCACCGGCAGCAGCAGTACCGCCTGGCCCAATGTGCACGGCACCGTGCTTTACACCACCCAGAGCGTGCGCTTCCACTATGAGCTCGAAACCACGACCACCGCACCGGGAGGTTACCGCTACCTGATGGCGGGCATCCAGAACTCCTCCACCCTGGCCTCCGGCCTCGCCCGCAAGGCCTATATCACTTTCAGCGGCAGCAGCGCCTATGCCCAGTATATTGACGGCACCAACATCGGCAGCGACGGCGTCACCGTCAACGAGACCACCGTCAACCTCAACTACCCGATACAGGACAACAAGGGTTACGTAGTCGAAATCGACTCTACCCCCACCCAAGCCACCCTCTATCTGTTCCCCCAGGGTGGCACCCGTGCCCAGGGCGTCAGCTACCCCGTCAGCTTCACCTGGCCCGGCACCGGCACCTCCCAGCAGCACTATGCGATGCTCCTTGGACAGGCCTATGCCGGCAGCAGCACCGTCAGCACCGCCATGTACCTGAGCAATGTCACCATCAGCCAGCTGGGCGGCCGCAGCCTCTACAACATCCACCCCGACCAGCTCGGCACCCCCCGGCAGATCACCACCAGCGACAGCAGCAACAGCCTCGTCTGGCGCTGGGACTCGGAGCCGTTTGGCTCTGCCCAGCCCAATCAGGACCCGCAAAGCACCGGCACGCCGTTCGTCTTCAACCTCCGTTTCCCCGGACAGTACTACGACGCAGAGAGTGGGCTTAACCATAATGGCTGGAGGGATTACAATGCCAGCATCGGCAGCTACCCGGAGAGTGATCCCTTGGGGTTGGGCGGGGGGCTGAATACGTATGCCTATGTACGGGGGAATCCGGTTAATCGGACCGATCCTTACGGGTTGACACCAACGGGCGCAGCGATTGGTGCAACCATTGGAGGTCAGCTAGGGTCCGCTCTCGGAGGGCTGCTTGGAGGAGCTGGTGGCACCTTTGTTGAACCTGGTGGGGGTACGTTCGTTGGGGGTGTTGCTGGTTCACAAGGCGGGGCTGTGATCGGAGGTTTGATCGGAGCTGGTATGTAGTGGTCTAATTTCCGTGGACACCTCGATGGGAGGATAATCACCCCCAGAGAGGACAAGACGATGAAAAAGCAACGCCGGACCTTCGACGCCAGTTACAAGTTGCAAGTGGTTCGAATGATCGT
>Ga0302187_10002170_pt1 | contig 16318 bp, 10 predicted proteins | sample II_Bog_E1_3_FD_202120 | JGI IMG/M metagenome (GOLD analysis project Ga0302187, IMG submission 202120) | Peat permafrost microbial communities from Stordalen Mire near Abisko, Sweden - II_Bog_E1_3 | ecosystem: Environmental > Terrestrial > Soil > Wetlands > Peat | place: Sweden: Abisko...
ATGGGCGCCGGGATGGCCGCTGCGGGTGCAGCTACAGGGGTAGCCGCGGGTGTTGAGGCGGCCACGGGTGAGCCTAGCGCACACGCGAATGCTCCTCGGCCCAACATCATCCTGATCCTCGCGGATGATATGGGCTTCTCCGACATTGGCTGCTTCGGCTCGGAGATTGCGACGCCGAATCTCGACAAGCTGGCCAAGCGTGGCATGCGGCTGACGGAGTACTACAACAACCCGCGCTGCTGCCCTTCGCGGGCGTCCATCATGACGGGGCTGTACGCGCACCAGGCGGGCATGGGCAACATGGTCGTCGACCACAATCGCTACCCGTTCGCGGCCTATGCGGGCATCCTGAGCGCGCAGACGGTCACCATTCCCGAGGCTCTGAAGGGCGCGGGCTACAGCACAGCGATGGTGGGCAAATGGCATCTTGCGCCAGAGACAGCGGAGAGCAAGTCGCAGTGGCCGCTGCAGCGCGGCTTCGATCGGTTCAGCGGAATGATCGCCGGCGCGTCGGTGTACTACGAGTCGCCGCATCTCTTTGAGGGCAACACGCCGCTGCCTCCGCCAGCGAAGGACCAGTACCTCACCGACATCTGGGCTGAAAAGGCAGCCAGCTACGTCACGGAGCTGGCCGTGGAGAAGCAGAAGCCGTTCTTCCTTTATGCGGCGTTCAACGCGCCGCACTGGCCCATCCAGGCGCCGGAGGAGGATGTGAAGAGGTACGCGGATCGCTATCGCGAGGGTTGGGACAAGCTGCGCGAGGAGCGCCATGCGAAGCAGATCGCCGAGGGCATTGTGGACCCGAAGTGGCCGCTCTCGCCGCGCGATCCGCGCGTGCCCGCATGGGAGAAGGCCGAGGACAAGGAGTGGGAGATCCGGCGCATGGCCGTCTACGCGGCGATGATCGACAAGCTGGACCAAGGCATTGGGCGCATTGTGGATGCGGTGGAGAAGGCAGGCGTGATGGAGAACACGCTGATCGTCTTCATGAGCGATAACGGCGGCAACGCCGAGGAGCTGGGGCGCGGGCAGCGCACGTTGCCAGTGGCGGATTCGCCGGAGGGCCCGCTGCATGGGTTCGATCCGAAGGGGAGCATTCCCTGTGAGGGCGGGATGACGTGTGCGGGGAACGTTCCGGGGGTGATGCCGGGCGGGGAAGAGACGTTCCAGAGCATCGGGATTCCGTGGGGCAACTGCACGAACACGCCGTTCCGGCTCTACAAGCACTATGCGCAGGAGGGCGGGATCAGCTCGCCGTTTGTGGCGTGCTGGCCGAAGATGATCAAGCCGACGGGACGTCCGATCGCAGCGGTGGGACACGAGACGGACCTGATGCCGACGTTCCTGGAGGCCGCGGGCGTGGCGTATCCGACGCATGTGGCTGCGGGGCCGATTCCCGCATTCGTGGGACAGAGCCTGATGCCGTTGTTTGGAGGGAAGTCGCGCACGCGGAAGCCGATCTTCTGGGAGCACGAGGGCAACAAGGCCGTGCGCGACGGGCAATGGAAGCTCGTCTCGCGCTTCCCGGAGCAGTGGGAGCTCTACGACATGGAGGCCGACCGCACGGAGCTGCATGACCTCGCTGCGGCGCAACCGGCTCGGGCGGAGGCGATGGCGGCGATGTGGGATGGCTGGGCGAAGCTCGTGGGGGCGCAGCCGTGGCCCATGCCGCAGACGCCGCCGGGAGAGCGCACGGGCGAGATGGGCACGCCGCCCTACCTGCGCAAGTACAAGGCGTAACCCACAAAGGCGCGGAATCGCCTGATGAGACGATTCCGGCATTCACGGATTCTTCAAACTACCGTCCCTCTCCGGGGGCCCAGATCACCCCTCTGCGGGCTCCGGGGCAGTAGCATAGAGAACGGTATGAATGAAGCCCGCTGGGTCCTGCTGATCGCAGGAGAGATTGGTCAGACGGATTCCGTCTCGGACCGCGCTATGGAGCGTCTGGTCGGAGCGATCCGTGATGAAGGTTATGACGTTGTACGCACCTCCACGCCGGAGGATGGATTGTCGCTGGTCACCAGCGATCCTTCGTACTCGGCGATCCTGCTGGATTGGGATCTTGAAGGCGACAACCAGCTCGGTGAGCATTCGGCGCTGCAGATTCTGCGCGCGGTGCGCCGCCGCAATACGAAGGTCCCGGTCTTCCTGATCGCGGACCGCACGCTGGTCTCCGAGCTTCCGCTCGAAGTCGTGAAGCAGGTGCATGAGTACATCCACCTCTTTGGCGACACGCCGGCGTTCATCGCGAACCGTGTGGACTTCGCGGTCGAGCGATATCACGCGCTGCTGTTGCCGCCGTACTTCCGCGAGTTGAAGAAGTATACCGACCAGGGAGCGTACAGCTGGGACGCACCGGGCCACATGGGCGGCGTCGCGTTCCTGAAGCATCCGGTGGGCATGGAGTTCCATCGCTTCTTTGGCGAGAACCTGTTCCGCTCGGATCTCGGCATTTCTACGGCGCAGATGGGCTCGTGGCTGGATCACCTTGGGCCTCCGGGAGACTCCGAACGCAATGCGGCGCGTATCTTCGGTGCCGACTGGACGTTCTACGTGCTCTCGGGGTCTTCCACGTCGAACCAGATTGTGGGCCACGGAATCATTGCGCAGGATGACATCGTGCTGGCGGATGGCAACTGCCACAAGTCGCTGTGTCACTCGCTGACGGTGACGGGCGCACGGCCGGTGTACTTCAAGCCGACGCGCAATGGCTACGGCATGATTGGCCTCGTGCCGCTGAAGCGATTCAGCAAGGAGAGCGTGCAGGAGCTGATCGCTCGCAGCCCGTTTACCAAGGGTGCTTCCTCGCAGGAGCCGCGCTGCGCGGTGGTGACGAACTCGACGTACGACGGCCTTTGCTACAACGTTGATCGCGTGGTGGAGGAGCTTGCGCCAAGCGTGGCGCGGATTCACTTCGATGAGGCGTGGTATGCGTACGCGAAGTTCCATCCGCTGTTCAAGGGCCGCTACGCGATGGGCGTTCCGGATGAGATGCCTAACCGACCGGCGATCTTCAGCGTGCAGTCGACGCACAAGATGCTGACGGCGTTCTCCATGGGCTCGATGGTGCATGTGAAGCTGAGCGATCGTGCGCCGCTGGACTTCCACCAGTTCAACGAAGCGTTCATGATGCATGGGACGACCTCGCCGTTCTATCCGCTGATCGCTTCCCTGGATGTGGCGGCGGCGATGATGGATGCTCCTGCCGGTCCGACGCTGATGACCGAGACGCTGCAGGATGCGATTGCGTTCCGCAAGGCGATGGCATCCGTGGCGCATCGTCTGCGCGCCTCTGCCGTGAATGGCGAAGGCTGGTTCTTCAGCCTCTTCCAGCCGGAGACCGTAACCGACCCTGCAACCGGCGAGACGAAGGTGTTTGAAGATGCTTCCGATCACCTGCTGGAGACCGAGCAGAGCTGTTGGACGTTGAAGCCGGGGCAGGACTGGCACGGCTATGCCGATGCGGACCTCGAAGACGATTACTGCATGCTGGACCCGACGAAGGTGACCATCCTGACGCCGGGCGTGAATGCGCAGGGCAAGGTGGATACAGAGTGGGGTATCCCGGCAGCGATTGTGACCGAGTTCCTGGACTCGCGCCGCGTGGAGATCGCTCGTGAGGGTGATTACACGATCCTGGTGCTGTTCTCGGTGGGCACGTCGAAGGGCAAATGGGGTGCGCTGCTGGAGAACCTGTTCGAGTTCAAGCGGCTCTATGACTCGGAGGCTGCACTCGAAGAAGCACTGCCGGAGCTGGTAGCCAAGCACCCGGTGCGGTATCGCAACACCACGCTGCGCGAGCTGTGCGACGAGATGCACCAGGCGATGCTGGAGCTGAACCTCGCCGACCTGGTGAACCAGAGCCAGGACGAGGACTTCGATCCAGTGATGACGCCGTGGCAGACGTATCAGAAGGTGATCCGCGGCGAGACCGAGCGTATTCCCTTCCGCGAGATGGCTGGGCGTATCGCTTCGGTGATGCTGGTGCCGTATCCTCCCGGCATCCCGATGAGCATGCCGGGTGAGCGGCTTGGGGCCAGCAACACGCCGGTGATGAAGCTGATCCTGGCGATGGAGGAGTTCGGCAAGCGCTTCCCGGGCTTCGAACGCGAGACGCATGGCATCGAGGTGGATGAGGACGGCGAGTACTGGATGCGCGCTGTGCTTGAGGAGTATCAGGACTAGGACGTTCCCTCGGCGGCTGAAGCCGCGTTGTTATCGGACCGCTTGTGACGGGGCTGAAGCCCCGCCCTGACAAAACGGGGAATAGCGTCGAGGTTCTTGCTCGCACGAAGAACGTCGCCACCCAAGACAAGGGCCGCCACTCGGGATCATCGAGTGGCGGCCTTTGTCACGTGATGTCGAAGACCGCACAGATGCGGTAGCCAGAGACGTGTTGAGCGCATCCATACGTTATATGGCCCCATCCATCAAGATGGCGTTTGCCCCCCACGAAATGGGGGTGGCCGTTGACATCGTGACAGGCAGACTAGATCAGTCTTGTTATTGAAGCTGAAGGTACGTGCAGTAGCGGAGGATCCATGGCAAACGTAGCGGAAGTTCTCGTCGACACCTTGATCGCAAACGGCGTAGAGCGCATCTGGGGTCTGCCAGGAGACTCTCTGAATGGTGTGACCGACGCCATGCGTACCCGGCCTGAGATTGCGTGGATGCATGTGCGCAATGAAGAGGCTGCGGCCTTCGCGGCGGGAGCAGAAGCGCATGTGAGCGGGAAGCTTGCGGTGTGTGCGGGCAGCTGCGGCCCTGGGAATCTGCACCTGATCAATGGGCTGTTCGATTGCCAGCGCAGCCGCGTGCCGGTGCTCGCGATTGCGGCCCAGATTCCGAGCTCGGAGATGGGCACCAGCTACTTTCAGGAGACGCGGCCGGAAGAGTTGTTCAAGGACTGCAGCGTGTACACCGCCGTGGTCACCGAGCCCGGCCAGCTGGAGCGCGTGCTGCCCATCGCGATGCGCGCGGCGATTGCACAGCGCGGTGCGGCGGTCCTCGTGATTCCAGGGAACATCGCGACGATGAAGTCCAATTGGGAGGCTCGGACCATTGGGCTGCTGGAGAACGACTCCGAGATTGTGCCTTCGAAGGCTGCACTGGAGCGGGCGGCTGCAATCCTCAACGGCACGGAGAAGGTTGCAATCCTCGCGGGCGCGGGCTGCATTGGAGCGCATGCGGAGCTGCTAGCTCTTGCGGAGGCCTTGCAGGCTCCGATTACGCATGCGCTGCGCGGCAAGGAGTTTGTGGAGTATGACAATCCTTACGACGTGGGCATGACTGGGCTGCTGGGTTTCAGCTCCGGCTATGCGGCGATGATGGGCTCGGAGGCGCTGATCGTCCTTGGCAGCGACTTTCCGTATCCGGCGTTCTTTCCGAAGCATGCGAAGGTGATCCAGGTGGATGCGCGGGGCGAGCAGATTGGCCGTCGGACGAAGGTTGACGTGGGGCTGATCGGCACGGTGAAGGGGACGATCACGGCGCTGCTGCCACTGCTGCAGAAAGAACGCAGCGGGGCGTATCTCGAGAAGGCGAAGAAGCATTATGTGGGTGCCCGCAAGGGACTCGATGATCTGGCGACGGCGGACACCGGCGACAAGCCGCTGCGGCCCGAGTATGTGACACGGGTGCTGGATGAGCTTGCGAGCGAGGATGCGGTGTTCACTTGCGATGTCGGCACACCGACCGTGTGGGCGGCGCGTTATCTCACGATGAATGGCAAGCGCAGGCTCATTGGGTCGTTCAATCACGGATCGATGGCGTGCGCCTTGCCACAGGCCCTGGGAGCACAGGGACTGGACAAGAAGCGGCAGGTGATCTCGATGTCCGGCGACGGCGGGCTGGCGATGCTGATGGGCGAGCTGTTGACGGCGAAGCAGAACAAGCTTCCCGTGAAGGTGGTGGTCTTCAATAATGGCGCGCTGGCGTTCGTCGAGCTGGAGATGAAGGCGGCGGGTTATGTGAACTTCGGGACCGATCTTGATGATCCGAACTTCTCGCAGCTGGCGACGTCGTGCGGGTTCTTCGCGCAGAAGGTGACGCGCGCGGAGGAGCTGCACGCTGCCGTGAAGGAGATGCTGGCGCATGATGGTCCCGCGCTGCTGGATGTCAGCGTGCAGAGGCAGGAGCTCTCCATGCCGCCGACGATTACGGTGGAGCAGGCCAAGGGTTTTGGGCTCTACCTGCTGCGTGCGGTGATGACGGGACGTGGGGATGAAGTGCTGGACCTTGCGGAGACGAACCTGCTGACTCGTCTTCTTTGAGCTGCGGGTCCGATACCCGAAAGAGCTGGGGCGTGCTCGCTCGTTCGGGGCTGGAGAATCCAACTCGGCGACCATTCAATCAAAGATGTACCCAAAGGCTGCAGTGGTTCCATGCGACCCCATGCTGCCCCGGGGACCGAACAGGAGAGAGCCATGCCGACGATCGCAGCGAAAGACGGAACGAAGATCTACTACAAGGATTGGGGTACGGGCCAGCCGGTGGCCTTTTCCCATGGCTGGCCGCTGAACGCCGATGCCTGGGACGCGCAGATGATGTACCTGGGCGCGCGCGGCTATCGCGTGATTGCGCACGACCGTCGCGGGCATGGCCGCTCTGAGCAGACGTGGGACGGCAACGAGATGGACACCTATGCCGATGATGTCGCTGCTCTCCATGAAGCGCTGGATTTGAAGGACGTCATCATGGTGGGCCACTCCACGGGTGGTGGCGAGGTGGCACATTACCTTGGACGCCACGGCAGCAAGCGTGTTGCGAAGGCTGTGCTGATCAGCTCGGTGCCTCCGATCATGCTGAAGAGTGAAAGCAATCCTGGAGGTCTGCCCATCGACGTATTCGATGGCATCCGCAGCAGCACGCTCAGCGATCGCTCGCAATTCTTCAAGGACCTCGCGATGCCGTTCTATGGCTACAACCGCGAAGGAGCGAACGTCTCGAAGGGTGTGATCGAGAACTTCTGGTTCCAGGGGATGCAGGGTGGCATCAAGCCGCTGTATGACTGCATCAAGGCCTTCTCCGAGACGGACTTCAACGAGGACCTGAAGAAGATCGATGTCCCAACACTGGTGATGCATGGGGACGACGACCAGATTGTTCCGTTCCCGGACGCAGGCGAGCTGACGGCGAAGATCGTGAAGGGCGCGCAGCTGAAGGTCTACAAGGGCTACCCGCATGGCATGGCGCAGATTCATGCTGACGTGATCAACGCGGATCTTCTGGCGTTCATCCAGTCGTAGGTCAACATTGGCAAAGGGATGCGGGAGGTCCTGGGACCTTCCGCATTTCCTTTTCGCAAAGATTAAAGATTGTAGATACTCAGTTCAAAGGCCCCATGCAGCGCTCGACCCTTTTCGCCCTCGTAGTGTTCGCCTTCGCTCATGGACTGTCTGCGCATTCGCAGACCGCAGCGGCGATGCAGGTGGGAGTCGGGCCGCAGTACGACTCCACGCACGTCTATGTGGCGCCAGCGGACGTGGATGCGTTTGCGAGATGCTTCCTCGCGACCTTTGGTGGCAAGAGCTCGAAGCAGGCCGTGGTGACGGTGACTCCGACGCCCAGCAAGACGACTTCGCAGCTGCTTCAAACGCCGTCGGGCATCGTGTCGCTGTTCGGGTTCCTGACGCCGATCCCGTTTGGCTTTGGCGAGGAGCGGAACGGGTATCTCGTGCGGGACCTGGATGTTGCGCTGGCTGAAGCTCGCAAAGACGGGGCGGATGTGCTGGTCGCACCGTTCCCCGATGCGATCGGCCGCGACGCCGTTGTGCAGTGGCCGGGCGGCGTGAACCTGCAGCTCTACTGGCACACGACAGCTCCTGCGTACCCGGAGCTGCAGCATGTGCCGGAGAATCGTGTGTATCTTTCGCCAGACCGCGCGGATGCCTTCGTGCGCTCGTTCCTATCGTTCTCGCAGGGCAAGGTCGTGGAGGATCAGTCCGCATCTCCGGGCGAGGAGATCGGACTTCCGGGAAAGCATGTGAGGCGTATCCGCATCGAATCGATCTTTGGGAGGATGGTCGTGTTCGTGACGGACGGGCATCTTGTGTATCCGTATGGCCGCGAGACGACGGGCTTCGAGGTCGATGACCTTGCGGCGACGCTCGACCGTGCGAAGGCCAACGGAGCCACGGTTGTTGTGGGTGCGATCGCGATGGAGAAGCGCAGGTCCGCCATGGTGGTCTTCCCCGGTGGCTATGTGGCGGAGATCCACTCGATACGTCGTTAGCTCGGCAACCTATACTCTTTTGCATCATGCCGACGGACCCCACACACGAGATGCCCGCTGCGCCTGAATGGCCACGAGAGTTCGAGCTGTGCTGCGAGACGTTGCAGGCTTGCGAGGCTGCGGCGGCAGGAGGCGCGGATCGCATCGAGCTTTGCACCGCCTTGGATGTTGGTGGCGTGACACCTCCGCTCTCAGTGCTGCGCGCTGCTCTGGAGCTGACGACGCTGCCCATACACGTATTGATCCGGCCACGAGGGGGTGGGTTCCAATACACGGCGGCGGAGTTCTCGCTGCTGCTCCAGCAGGTGGAGGATGCGGTACATCACGGAGCGTCTGGTGTCGTCACCGGGGTGCTGGACGAGGATATGCGCGTGGACCTTGAGCGTATGCGCGACGTGATGCACGCGGCCAATGGGAAGCCGATAACCTTTCATCGCGCCTTCGATCTCACGCCTGATCTCCCGGTGGCGCTGGAGGAGATCATTGGCCTGGGCTGTGCGCGGGTGTTGACCTCGGGCGGGGCGGCCGATGTGATCAGCGGGCTGGCCATGCTCCAGAAGCTCACCGCGCAGGCGGCTGGACGAATCCGGGTCGCCGCGGGCGGCGGGGTGAGAGTGGCGAATGCTGCATTGCTGCTCGAAACTCCGGGGCTGGACCTGCACGCCTCGCTGCGGACTTTTGACGGCACCGAGCCATCCCATCCGCTGGAGGGGGAGTTTGGATCTGGATACGTGGTCAGGATGAAGGACGTGCGTGCGATCACAGATCTTGTGCACAATGGCGACGCACGATAATGGTTCCGATGCCTTACTTCCTCGCCGTCGATGCCGGCGGCACCAAGACCGACTTTGCGCTTGCCGACGATCACCAGATCCTGGCCAGGGCGCGTGCAGGCAGCATCAAGCGCATGCGCGTGGATGCAGCTACTGCGAACTTTCATCTCGAGGCGGCGCTGGCGGAGCTTGCTGCGCTCAGCGGAATCTCGCTGCAGCAGGTGACATGCACCTGCGTGGGCACAGCCGGCGAGACGGTTCCGCTGGTGGTCGAGTGGATTCGCGAGGCTTTTGGCAGCCGCGTCGGCGGAGAGCTGGTGATTCGCGGCGATGTGGAGATCGCGCTCGATGCGGGATTTCGCGGTGGTGAGGGCATCCTGGTGCTGGCGGGGACGGGATCGAACGTGATTGCGCGCGGAGCCGATGGGAAGCTCCAGGGTGCAGGCGGTTATGGCCCGGTGCTCGCCGACCAAGGATCGGGACATCGCATTGGGGAGCAGGTACTGCGGCGGATCTTTCTGGCGAAGGATGAGAGGGTGACTACGCTGCTCAGCGAGGCGGTGTTGCAGTTCTGGCAGCTGGGGTCGCTGAATGAGCTGATTGCGTTTGTGCATGCGGATCCGAGGCCGGACCTGTCGAAGCTTGCGCCGATTGTGCTGCAGTGTGCCGAGGCTGGAGATGTGCTGGCGCTTGAGGTTCTGGAGCATGAGGGCGAGGAGCTGGGCTATCTGGTTCGACTGCTTTTGCGACGTGCGTGGAGCGATGGTGCTCCGTTGCCCTCGCTGGCGTTTGCGGGCAGTGTGATGGAGCATTATGGGCCCGTGCGGCAGGCGCTGCTAAAAGCGGTTCGTGCGGAGTTCGCAGGCGTGGGCGAGCTGCCGGGCGTGGTTGATCCGGTGCAGGGCGCGTTGTGGCGGGCGCGACTCGCTGCGGTCCTGGCCTAAGACTTTCCCTATGGCATAGATTCGCCTTTGAGGAAGTGATCTGTGCGCTGGGAGACGGCTGCGGCGTCGCAGGTCATGATGAGGTGGGCGCAGCTTCCCTGCGAGATGTAGAGCGGTGCGTTGATTGCACGCGCCCAGCGGATCGCCTCAGACGGTGTAACCATGTGATCCTGCGCGGCGACGATGATGAGGAACTTTGCGCGCGCGGCGTGGGCCGCTTCTTCGATGGTGCGCCCATGCAGAGCATCGTGGCGGACGATGGCCTCCAACTGCGAGACACGATCGTTCGCGTCCATTGCGATGGGAGCCTCCGACTTTGCGACGAAGGCTTCGAAGTCGGCGCGGGGCGTGGACTGGTTGCGGAGCTCCGGGGTCGTGACGGCTTGCACATTGATCAGGTTGGCGAGGCGCAGAGCGGGCTGCTTCGCGTAGTGTCCGCCCTGGAAGTCGGGGTCGCTGCGGATGGCTTCGAGCATGATGCGCTTGGACTGCAGGTCATACACCGTGAGGCGCGGCGTGGAGACGATGGGGACGGCGAGATCGAAGAAGTCGGGATGCAGGACGGCCCACTGGAAGGTCTGCTCGCCGCCCATGGAGAGGCCGACGATCGCGTGGACGTGCTTCAGGTGCAGGATCTCGGTGGCGACACGGTACTCGGCCTCGACCATATCCGCTGTGGTGAAGATGGGGAACGCGGGGCCGTGCTGCGTGGTGCTGTTGGAGGGTGACGACGACACGCCATTGCCAAAGGCATCCAGCGCGATGCCGAAGAAGCGTGTGGTGTCGACGAGGCGCGTGTGGGAAGGCTGCGTGCCGAAGTGCGCTGCAAGCTCGGCCGAGGTTCCGTAGAGCCATGTGGGCATGAGGACTGCGTTGGCGCCTGCGGCGTTGAGGGTGCCGTAGGTGCGATAGCCGATGCGGCAGTCCTCGATGACCTGGCCACTCTCGAGCTTGCATGTGCCAAGGCGCGCGATCTGCTGTTTGCCTTCCTGCGCGCGCAGGCAAGTTGGAAGCAAACCTGCGAGCAGCAGGAATACCGCAGCCAGAGTCTTCGAGTGCGAAACGCCTTTCATGCCTTCACCCTATACGAGCTCGCGTGGGGATGCTTCGACTCGCAGGGTGAGCGTCCTGGACCCGAGGCGTGGGTGCTTGGCATGCACGGTGACCGTGCCGGGCTGTTGCGTCGCGCGAATCCACACAGCACCCTGGCCTCCGATGAGGGCGAACGGGGTATCGCCGATGAGCGTGGCTGGGCCTTCGACGGTGATCATGATGGGGTCGTTGGCGTAGGTGCGCACGTTACCGAACTCGTCGGTGGCGCGCAGGACAAGGCGCGTGGTGTCGGCGCCATCGGCCTTGAGGGTGATGTCATCGGGGGTGATGTGGAACTCGCGATCGACGCCCGCGCCGGAGAGGGTCTTGGTGATGGCGACCTTACCGCCGACGTAGCCTTCGATGCGGAGGTCTCCCCAGGGGAAGCCGTACTTGTCCAGCCTGACGGTGTGCATGTTGAGCTGGAAGGGAGCGTACTTGAGGTGCGGGAAGGAGGCATGGTCGGGATCGAGGGTCGCGATCTCGTGCCAGCTGCCGTCGCCAAACATGGGGCGGATGGAGAAGACGAGCTTTTCGCAGTTGGAGCAGACGAGTGCGGTGGTGAAGCCTACGGATTCGTCGCTGTTCGCCCAGTGGAAGGCCGGTTCAAGGACCACCTCTTCGCTGGGGTCGCACTGGCTTTTGTAGAAGCCGGCGGCGGCTTTGGGCAGGCGGAAGATGTCTGTGACGCCGTGGTAGCAGATGCGATCCCCCGCGCCGAAGTTGGCGTGGGTGTTGTAGTCGAAGGCGCACCAGCCGATGCCTCCGGCGTAGCGCGCGTCGGAGGCGAGCTGGTTGTGGATGCGCGCGTGGCGGAGCGTGTGCTCGCGCTGGCGTTCGTTGTCATCGGTGGTCTTGGTGGGGAAGGTGTGGCCGACGAACTCGGTGTTGAGGTAGAGCGGATGGTTTGGCTCACGCAAGGGGAAGCCGAAGTCATTGATGGTGAAGACGTCTTCGATGAGATGGGACGCCTCGAAGTTGCGGATACCGCCCGACTGGCGCGTGGTGTCGAGGGCATGTGCGAGGGCGTTGGTGCGGGTGTAGAAGGCGTCGTTGTCGCGGGACTCGTTGATGCGAACGCCCCAAAGCACGATGGAGGGGTGATTCCAGTCGCGGGTGATCATGCGGCGGACATTGTCAACGGCGACGTCCTGCCAGGGCTCGTCGCCGATGTGCTGCCAGCCGGGGATCTCCTCGAGGACGAGGAGGCCGACTTCGTCGCAGCGATCGAGGAAGTGGCGCGACTGCGGGTAGTGCGAGGTGCGGACGATGTTGCAGTGGAGGTCATGGCGAAGAACGTCGGCGTCCTTGCGCTGCACGCGGGCGGGCATGGCCTGCCCGGCGAAAGGGAAAGTCTGGTGGCGGTCGAGGCCACGCAGCTTGATGACCTTGCCGTTGAGCGAGAAGCCCTGTGGGGTGAAGACAGCCTCACGGAAGCCGATGCGGCGGATCTGCTGGTCTGCCGGTGTGCCCTCATGGATGAGGGTGGCGCGGACCTCGTAGAGCTTCGGCGAATGGATGTCCCAAAGGGCAATGTCTTTGATCGAGTCGAGGCGCACGGTGTACTTCGCGGGATCGTTGACGGTCTGCGAGCCTTGCCCGATGCTTGCGATCCACGGGGTGAAGCTTTCGGCGGAGCGGGAGGTGTCGATGGCTTGCGTCTGCGAAGCGACGACGCGGTCGCCGTCCAGCAGTTCAACGAGCAGAGCGAGTTTGCCGTCTGCGGGCTGTGCGGGGGCGCTGAGGAAGCAATCGACCTCGAGCGCTGGCCGGGTGAGCACGTTGAGCGTGCGAGCGTGGACATTGTCCAGGAAGAGCTGCGGCACGACGCGCAGCGCGACCTCGCGATAGATGCCGCCGAAGGTCAGGTAGTCGATCTGATAGCCGAAGGGCGGGATGTCCTTGCGCTCGGTGCTATCGAGCTTGACGGTGAGGACGTTGGGGGCGTCGTGGCGGACGAGCTTCGTGAGCTCGAAGGAGAAGGGCGTGAAGCCGCCGCGGTACTCGCCGAGCTTTTCGCCGTTGAGATAGACAGTGGAGGCGGTCATCGCGCCTTCGAAGTCCACGAAGATGCGTTTGCCTTTGGCCCACGTGGGGGGACGGAAGCTGCGACGATAGGTCGAGATGATCTCGTAGCTCTTGTCGTCGAAGTTGTGCCAGGGCAGCGAGACGTTCGTGTGGGGAATCACCACTTCGGTAAAGCCAGCGTCACTGAACGCTACGCGCTCGGCGCCAGCGACATCTTCGGCCTTGTAGCGCCAGCCGCGATTCATGGGCAGCGTGCGAGGTGGCGGGATCCTGGGTGGGGTCGATGCGAAGCTGAGCCCCTCAGTCATGCTGGCGGCCGCTGCCGCACCTGTCGCCTTCAAGAACTGCCTGCGTTCCATGCGTACTCCTGCGTCGTTTGTTGTACGCAGCGAGGATAGCGGGATTGGGAGTCGGCGGTCTACCGGCAGCGCGTTCTAGCTGACCCCGAAGGGCCAGACGCGTTGGGCGGTGCGGTAGAGGACGTCCTTGCGTTCCTCGGGGTTGAGGAAGGGCAGGTGCTCGCGATAGAGCGCGAGGCGCTGCTCGTAGCTCACGAGTTCGGGCTTGATGGGCCAGTCCGTGCCGCCCATGATGCGATGCGAGCCGAAGGCGTCGCGGACGCTGGCGACCATGGCGTCCGTATCAGGGTAGGGGTATGCCTGCTGCGAAAGGGACCACATGTGTGTGATCTTGACGAAGACGCGAGGGTAGCGGGCGAGGGCCAGCAGCTTTGCAAGGGCTTTGTCGTCGCCGACCGGGCAATCGGCCATGTGGTCGATGACGACGGTGAGGTCCGGGTGGCGCTCGAGGAGTGGGGGCACGTCGGGGAGTCGAGAGGCGGGGAGCAACAGTGTCATGGGAACGCGGAGCTGCTCGCAGCGTTGCCATAGCGGGGTCATCAGGGGGCCGCGGATCCAATCACCGGCGGCATCCGCGGCCGGGCTGAGGCGGACGCCGTGGCAGCCTTGCTCGGTCCAGGTGCTGAGGGCGTCCGGGGCGTTGGGGTCCTCGGGATTCACGCGGCAGACTCCGGCGAACTTGCCGGGGAAGCGATGCAGGCAATCGACGAGGTAGCGGTTGTCCCACTTGTAGTGGATGACCTGGATGAGCACGGTGCGGGCGACGTTGTTGGCGTCCATGCGGCGGAGCAGCGTCTCGGCGGAGGCGTCGAGGCCAGGTGGGACCTTGGCGCCCTCGGCGAAGGGGAAGCGAGCGACGGAGCCGGGATCTCCTGCCCAGACATGGACGTGCGAGTCGATGTTGGGGGTGCTGTGCAGCTTCGCGGCGCGGCAAACGCCGCCGACCGCGAGTCCTGCGGCGCCAAACAGAAAAGATCTCCGGTTCGGACACATACTGCCCTCCCAATAGCTTCAGCACGTCACGGTATCGGTTGTGGGCGAGAGAGACAAGCGATTGCGATACCGGACGGATCTGGACTGACTTTGGAACGCCCTGAGTCTGAGGCGAAATATCAGCGGGCCAGATGTAGGCAATCGGCGATCCGACGGCCTCAGATATCAGTGAAACTCTCAACCAAGGCCCACGGCCGGCATAGCGATACACTGACCTTCCTCCCGCTTTCTATTGGCGATCGCGATCCGGAGGGAAACTGGAACGCGATTTTTTGTCGTGGAACCGCTTTCCTTCGGTGTGCGTATCGTCTAAACGGCAACCTCGCCTCAACTCTGCCTTCGAGAGATCGGAATCGTCATGATCGTGCATTCCTGCACCGCCCGGGCTGTTTGTCCGCGCCCTTCCATGCTTCGCCGCATCGGCGGCGTCCTGATGCTTGCCCTTGCCGCAGTGTTCACCCTCTCCGCAGCGGCGCAGTCTCCCGCGGCCAAGACGATCGAGGATACCTGGCAGGGGACGCTGCATACGCCACAGAAGGATCTGCGCCTCGTGCTGAAGATTGCTGACGCGAATGGAGCTCCCAAGGCGACGCTTTATTCCATCGACCAGGGCGGCGGTTCGATGGCTGCAAGCGCGACCACATTTCAGGACAATACCCTGACCGTAGCGGTGGCGATGATCGAGCTGAAGTACGAAGGCAAGCTCTCGAGCGATGGCAAGTCGATCGCTGGCACCTTCAAGCAGGGCGATGGCCCTTCGACGCCGATGGTGCTGGAGCGTGCGACGCCGGAGACGGCTTGGGCGATTCCTGAAGCGCCCAAGCCGCTGCCTCCGATGCCCGCGGACGCGAAGCCGGTGTTTGATGTCGCCACTATCAAGCCCAGCGATCCGGACCGGAAGGGAATGGGGTTCACCTTCCGCAACGGCAACTTCATGACCATCAACACGACGCTGCTGGAGATCATCAAGTTTTCCTACGGTCTCCAGGACAAGCAGGTCGTCGGACTGCCCGACTGGGCGACGACCGAGAAGTGGGACTTCAACGGCAAGGCCGATATCCCTGGCATGCCGAACCCGGAGCAGACACGCCACATGATGCAGGTGATGCTCGGTGAACGCTATGGGCTGAAGTTCCACGAGGATACGAAGGAGATGTCCGCCTACGTGTTGAGTGTGGCCAAGACTGGCCCGAAGATGGAGGCGGCGCCCAAGGATGCCGGTCCGCTTCCGGGACTGTTCTTCCGCGGGCTGGGCGTGCTGACAGTGACCAACGCCACTATGCTGGACTTCAGCCAACTGATGCAGTCGGCCGTGCTGGACAAGCCTGTGGTGAACCAGACGGGGCTTACCGGCAAGTACAACTTCCTGTTGAAGTGGACGCCGGACGAGTCGCAGTTCGGGGGTATGGGTATGAAGGTGCCTCCGCCGAGCGATGCAGCTGATGCTCCTCCACCGCTGTATACCGCGATCACAGAACAAATCGGGTTGAAGCTGGAGGCCGGTAAGGCTCCCGTGAAGGTCTTCGTGATCGACCACGTAGAGAAGCCTTCCGCCAACTAAGACCACAGCTCATGGAAGGATGTCGCAGGTTTTGCATCCTGAAGGCACCCGAGAGACGTTGTAACCATGAGAGCTGCCCACGCTACTTTGAGGTTGGATGAGATCCATGAGGTCCACGAAGTCGATGCTGCGCCCTGAAACGATGAGGATGGCAGTTCTGCTGCTCGCACTTGGGGCGGGAGCAGGGTCCGCGACGATGGCAGCACAGACAGCCGCTGGCGCTCCCGCTGCTGCGGTTGCCTCGCCGGACTTCGACGTCTCCACGGTGAAGACCAATAACACCGGCAGCGGGTCTATCCGCGTCAGCATCGACGACGATGTGCTGCGCGCCA
>Ga0302187_10002173_pt1 | contig 16310 bp, 11 predicted proteins | sample II_Bog_E1_3_FD_202120 | JGI IMG/M metagenome (GOLD analysis project Ga0302187, IMG submission 202120) | Peat permafrost microbial communities from Stordalen Mire near Abisko, Sweden - II_Bog_E1_3 | ecosystem: Environmental > Terrestrial > Soil > Wetlands > Peat | place: Sweden: Abisko...
CGATCATCATAAACAAACAGAACGTTCGATTCGTTTATAAACGAACGACGCGGAGAGGAGTTCAGTTTGCCATGAGGACAATCGTCAAAATCCTGCTCGCCACAGGAAGCGCACTCGGCCTGGCGACCGCCGTGTCGGCCCAGACCACCCCCGCCGCGCCAGCCCAGAGCACCGACGCATCCGCGCCGGTCGGCGACATCATCGTGACCGCACAGCGGCGCAGCGAATCCGTGCAGAAAGTGCCGATCGCGATCGACGTCGTATCGGGCAAGACCCTGCGCAACAGCGCGGCGACCCAATTGTCGGACATCCGCCAGTTTGCATCGAGCGTGCAATTTACCGAAACACCCGCCGAGCCGACCTTTTCGATCCGTGGCATCGGCACCAATTCGTTCGATTATTCGGTGGAACAGGCGGTTGGCCTGGCGCTCGATGATGTCAACATCACCTTGCCCCGCGTCAATGTCCTGTCGATCCTGTCGGATGTCGATCGTGTCGAAGTGCTGCACGGGCCGCAAGGCACGCTGTTCGGCAAGAACACCACGGCAGGGCTGATCTCGATCACCACGCATCGCCCGGAATTGAACGTGCTGTCCGACGAGGCGCATCTGCAAGTCGGCAGCCGCGATCAGGTCGAAGTCTATGACATCGTCAACATTCCCGTCGGCGACCGCTTTGCGCTGCGCCTGTCGGCGGGATACCACATGCAGAATTCGCCGCTGCGCACACTCGGCCCCGGCACCATCGCCGCGACCAACGATCAGGCGTTCAAGGCCAAGGCCTTGTGGGAACCCAACGATCGCCTGACGATCTATGCCATCGCCGACATGCAATATGGCGAAGGCGATCCGGGCGTGTGGACCGTGCGCAGCTTTGGCCAGGGCACTTACGCGCCCGCCGTCGGCAACCAGTTCGTGCGCACGACACTGACCGCGCTGGGCGTGGTGCCCGGCCCCGACAACGATGTCGCCGCGATCGGCACCGACAACTATCTCCACACGCGATCATGGGGCGGCCAGGTCACGGTCGATTACCGGCTGGGCGAGGCAACGCTGACCTCGGTAACCGCGTATCGCCATCTCGAACGCGACAGCAATCTCGAAGCGGACGAAACCCCGCTGACCGTGCTCAACCACAACACCTCTGACCTTGAGGCACACCAGTTTTCGCAGGAGTTGCGGCTCAGCCTGCCGACCGGGCACGTGTTCGATCCGGTGTTCGGGCTCTATTACTTCGAACAGGGCACCACCGCGCAGCAGGATCAGTCGGGCGGTCTGGGCTATCTGCCCAACGGGTTTGCGCTGCGGCTGTCTACGGTCGGCGGCTTGTCCAACTATGCGGTGACCAGCCGCAGCTATGCCGCCTTCGGTCAGACCACGGTCCATCTGGCCGACCGGTTCCGCGTGATCGCCGGTGCGCGCTATACCGTCGATGACCTGACGTCGTCGTTCTTTGTCTCGCCGCTGGCCGGGGTCTGCTCTCCCGCCGCGCTGCTGACCGGCGGCGTGCCGGGGTGTCTGGCCTATGTGCCGCCGTCCACGGTCAGCGGTGGCAGCCGCGATCATGGCGACTGGTCGGGGCGCACCGGCGTCGAATATGATCTGGCGCCGCACACAATGGCCTATGCCACGGCATCGCGCGGGTACAAGGGCGCGGCGGTTTCCACCGTCAGCGGCTATGTCTTCCAGATCAATCCCGAAACCGTGGTCTCGGTCGAACTGGGTATCAAGGCCGCGTTGTTCGATCGCAGGCTCACGCTCGATCTGGCGCTGTTCCACAGCAAGTTCAGCGATTTTCAGACCGAAGTGTTCGATCCTTCGCTCGGCCCGACCGGCGCGTTCCGCACCGGCAACGCCGGCGGATTGCGCGCGCAAGGGGTGGAGGCACAGGCCACCGCGCGGCCGCTGCCCGGCCTGACGCTGACCGGCGGGGTGACCTATAACGACGCGCACTACACCAATTATGATCCGCCCTGCTATGCTGGCCAGACCCTGGCGCAAGGGTGCAACTTGCCCGGCCCGACCTTCAATGCCGCGGGCGACCGATTGACCAATGCGCCGCGCTGGTCGGAAACCGGATCGCTGGCCTATCGCACCGAGATCGGCCACGATCTGGCCGCCCATGCCGGTATCGACTGGTCCGCGCGCAGCAGCGTGCAATTCGGCGTGGGCGATCCCGGCACGATCCAGGCCGGATACAGCCTGGTCAATGCCAGCATCGGCATCGGCGACACGGCAGACCACCTGCGCCTTGGCCTGTTTGTCCGCAACCTGTTCGACAAGCGCTTTGCCGCGCAGATCTTCTCCAGCTTTTTCGACACCGGGGGCTATTCGCAAGTCCTGCCCGACGCCGCGTTTCGCCGGTTCGGCGCCACGCTCGACTGGCACTTCTGATGACCACCGCCATGCCTGACACACCACCACGGAGCACCCGAATGTCTCGACGCGATGCAATTGCCCTGAGCGGAGCGGCGGCGCTGGGCGCGACCATCCCCGTCGTCGCCGATGCGGCCCTTGCGCCCGCGCGCTCCGGCCCGCCGGGGTTTTTGTGGGGCACCGCCATTTCGGCGCACCAGAGCGAAGGCAACAATGTCAATTCCGACGCCTGGCTGCTGGAGAACCTGCCCGAAACAGTGTTTGCGCAACCCTCTGCCGATGCCTGCGACAGCTATCACCGCTATAAGGAGGACATCGCGCTGGCCGCCGGGTTGGGTTTCAACACCCATCGCATCGGCATCGAATGGGCGCGGATCGAACCCGAACCGGGCCGCTTTTCGCGCGCCGAACTCGATCACTATGCCCGCGTGCTCGAATGCTGCCACGCCCATGGCCTGGCGCCGATGGTCACCTTCAACCATTTCAGTGTGCCGCGCTGGTTTGCCGCGCGGGGCGGGTTCGAGATGCCCGACGCGGCCGACCTGTTTGCGCGTTTTGCCGACACGGTGGCGCGCCATCTGGGCGCTCTGATGGCCTATGCCACCACGTTCAACGAAGCCAACATTCCGCTGCTGTTGCGCATGATGCCGCATCCGCCGGGGCGGCACGAAGCGGTGGCGGCGATGATCGCGGCGGCGGCCCGCGCCACCGGCTCGGCGCGTTTTTCCAGCCTGCTGTTTGCCGATCCCGATCGCACGCTGCCGGTGCTGGTCGATGCACACACCAGGGCGGTGCAGGCGATCAAGGCGGTGCGCAGCGATCTGCCGGTCGGCCTGACGCTGACGACACAATCGGTGCAGGGGGTGGGCACACCCAATCTGGCCGATCTGGTAACGCATGCGCTGTACGGCCCGTGGCTCGATGTGGCCAAAACCGCCGATTTCGTCGGTGTGCAGACCTATACGCGCATCCGGGTCGGCGCGAGCGGAGCGCTGCCCCCGCCCGAAGGGGCGGAAATGACCGCCGCAGGCTATGAATTCTATCCGCAGGCGCTGGGCGAGACGATCCGGTTCATGGCGCGCATGACCGGCAAGCCGATCTATGTCACCGAAAACGGCATTGCCACCGATGATGACAGCCGCCGCGTCGCCTTCATCGCCGCCGCGCTCGATGACGTGCGCGCCTGTCTGGATGAGGGGATCGACGTGCGCAGCTATATCCACTGGTCGTTGCTCGACAATTTTGAATGGACCAGCGGCTATGGCCAGCATTTCGGGCTGGTCGCGGTCGATCGCGCCAGCTTTGCCCGCCAGCCCAAGCCCAGTGCGCAGTTTCTGGGGGCACGGGCCCACGCCAATCGTGTCTAGATGGTGGGCCAGAGTGCTGGCGGCGGTCGGCCTGTTCGCCGTGGTGTGGTTTGAAGGCACCCATCCCTGGCGCGGGCGAGCCGACTATGTCGCGCTGGGCAGCTCGTTTGGCGCCGGGCCGGGCATTTTTCCGCGCGAGGCGCGCAGCCCGCTGCTATGCGCCCAATCGCAGGGAAACTATGCCCACCTGATCGCGCGCGATCGCGCTCTGTCGCTGGTCGACCGCACGTGTTCGGGCGCAACCACGCGCCACGTGCTCTACGGCGGGCAATACTTCCAACCCGCGCAGATCGAAGCGATCGGCCCGCAAACCCGTCTGGTGACGGTCACGATCGGTGGCAACGACGCCCACTTTGCCGAAAATCTGGTCAGCGCCGCCTGCACGCGGCGCGGCCTGCTGTTTCGCATGGTTGTCGGGTGCAGGGTCTGGCCCGAGGCGCAAGTATCCGCCGGGCTTGACGCGGCGCGGACCAATTTGCGGCTGATCGCGGCGGACGTGCATCGTCGCGCGCCGCAGGCCCGGCTGGTGTTCGTGGGCTATTTCCGCCTGTTGCCCGACAGCGGCACCTGCCCTGCGCTCGGCATGGATGCTGGCGCGGCCGATCGCGCGCGCCATCTGGCGGCGCGGCTGGGCCAGATCACGCGCGATGCGGCCCACGCGGCAGGTGCAACGTTTGTTGATCTCGATCGCCTGGGACACGGCCATGATGCCTGTTCGTCCGATCCCTGGGTCAATGGCGCGTCGCCGACCGGCGCCCTAGCCGCGCCGTTTCATCCCACCGCAGCCGGTATGCGGGCCGCAGCCACCGCCATCGAACTGCAGATGGGACCGATCAATGCCCGTTGAACGCCAGGCGCGGTAATGCCCGGGACCCCGGAAATTCTTGGCGATATCGCTGCGGCCTTGTCCGGCCTCGCCGGCGCGTCGGCGCTGGTCACGCTCATGGCCACCCGTCGCGCCGAGCGGCTGGCACCGCCGATCGGGCGGTTCTGCGATGTCCCCGGCGCACGACTGCACTATACCGATCACGGCAGTGGGTCGGCGATCGTGCTGATCCATGGGCTAGGCGGACAATTGCGCAATTTCGCCCCGGCGCTGGTCGAGCATCTGGCGCGAACCTTCCGTGTGATTGCGATCGATCGTCCGGGCTGCGGCTATTCGACCGTGCGTGGACAACATCCCGATCTGCACGCCCAGGCGGCGATGGTCGCGGCGCTGCTCGTCCGGCTGGAAACCGGACCGGTCATGCTGGTTGGCCATTCGCTCGGCGGGGCCCTGTCGCTGGCGCTGGTCGAGGCGCGGCCCGATCTGGTGGCCGGGCTGGCGCTGGTTGCCCCGCTCACCCGCCAGCGGCGCGATGCGCCATCGGCATTGCGCATCCTGACGATCCGCTCGGCCGTGGCGCGTGCGCTGATCGGCTGGCTGGTGGTCGGCCCGGCCGGGCGCCTGATGGGCAAGTCATCGCGATCGGTGGTGTTCGATCCCGACCCGATGCCCGATGACTATGCCACGCTGGGCGGCGGCGCGCTGCTCTATCGCCCGCAGACATTCGATCGCGCCTCGCGCGACATCCAGGCCGTGCCCGCCGCGATGGCCGCGATCGAGGCGGGCTATGCCGCGATCGAGCGCCCCGTCCACGTGCTGTTTGGCCGTGGCGAACGCATTCTTCCCCCCGCCCTGCATGGGCAGCAGTTCGTCGAGCAGGTTCCGGGGGCCGACCTGACGCTGGTCGACGGCGGCCATATGCTGCCGTTCACCCAGCCGCTGGCGACCGCCCGGTGGATCGCCGCCGCCGCCAGCCGGGCCCTGGCAACCCGGCGGGCATAACCGCGATCAGAATTTTGCCCCCAGTTCCACGCCGACCAGCCGGCGGCTGCCGGGCGAGACGAACGAGCCGCCGAATTCGACCGCCGGGATCACCTCGCTCAGATACTGTTTGTCGAGCAGGTTGTTGGCAAACACCGACACGGTATAGGCCCCGGCATGGACGCCTGCGCGCAAGTTGACGATGCCGAATGCATCGCGCCGCGCCTTGCTGAAATTGGCATTGCCCACCGATGCCGGCAGCGCGAGCGCCGAAATGGGCAGCAACCCTGAAAACAGCGTGGGAACGGTGTTGTTCTGTACCGTGCTGAACCAGGTCGGCCCGGTCAGGCGATAGTCGAGCCGGGCATAGACGCTGGTCGATGCGGCCACCGCATGTTCGCCCTCGGCCCCCAGATTGAGCGTGTATTTGGCGGTATAGGGCGATTCGTTGCCCACCGTTTCAGGTCGCGCGCTGTTCCGCTTGATCGAGCTGTCGGTATAGTTGAACGAACCGAACAGCTTGATCCCCTTGGCCGGTTTGACGTTGAGGTTGAATTCCGCGCCGCCCAGATCGACCAGATCGATGTTCGACACCACCCGCAGCAGGCCGAAACTGCCGACGAAAAATTCGAAGAACTGCATGTTGTGGACCTGGGTGTAAAAGCCCGCCAGATCGAACGAGACCAGATTGTCGAGCAACTGGCCCTTGATCCCCGCCTCGAACGCGCTCGACCATTCCTTGTTGTATTCATCCGAAATGTGCACGTCGGCGCCGATCGTGTCGACGAAATTGGTCTGGATCAGCGCCGCCGAGCCCTGGTTGTTGAACCCGCCCGATTTGAACCCGATGCCCCAGTCGCCATAGACGTTGACCGTCTCGGTCGGTTTCCAGCTCAGCGTGACTTTGGGCTCCCACTGGCCGAATGTCGCGTGTTCGGGAGTCAGCGGGCCATAGGCCTGCCCCGGATTGATCGGCCCGCCAGTGAACGGATCGGCCACGTTCGGCACGATCGGATCGGCGCTGCGGCTTTCGCTGTCATAACGCAGCGCCAGCCCGCCGGTGAATTGCGGTGTGGGCTTGTATTCCAGCGAGGCGAACCCGGCATAGACATTGGTGCCGAACTGATCGGCCAGCAGCAGCGTGGTCGGGTTGGTGGTATCGGGCGCGTTGTACAGATTGGGCAGGATGCCCTGCCCTTCATCACCGCCCAGGCTGACCCCGACGGTGCGCGCGATATGCAGGTAATAGGCGCCGACCTGCCAGCTCAGCGGTCCGTTGCCGGTCGATTCCAGCCGCCATTCGGTGCTGATGTCGTGCTGGCGGCGGATCTGGTACTGCGTGCCGTCGCATGTCGTCGGGCTATAGGGGCCAAACGTCGATCCGGTGGTCGGGGCGAACAGGAACGGCACCGGGGTCGGCCCGACAAAGCCCGGCGAATTGACCGGATAGCCGGTCAGTGCGGCAGTCGAGGTGAAGCACGCCGTTACTGCCGGTTGCGCCGCCGGGTTCGCCGCGCTCAGGAATCGGCCGAAATCGGCCGAAGTGCCGTCGGCCTCCAGGCTTTGATCGACGTTGGAAAACATCACCCAGCCGACCAGTTTCATCGTGTCGGTCAGCCGCTGATCAAGCTTGAGCGAGGTGTCAAAGCTGTACTGGTCGTTGGTCGGCTTGATATTGCTGTAGAAATGGAACGGGTGCTGATTGACGTCCTCGTCAAACGTGGGATTGAACGCGGCAAATCCGGGCAGCGCGAAGGCGGCGTTGAACGGTAGCGAGGCGCCGTGGAATTCGGCATAGCGCATCTTGAAATCGAGCTGGGTGTCAGTGCCCTTGCCATAGACCAGCCGTCCGTCGACCGACCAGTTGCGCTTTTCATCCACGGTCTTTGAATTGCCCGTGTATTCATTGTGATAGAAGCCATCGGTGTTGAAGAACGAGGCCGAGACGACATAGCCGATCCGGTCGGTCAGCGGGCCTGCCACATGCGCCTTGGCATCGGTGGTGTTGTACATGCCATAAGACGCATCGAACGCCGCGGTGGTCACCTCGGTCGGCATGATCGTCTGCACCACGATCGCACCTGCCGCCGCGTTGCGACCATAGAGCGCGCCTTGCGGACCTTTGAGAATTTCCACCTGGCTCAGCGTGCCCTGATCCTGGTTGAGATCGGCGACATTGGTCTTGAGAATGCCGTCGATCACCAGCGCGACCGAGCTTTCGGCATCGCGCGCACCGTTCATGCCGCGAATGTTGATCTGGGTGTCGCCCGCCTCGGCCGTGCCGGTGACGATCGTCACCCCCGGCGTCAACTGGGTGAAATCCTCGGCCCGCTTGGCCCCGGTGTTGGCCAGTTCGCTTGCGGTCAGCACGGTAACCGATGCGGGCACATCCTGCAGACGCTCTTTCTGGCGCCGCGCGGTAACGATGATATCCTCGGCCGGATTGGGCGAAGGCGTCTGCTGCGCCAGCACCGGCGTCGCCGCAAGCGTCAGCCCGGCGGTGAGTGATAGGCATGATGTCTGAAGCCACGGTGAGAATCGCATTGCTTGCCTCCCTGTATTGCCCCTGTACTGCGCGACCGCACGCACGGCGCCGCCACCCCCTGTGGCGATCACACCGCCCCGGTTCGGTTTTGGGGCGGGACGATCGGGGCTTGCCGTGAGAGCAGAGTATTGTATACAAATACCAAAGGTCAAGCTCCTTGGGAGAATGCATGTCACGCGCGTCTGACCGAGCCTATACGGCGATCCGAAACATGATCCTGTCCGGCGAACTGCCGGCCGGGACACAACTGGGCGAAGAGGCCCTGGCCGAAAAATGCAGCGTTTCGCGCACCCCCGTGCGCGAGGCGCTGCGTCGGCTTGAGGCCGACATGCTGGTCGCGCGCACCGACACGCAGCGCAGCTATGTGCCCGAATGGTCGCTCGATGACGTGCGCGAGGCGTTCGACCTGCGCGCCATGCTCGAAGCCTATGCCGCACACCGCGCGGCAGAACGGATGACCCCCGATTCGCTGGCCCGTCTGCGCGCCGCAAACGCCCGGATTGCACAGGCCATCGCGCAGCCGCGCCCCGATGTGACCGCCTTTCTTGAAGGCAACCGGCTGTTCCACGCAGGCATTCTGGAGGCGGCCGGATCGCGCCGCCTGGTCGCCCAGCTCGGCTCGCTGGTCGAACAGCCGGTGGTGTGGCGCACCGCCCACCACTATGGCCCCGACGAGCTGCGCCGGTCATGGTCCGAACACGAAGAACTGATCGCCGCGTTCGACCGGCGCGATGGCGCCTGGGCCCATGCCATCATGTCGAGCCATATCCTGCGCGCCTATCACGCCTATGCCGATGCGCATCGCGGCATGACCGGCACCACAGGCCAGGCCAAGGGCGCCGCAAGCATGATCCCGTCGCTGGGAGCAAGGGCATAATGTATACAAATTCGATCGAAGTTCTGGAAGTCGCCCCCCGCGACGGGCTGCAGAACGAAAAAGTCGCGATCGGCACGCCGGACAAGTTGGCGCTGATCGACCGCGCCATTGCCGCAGGCGCGCGGCGGATCGAGGTGACCAGTTTCGTCAACCCGCGCGCGGTGCCGCAGATGGCCGATGCCGACGCGGTGGCCGCCGGTTTGCCCGACCGCGACGATATTACCTATATCGGGCTGGTGATGAACCAGCGCGGCGCCGAGCGCGCGCTCGCCACCGGGCGGATCGATCAGTTGGGCGCGGTGGCGGTGGCCACCGACACATTTGCCATGGCCAACCAGAACCAGACCAGCGACGGATCGGTCGACGCCGCCCGTGCGATCATCGCGGCGGCGCAGGGCACCGGGCACACCGGCCAGGTGACCATCGCCGCCGCCTTCGGCTGCCCGTTCGAGGGCGAAGTGGCCGAGGCGCGCGTGCTGGCAATGGCGGCGGCGCTGGCGCAGGCCGGGCCGGTCGAGATCGCGCTGGCCGACACCATTGGCGTGGCCAATCCCGCGCATGTCGGCCGGCTGGTCGCCCAGGTGCGGGACCTGATCGCGCCGATCCCGGTGCGGGTGCATTTTCACAACACGCGCGGCACCGGGCTGGCCAATGTCTGGGCGGCGATCGCGGCCGGGGCAACTACCGTCGATGCCGCGATCGGCGGCCTGGGCGGATGCCCGTTTGCGCCCGGCGCCTCGGGCAATGTGTCGACCGAAGATGTCGTCTACATGCTCGAACGCGCAGGGATCGCCACCGGGCTCGACCTTGGCGCGCTGATCGATGCCAACCACTGGCTGGGCGCGCTGATGGACCGCACTTTGCCGGGCATGGTGGCCCGCGCGCCGCGCTTTCCGAAACTGTCATAGCAGCAAAACAGGCCCCGACCGGGGCACGATCCAACATCTTGCGGGGGTTTTTGCATGGGTTACCGATTGGGTGTCGATGTGGGCGGCACGTTCACCGACCTGCTGTTGCTCGAAACCGGCACGGGTGCCTTCTGGCGCCACAAGACACCGTCGACCCCGCACGACAGTTCGGTCGGCATCCTGAACGGCGTCACCGCGATCTGTACGGCGGCGGGCATCGCGCCTGATGCGATCGCCTATTTCCTGCACGGAACGACGGTGGCGACCAACGCCGTGCTCGAAGGCAAAGGCGCCAAAGTCGGGCTGGTGACCACGGAAGGCTATCGCCATATCATGCAGATCGCGCGCAGCTTTGTCCCCGGCGGGCTGGCGGGCTGGATCATCTGGCCAAAACCGCAACCGCTCGCCGCGCTGGAACACACCGTCACCGTCAAGGGCCGGATCGGCGCCGATGGCCGCGAAGTGCGCCCGCTCGATGAAGACGATGTGCGCACCCAGCTTGGCCTGCTGAAGGCGGCGGGGGTCGAGGCGGTGACCGTCAGCCTGATCAACGCCTATGTCAACGGCGCGCATGAGGCGCGGATCGGCGCCATCGCGCGCGAGATCATGCCCGATGCGCCGGTTTCGCTCAGCCACGAAGTCCTGCCCGAAATGCAGGAATACGAACGCACGTTGACCACCGTGGCCAATGCCGCGGTGCGGCCGATCGTCGGCAAATATGTCGCCAATCTGCGCACACGGCTGGCCGAAGCGGGCATGGCGGGCAATCTGTCGCTGTTGCGGTCGGACGGCGGCCTGATGAGCGCGCACAAGGCCGAGACGCAGCCGGTCAACATCCTGATGTCGGGCCCGGCGGGCGGTGTGACCGGCGCGATCTGGGTGGGGCGCAACGCCGGCATCCGCAATATCATGACACTCGATGTCGGCGGCACGTCGACCGACGTGGCGCTGATCGAAAACCTCGAACCCCGGCGCCAGCGCACCACCGAAGTCGGCCACTTGTCGGTGCGCGCCTCTGCGCTCGATGTAAAGACGGTGGGCGCGGGCGGCGGGTCGATCGCCTATGTCCCCGACCTGACCGGCGCCTTGCGCGTGGGACCGCAATCGGCGGGCGCAGTGCCGGGGCCGGTCGCCTATGCCAAGGGCGGCACCGCGCCGACCGTTACCGATGCCAATGTGGTACTGGGCTATCTGCCTGAAAACCTGCTGGGCGGCACGTTCCGGCTCGACCGCGCGGGCGCGCGCGCGGCGGTGCAGACGATTGCCGACCGGCTGGGCATCGGCCTGATGGAGGCGGCGCGCGGGATCATCGATATCGTCAATGAAAACATGTTCGGCGCGCTGCGCATGATTTCGGTGCAACAGGGATATGATCCGCGCGATTTCGCGCTGATGGGGTTTGGCGGCGCGGGTCCGCTGCACGTCAACGCGGTGGCCCGCCTGATGGGAAGCTGGCCCGCGATTTCGCCGGTTTCGCCCGGCGTGTTGTGTGCGCTGGGCGATGCCACCACGCGCATGCGCACCGAAACCGCGCGCAGTTTTTCCCGGCTGGCGGCGCAGACCAGCGCCGAAGACCTGATCGCGGTGCTCGACGAGATGGCCGCGCAGACCCGCGCCGAACTGATCGCCGATGGCGTGCCCGAGGCCGAAGTGTCGAGCCTGTTCGAGGTCGATGTGCGCTATGCCGGGCAAGCCTTCGAAGTGCCGCTGACGATCACCGCCGACGATCTGCGCCGCGACGGGATCGCCGGCATCCTGGCACGATTCGACGCCGAACATCTGCGGCTGTTTACTTTCAACATGGAAACCCCGCACGAAATCGTCAATCTGCGCGCGGTGGCACAGGGCCAGGTGCCCGATCTGCCCGCGCCGCAGATCGCGCGCGGCGATGGCAATCCCCGCGCGGCGTTCATGCGCGAACACGTGATGTGGATGGACGGGCGCGAACAGACCGGCGCAATCTATGACCGGGCGCGGCTGCGCGCGGGCGATGTGATCCAGGGACCTGCCATCGTGTGCGAAATGGATTCCACCACCCTGATTGAAACCGGCTGCGTCGGCACGGTCGATGCTTGCGGCAATATCCTGATCACGCTGGCCTGAAGGACACCCGACGATGCCTGCAACGATAGTCCAGACCAACCCCGTTCCGTTCAACCGCGTGGCGATCGATCCGGTCACGCTCGACATCATCGAAAACGCGCTGCGCAACGCGCGCATCGAAATGGACGCCACACTGGTGCGCACCGCGATGTCGCCGGGCATCCGCGAACAGGGCGATGCCTTTCCGCTGATCGCCGATCACACCGGCAAGATGATCGTTGGCCAGTTCGGCAGTTTCATCGACGGGTTCCTGCGCAATTTCGATGGCACGCTGGAAGATGGCGACCTGATTTTCCTGTCCGACCCTTATTCGGTCGATGGCGCGATCAGCCATTCGAACGACTGGCTGGTGCTGTTGCCGGTGTTCAAGGACGGGCGCCTGATCGGCTATACCTCGATGTTCGGACATCAGAGCGACATCGGCGGCAAAGTGGTCGGATCGATGCCGATCAACGCGCATGCGATCTTTGAGGAAGGCGTGCGCATTCCCCCGGTCAAGCTGTGGAAACAGGGCGCGTTCAACGCCGACCTGCTGAAACTGGTGCTACACCAGACGCGCAAGCCCGACTGGTGCCTGGCCGACCTCAATGCGCTGATCGCCAGTTGCCGGGTGGCCGCGCGGCGGGTGATCGAAATGGCCGAACGGTTTGGCGACGATGTCTATTTTTCCGCCACCCAGGAATTGCTGGCGCGCAACCACCGCGCGATGAAGGCGCTGATCGGCATGGCCATCGCCGAACAACCGGTCAGCTTTGAAGACTATATCTGCGACGATGGCATGGGCGCCGGGCCCTATCGCATCCGCTGCACCATGCACCGCGAAGGCGAAAAGGTGGTGCTCGATTTCGATGGCACCGATCCGCAATCGGCCGCCTCGATCAATTTTTATCTCAACGAAAACATGTTCAAGATGTTCTTCGGCATCTACATGATCATGGTGTTCGACCCACAGATCCTGTTCAACGACGGGTTCTACGATCTGATCGACGTGCGCATTCCGGCAGGATCGCTGCTGAAGCCGAAGTTTCCGGCGGCGCTGTCGGGGCGCACCCATGCACTGGGCCGCATCTTCGACATTCTGGGCGGGTTGCTGGGGCAAAAGACCCCCGAATTCCTCAACGCCGCAGGGTTTTCGTCGAGCCCGCACCTGTTCTATGCCGGCAACGACACCCGCGCCGGGCGCGGGGGCGAATGGTTCCAACTGTTCCAGATCGGCTTTGGCGGGATTCCCGGGCGGCCGATGGGCGACGGGCCCGACGGGCATTCGCTGTGGCCGGGCTTTACCAACGTGCCCAACGAATTCCTCGAACGCTATTTCCCCTTGCGCATCGAACGCTACGAATGCGCGCCCGACAGCGGCGGCGCGGGCCTGCACCGCGGCGGCGACGGCATCCACATGACTTATCGCTTTCTCAGCGCCGGGGTCATCGCCATCCACGACGATCGCTGGTTCGTGCCGCCCTGGGGGGTCAATGGCGGCAAACCGGGCGGACGCGCGCGCAAGATCCTGGAAAAGGCCGATGGCACGATGCAGATCGTCGGCAACAAAGTCGAGGATCTGGCGGTCGAGGCCGACGACCAGTTGCATTTCATCACCTGGGGCGGCGGTGGCTGGGGCGATCCGCTCGACCGCGACCCGGCGCTGGTGGGCCGCGAAATCCGCGAAGGTCTGGTGACAAGCGGCGGCGCGCTGGCCTATGGCGTGGTCGCCGATGCCACGGGCACCGTCGATGCGGCCGCGACCGAAACCTTGCGCGCACAGATCCGCACCGATCGCGGGCCGCTGGCGCTGTTTGACTTTGGCCCCGATATTGCCGCGTTGCGCGCGGCGTGCCTGGATGAAACCGGCCTGCCTGCCCCGGTTCAGCCGCAATGGCACCATCTTGCGGCAGCGGAGTAAGTCGTGACCAAGGGAGCATTGGACGGCATTCGCGTCGTCGAACTGGGCCAGTTGCTGGCCGGGCCATTCTGCGGACAATTGCTGGGCGACATGGGCGCCGACGTGATCAAGGTCGAACCCCCGGTGACGGGCGACCCGATGCGCGAATGGGGCCAGGGTGACGACAAAGTGCAATGGGAAGTGATCGCGCGCAACAAGCGTTCGGTCAGCGCCAACTTGCGCGTGCCCGCAGGGCAAGCGCTGGTGCGCCGGCTGATCACGCATGCCGACGTGCTGATCGAAAACTTCAAGCCCGGTACGATGGAAAAGTGGGGCCTGGGCCCCAATGTGCTGCTGGCCGAACAGCCCGGGCTGATCATCGCGCGCATGTCAGGCTATGGCCAGACCGGCCCTTATGCCACGCGCGCGGGGTTTGGCGGAATTGGCGAGGCAATGGGCGGCTGGCGCTATATCGTCGGCGAACCCGATCGCCCGCCCAGCCGGATGGGCATCTCGATCGGCGACACGCTGACCGCGACATATGGCTGCATGGGCGTGCTCGCCGCGCTCCACGCGCGCAGCCGCACCGGGCAGGGCCAGGTGATCGACGCCGCGCTCTATGAAAGCGTGCTGCAGGTGATGGAAGGGCTGGTGCCCGAATATGACCGTTCGGGGCTGATCCGCGAACGGTCGGGATCGGTGCTGAAAGGCATTGCCCCGTCCAATGTCTATACCTGCCGCGACGGCGAATTCATGATCGGCGCCAACAAGGATTCGCTGTGGCAACGGCTGGCCGAGGCGATGGGGCAGCCCGAACTGGGCCACGACCCGCGCTTTGCCACGCATCTGGCGCGCGGCGCCAACCAGGACGAGCTGGATCGCCTGATCGATGCCTGGACCCGCACGCTGACGGTCGATCAGGTCGATGCGCTGATGACGCAGTATTCGATCCCCGCAGGCCGGGTCTATCGTGCGCCCGACATGCTGGCCGATCCGCATTTTCAGGCGCGCGAGGCGATCATCGAGGTGGACACCGAACGGTTTGGCCCGCTGAAGATGCAAAGCGTGTTTCCGCGCCTGTCGGCAACGCCTGGCAGCGTGCGCCGCGCGGCGCCGTCGATCGTGGGGCAGCACAATGCCGAAATCTATGGCGACCTGCTGGGCCTGACCGGAGAAGACCTGGCAGCGTTTGCGGCGCAGGGCGTGATCTGATGGAGCGGGCATCCGACCTGGCGGCGAATTACGCGGGCGCGTTCGACGGGCATCTGGCGTTCGGCCAGCGGCCGGCGCTGATCGTGGTCGACATGGTCGATGCCTATCTGGTGCCGCAATCGCCGCTCTATGCCGGGATCGAAAGCGCGCTGGAATCCGCCATCCGTGTCACGCAGGCGGTGCGCGCATGCGGCCATCCGGTGATCTTCACCAATGTCGAATATGCGCCGGGCGGCGCCGATGGCGGGGTGTTCTTTCGCAAAGTGCCCGCGTTGCGCTGTTTTGAACGCGGCAATCCGCTGGGCGCCTTTCCCGCCCGGCTGGCCCCGCGCGACGGTGAACTGGTGATCACCAAACGCTATGCCAGCGCATTTTTCGCAACCCATCTGGCCGCCACGCTGACCGCGCTGCGGATCGACACGCTGATCATCTGCGGCACCTCGACATCGGGCTGCATCCGCGCCACCGCGCTCGATGCCTGCCAGCACGGCTTTATCCCCTTTGTCGTGCGCGAGGCCTGCGGCGACCGTCATGCCGCCCCGCACGAGGCCAACTTGTTCGATTTGCAGGCCAAATATGCCGAAGTGGTGGGCGAACCGGATATCCTGACCTTGCTGGCGCAGGCGGGCCATTAGCCAAAATTAAGCGGGAAAATTCTTCCCCCCACACGCCGCGCCGCTAGGTTGTGCATTCCAAGTCAACTTTGTGGTGAGAGTGCGTGCGGCCATGACGACCCGTCCCAATATCCTTGTCCTGATGGCAGACCAGATGACGGCGCAGGCCTTGCCGTTTCTGACCAATGGGCCGACGCTCGACCATTCGCCGGTGATCGCACCCAATCTGCGCCGTCTGGCCGAACGCGGGGTGGTGTTCAAATCGGCCTATTGCAACAGCCCGTTGTGCGGGCCGTCGCGGTTTTCGATGCTGTCGGGGCAATTGCCGTCGCGCATCGGCGGCTATGACAATGCCTGCGAATTGACCGCCGACACGCCCACGGTGGCGCACTATCTGCGCGCAGGCGGCTATCGCACAATCCTGACCGGCAAGATGCATTTTGTCGGCCCCGATCAGTTGCATGGTTTCGAGGAACGGCTGACCACCGATATCTATCCCGCCGATTTCAGTTGGACCCCCGACTGGACCCGCCCCGACCATCGCCCGCACTGGTACCATTCGATGGATTCGGTGCTGACCGCCGGACCTGCGGTGCGCACCAACCAGATCGATTATGACGAAG
>Ga0302187_10002176_pt1 | contig 16298 bp, 11 predicted proteins | sample II_Bog_E1_3_FD_202120 | JGI IMG/M metagenome (GOLD analysis project Ga0302187, IMG submission 202120) | Peat permafrost microbial communities from Stordalen Mire near Abisko, Sweden - II_Bog_E1_3 | ecosystem: Environmental > Terrestrial > Soil > Wetlands > Peat | place: Sweden: Abisko...
CCCAGCATGGCGTCGGGGACTTCGGCGTTCTTGTCGAAGCCGGCGGCCAAACCCACCGGGTTCTTGAAGTCGCGGCCCCACAGGCGGATCGACAGAATGGGGTCGTTATAGGACGGCTGATGCGGCGCCAGGCCGGTCTTCAGCAGGGCGACGGTCAGACCGTGGGCGGTCTCGGCGGGAAGCAGCCGGACCAGGGGGCCGGCGATGCAGAAATAATCGGACAAGGGATCACTCTTCCAACTGGGGAAACAGATGCCGGCCACTGGCGGCCAAAGGCAGATCATGGACCGCGACCACGGCGGTCAGCGGCAGGGGCCCATAGAGATGGGGGAACAATTGGCCGCCGCGAGACGGCTCCCAACGCAAGGCGTCACCCAGACGGGCAGCCTCGACGGCCAGCAGCAAAAGGCCGCTTTGTCCAGCCCGGTGACGGGCGGCAGACTCTTCGACCTGGGCGGCGGTGGAGAAATGGATGAAGCCGTCGGCCTGATCCTGGGAGGAGCCCCCATAGAGTCCAACGTCCTCGGCAGCCCGCCATTCCTCGGCCCGGCACATATGATAAATTGTCCCGCTCATCTGGCGGACCCTACTCGAAAGCGCTTGGAATTGACAGAGGCGGCGATTCCTTGGCTCGGCTTTCCTGGTAAATTTCTGCTAAATGCCACGGTTATTTGTTTTCTGCAGGTGATAGTTACTCGCAAAAACAACGGTTATTTGCATTTTGCAACGGAAAGTCGCCTATAGCCGCTGGTTTGCATGCCCGGCGATTGGCACACGGCTTGCGTTTGATCTCTCCAGGAAAACCCAGCATCCAGGAGACAGAACAATGGATGAGAAAAAGTCTCGCTTCAGCCCGGCCTTGCACCACGCCCTCAGCCTTGTCGAGAGCATGGGAAAGTCGGCTTATCTGATGCTGCCCGAGGAGCCGACCATGGTGATGATCGTAGCCGGCTCCCGTGCCGGGCATATGTCGCGCGCCCAGGCCCGCACGGTATACCGTGCCATGGCCCGGGCGGGACATCGTTAGGTCTAGGCAGACGGAGCTGCGTCGGAAGCAGCGGGAGGAGGAGGAGGAGGAGGAGCAGGCGGCGCCTCTTCCTTTTTTTCCTCTTCTTCTTCGGGCAGGGACAGGAAGCCCGAGTTGTAGTCGTACTCGAAGATCTCGGCGTAACGGCCCCAGTTGATGACCTGATCGAGCACGCGCTCGGCCTCGTCGTCGGTCAGATAGTCCTGCAGTTCCTGCAAGAAGCGATCTTCCGGTGCCCGGTGATCCCGACGTTCGTCCAGGATGCGGCGGATGTGGGTGGCCAGCGAGATGTGATGCACCAGATGCTCGGCGAAGAGTTCCTTTCGCTTGGCGTCGGTGGATTCCACATAAATGTGACCGGCGGGCAGCAAGGCGACGTCGCCGTGTTCCACCGAAATGAAACCCAGCAGACGTCCGGCTTCCAGCAGTTGGAAGAGGGTATCGTCAGGGAGTTCCAACTGTTCGGCCAGGGCCGGAATGTCGGCCTTGCCGTTATTGAATTCCTCGGCCAGGGTTTCCATCATGCCTTCGATGCGATGCGGGGTCGCTTCCGGCAGACGATAACCCAGGGACAGCGGCTCGGCCGGCGTGCCGGCGGCCCGCTGCGGCTGCTGGGTCATGATGGCGTAGATCTCATCGACGATGGCCTTGAAGGCCGGCGATTCGGTGTCGCGGGGATGGGGCAGATTGACGGGAATTTCCGCCTTCACCCGGCCCGGATCCGACGAGAAGATCAGGACGCGGTCGGACATGGTGACCGCTTCCTCGATGTTGTGGGAGACGAACAAGATGCCCTTGGTGGGGATCTGGCGTTCCTGCCACAGTTCCAGCAAGTCACCGCGCAAGGTCTCGGCGGTGAGCACGTCCAGGGCCGAGAAGGGCTCGTCCATCAGCAGCACGTCCGGCTCCATCACCAAAGCGCGGGCAAAGCCGACGCGCTGGCGCATGCCGCCCGACAGCTCACGCGGATAGGCGGATTCGAAACCGCCCAGGCCGATGACTTCGATGACCTTCAGGGCCCGCTTGACCCGCTCGTCGGCGGGTACGGCCTGAGCCTCGAGGCCCAGCTCGACGTTCTGCTGCACGGTCAGCCAGGGGAACAAGGCGAAGGATTGGAAGACCATGGCGATGCCCTTGACCGGACCATTGATGGTCTTGTCGCGGTACAGCACTTCGCCGCCATTGGCCTTGATCAGGCCGGCGATGATGCGCAGCAACGTCGATTTGCCCGATCCGGACTTGCCCAGCAGGGAGACGATTTCGCCTTGGGCCAGCTTGAAGTTCACCCCTTCGAGCACGGTGCGCTCGGAGCGGTCGGGGGCGCGGAAGGCCTTGCGAACGCCGGTCAGGTTGATCAGCAAATCAGCGGGGGGAGTGACATTGTTCATGGAACCGGCCCTCAATCGATGCGCCAACGCTCTTCGGCCAGGCGATAAAGCCGGCGCCAGAGCAGGCGGTTGAACAGAATGACGAACATGCTCAGCATGCAGCAGCCAAGCCAGATGCGGGGGAAATCACCTTTGGCGGTGGCGTCGGCGATATAGGCGCCGACACCGGTGGCCATCAGGGTGGTATCGCCCCAGCTGACCATTTCCGACACGATCGAGGCGTTCCAGGAACCGCCCGACGCAGTGATGGCTCCGGTCACATAGGACGAGAAGACTGACGGCAGGATCAGCCGCTTCCAACGTACCCAGCCCTTCAGACCGAAATTGCCGCCGACGTCTTTCATGTCGGTGGGAATGGCCATGGCGCCAGCGATGACATTGAACAGGATGTACCACTGGGTGCCCAGGATCATCAGAGGGCTGGTCCAGATTTCCACCGAGGCATTGAAATGCTGGATCAGGATCACCGCCACCGGGAACATAAGATTGGCCGGAAAGGCAGCCATGAACTGGGCGATGGGCTGCACCGTCTGGGCCAGCTTGGGGCGCAGACCGATCCAGACGCCTATGGGCACCCAGATCAGCGAGGCGATGGCGATCAGGATCAGCACGCGGGCGGCAGTGGCCAGACCCAGCAGGAAGACATGCAGAACCTCCTCCCAACCGATGGAGGTCTTTAGAAAATCCGCAAGCCGGAGCAATGCATAGGCGGCGATCAGGGCGAGGAAAGCGTTCCAGGCCTTATCGAACCAGGGCAGCGTCCGGGCTTTATGGACTGGGCGCCCCAGGCCGTCATGGCGACGGCGGAAGAGAGGAAGGCTGATCTCCCAAAGCAGGCCGGGGGCGGCGCCAATATGACGCATCAGCTTGGTGCGCTGCATATAGGTCAGCAGCCACGAGGTGGGAAGCTCCTCGCCGGGGATGCTCTCGAACTTGAACTTGTCGGCCCAAGCCACCAGCGGACGGAAGAACAGCTGATCATAGATCAAGATGCCCACCAGCATGGCGGTGATGGCCCAGCCGATGCCCGCCAGGTTCTTGTCGGTGATGGCCCGCGAGATATAGGAGCCGATGCCCGGCAGCATGATGGTCTGGCCCGACACCGTAATGGCCTCCGAAGCCACCACAAAGAACCAGCCGCCCGACACCGACATCATCATGTTCCAGATCAGCGGCGGAGTGGCGAAGGGCAGTTCCAGGCGCCAGAACTTCTGCCAGGCCGACAGACGGTACATGGCCGCTGCTTCGTTGAGATCATGAGGGATCGTGCGTAACGACTGGTACAGGCTGAAGGTCATGTTCCAGGCCTGGGAGGTGAAGATGGCGAAGATGGCCGCGCATTCCACACCCATCAGATTGCCGGGGAACAAGGCAATGAACCCCGTCACCGTGATGGAGAGGAACCCCAGAATCGGGATCGACTGCAACACGTCAAGGATGGGGATCAGGATCTTTTCGGCGTATTTGCTTTTCGCCGCCAGGGTCGCATAGACGATGGAGAAGGTCAGCGATGCGGCTAGACCGGCAGCCATGCGCAGGAAAGAACGCAGCAGATAATAGGGCAGATCCAGTGGATCGCTCGATACCGTCAGGGCGTCGCCGATATTGTAGGGGGTGGACATCTGCATGCCACCAAAGGCCAGCAGCCACAGGATGCCCAACACCAATGGCAAGGCCGCCAAATCCCAGGCGTTGGGCCTGAGATTGGGGTTGAAATTGATGGTAGGCGGAATGAAATTCTGCCGCACTCGCTCTCTCCGTGATCGCGGCTCGCCTTCTTCGGCGACCCTGCGTTTCAATACGCTGCCCGCCGGGCCAAGGCAACCCGGCGAATTATTGTGCTTTTAAGTCACGGGGCGTTTCCTGGCACCTTGTCATTTGGAAAGACACCAATTCTTCACAATCTGGTAAGAAATCCTAACCAAGGAAAATTCTCGGGTTTTTAGATCGGCCAGGAAATGTTTCTTTATTGTAAACGGCTATCACCTTACAGTAGATAACCTCCGCCTTTCGGCAGGGGAGCTTCCTCCGAAATAGGCTCGGAATCCGATGTTTTCTCTTCTTGACAACCTATCAACCCAAGCGCGATACGCATAGCTCCCAAGAAAGGATCGGCGTCGAATGCCGGTCGGAGGATGTGAGATAGTGTTCCCATGTTAAAACATGCAGACATCTGGTCGGCAATCGACCGCCTCGCGCAGGAAAACGGGCTTACGGCCTCTGGTTTGGCTCGTCGCGCCGGTCTTGACCCCACAACCTTCAACCGCAGCAAGCGGATGACCCGCGAGGGCAAGCCGCGTTGGCCCAGCACCGAGAGCATTTCGAAAATCCTCGATGCCACGGGTGTGCGATTGGCCCACTTCGTTAGCTTGGTCCGTCCCGACGAACGTTCTGACGAGCTGCCCACCGTGCCGCTGGCCAGCCTGTTCGCCTTGCGCGGCGGCAAGGGCTTTGGGCCCGAGGGCGAGCCCAGCGTTGCTGAATGGGATGAAATTCCCGCTCCCGACGTGGCCGACCCCAAGGCCTTCGCCATCGAGATCAATGGCGGTGAATATGAGCCGGTTTATCGCGACGGTGACATCCTGATCGTTTCCCCGGCGGCTTTGCCCCGGCGCGGCGATCGGGTGATGGTGCGCACCACCGACGGTCAGGTGATGATCACCCGCCTGCAGCGCCAGACCGCCAAGCGCATCGATTTGCTGCCCCTGAGCGGCAATGACGAAATCAGCCTGACCGCCGAGGAAATCGCCTCGGTGCTCCGGGTGGTCTGGTCGAGTCAGTAGGTGATACCGGCAGGCCTTGCGGCCTGCCGTAGGCCCCTCGCCGGGCGCGGCCTCCGCCGCTTGGCTTCGCCCGCAATGGGCTCCGGAAAGAAGTAGGACGGGATAGGCCTGGGATTTCTGGGCCTTCCTTACTTCCGCCGCCGTAGCATCCCCTTCAGCTCCGACAATTTCGCCGCTCCCGTCAGGAAGACGGCGGCGCCATAGGTTCCCATGCCGACGACGGTCAGCAGGGCCAGGGCGCCGACGCGCAGGCCGGGCAGGGTCATCAGAGGCTCGGTCACCATCATGGCCATCAGCAGGCAGCCGCTCATGGTGGCGCAGGCGGCGGTGATGCGGACCATCCTGGTCCTGAGGCGGGAGTCGATGGTGAAGAAGCCGCGGCGATGCAGCAGCCAGACCAGCGCCCCCACATTGGCCCAGGCGGCCAGCGATGTGGACAGGGCCATGCCCAGATAGCCCAAGGGCTGCATCAGAGCCAGATTGATGACGATGTTCAGGGCCATGCAGGCTCCGGCCACGCGCACCGGGGTGCGGGTGTCCTCGCGGGCGAAGAAGCCGGGGGTCAGCACCTTGACCAGCACATAGGCCGGCAGGCCCGAGGCCAGGACCATCAGGGCCAGGGCCACGGCGTCGGTGTCGGCCGAGGTGAAGGAGCCGCGCTCGAACAGCACGGCGATGATGGGATGGGCGATGGTCATCAGGGCCGCCGCCGCCGGCAGGGTCAGCAGCAGGCCCATCTCCATGGCGCGGTTCTGGGATTCCATGGCGGCGCGGTCGTCGCCGGAGCGCAGCTGGCGGGACAGCAGGGGCAAAAGCGCCGTGCCGATGGCGACCCCGACCACGCCCAGGGGCAGCTGGTTGACCCGCTCGGCATAGTTCAGATAGCTCACCGCGCCGTTGGCGACCTTCGAGGCGATCATGGTGTTGACAGTCAGATTGATCTGATAGACGCCGGCTCCCACGGCTCCGGGCACCACCCGCTTCAGCATCAGGGCCACATCGGGCGACATCCTCGGGCGGACGAAGCGCAAGCTCATGCCGGCTTTCTTCATGGAGAAGAGCAGCCAGGCAAACTGGGCAAGGCCCGAGGCAAAGACGCCCCAGGCCATGGCATGGCCGGCCGTCGGCATATAGGGCACCAGGATCAGCAGCACGGCGATGGAAACGATGTTCAGCAGCACCGGGGTGCCGGCCGCCGCGGCGAAGCGCCCCAAGGCGTTCAGCACGCCGCTTTGCAGCGACACCATGGAGATGAACAGCAGATAGGGAAAGGTGATGCGCGACAGCTCGGTGGCCAGCTCCAGCTTGCCCGGCATGTCGTCGAAGCCGGGGGCCAGCACATACATGGCCCAGGGCATGATGATTTCCATCAGGGCCACGAAGCCCAGCAGGGCGAAGACCAGCACGGCCTGACAGCGTTCGGCGAAGTCCCGCGCGGCCTCTAAGCCTTCCTGCTCCATCTTGCCGGCGAACAGGGGCACGAAGGCGGGGTTAAAGGCTCCCTCGGCGAACAGGCTGCGGAACAGATTGGGGAAGCGGAAGGCCACGAAGAAGGCGTCCGATACCAGCCCCGCTCCCAGGTAGCGGGCGATCAGCATCTCGCGGACCAGACCGGTCACCCGGCTCAGCATGGTCCAGCCGCCGATGGTGGCGATGGCTTTGCCTAAGGCCATGGGATCAGTGGGCCGCTGCTTGCTGCGGGCGCGTCACCTGGACCGGGTCGCAGATGCCGGGTTCCTTCAGGGCGGCGGTCAGGGCCTCGCGGATTTCCTTGATCTTGCGCTCGTGCTCCACCTTCAGGCCAAAGACGTCCTTCACATAGAAGACGTCGACCACCCGCTCGCCATAGGTCGAGATATGGGCCGAGGCGATGGTCAGGGATAGCCGGGTCATGGCCGAGGTGATGTCATAGAGCAAGCCGATACGGTCGCGGCCATTGACCTCGATGACCGTATGTTTGGCGCTGGCCTTGTTGTCCACCAGCACGCGGGGCGCCACCTTGAAGACGCGGGTGCGGTTCTGTGCCGAATCCCGGCGCTGGGCAATCTCGCGCTGCAGCCGCATGCGGCCCGACAGGGTCTGTTCCAGATTGGCGAAAAGCTTGGCCAGACGACTGGAGTTGTCCACCGGCCCGCCGTCCATATCCTGGATGGTGAAGGTATCCAGGGCCATGCCGTTGGTCATGGTGATGATCTTGGCATCGACGATGGAGACCCCGGACAGGGCCATGGCTCCGGCGATCTGCGAGAACAGGCCGGGATGGTCGCCGGTATAGATGGTGATCTCGGTGACCTGATGGGCGGAATCGTGGCGACTGTCGATGGTCAGAGGCGCATCGGTCCGCTCGGCTTCCCGCACCAATCCGGCATGGCGCAGATGGGTGGCGGTGTCGAAGGATACCCAATAGGAGGGATAGCCGCGCAGCAGATGGGCGTCGATGTCTTCGTCGGGCCACAGGCCGTGCAGGGCGGCGCGGACCGCCTTTTGGGCGGCTTCCACCCGGGCTTCCCGCTTCTCGACGCCGATGCCACCGGACATCATATCCAGGGCGCGATGATAAAGCTCGCGCAGCAGGCCGGCCTTCCAGGCGTTCCAGACATTGGGGCCGACGGCGCGGACGTCGGCGACGGTCAGGGCCAGCAGCAGTTTCAGACGCTCGGGGCTTTGCACCTCGTCGACGAAATCGGCGATGGTCTTGATGTCGTCGATGTCGCGCTTGAAGGCGGTGCGGGTCATCAAAAGATGGCTGCGCACCAGCCAGCTGGCGGTCTCGGTTTCCTCGTCGTTCAGGCCCAGACGCGGCCCCAGCTTCAGGGCAACCTCGGCCCCCAGCACGGAATGGTCGGCGTTGCGGCCCTTGGCGATGTCATGCAGGAAGGTGGCGAGGTAAAGGGTCCGGCGCGAGATCAGCGAGGTCATCACCTCGGTGCAGGCAGGAGCTTCCTTGGCCAGCTCGCCGCGCTCCAGCTTATGCAGGACGCCGATCGCCTGGATGGTGTGCTCGTCCACCGTGAAGACATGGTACATGTCGTATTGCATCTGAGCCACCACCCGCCCGAAGTCGGGGATGAAGCGGCCCAGCACGCCGGATTCGTTCATATGGCGCAGGGCGGATTCCGGGTCCTTCTTCGAGCAGAGCATCTCGACGAACAGGCGGTTGGCCTCGGGGTCCTGGCGCAGCTTGGCGTCGATGCGCTTCAGGTTCTGGGTCACCAGCGACATGGCGCGGGGATGGATGTCCAGATCCAGGGCCAGGGCGGCATGGAACAGGCGGATCATGGCGATGGGTTCGCGCACGAACTGATCGTCGTCCACCACGTCCAGGCGGTTGGCCTCCAGCTTGAAGCCGTCCACCTTCTTGGCCCGGCGGATGGCGGGAAAGCGCAGCTTGGGCTTGCGCTTATGTTGCTCTTCCAGCAGGGCGCAGAAGATGCGGGTCAGATCGCCCACATCCTTGGCGATGAGAAAATAATGCTTCATGAAGCGCTCGACCCCAGAGGTTCCTCCGTGGTCGGTGTAATTCATGCGCCGGCCGATCTCCTGCTGGACGTCGAAGGTCAGGCGATCTTCTTCGCGGCCCGTCAGGTAATGCAGATGGCAGCGCACGGTCCAAAGGAAGGCCTGGGCCTTGGTGAAGCGGGTGGCCGCTTCCTCGCCCAGCACGCCCATGGCGACAAGCTCGCGGACGTCTTGGATGGCGAAGAGATATTTGGCGATCCAGTAAAGGGTATGCAGATCGCGCAGGCCGCCTTTGCCCTCCTTGATGTTGGGCTCCAGCACATAGCGGGCTTCGCCCAGCTTTTGGTGGCGGGAATCCCGTTCGGCCAGCTTGGCCTCGACGAATTCCTCCATGCTGCCGGCGACGATGTCCGAGCGGTAGCGGCGCTTGAGCTCGTCGTACAGGTTTTGGTCGCCCCACAGCCAGCGGGCCTCCAAAAGGGCGGTGCGGATGGTCATGTCGGCCTTGGCCTGGCGGATGCATTCATCCACCGAGCGGGTGGAATGGCCGACGGTCAGCCCCATGTCCCACAGCATATAGAGCATATATTCCACTACCTGCTCGGCGTGGGAGCTGCGCTTGAAGGGCAGGAGGAACAGGAGGTCGATATCCGACTTGGGCGCCAGCTCGCCACGGCCATAGCCGCCGACGGCGATGATGCTCATCACCTGGCCGGCGGTGGCGACGCCCACGGGATATTCATGCTCCAGAGCATAATCGTGGACGATGCGGACCAGTTGGTCGATCAGGAAGCAGTTTTCGCGCACCGCCTCGGTGCCCTGGCCGTGTTCATCAAAACGGCGGCGAACCTCGTCGTGGCCGGCCTTCAGGGCGTCCTTGAAGACGGTCAGGATGCGCGGGCGGCGCTTCGGCTTGGGCAAGTCCTCGGCCAGGATGGCGTCGAGTTGCTCGATGACCATTTGCCGGTCGATGATGCCGCGCTGATTCTTGATCTTATGCTGAATGGTCATACCGGACCGCCGATGACGAAGAGGGCGATTAGTATATAGCGACGATTGCAGGCGATGGCGCGGAAAATCTCATTTCCGCCCCACCGCCGCTCGCTGATTAATATTTGTTCAGAGCCTTGTCCATGGCCGAGCCGGCGGCGTCCGAGGCCTTGGCCTTCGCCTTGTCCTTGGCGGCATCCTTCACCGACTGGGCGGTGGGCGTCTGCTGGGTCGAGGCCGCAGAGGGGGTGGTGCCCATATTCATGCCGCTCATAGACGAGCCCATCTTTTCCTGGGCCTTATCCTTGCCGGTCTGCACAGCGGCATCCTTGGCGGCATTGCCCATGTCGCCCATCATGGAATCTGCAGCCATGGCGGCGGAAGCGCTCAGACAGAGGCTGACACAGGCGGCGGCGATCAAAGTTGCTTTGAGTTTCATTCTTAGGTCCTCTCGTTGGGCGATAGACCGTGCAGGATTGAACCGACAGTCTCTTCCATTCTTCAATGATGTGTGGACAATGAAGGCATGAGACAACTGTGGCGCATCATATCTGCCCTCTTGCTGCTTTCAGCATTCCCGATATTGGGGCCTATTTCGGTGGTGTTTTACATCCACCGAAAACTCTCTGGTATTCGTGGAATTGGCAGGAGGTAGCCCCCTAACCCGCCAACCCCTTGAGCTTGTAAAGCTCTTCCAAAGCCTGCTTGGGAGTCAGTTCGTCGGGATTGACCTCGGCCAGGGCCAGCTCCACAGCTGACGGTCCCGCCGGTTGGGCTGAAGCGATGGCCGGGGAGCGGATGGCGGCGGCGGCGAAGAGGGGCAGATCATCGGCTAGCTTGGTGACGGCTCCTGATTGCTCGCCGTTTTCCAGGCTATGCAGGATGGTCTCCGAGCGGGCGATGACCGCCGCCGGCAGGCCGGCCAGCCGAGCAACATGGATACCGTAGGAGCGATCCGCCGAACCCGGTCCGACTTCATGCAGGAACACCACGTCGCCTTGCCATTCCTTGACCCGCATGCAGTGGCAGGAGAGGGACGGCAGTTTGGCGGCCAGGGCGGTCAGCTCGTGGTAATGGGTCGCGAAGAGTGACCGGCAGTGGTTGACCTCGTGCAGATGCTCGACCACCGCCCAGGCGATGGACAGACCGTCATAGGTGGCGGTGCCGCGTCCGATTTCGTCGAGGATGACCAGCGCCCCCGGCCCCGCCTGATTGAGGATGGCGGCGGTTTCCACCATCTCGACCATGAAGGTGGAGCGGCCGCGGGCCAGATCGTCGGCAGCCCCGACACGGGAGAACAGGCGGTCCACGACGCCGATGGTGGCGGCATCGGCGGGCACGAAGCTGCCCATCTGGGCCAGCACCGCGATCAAGGCATTCTGGCGCAAAAAGGTGGATTTACCGGCCATATTGGGGCCGGTGATCAGCCACAGGCGCTGGGCGTCTTCCAGGTTACAGTCGTTGGCGACGAAGCTTTCCTGCAACGCGGCTTCGACCACCGGGTGGCGTCCGCCCTTGATGGTGAAGGCGGTGCCGGGCTCCACCTGCGGGCGGGCATAGCGGCGGTCCACCGCCAGCTCGGCCAGGGAGGCGGCGACGTCGAGGGCGGCCAAGGCGCGGGCGGCGCGGGCGATGTCCTCGGCGCGGGAGACGACTTCCTCCAGCAGGTCCTTGAAGAGTTCAAGCTCCAAGGCCAGGGCCTTGTCGGCGGCGCCTCTGATCTTATCCTCCAGCTCGCCCAGCTCAACGGTGGCGTAGCGCACGCCCGAGGCGATGGTCTGGCGATGGATGAAGGGAGCCTCGCCCATGCGCTCGGCTTGCTTCGGCGCCACCTCGATATAATAGCCCAGGACGTTGTTGTGCTTGATCTTGAGGGTCGGCACGCCGCTGATCTCGGCGTACTGAGCCTGAAGGGCGGCCACCAGCCGGCGGCTTTCGTCGCGCAAAGAGCGCAGCTCGTCCAGGCCGGGATGATACTCCGAGGCGATGTAGCCGCCGTCGCGGGTCAGCATGGGCAGATCGGCGGCCAGGGCGCGGCTCAGGCGGTCGACGACCACGTCATGCTCGCCCAAATCGCGAGACGCAGTCTCCAGCAGGGGCGGAACCGACTCGATGCCGCCGCTGGAGCGCAAGATGCCGCGCAGTCCGGGAATCTCCGACAGGGCATCACGCACAGAGGCCAGATCGCGAGGACCGCCGCGTCCCAGGGTCAGGCGCGACAGGGCGCGTTCGACATCGGGCACCCGGCGCAGCTGATCGCGCAAGGCTCCGCGTAAGGAATGACGGTCGGCGAAGAATTGCACGCCGTCCAGCCGCTCGCCGATCTGCTCGGGGTCGGTCAGAGGCGCGGCCAGATGCTGGGCCAGCAGGCGGGCTCCGGCTCCAGTAATGGTGCGGTCGATGGCGTGCAAAAGGCTGCCGCGCCGCTCGCCGGTCAGGGTCTCCGCCAGTTCGAGGTTGCGCCTTGTGGCGGCGTCGATCTCCATCACCGCGCCTTCGCCCAGACGACGGGGCAGACCTAAACGCGGCAGCTTGCCCTTTTGGGTCAGTTCGACGTAATCGATCAGGGCGCCGCCGGCAGCCAGCTCGGCCCGGGTGAAAGCGCCGAAACCGTCCAGGGCGCGCACCCCATAAATCTGCTCCAGCCTCTTGCGGGCATTTTCGGAATCGAAGCGGGCCGAGGGCAGGGGCGACAGGGCGCTGCGGAATTCGCGGAACAATTCCTCCAAGGCCGGATTGGCCATCAGCCGGTCAGGGACCAGAAGTTCGCCGGGGCTGAGGCGGGCGACGGCGGCGGCGGCGGTCTTGATGGAGACCGGCTGGACCTGGAAGTCGCCGGTGGACATATCCAGCCAGGCCAGCCCCATGCCGCCCGAAGTATCGGCCAAGGCCGCCAGATAGTTATGGCGGCGGGCGTCGAGAAGGGCGTCCTCGGTGATGGTGCCGGGGGTGACGACGCGGATGACGCCCCGCTCCACCACCGACTTGGCGCCGCGCTTCTTGGCTTCCGCCGGGTCTTCCATCTGTTCGCAGACGGCGACCTTGAAGCCCTTGCGGATCAGCTTGGACAGATAGCCTTCGTGGCTGTGCACCGGCACGCCGCACATGGCGATATCCTGGCCCGCATGCTTGCCGCGCTTGGTCAGGGTGATGTCCAGAGCCTCGGAGGCGTTGACCGCATCCTCGAAGAACATCTCGTAAAAATCGCCCATGCGGTAGAACAGCAGGCAATCGGCATGGTCGCGCTTAATGGCCAGATATTGGGCCATCATCGGCGTGGCGTCATCGGGAATGGAGATCGGACTCTCGTCCGCTTCGGGGCTGATCAAGGCGGTCTCGACGTGTTTCAGAGGAATGAAGAGGGGCCGAACACTATCACGACGGCATGTGCGGGGCTATGAATCTGCAAACGGCTGTAGCACAATGGAGGCCAGTCCAAGAAGGAAGAATCCCTGTGACTATGCAGAAAATCATCCGCCGTGAAGTGGTGGGCATCATTGCCAGCCGCGAAGATTTCGACGCTGCCGTGCAGGCTCTCCTCGCCGCCGGCTTCGGCCATGCCGATCTTTCGGTCCTGGCCACTCATGAATCCCTGGACGCCGCCGACGGCAAAGCCGCCTCGTGGAAGGAAACCCTGACCGGTCTTCTGGGCGAGCTGCGCTATCAAGGCCCGCTGGTGGCCGCCGGCTTCATCGCCCTGGTGGCCGATCCCATCGCCGCCGCCGCTGCCGTGGCCATTGCCGCCGGTGTGGGCGGAGCCGCCGTCAAGGAACTGCTGGACGAAGTGACCGCCCGGCCCCATGCCGAGGCTTTCGCCAAGGCTTTGTCCGACGGCCAGCTGCTGCTGTGGGTCTTTGCCGCCGATCCGGCCCGCGAGGCTGAGGCCACGCGCATTCTTAGCACCGCCAATGCTGCCGAAGTTCATACCAACGAGCGCAAGAGCTGAAAAAGCCGCCGCTCCCGACCTGACCGCCAAGAAAGACACGAAACGATGGATGATTCGCCTCGCGCCAAGCTGGAACGCGATTCCCTGCTGATGCATGCCTCGGGTCGCCCGGGCAAGATCGAGATCTGTCCGACCAAGCCCATGGTCACCCAGCGCGATCTGTCGCTGGCCTATAGCCCCGGCGTCGCCGCTCCCTGCCTGGAAATCGCCCGCGATCCCAGCCTGGCCTATGACTATACGGCCAAGGGCAATCTGGTGGCGGTCATCTCCAACGGTACGGCGGTTCTCGGCCTGGGCGACTTGGGCGCTTTGGCCGGAAAGCCGGTGATGGAAGGCAAGGCGGTGCTGTTTAAGCGCTTCGCCGATGTGGATTCCATCGATCTGGAAGTGGACACCAGGGACGTCGAGGAATTCATCGGCGCGGTCCGCTATCTGGGGCCGACCTTCGGCGGCATCAATCTGGAAGACATCAAGGCCCCGGAATGTTTCATCATCGAGCAGCGCCTGCGCGAGCTGATGGACATCCCGGTGTTTCATGACGACCAGCATGGCACCGCCATCATTTCCTCGGCCGGCCTGATCAACGCCCTGCATCTGACGGGCCGCGAGATGAAGGATACCCGTCTGGTGGTCAATGGCGCCGGAGCCGCCGCCGTGGCCTGCGTCGAGTTGGTCAAGGCCCTGGGCGTGCCCCACAACAACGTCATCATGTGCGACACCAAGGGCGTCATCTACAAGGGCCGCACCGAGGGCATGAACCAGTGGAAGTCGGCCCATGCCGCCGAAACTGACTGTCGCACCCTGGAAGAGGCCCTGAACGGCGCCGACGTCTTCTTCGGCCTGTCGGCCAAGGGCGCGGTGACGCCGGAGATGGTGGCCAATATGGCCGCCAAGCCGATCATTTTCGCCATGGCCAATCCCGACCCCGAGATCACTCCGGAAGAGGTCAAGAGCGTGCGCCGCGATGCCATCGTCGCCACGGGGCGCTCCGACTATCCGAACCAGATCAACAATGTGCTGGGCTTTCCTTATATCTTCCGCGGCGCTTTGGACGTGCGGGCCCGCACCATCAACGACGCCATGAAGATCGCTGCCGCCAAGGCCATCGCCGCCCTGGCCCGCGAAGACGTGCCCGACGAGGTGGATGCCGCCTATGTGGGCCGTCGCCTGCGCTATGGCCCGGAATATATCGTGCCGGTGCCCTTCGATCCCCGTTTGATCTCTTCGATCCCGCCGGCGGTGGCCAAGGCCGCCATGGAATCCGGCGTGGCCCGTAAGCCGATCATCGATATGGACCGCTATCGCCGCGACCTCTCGGCGCGTCTGGACCCCACCGCCGCCTCGATGCAGACTCTGTTCCAAGAGGTCAAGGCCAACCCCCAGCGGGTGGTCTTCGCCGAGGGCGAGGAGGAAAAGTCGATCCGCGCCGCCGTGGCCTTCCACAATGCCGGTTACGGCACGCCGATCCTGTTGGGCCGCGACGAACAGATCATGGCCACCATGAAGGCGGCCGGCCTGGGTGGAGCCATCGAAGGCATCGAGATCGTCAATGCCCGCCTGTCGGAAAAGACCAAGCATTACACCGATCTTCTCTATGCCCGCCTGCAGCGCAAGGGCCTGCTTTATCGCGACGCCCAGCGTCAGATGAACCAGGAGCGCAACGTCTTCGCCGCCGCCATGGTCGAGGCCGGAGACGCCGACGCCATGGTCACCGGCCTGACCCGCAACTACTACCAGGCCTTCGACGATGTGAAGCGGGTGGTTGACCCCAAGCCCGGCGAGCTGGTCTTCGGCACCACCATGCTGGTCAGTCATGGCCGCACGGTCTTTATCTCGGACAGCGTGGTCCACGAGACCCCGACGTCGGAGCAACTGGCCGACATCGCCTGTCAGACGGCGGCCAAGGCCCGTCAGCTGGGCTTCGAGCCTCGGGTGGCGCTGCTGTCCTATTCCAACTTCGGCAATCCCTCGAACCTGAATTCCGAGCGGGTCAATCAGGCCGTGGCCATTTTGGACGAGCGGAATGTGGACTTCGAGTACGACGGCGAAATGGCCGCCGACGTGGCTCTGGATGCTGAGCTGATGAAGCTCTATCCCTTCTGCCGCCTGTCGGGTCCGGCTAACGTCCTGGTGATGCCCGGCCTCTATTCGGCCAATATCGCCTGGAAGCTGATGCAGAAACTGGGCGGCGGCACGGTCATTGGTCCGATCCTGACCGGCCTGTCGCGCCCGGTTCAGATCACCTCCATGGATGCCACCGTCAATGACATCGTCAATATGGCGGCCCTGGCTGCCCGCGAAGCGGTGAAATAAGACCTTGGCCCATCCTCTCCCGTCCGTCGGGAGGGGATGGGCCAAGGCCTGAAACCGTCACGGAACTATCTCATCCCTCCGGTTGACGGCGGAGCCGATTCCATCGACTCTTCCTGGAACTAACATTGTTCGGGACCGGACCTATTCCATGCTTGCCTTGCGCTTTCATCACCGCCTGTTGCCCGTGCTTGCCGCCGTTGGATTGCCGTCCTTCGGCGTGTTCGGGGGGCTGTGGCTGGCGGGGCTTTTAGGCTTCTGGCCTTTTATCCTCGGCTGGTTGGCCTGCACCGGGCTGGTGCTGCTGGTGCTGGCCCCGTTCGTCGCCGATATCCAGGCTCTGGCCGGCCATATGCGGGCCCTGAACCGGGGCGAGGATCCGGCGACCCCGACCT
>Ga0302187_10002189_pt1 | contig 16239 bp, 10 predicted proteins | sample II_Bog_E1_3_FD_202120 | JGI IMG/M metagenome (GOLD analysis project Ga0302187, IMG submission 202120) | Peat permafrost microbial communities from Stordalen Mire near Abisko, Sweden - II_Bog_E1_3 | ecosystem: Environmental > Terrestrial > Soil > Wetlands > Peat | place: Sweden: Abisko...
TGGCGCAGGAGTATGGCTGCGGTCACAAGCTGCTGCTGGGCTCGGACTATCCCTTTACGACGCCGGGTGACACGATGGCCGCGCTGCGCAACGTGAATCACATCACGGGCAACTCGGGACTGCCGCGCATTCGCGAAGAGTTGATCGAGGGGATGATTGAGCGCGATACGCTGGCGTGCCTTGGTATCCGCTGAGCGGGATCGTCCAGCGGATTGAACGATGTGGCGATGCAAGGGAGCGTTCACCACACCGTATGCGATAGAGTTCGGCCATGCCTTCGTTTGGAACTTCCGTCAGCCGCCGTCGTTTGTTGCAGCTTGTCTCGTCAGCCTCCGTTGCGGGTGTGCTTCGCGCGGAGACGCCGCAGGCTGCGAAGCCGGTACCTTCGCCTGTGGCAACTGCACCGCGCCCTGCGCGTGAAGTGCGGGCGATCTGGGTTCATCCGGAGAGCCACATCGCGGCCAATGAAGCAGAGGGTAAGGCCCAGGTTCGCGAGATGGTGCAGCGGTTTGCGAAGGCGAACTTCAACACGCTGTTTCCGTGGACGGTGAGCGGGTATCTCGCGGCGCTGGATCACGAGGCATATCGCGAGAAGCATCCGCTGGCACGGTGGGATGCGCTGGGAGTGCTGGTTGAGGAGGCTGCGCGCGAAGGCCTCGATGTGGATATGTGGTACAGCTTCACGGACTATCGCGAGGCTGACTCGCCGGAGTTCGATCCGAAGCTGGGGGGCGATCCTGCATGGATGGCGAAGCGGCTCGATGAGCTGATGCCAGAGCAGAAGCTGATGAAGCTGGATGACAAGCATCAGCAGAATGTTTGTCCGCAGCACTACCAGGCACGCGCGTGGATGCAGGCGCAGTTGAAGCGGACCTCGGCGCGGTATCCGAAGCTGCATGGTCTGCAGATTGAGGAGCCCGGTTATGGAACCCGTGGCTACTGCGTGTGCGAGCTTTGCCGCAACGTGTATGAGCAGCTGCATGGCCGCAAGCTGACCGAAGTACTCGACAGTGAAACGGCGGAGGACTTCCGCACGCTGGGCAACAGCGCGATGATCGAAGAGCTGCGTGCGATGTTCAAGGGGACGAAGCTACAGCTTGCGGCCAATGGTGGCCACGACTGGCGACATGATCGCATTCGGGGCCGCGACTGGGGCCGCTGGGGAGCTTCGGGCTGGCTGAACTATTTCATCCCGCAGGTGTACGTGGGCGATGTCGCGACGTTCCGCAGCCAGCTGCAGCGGACGCTGGATGACATTGGCAGCGAGTGCCCGGTGTATGCGGGCATGGCGCTGGCGTCGACTTCGGGCGACACGACGGTGGGGATGCTCGCGCAGCAGATTGAAGCAGCGCGTGAGCTTGGCGCGCCGGGCGTTGCGCTGTTTCACGGCGCGGCGTTCAAGGATGCCGATCTGGAGGCACTGCGCGCAGGGCCGTTCCGCAAGCAGGTTTAGTTCTATCTGTAAGAGCAAAGAGCGGGCTTCGTCATGAAGCTCGCTCTTTTCCTTGCGGGGAATCAACGCACGGCGAGGACATCCGCGAGTGTTGGACGCGGAGAGCCGGGCTTGAAGTCGCGGCAGACGGTCCAGACGGAGGCCTGGAAGTGACGCCAGTACTCCTGCTCGGCGCGCCAGCGTGCCTGTGCTGTAGCTAGGCGATATGGCTTGTTGGCCCGTAGCCAAGCGGTGCTGTAGTCCTGTTCGAGTTCACCGGAGAGATCGAGCAGGTCATCTACGCGGCTGTGGTTGCGGGCGCTGACTTCGCGCTTGAGCAGGTAGGAGATGTCATCGGCCTTCGGTTGCTGCGGGAGCGCATCGAAGTTGTCGGCGATCTCGATGGCGTACTCGAACTTCATCGCGGCAAAGTCGATCATCCGAGCACCGAGATGGAGTTCCTGAAGAGATTGCTGCGCCTCCGGGCTTGTTGCGGCCAGGTCTTCGATTGCTGCATCTGACTCGAGCCTTGCCTGGCGCAGGTCTTCGCGATGGATGCGCGCGCGAGCGAGTGTGGAGGCGTGGAAGGGGTCATCCCACATGCGAAAGCTGGTCTCTGAGCCGAGGGCATCGCGGAGGCTGGATTGAGCTTGCTCGATGGCAGCGAGTGCGTTAGCGATGTGTGGAGCATCTGTCGCGCTGAAGGTGGCGTGCGCGTACCCGGCTAAAAAAGTCGCGCGCTGCATGGGCGTGGATTGCCAGGCTGCGGCGGCGCCGTAGGCGATGACGGCATCGGCTTCGCGATGGAGGGCCTGCGCGGAATCAGACCACATGGTGTTGAGCAGGCCGATGGCTCCGGCTTTGCGCCCGGCGGCGAGCATGCCATCGATGTTGATGAAGCTGGTTTCGAAGTCGGGCGCGATGTTGTCCCAGTCCGAGATGCCTGAGGCGACGACGATGGGGACGTGGTTGGTCGCGAAGAGGTCAAGAAGACCGGAGTAGTCGGGGCGTGCGTCGTAGAACCAGGGCGCGGCGATGGCGTTCTTCGGCAGACCCGCAGCGAGGCCGGGGTACTTGTTGAAGATGTAGGCACCTTCGTCGATGTCGGCCCAGAAGAGCGGGCGCTTGCCCAGAGTGGCTGCCTTGCTCGCGAGGTGGTGGAGGTGCTGCAACCAGAGATCACCGGGTGCGATGCCGGCGGCTTTGCTTCCGGCGCGTTCGAGCTCGAAGGGTTCGTCGAAGCCGATGTGCAGCCAGGGGCTGGGGAAGAGCGCAGCGTATTGCTCCAGCCAATCGTCGAGGAGCTTCTGCACCTGTGGGTTACTGGGATTGGCTTCGCCTCCGTGCGGGAGCGCGGACTCGTCGCTGTACTTCTCGATGCGGAAGAGATCGTGGAGATGGCCGAATAACTCGACGCAGGGAACGACGTCGATGTGCCTTGCGCGTGCGTAGGCGACGATCTCGCGGATGTCCGAGGCGGTCCAGTTCGATGGCTTATGGAGCAGAGGATAGCCATGCAGATCGAGGTCGGTCTCGACGTAGAAGAAGTATTGATTGGCCTTGAAGCGCGCCAGGAGATCGAGCTGACGTTCGACTTCGGCGACCGTTGGAATGGCGCCGTGGCTGATGTCCATCATGAAGCCACGGTAGGGCAGTGAGGGCCAGTCGGTGATCTCAGTGAAGGGGATTGCTGCGGTCGAACCTTGTCCGGTGACAAGCTGTGACAGTGATTGCGCCGCATAGAAGAGCCCTGCCGAGCTGTTGCCGGTAAGTACGACTCCGTTGCGTGTGATCGAGATCCGATAGCCCTCGCGTGAGTCAGCAGAGGCTATGTCATTGACGCCTGGAAGGTCACCGCCGGTGCTCTTCTGCGCAAAGCTCAACTGGTGCGTTGCGTGACGAGGTGCGGCACCGCAATGAGAGCGCAATAGCTCCTGGACCGTTGCGATGGCCTCTGGATCGACGTTGGGGTTTGTCTCCAGGGATAGCTCACAGAGCGGAAGCGAACCTTTGGAGAAAGAAGCCTGCTGTGCTGCTGGCAGCAATACCGGAACGGTGGCGGGCTGTTGAGCGCAGGCGAAGTTGATCACGCTGGCAGAGGTGACAACGGCAAGCAGGCCGAAGGTGCGACGCAGGATTGTGTGACGGTAAGACGGCTGCATGATGACTGAGCATATCGCGCAGAGGGCCCTGCTGAGCGTGTCGACGCCTCGCAGCGAGGCTTCTGTGAGGCCTTTGTCCAAGGCGATGGACGAATGGCCCCTTGTGGCGCGATTCCGCTTGGCTGTTCATCGGAAAATCGCGAAAGTAGGTTAACGCTCGTCGGCAATAGAGAAAAGAAGCGCAGCATGCGGCCGCAGCTGCAGCCTTCTATCCGTATCTCTTGTTGCGCCACAACGAAACGGGCGACGGATTTGAAGTTTCAGGTTTTGTAGTTCCATCTTGAATTGAGGAAGACTGCCATGAAACGCAACGCTTTGGCCTCCCTGTTCGCCCTGTGTTGGTTAGGTCTCGCTCCCGCGATGGCCTCCGCACAGACAGTCTCTGGTTCGCTTACTGGCCAGGTCACGGACGCCAGTGGCGCTGCCGTACCGAACGCAAAGGTGACGGTGCGCAATCTGAGCACGAACCAGACGCTCGCCATCACAACAGGAAGCGACGGCATTTACACGCTTCCCAACCTCGATCCTTCGACCTACGAGATCACGGTCGCTGCCACCGGCTTTGAGCGGACGACACTGCAGAATGTGAAGCTGCTGTTGAGCTCCACGGTGCGAAACGATGTGAAGCTGGCGGTAGGCTCCGAGACGCAAACGATTAACGTGTCGGGATCGCAGGATGCCATCACAACAGATTCACCTTCGATCAGTGACGTGGTGGAGGCGCAGGAGATCGCGCGCCTGCCTCTAAACGGCCGAACGATCGACCGGGTGCTCATCTATGTTGCCGGCAACACGGCCGACAACCCGACGAATCCGCAGATCTCCGGTGGCCTGCACTGGGGTGGAGCGTATTACACGGTGGATGGCGTCCCCTTCAACGACCTGGGCAATGGCGCTGCAGCGTACTCTTACAACACCAATCTGACCACGATGCCTTCTACCGAAACGGTGGCAGAGGTCAAGGTGGAGAGCAGTCTGGCGGCGGCCGAGTTTGATGGCGGGACGGCGATCCAGATCGCGACCAAGTCCGGCTCCAATCATTTTCATGGGACCGCGTACGAAGTCAACCGCAACCGTGCGTATGCTGCACGCAGCTACTTTACTCCGGCGCCTCTGCTGAAGCCGCAGCTGAACCGCAACGAATTCGGCGGCGTGCTGGGCGGCCCCATCTGGAAGGACAAGACCTTCTTCCTGGGCGCGGCTGAGTTCCTGCTGCAGCGCCAAGGCAGTGTCTATACCTTCACCGTTCCGACGGACGCACAGCGTGGTGGCGACTTCTCCGCGTATGCGACCCTGACGGATCCAAACACTGGCCTTCCGTTCCCCGGCAATAAGCTGCCATCGATCGATGCGCGGGCCGCAACGCTCTTATCTTACGTACCGCACGCGAATCTGCCAGGCCTGACCAATAACCTGACGCAGAGCGTTCCGACCAAGTACGACGTGAAGCGTTATACATTTCGCCTGGATCACAATCTGAGCCGCATCCACACACTGACGTTGTCCGGGGCGCTGTCGATCGGCGATCCATACTTCGCACCCAATGGCACGCCTGCGCAGTATGGAAATTATCAGAGCGCTGGATACACGACGCAATCAGCACTGCTGCGCGACAACATGGTGTTCACGCCGCATGTGCTGAATGAAGCGCATTACTCGTACATGAGCCATCGCAGCATCCGGCTTGGACAGAATGGCAACTTCGACCCCTACACGATCTTTCCTGGTCTCTATGGTCCGTTCACGATCGGTGGTCTTTCGAACGTTTCGATGACGGGTTATACCGGCATCGGCGATACGGGCAGCTCGGGCCATTCGCCGGAGACGACCCAGCAAATTCTCGACAATGTGACGCTGGTGCGTGGCGGACACACGTTGAAGTTTGGTGCAGCGATCAACTTCAACGGAATTGCGATCAAGAGCGGTACCAGCTCCACGACGCTGGGTAGCTTCGGCTTTACGGGTCGCTATACAGCGAACACGGCGAACCCTTCCGGCAACGCCTTTGCGGACTTCCTGCTGGGGTATGCCAACACGACAGCACGTGCCACGCCCCAGATTCCTATCTACCTGAAGTACCAGAATTATGCCTTCTTCGGGCAGGATGACTGGGTCGTAACACCGCGGCTCACACTCAGCGTTGGCCTTCGGTATGTGTTGCAGACGACACCGACCGAAGCCAATGGGGCCTTCACGAACTTTGATTTCGCGAAGGGTATCTATGTGATCCGGAGCGTGGGCGGTCAGCTTCCCTCGACCGTGAATGCGACGGCACTGGCTCTTTACCCAAATACCTACACCACGTCGGAGCAGAATGGGTGGGGACAGAGCGTGCTGCTCACCGATAAGTCCGATTGGGGGCCTCGCCTGGGCTTCGCGTACCGTCCGTTTGGCTCCGGTCACTCGGTGATTCGCGGCGGCTATGGTCTGTTCTACAACTTCGTGCCTGCATACATCGGAGTTCGCCAGATCTCGCAGTTGAACTTCCCGTTCACACTGACGCAGAGCTATACGGCGTCGTCATCCACAACTCCTACGCTGACACTGGCGAACCCGTTCCCGGGCACGGGCACGGTGACGGCGAATCCGACCATCTATGCGGTCAATCGCGACCTGAAGAACACCCGCGTGCAACAGTGGAACCTGTCGGTTGAGCAGCAGCTGCCGTCGAGCATCGGCCTGCGCGTCTCTTACGTGGGCAACCAGACTACCCATGCGCCCTGGTACCTCTACGACAAGAACCTGCCGTATCCCATGCGCTCTTTGAGCACGCTGCAGTCCGGGCGTCCCTATCAGCCCTGGGGTGACATCTACACCTTGATCACGGAAGGTTTCGCGATCACGCACCAGCTTCAGGTTGAAGCGACGAAGCGCACCGGCCACGGACTGTACCTCCAGACCAGCTATACCTTCGGCAAGACGTTGGACAACGTGCCGATCTCGTCCGGTCCGCAGAACCCCGCGGATACGTCGGGCGACTACAGCAACGGCGACGGGGCGCGGCGTCATAACTTCTTCTTCTCGGGCACTTATGAACTGCCGATCCATCGCCAGGGTTTTGGTGCACGGGTGGTGAATGGCTGGTCGATCAGCAGCCTGACGCAGCTTCGTTCCGGTGTTCCGTTCACTCCGACGTTCTCAATCGTAGGCAACGTCGGCTGGTACGCGACGCGGCCGAACATTGTCCCTGGAGTGGGCTACTACACAGGAGCGCACACGCTTTCGAAGTGGTTCAATCCCGCAGCGTTCGTTGCCCCGACGCCCTACACGTTTGGCAATGCTCGCCGCAACATCCTGTTTGGACCGCACGAGTTTGGCTTCGATGCCAGCCTCGAGAAGAAGACGAAGATCACGGATGGAGTTGATTTCCTCCTCCGCTTCGACGCTTTCAATGCGGTGAATTCGCCTAACTTCTCCACTCCTGCTTCGAATATCTCGGTGGGTAACGCCGGCGTGATCTCGGGCATCAACAGCAACGCTGCCAATCGTCAGGTGCAGATTGGCGGAAAGATCGTGTTCTAGATCGCCGTGCAAGCGCGGGGCCTCGGTACAGCCGAGGTCCCGCGCCCGCACTCTTGCCGTGGAGACGGGGTGCACTGATACTTGCCTCGTCCCTATGCATTGTGTTCCTTGTTTGTTTGAATCCCCCTGGAAGAGCTGCATGTCGAGATTTGCCAAGTCAGAAGCGCTGTTGCGTGAGAACTCGCTTTATATTCCGGGCGGTGTCGTCAGCACCAACCGCGCTGTGGATCCGCCGATCGTCTTCACTCGCGCCCGTGGCGCAGAGATGTGGGACGTAGACGGCAACCGGTTCCTGGATTACCACGCTGCGTTCGGGCCATACATCCTGGGGCACGGCGATGCTGCAGTGAACGATGCTGTGCGCCGCGTGATCGATGAAGACCGGAGCTTGTTTGGGTCCGGCAGTACAGAGCTCGAAGGCGAACTAGCGCGGCGGATCTGCTCCGTGGCGCCGTTTGTCGAGAGCGTTCAGTTGCTGAACACGGGCAGCGAGGCGACGTACCAGGCGCTTCGTCTTGCGCGTGCGTACACGGGGCGCGATCACATCATCAAGCCGCAGGGTGGCTATCACGGCTGGCACAACGATGTGTCCTGCAACCTGATGACACCGCTCGCACAGCTGGGGCCACGTCGGCCTGGCGAAGAGTATCCGTTTCTGCCGATCAGCGCGGGGATTCCCGAAGCGCACCAGGGGTTGGTGCATCCGGTGGGCTTCAACGATCTTGAGGCCGTGGAGGCAGTGTGCCGCAAGTATCCTGTAGCGGCGCTGATCACGGAGCCTATTCTCCAAAACATTGGCGTGGTGAAGCCGCAGGCTGGCTATCTCGAAGGTCTGCGGGCGCTGGCGGATAAGTATGGTTTTGTGCTCATCTTCGATGAAGTGAAGACGGGTTTTCGTCATGCCCTGGGTGGCTATTCGACGGTGTGTGGTGTGACGCCAGACCTGGTGACCTACGGAAAAGCCGTGGCCAATGGCTATCCGCTGGGAGTGATCGGGGGGAGAAAGGATCTTATGGATCTGTTCATCTCTCCGGATGCTTCGAAGCGTGTACTGCTGGCGGGAACGTACAACGGTCATCCGGTAACGGCTGCTGCAGGCATCGCGACGATCGATCGGCTGAGTGCGAACGATGGGCAGGTGTATCGCGATCTCGAGGTGCTGGGGGCTCGCATGCAGAGTGGCCTGGAGCGTGTGTTGCAGGATGCCGGTGTTGAGTCGGTGGTGGTGCGGCAAAGTTCGGCGTTCTGCATTTACTTCATGGATCACGCGCCCGTGGACTGGCATGACCTGATTGAGAACCATGACTCGAAGCTGGACTCTCATCTGCGGCGTGAGTTGCTGGATCAGGGCGTGTACTTCTTCCAGCTTCCGGTAAAGCAGTGCTCGATCTCGGCAGCGCATACGGAAGCTCAGATCGACGAGACGATTGGTGCCGTGGCAAAGTGCCTGGCTTCGGTGCACGCCTGATCAGCTAGGCTGGAACGATGGAGCGAAGCGGACAGGACCTTGTACTTCGTGGTGGGCTGATCGCGGACGGGACGGGAGCGGCGATGTCTCGCGGCGACCTGCTCGTCCGCGATGGCCGTATTGCGGCTGTGGGCAGCGTCTGTGCGACCCCTGGAACCGAGGCGATTGACTGCGCGGGCATGGTGGTGAGCCCGGGTTTTATCGATGTGCATAGCCACTCCGATCTTCAGGTATTGGATTCGCGGCGCGAGAAGCTGCTGCAGGGTGTGACGACGGAGGTCGTGGGCAACTGCGGCTTCTCGCCGTATCCGTGCGGAGGCCATGCGGACGAGTTACGTTCGTTTGCGAACGGGATCTTCTGCGGAGGGCAGGCGTGGGGTTGGAGTTCGGCTGAGGAGTACCTTGCCGACGCGAACGCCTATGCCCATGCGGCGCGCGTGTACTCGCTGCTGGGGCATGGGAGCCTGCGGATCGCGGTACGTGGCAATCGCATGGAGCCGGTGAGCGAAGACGAGATCGTGCAGATGGAGGAACTCCTTCGCGAGGCTTTGACGCAGGGCGCGGTTGGGTTCTCGACGGGCTTGATGTATGCGCCGGGGTCGAGCGCGGGCGAAGACGAGCTGACGCGGCTTTGCACGGTGGTGGCGGAGTGTGGCGCGATCTACACGACGCACATGCGCGACTATGGCTTCCGTCTGATCGAAGCGATTGACGAGCAGATTGCGCTGGCGGAGCGCAGTGGGTGCAGGCTGCAGATCTCTCATCTGCAAGCTGTGGGGAAGCCGAATCGCGATCTGAATGAACGTGCGCTGGAGCGGATCGAAGAGGCTCGCGCGCGCGGGATTGATGTAGCGTTCGATTGCTATCCGTACATTGCGGGAAGCACGGTGATGACCCAGCTGTTACCGCAGTGGGCGCTGGCCGGTGGTGTCGACCCTATGCTGGCGCGGCTTTCGGATGCAGACGAGCGCGGAAGGATCGCCGAAGAGATGCGGTCGACGATTGCTAATGACTGGAGCGAGCTGCTGGTGAGCGCGGTGGCTTCGGCTGACAATGCCGCGTGCGTGGGCAGGACGATTGAAGAGCTTGCTGCAGCGCGTGGGCGCGAAGCTGAAGATGTGATCTTCGACCTGCTGATCGAGGAGCGCGGCGAGGTGAACATCCTTGAGTACAACCAGAGCGAAGAGAACCTGCGGAGAAATGTGACGCATCCGCTGGCGATCATCATCAGCGATGGGTTTTACGTGAAGGGACGGCCACATCCGCGGCTGCACGGGACGTTCCCGGAGCTGCTGGGGCGGATGTGCCGTGACCTGGGATGGCTGCCGCTGGAGACGGCGATCCACAAGATCACAGGGTATCCGGCAGAGCGTTTCGGGATGAAGGAGATCGGTTTGTTGCGCGAGGGATACCTGGCGGACGTGACGATTTTCGATCCGCAACGCATCCGGAGTCATGCGAGCTATGACGATCCGGAGCGCGCGCCTGAGGGCATTGAGTATGTGCTCAGGGAAGGACGGATTCTACTGGAGCCGGCTTCTCAAACACGGTGATGACGAGGGTACTGCCGAGTACCAGGACGCCGCCGAGGGCTGCCATAAGGCCGATGCGCTCATGCAGCCAGAAGGCGGCGATGGGGACACCGAAGAAGGCGATGAGGTAGTTGGAGAGCGCGGCCTGGATGGCGTCGATGGACTTGAGCGCCTTGAGGAAGAGAACCATCGAGAGCGTGGTGTGGAAGAGCATGAGCATCGCCAGGCCGCTCCACGTGCTGACGGTGAAGTGCGGGATGTTGCGGAAGCTCTGGCGTTCCAGCGCGATGACGAATGGCGACATGAGCAGCGTGAGGCCGACGTAGGTCCAGAAGAGCATCTCCAGCGGCGAGTGGTGTTCGAGCGCCGCCTTCCCGTAGGAGTTGTAGAACGAGCTGCCAAGGATCGCGGCGAATACGAGCAGGTTGCCTAGTAGTTGGTCGCGATTGAGCTTGACGCCATGGACGTCGAGGCCCGAGCACATAGCGACGCCAACGAGTGCGAGCGCGAAGCTCGCCCAGCGGACGCCGGTCATGCGCTCCTTGAGGAAAAGGACAGCGAAGATGGCGGTGGTGACGGGCAGTGCGAGCGTGATGACCGCCGCGTTGGTGGCTAGAGACATGCGGGTGCCCCAGGTCATGAAGAGCTGGCCAGGGATGACGCCGAGGACGCAGAGCATCGCATAGATGGCGAAGAGGCGCCCGCGTGTGGCCTTGGGAGCCGCGATCCCTGCGGCCGCGTTCGCACGCCGCTCAGCGCGCACGAAGGGGTAGAGCACGAGCACGGAGATCGCCGTGGGGAACCAGACGGTGAAGAGCGGGCCGGCCTGGTCCTGCACGAGCTTGATGCAGGTGAATTGAAGGGCCCACATGAGATTGCAGGAGAAGAGCAGGCCCCAGGAGGCGAGCTTCGATTGTGCAGGCGGTGCGGCGACGGCGGTGCTCATGCGGTGGGTGTGTACCTTTCAGCGAGCTTGCGGATCTCGTAGGTGAACTGCACCCAGTCCTGCTCCCAGCGCTTTGCTGAAGCGGGCGTGTAGGGATAGAAGCCCTTCGCATTGGCGACGCCAAGGGCCTTGCTGCGCACGACGCGTTTCATGAGACGGGGAACTTCGGTGCTGGTATTGAGCTCGGGCAGGAGGCCTTCCATCACGGCTGCGTAGGCGGGGATGCCGGTGAGGTCCATCCAGCGGAAGGGACCTGCGAGGAGTGCCCACCAGCCGATGTCGTTGCGGAAGGACTGGTCGACGGTCTCAACGTCGGCAATGCCAGACTCGACGAGGTGGAAGGCCTCGCGCATCATGGCGTACATGAGGCGATTGGAGAGGAAGCCGCGGATGTCCTGCTTGAGGACCGCGGGCTCCTTACCGCAGGCGATGCCGAAGCGCTTTGCAGTGGCGATGATAGCGGGCTTCGTCTGCTTGCCGGGGATGATTTCGAGATAGCGCATGATCTGTGCAGGCTCACCCCAATGCATGCCGAGGTAGCGGCCGGGGACGAGACGGCCCTGTTGGAGGAGGGTGATAGGGAGGCTTGAGGTGTTTGAAGCGATGATGGTGGTCTGCGGGACGGCTTGCTCCAACTCCGCAAAGATGGTGCGCTTGAGCGCGAGGTCTTCACGGACGCATTCGAGCACGAGTTCGCAGGGGGAGAGGTCCGCGTAGCGGCTGGCGCGATGGAGGCGCTGCTTCCATGTGGTGAGAATCTCCGGTGCAAGGCCGAGCTGCTTGTTGAACTCCTTGAGCTCGCGGGCGACGTGTTGCTGGGTGGCTCGGAACTTTGCCTTGTCGGTGTCGAGGCCAATGACCTCGAAGCCATGCGCGAGCAGGCACGTGGCGATGCCCTGGCCCATGAGGCCGAGGCCGATGATGCCCACAGTGCGGATCGGCAAGGGAGCTTTAGAGCTGCCGACCGTTGTTTCTTGGGAGCGTCGTGGGGCGGAGCTTCGCGCGGGCTTTGAAGGCATGGTGTGGATTCAGTCTTGCGAGTACGGGAGCTTACGTCAAGCAGCCACGCGGGAAGCGGGCTTCTGCGTCCAGCCGTGTGGACGACCCGGGTGCGCGAAGGTGTTGTAGCGTCGTTGGAGCGCGTACCCTAAGCTCGAGACAAGACCTCACGCAGGAGAGATGATGGCATTCGTCCAGGTAACAAATCCGAATCGCGCGGCCAGCACGGGAGCGTACTCCGATGGGCTGATTGTGGATGGCTGGCTGTATTGCAGCGGCCAAGGGCCGATCGACGTGGCAACGGGAGCCGCCATTGCGGGCAGCATTGAAGAAGAGGTGCGGTTGACGCTGAAGAACCTCGGCGACGTGTTGGCTGCAGGCGGTTGCAGCTACAAGGATGTGGTGAAGTGCACGGTGCACCTGATCAACATCGAAGACTTCGGGCGGTTCAATGAGGTGTACCAGGAGTTCTTCACCGGCGTGCTGCCGACGAGGATGACGGTGCAGTCGATGCTGGGCCTTGGCATCAAGGTGGAGATCGATGCGATTGCGCGCATCCCAACTGCGGGGGAGAGCGTTGCCGGCTGATCGCACAGTGTGGGAGATCGGCGTGGCCCAGCGAGTGGTCACGCCATCACTCGGCAGCCAGATGGCCGGCTTCGACGCGCGCAAAGGCGTGGCGGAATCGGTGCATGACGACCTGCATGCACGGGCGCTTGCGCTGACTGCAGGCGATCGGACGGTGGTGCTGGTGAGCGTTGAGGTGATCGCGGTATCGGCGGTATTTTCGGCCGCGGTTCGGCGGCGTATTCGCGAAGCTACCGGAGTGCCGGAGAGCCACATTGTGCTGTCCGCAACGCATACGCACTGCGGACCTGTGACGTTGAACCACTTCTTCAACCAGGGGCAGTCGCTGGATGATGGCTACCTGGCGAAGCTGGCAGATGGAATCGTGGATGCGGCTGTTGCTGCTTCTGGAGAACGGAAGCTGCGGCGGCTGCGTGTGGGGCTCGCGCCGGTTGAAGGCATCGCAAAGAACCGGCGGACTGCGGATGAACTTCCGGTGGATCCCTTTGCTGGTGTGCTGCTGGTGGAGGAGCTGGACGGCAGGCCGGTGGCCATCGCGGTGAACTACGCGTGCCACACCACGTGCCTAGGGCCGGACACATTGAGCATCACGCAGGACTTTCCCTTTTACACGCTGGAGAAGCTTCGCAGCGAGATGGGGAGCGATGTTGTGGCGATGTTCTTCAATGGAGCGGAGGGCGATCTCAGCATCGGGCACAAGAGCGATTTGAGTGCTGTGGGGATCGTGGACTCGTTCAGGACCTTCGAAACGGCGAAGAGGCTAGGTGACGCGCTTGCGGATGCAGTGCTCGCTGTGGTGCCTTCGCTCGAACCGGAGATCGCAGAGATTGAGGTCGTGCGCCGCGAGGTGTCACTTCCTTTGAAGAGTTATGAGCCGTTGGCGGTGATGACGGAGCGGAAGATTGCAACGCAGGCTGCTATCGATTTGAATGAGCCGCTGCTTGAACAGGTGAAGAGCAAGCAGCAGTATCTGTTTGCGCGGATCGAAGAGTATTACGCGCGCTTGTATGAGGAACGCGCCGCTGCCGAGCCTAAAGCGCTGGCGGTAGAGATGATCGCGATGCGGTTCGGTGGTACGGCGTTTGTTTCGCTGCCGGGAGAGGTGTTTGTACGCATCGCGCTGGCGATTCGTGATCGCTCACCGCTTGCCCGCACGCTATTTCTTGGATTGGCGAACGACTACATCGGCTATGTGCCGGATGAGCAGGCGAACGCAACGATTGGCTATGAAGTGGTTGCAGCGAGAGTTACCACCGCGGCTAGCCACATGATGGAGCAGGCAGCCGTGGAGATGTTAGACGGCCTTGCAGCCGTAGAGAAAAGGGAGAGCGCGGCATGAGCAGCAAGCTACGCATTGGCGTCATCGGCGCCGGCATCATGGGGCAGCAGTATGTGCGCATCTACCAGGACCATCCTTACGCGGAGGTCACGGTTGTGGGTGCGCGTCGTTTGGAGCGTGCGCAGGAGGTGGCTACTCGCTTTGGCGTCGCTCGAGCAACCGATGATTGGCGCACGATTACGGAGTCGCCGGAGATCGATGCCGTGTGCATTGCGCTGCCGGACGATCAGCACTTTGCGGCGACGCGCAGTGCGCTTGAGCATGGGAAGCATGTGCTGATCGAGAAGCCGATGACGACGGACCTTCGCGAGGCGGATGAGCTGGTCGGGATCGCGGAGCGATCAGGCAAGGTGGCGCAGGTTGCGTTCAATCACCGTTGGCTCGCACCGTATCACCAGGGCAAGGTTGCGATTGCGGCGGGTGAGATTGGAGCGCCACTGACGAGTTATGCGCGGAAGGTTGACACGATTTTCGTTCCGACGAAGTACATCTCGTGGGCGGCGCAGACGACGCCGGCGTGGTTTCTCAGCTGCCATGACATTGACCTCGTGACGTGGTTCTTTGCGAGCGAGCCGGTGGAGGCGCGGGCGTGGGGTGTGAAGAAGGTGCTGGTAGCGCAGGGCATCGATACCTATGACATGATCCAGGCGCAGGTGAGGTATGCCAACGGTGCGATCGCGACGTTTGAGTCGGGCTGGGTATATCCGAATACGTTTCCGACGATGGTGGATTCGTTCATCGGCATCGTGGGCGAGCACGGGCATCTGCACTTTGATCGTAAGCGCGAGAGCCTGGAGATGAGCACGCCGAAGAGCTTCACGTATCCGAAGACGTTTCTCTCTGCGGATGTCTTCGGCACATTGCGTGGGGCGTTTCCTTCGTGCCTCGATGACTTTGTGAATGCGATCCGAAAGAACCACGCACCGGCGGTTGGGGTCCGTGACGGCCGGCGCGTGACGGCGATCCTCACTGCGATTCATCAGTCGTTGGCGGGTGGCGACACGGTCGCAGTACCCGCGTTGGAAGCGTAAGGAACGCGAGCGGCGAAGGCAACCCATCACACGGGGGAGAGTATGCATCACGGTTATGCGAAGTCGATTGCCAGCCTGGAGCGCGCGAAGCGGTCGCTTGCGGGTGGTGTGAGCAGCAATGTTCGCGCAGGGGATAAGCCTTTTCCACTGTTCTTCGAGCGGGGACTTGGATCGAAGCTGTGGGATGTCGACGGCAATGAGTACATCGACTATGTGCTGGGTCGCGGACCGCTGTTTCTCGGGCACACGCATGCAGGTGTAATTGATGCGACTTGCAAGCAGCTGCACCTGGGGCAGATCTATGCGGCGCAGCATGAGCTGGAGATTGAGCTCGCAGAGCGCGTGTGCCGCATTGTGCCTTGCGCCGATCTCGTTCGGTTTGGTATCTCCGGATCGGAGGCAGTGCATGGAGCGCTGCGTCTGGCGCGCGCTGCGACGGGACGCAAGACCGTGATCAAGTTTGAAGGGCAGTATCACGGGTGGCTGGACAATATTCTGTACAGCCTTGGGCCAGATCCTGAACGCGCGGGAGAGTGGGATCATCCGCGGACACTCGCGGAATCACCGGGGCAGTTTGATGGAGAAGAAAGCCACGTGGTGACGCTGCCGTGGAACCATCTGCCGACGCTGGAGAAGTATCTTGATGAGCACTGTGGCGAGATTGCCGCCGTGATTACCGAACCAGTGATGTGCAACACCGCAGTGATTCCGCCGCTGCCGGGCTACCTGGAGGGCATGCGTGAGCTTTGTACGAAGCATGATGTTGTGTTGATCTTCGACGAAGTGATCACAGGCTTCCGGCTGTCGCTCGCGGGGGCGCAGGGGCGCTTCGGGGTTGAGCCGGACCTTACGATCTTCGGCAAAGCGATTGCGAATGGAATGCCGATCAGCTGCCTTGCGGGGCGCGAGCGGTACATGGGCCTGATCGCCGCAGGCAAGGTCGGACACGGGGGCACGTATAACAGCATTCCGCCCGCTGTGGCGGGGGCGATTGCTACGCTTGATGCGCTGGAGCAGGATGGATTCGCTGCGTATGAGCAAGCGGATCGTGCGGGGCTTGCGCTGGTCGAGGGGTTGCGTGGGTTGGCAAAGAAGCTGGATCTGCCGCTGGTGGTCCAGGGTTATGGCGCGATCTTCTATCTGGGTTTCCCGAAGCAGGGAGTTGCCTTGCACGAAGGCCAGGCGATCACGGACTATCGCTCGTCGCTGATGATGGATCA
>Ga0302187_10002194_pt1 | contig 16189 bp, 14 predicted proteins | sample II_Bog_E1_3_FD_202120 | JGI IMG/M metagenome (GOLD analysis project Ga0302187, IMG submission 202120) | Peat permafrost microbial communities from Stordalen Mire near Abisko, Sweden - II_Bog_E1_3 | ecosystem: Environmental > Terrestrial > Soil > Wetlands > Peat | place: Sweden: Abisko...
CTGGAGTGCCAGGGGTATAGCCTGGTTGGTTCAAAATGAAATGCGCAAGCTGTTGAGGGGTAATCTCTAATGAGTCATTTGCGGGTCCGATGATTGAAGTTGGACTTCCGTCGGCAAGTACCGAATAGACCCCCTTTGGATTAAAGGTTTCAAGTCCGGTTCCTTTTCCAGGCTTCATAAGATCGGCGTCACAAAGTCCGAGCGGATCGAACGCATTCATCGGATCATTCCCGACGTAATCGTACATATTTATCGCTGCAAATTCTCCCGCCGGATCTCTCGATAGCCACTAGCGGGCGTTGTGTTTTCGTCCCACTGTTAGCCAACTCGCCCGGGGATAAATGCATATAGTGCAAAGAGCGATATTGCGATCCAAAGCAAAATATTCCTTAAGGAAATGAAGCTTCTTACAGATTCAGTCACGTCCTTCCGACCCGGCCATCGCTGCAATCGCTTACGCTCTGCTCTATCAGCTGCAGCCCAGATCGTTGGTTCTATCGAACCTCGAGCCCGCATATTTGCCAAATTCAATATTAATCCTGATGTGACAAACAGAATAAAAACTGCCAGTTTTATATGCGCTATTTGCATGTGCCGCCGCTGCCCCCGGTTCCTTCGCCACCTCCACCGCTAATAAGCGGCATCGTTACAAGATTCACTGTTCCACCAATATCCATATGCGGCTCACCGAATCCAAGCCCCAAGATTATTGATGATCCCCCCTGCTGATTCATTCCCCCTGTAAAGAGTGCAAGCAGTCCATATTTTCCCAACGGAGCAGCTAAAGTAGCGTCGAATAGATCGGGAATTTCAGGATCTCCCCATAATTGGACGTTTATCGCAAAATCCCATCCTGGAGTTCCAGCTCGACCATAGAAAGTAAGGCCGCCTGCAAAATTATATTCTAGTGTGCCACCAAGGAATCTTTTTGAAATCCAGTCCCCCGAAACGGTTACTCGACTCAATTGGTGATAGGCCGCCGGCGGCAATGATTGAGCCAAGGCGCTGTATTCTTGCTGGGTGTAATACGCGGCGATAAGGCCACCCATAGAAGCCACACTTCCGCCGCTCAAACCTCCTATGAATGCATCGGCGTCGCAGAGTCCAAACTGGTCAGTCCCATTGACCGGATCATTCAGAACGTAGCCATAGATATTGATCCCGGCGTATTCACCCAGCGGGTCCCTCGATAGCCATTTGGGCCGACCCGACGCGGTTTTGTAGCCGCAGGCTCTGTAACCCGGTGCAGTTCTGAGCGGTAAATGGCGTCGATCTAAAGTGCGACCCGATGGGTTGCTAAAAAAAACCCGACGTGAGTTTTTTTGGGTCGCCGTTTGCGGCGGACGCCGACGCTCCGAAGCGGCTAAAGAGGGAGCGTAATCGGGTGCGGCGGGCACACCAAAGACTGCCCCGTTTTACCCTGGGACGGAAGCTGTATTTTGGCGGGCTCCGGCTGGGTGGCAACGGGCGTGGACCTCGATGAGCTGGCGGATCGTGACCTCGGTGTAGATGGCCGTTGTTTCGAGCTTTTCGTGTCCCAGGAGCTGCTGGATGTAACGGATGTCGGCCCCACCCTCCAGCATGTGCGTGGCGCAGCTGTGCCGGAGCAAGTGGCAGGAGCCCTTGCTCCCCAACCCCGCCGCCCTGATCCAGGAGGACACCATGCGGGAGACGACATCCGGGTTAAACGCCTCGCCGTAGCCGGAGAGGAAGAGGGCCTGCGTCCGGGTGTCCAAGGACAGGCGCGGCCGCACGTCCCGGACGTAACGGGCCACCCAGGAGGCCGCGCGGCCTCCCAGGGGTACTACGCGGTCCTTTTTCCCCTTTCCACGGCGCACCGTGAGCGTGCCGCGCTCCGGGTTCACGTCCGGGAGTTCGAGCGAGCACAGTTCCGCCCGGCGTATCCCCGTCGCATAAAACAGCTCAAGCATGGCGCGGTCGCGCAGGCCAAGAGGATCGGCCACGTCCGGGACCGCAAGGAGCCGGTCCACTTGGGCGAGCGTAAGCGCCTGGGTCGGGAGCCGCTTCTCCATCCGGGGAAGCTCCAGTTCGGAAGCCGGGTTGTGGAGGATCACGTTTTGGCGGGTCAGCCAACGGAACCAGTCCTTCAGGCATCCGATCCGCTGGCGCTGCGTGCTCCAGCCAAGCCTTTTTCCTGCCGATCCCTTGCCTCCGGGTCGTTCGTAGCGCCAGAGGAAGCGCTGGAAGGCCTCCAGGATGGGGCGCGTGACCTCGCTCGCCCGGGTCACATCGCGGTCCGCCGCCCACTGCATAAAAAACTTGAGCGAGAAGAACCGCTCTTCGAGCGTCCCCTCCGCGTAGTTGCGCGAACGAAGCGCTTCGAGCCAGGACTCGGCGCACACGGCGAGCGCATCCGGTGTCGCCCGCGTAAACGGCAAGGCCTGCCGCTCCTGGCCGCCCCGTCCCGAAGCGGGCCGTCTGCGCAGATGCGCCACCGCCGCAAAACCCCTCATGCCGGCCATGACTACGACGCGCGGAGCGCGCGCCCTCCTGATGTGCGAGCCCGCGAGGCCGCGAGGTTGCAGCTAAGGTGATGGCTCATGCGCATCTTACACCTCGCGGGGCCACCCCGTCACCCCCCGCGAGGTTGGCCTCCAACCCCGCGAGGTTCACTTTGTAGGCGTGAGTTTTTAGGGTCGCGACATCGAGCAAGGGCACGTGAGCCGTGTGCTCCGGCGCGTCGAGGTCGATCAGGAGCTCGTAAACAAACTGGCTTCCCATCCGGCCGCTGTGGACCGCGACGTATTCCTGCTCGATCAGCCGCTCCAAGTGGATGCGCAGCTGCGTAAAACTCCAGCCGCAGGCCCCGTGCAGCTCGCGGCGCGTGAAGGTGTTCACGCCCTTGGTCTTCTCGCGCTTGGCGCGCATGAGCGTGCGGATGTGCCCCAGGACGGTGCGGGTCTGTGGAGGCAGTTCGTCGAGCGAGCGGCCGAGCACCTCGGGGGCCAGCTCGTTCGCAAGCGCGATGTCGTCCAGTGTCACGGGGACGTATTCGAGCGTGCGGCCGCCGAGCTCGTAGCGCCCTTTCGGGCGCTGGTGCTGGTGAAGGAGCGCAATCGAGTCGATCAAGGTCAGATACTTCTCGTGGTCACGCCGGTTTCTCGTCCGTCCGCTCGGGAAGGTGAGCGACGGAGCGTAGGGGTTTAAGACCTCGACCGCCGTAAGGAGCCTCTGCGCGTTGCGCAGCACGCGCAGGAGCTCTGTCCGTTCGGCCTTCGCAACGAGGCCGGCGAGCGTGCGGCGCTCGCGCTGTAATGTGTGGATCTTCGCCGTCTGCTCTGGGGACTCATCGACGGAGAGGGTCAGGCAGCGGTTCTGAAGCTCCTCGTCGAGATCGATGGCGGTCGTCGTCAGCATGATCATGACCGGCCCCTCGACCCGGTAGACCTGCGTCTCCATGCGGCCCGTCGTCGGGTCCTTGCCGGTCGAGGCGATCGTGAGCTCGCCCTCGCTCTGGAGGAGTTTGAGCGCATAGCTCGCCTTCTCCGCACCCGCCTCCTCGACGATGGCGAGGATCTTGTGCTTGAGGTTCGTTTCGCCGAGGTAGTAGAGGCTCTGCCCGGTCATCGCCGAGTATTTGATCCGCTCCTCCTCCGGGAAGAAGGCGAGGACCGCATCCATGAGCGTCGTCTTCCCCGCAGCGCTGGCCGACTGGATGATGATCGCAAGCGGCCGCTCAAGGAGGCGCGAGACGCCGGCCAGGTAGGCCAAGAGCGTGTTGTTTTCCTCGCCGATAATCCCCGCCTTGTGGAAGGCCGCCCGGAGCCGGCCCACAAGGTCCGGCGCAGTCAGCCAGGCCAAGGCCTCGGCATGCTCGGCCTCCGTGAGCCTGACGACGGACGAGGCGGTTTCCGCCGGCCGGGCGAGTTCAACCTGGGCCTGCTCCAGAGCGAGGAGCAAGCGGCCCACGTCGCGTTTCAAGAGATCGGCCGACACGCCCGTCTCTTCGGCCGCTCGCTCTACGAAGCGCCGCCGGTCCGCGTCCCGCGCTAAATCAAGCGAGTCCAGGTGGAAGCGGTCGCCGACACGTAAACGCAGCGCGACCTTGAGCCCGTCGCTCCCGAGCGTCTTCTCGAGGCCGCCCACACGGTACTCGCGGCCGTCAATTTCAAGGAACCCATGCTCGCCCTGCATCGTGAGCGCCGAAGCGGCGGGGGTATTCGGGGCCGCAGACGGGGGCGGCACGGCCACTTTTTCTTTAGCGGCCTCCACGGGCGGCGTCGGCGACGCGGGCACCGGAGCCGCTAAACTAGCAGCTAAAGAAGAAGGAGCGGGCGCGAGCGCCGCGTTAAGGGACGGCGCGGCCTTGCCGAGCCACTGTGCAGCGTTCAGAAGGACAGCGAGGGCCTTGTCGGCCGGCTGGATCTTGCGGGCATATTCGTTGGCGTCTAACCCGTGGGGGAAGAGGACCCGCCGGCACTCCACCCCACGGGCCATGAGGCGCTCAGCTACCTTCGCAGCGCCTCGCTCTCCGGCCTCGTCGCGGTCGAAGGCAATCAGGACCCGCTCCGTCTTCGCCAGGACAAGCGCATCCTCGACCTCCTCGGTAAACCCTTCCACCCCGTAGGCCGTCGTCACGTTCCGGTGCCCATGCGTCCAGAAGGTGAGCGCATCGAGGAGGGCTTCGCACAGGATCACCTCCCGGGAGCCAAGGCAGGCCGGGTTCCAGAGGCCGCGATGCGGCCCCGGCAGGTACAAGTGCTTTATTCCCGTGCTCTGGCTCTCGATGATCTTGCGGCCGTAGGCCCCGAGGATCGCACCGTCTGGCCCAAGGATCGGGACAACGAGGCAGCCGTTTAGGTGCTCGTGGCCACTCTCGCGGTAAACGCCCAACTTCTCCAGCCGCTCGCGGATCGCGGCTCCCGTCTGCCGGTTCTTCTGGGGTAGCCGCAGGCCAAGGGTCCGGTCGGCGAAGCCGAGCCGGAAGGTCTTGATCGCCTCCTCGCTCCTGATCCCTCGTTTCTCCAGGTAGGCGAGCGCTGCCGGCGTCTGCATGAGGCGCTCGTGGTAGTAGTCGATCACTTGGACGAGGAGCGTCTGGTCGTCCGCGTCGTAGGCCACGGGCGCAGGTAGTCGCGGCACAGTGCTGTGCTTGGTCGGTGTCGTCGTCGCGACGAGCGCCGACGCTTGCCCGCTGCGCAGGACTTCGACCGCATGCCGGAACGACAGCCCGTCGTGCCTCATAACAAAATCGATCACGGTCCCGCCGGCCCCGCACCCAAGGCAGTGGAAGAGGTTCTTTGCCGGCGTCACGATGAAGGAGGGAGTCGAGTCCTCGTGGAACGGGCACTTTCCGGCCAGATGGCCCGTCCCGTGAAGGCGTAATTCGATCCCCTTCGCCCGGACCAGGGCCGCCAGGTCCGTCCCCCGCTTAATCTGCTCCAACTCGGCGTCAGGGATGCGCGGCATCTTCGGGCTCCGTGTTTTTTGAGTGGTCAAGACCCATTTGACTGAACACAACTGCACGGCATACTGTGCAAATGCAAGCCTCCTTTCCATTCATGCCTTATACTGCGGGCCTCATGAAGAGCCCGGTACATGGCGAGCGACTCAAGACCCTGCGCAATGCCGCAAATCTTTCCCAGCGCGAGCTGGCCACCCTGATCGGCGAGACCCACACCAACGTCGCTTACTGGGAGACGAGCGGCAACCTGCCCCGCTCCGATGTGCTCCTGCCGATGGCCCAGGCCCTCGGCGTCAGCGTCGAGGAGCTCCTCGGCGCTGCCAAGTCTAAGACTTCCGGAGCACCCGCAGGCAAGGCCCGCCAGCTATTCGCGGCCGTTAACAAGCTGCCGCGACGCCAGCAGGAGAAGATTTTCGATATCCTCCACCCCTTCGTCCGCGATCACCTCAACGAACAGAAGACCGGCTAAGGTCTTCCATGGACCTGACTAGCGCTGCCACCCTCGCCCTCGTCGCCGTGACGCTCTGGCTGGTCTGGGAGACCAGGACGGCCTCGAAGCGCCAGCTAGGCGTGCAAACGTGGCTGACCCTCCTGCAGCGTTTCGACTCGAACGAGATGAAGCTGGCCAGGAAGCGGCTGGTGCCGCAGCTGAGCGCCTACGATCGCACGAAGCATGACCGGGTGTCCGAGACGGTCCTAAACCTCTTCGAGGACGTGGGGACTGCCCACAAGCTCGGTTATCTCGACAACGACCTCGCCGACTCCTCGTTCAGTTACTACGCCGTCATTTGGTGGGAGGCGGCGAAGCCCTACGTCGACGAGGAGCGCCGGCGCAAGGACGGCGACGAGAGCCTCTTCGAGGATTTCGAGCGCTTCGCCAACAAGATGCGCCGCGAGCCGGTGACGGCCGACATGCTCCGGGCGTTTCTCGCCGACGAGGCCCGGCTGAAGCCGGATTAGGGCGTGAGGCGGCTCGGCGTGCAGCTGCGTCACGCCACAGGCCAAAGAGGCCTTGCAGCACCACACAGGCCAGCCGGCCGTAATCTATTAACACGGGTACTTCTGTATTCATGCGGTTAAAGTATCCGTCTTTTGATTACGTTCGTGTTTCCGCCCAGGACTCCCTGATCGAGCCCCCAAAATACAGTATCCGGGATCCTTGGGCCAAAGAGTCCCGTCTTCGACCAGCCGCTAAATAAGATCCGCACGCCCCACCCGAGGGAGGGGCCGCCGCTCCCGGCTTCGGCGTATTGCGTCTCACACAGTGAGACCTTATTTTTTACAAGCTGAGCGCGCGGGAAGCTCCCATTAAGCTCCAGTGAAGCTCCCATAAAATGGAGCTTCCGGGGCTCGCAATGCCGAGGCGCCATGCGCTTGGACGTATTGCGTCTCGCACAAGCCGAGGACCTATTCCTCACAGGCCGAGCGGGAGCGAGGCAGAACGGCCACGGTCAGTCCTCCCTGGCCGGAGCGCGGTAGCTCGTTCTTCGTCGGAGCTTAACGGAACTTCGTCGGAGCTCGTCGGAAGATTTTGGGCGGTCTTGAGCGGCCGCGTGAGCGGGAAGCTCCCATGAAGCTCCATTATGCTCCATTAAGCTCCAGCGAAGCTCCCATAAAATGGAGCTTCCGGGGCTCGCAAATCCTAAGCGCAATGTGCTTAGAGGTATTGCGTCTCACCGTATTCATCGACCGCCGAGCGCAGCGAGGCAAAACGCCCGGCGCTGGATTCCCCGTCCGAAGGGCCAGGCGAACGAAGATGGCGGGGCGGGGACCACGCCATCGGAGATCGCCGCAGCCGCGAGCGGCCAATCACGCGTTGTCACATCGAAGCTGCGCCGATGATTACAACTCCCGACAATATCCACAGAATCGCGCCAGCCGTCGCAGCGTAAATCGAGCTCTTCTTTGGCCTTAATATGGGCAGCAAAAACGAGCCAATGCATACCACCGCCAACACGATCAATATCGGTGATGAAAAGACATCCCCGATACTCCCGGGATGGAGAAACGCCCGGGAGAACGGCCCCAGCATCATTTCGACAAACAGCACGACACCTTCGCCCGCACTCATCTTCCATTCTCCAATAATACGGAAACATCCAAGGCCCGCTAAAGCGGCGGCGCATGCAACGGAAACTACAAGCGGCGTGAAAGATGGTTTGTCAGAAGCAGGCATGGTGCTCACAAAATTTGCTCAGTTCGAGCATGGGTCTCTCTGACCGTTGTCCTTCAAATATTGAGAGGCTATTGATGAATTCACGGAAAACCCGGCTTCGTACAACACGGCGTCCCCGTAATGCGCCAACGTGTTGGTCTGGTGAACAACTGCGATTATGTTACCACCCTCTGCTGGGTCATAATATAATTTTAGAGCATAGCCCTGCGGTCCCGGTAGATTCGGAGACTCCAGAGTATTGAGCGAATGGGTCGACGGCGCTCTGTGCCAGTTGCTGGTATTGAGAGGCTGTGGATTGGGAATCCGCGCAAAATTATTGTCGCCGATCTGAACCATGCTTGGCGAGACACCCTGCCCGCCGGTCACTCCACCACCACCTCCTCCTATTCCGCTACCACCGCTTCCTCCGCCGCCAAGCCGACCTATTGCATATTGGGCGGCTGCTTGAATGCCAGCTGGACATAGCCCGAACGGATCGGTCCAGTCGATGGGATCATCGCCGACGTAGCTATAGAGGTTAATTGAGCCACTCTCCCCCATCGGATCGCGCGATAGCCATCGTCCGCTTAGATCAAAACCAAATGCCAATCGAGACCTACCTCTACGCAAACTGCACGGAGGCAATCGAGGTTCCATGTAGTAATTGAAGATGGATCGGAGAGCGCTGACTCAACGGAATAACCGATCTTCTTCTCAAAGTCATCTATTCGCAACCGCCTTTCGGTAATGTGACTTTTTATCTTTCCAATCAAATCAGCGTACGAGAGACGCTCGCTTCCCCCATCAATTGATCCGAATATGCAGATTGGGTCAATACCAAGGGCCTTGGAGAGTTTGCCAAGCTCTCCCAAGGAAATTGCAGCGGTCAAGTCTCCGTCGCAATTCTCGAGGTCGCTGTATCTTTGAATTGAGAGACCAGCCTGCCGTGCGAGTGCATCAGGCCCCAGGCCTGAGGCTTCGCGCATCCTACTTAAGTGAATGCGGTATGGGATACCCTGCAGATCCGAAGTCCCGTTCGATTGGTCGCTGTCAGTCATTCCATTTAGCTACAAGGGCCTCCACCTGTACTACTGATTGTACTTTGTGGTTGTGTAGGAGCAAAAAGGATAAACGGAGGTATCACGATCTCCATGTTCGGGAGATCAAAAAGGAATTTCAATAATGGTGATGGCCCTGAATCTGGCCAAGGGTTCTTGTCAGATTGGTTCCGATACGGCGACCTTTTCTGGTTTGGCCATGGTTTCAAACTATTCTCGGGATATCTTCCGCCTGAGCTCTTGTCGTAATGCGGCCAGTGGTAATCGTCTTCTTCGTGCGGATAGTACTTCATACCGCTATTCGGATCTTCTGAGTATGGGCCGCGAGGATCAGTTCCGGTTTTCCAATTCGGATTCCACCCAGGAGGCTTTTGACTGGGATTCGATAGATAGGAAGGATTGCATGCTAAACCTAACGGATCGATTCCATTAACCGGATCATCCAGAACGTAGCCATAGAGATTGATCCCCGCGTATTCGCCAAGCGGATCCCTCGATAGCCATTTACCCCGACCCGACGCGGTTTCGTAGCCACGGGCCGAGCAACCTGGCGCGAGATGAGCGACTTGCGAGCGGCGCACTCGATGCCGACCCGGTGGGCGGCAGCAAAAAACCCCGACGCGAGTTTTGAGGGGGGAGGTCGCCCCTTGCGACGGAAGCCGACGCCCCGAAGCGGCTAAAGAAGGAGCGTAATCGGGTGCGGCAGGCACCCTTTCATACTGCGGGTATCCCGCAGTAAAGGAAGCCGGATCTGGCCGGCTTCAGCGGTGCGCCAGCGCGCGGCGCGACGGCTTGGCCGCAAAAAACGCCTCGGTCGTGCGCTGCAAAAGCGCCTGTTGCTGCTCGAAGCTCAGGCCGCGCAACTTGCGTCCGGTCTGGATGCGCCAGCGGCGCGACTCTGCCACCGCGTCAAAGGTCTTTTTCTTGGTCGTCGCCATGGATGAGGAAGGTTGGCGCTACGATGCGCAAAGACGGGTAGCCTTGCAAGAGATTCACCGCGTTGAAGCCGGATTCCCGGCGCACATTGGCCAGGTGCTTAAAGTTCCAGCTCACGAGGTATCCGATTCGGGCCACCGTGCAGATGGCGACATGTCGCGCGTCGTCGTCATAGTCGGGCGGCACGACCTTTTGCGTGAGATAGGCCTGCGCCAACTCCTCGACCTCGGCCGTGCGCTCCAGCACGTCCCCGGGCTCAAAGGTCGTGCGCATCAGGTCCCTCACCCGCTCCGGCGCACCCGCGATCTCCTGGAAGACCAGTTGCGAGGTGCTGAAGCGGAAGCGGCCCGCCTCGCGCAGCCGCCACAGGGCGCGGGTGTCGGCCATAAATTCGGGATCAAAATAGCCGCCGATGACCGACGTATCGAGGTAGAGCGACAGGGCGTGCATTCCAGCAGTCATGCCGAAGCCTCCGGCACGGGTCGAGCTTCCAGGAGTTTTCCGGACGGGTGGCAGCGGGCGTGGACCTCCAGGAGTTGACGGATGGTGACCTCGGTATAGATGGCCGTCGTCTCAAGTTTCTCGTGGCCGAGGAGCTGCTGGATGAAGCGGATGTCGGCCCCGCCCTCCAGCATGTGCGTCGCGCAGGTGTGGCGCAGCAGATGGCAGGAACCGCGCTTTTCGAGCCCAGCGCGGGCCATCCACTCCGAGACCATGCGGGAGAAGACATCCGGGTTAAACGGCCCGCCGTAGCCCGTCAAAAAGAGCGCTGGCGTGCGCGTGTCGATAAGGAGGCGCCCCCGCACCTGGCGCACGTAGCGCTCCACCCACAGAGCTGCGCGCGGCCCGAGCGGGACGACACGGTCCTTGTTGCCCTTGCCCTGGCGCACCGTGACCGTGCCGCGTTCGGTGTTCACATCGGGACATTCGAGGCGGCACAGTTCGGAGCGCCGCAGGCCCGTGGCGTAGAGGACCTCCAGCATCGCGCGGTCCCGCAGGCCCAGCGGATCGGCGACGTCGGGCACGGCGAAGAGCCGCGCGACCTCCCCCGGCGTAAGAGCCGCCACCGGCAGGCGCTTTTCCGTCCGGGGCAGTTCCAGCTCGGAAGCCGGGTTGTGCAAAATCACGTTCTGGCGCGTCAGCCACCGGAACCAGTCCCGAAGCATCCCGATCCGCTCCCTCTGCGTGGACCAGGCGAGCCGCCTGCCGGTCGCCGGCTCGTGGCGCGCGAGGAAGCGCTGATACGTCTCCAGGATCGGCCGCGTGACCTCGCAGGCGCGCGTCACGTCTCGCGCCTCCGCCCACAGCATGAAGCTTTTTAGCCCAAAGAGGCGGCCGGTCAGCGTCTCCTCGGCGTAGTTGCGGGTGCGCAAGTGTTCGAGCCAGTCCTCAGCGCAGATGGCAAGGGCGTCGGGAGCGTGGCGCAGGAACGAGAAGGAGCGCTTGTCCTGGCCGCCGCGCGCACCAAGCGTGCGCTCCCTAAGCCACGCCACCGCCGCAAAGCCCCGTCTGCCGGCCATGCCTACGACGCGCGCATTTCGCGCGGCCTCCAGATGTGCGTTCCCGCCACCCCGTCACCCCCGGGACAAGTGGCGCTCGTTTCGCGGGTTAAGGGTGGCAGCGGCGTTTTGCCACCCCCCGCCACCCCCCCGTTTTGGCCCGCCACCCCCGGCTCAAAACCCGCCACCCTGCCGCCGTAGGCATGGAGTTTCCCGAGTTCGGCCACGTCAATGAGCCCGATGTGGAGCGCCTCCTCCGGCGCGTCGGCGTCCATCATGAGCTCGTAAACGAACGAGCTGCCGAGCCGGCCGTGACGCAGTTCGAGGTATTCGAGTTCGAGGAGGCGCTCGAGGTGGGTCCTCACCTGCGTGAGGCTCCAGCCGCACGCCTCGCGCAGTTCGCGGCGGCTAAAGGTGGCGGCGGATTTGGCGCCGATGGCCGCGCCCCGGCTGCGCACGAGCGTGCGGATGTGCCCCAGGAGCGCCCTGGTCTGCGGCGGCAGCTCGTCGAGCGAGCGGCCCAGGACCTCGGGCGCCAGTTCGTTCGCGAGCGCGATGTCATCGAGAGTGGCCTCGACGTATTCCAGGGTGCGGCCCGCCACTTCGTGACGGCCGCGCGGCCTCTGGTGCTGGTGCAGAAGAGCAACCGCGTCGATGAGGGTCAGGTATTTTTCGTGGTCGCGCCGGTTCCTCGTGCGCGCGGAAGGGAACGTCAGCGCAGGCGCAAACGGGTTCAGCACCTCGACTTTCCCAAGGAGGCGCTGCGCGTTCTTTAGGACCCGCAGTAGCTCCGCGCGCTCTGTTTTCGCAACGAGGCCCGCAAGGGTTCGGCGCTCGCGTTGCAGCGTATGGATGCGCGCCGTCTGCTCTGGTGACTCATCGACGGCGAGCGTCAGGCAGCGGTTCTGCAACTCCTCATCGAGATCAATGGCCGTCGTCGTCAAGATAATCATGACCGGCCCCTCGACGTGGTATTCCTGGGTCTCCATGCGCCCCGTCGTCGGGTCCTTGCCCGTCGAGGCGATGGTCAGCTCGCCCTCGGACTGGAGGAGTTTGAGCGCATAGCCCGCCTTCTCCGCTCCGGCCTCCTCCACGATGGCGAGGATCTTGTGCTTCAGGTTCGTTTCGCCGAGGTAGTACAGGCTCTGGCCCGTCATCGCCGAGTATTTGACACGGGTCTCTTCCGGGAAGAACGCGAGGACGGCGTCCATGAGCGTCGTCTTGCCCGCCGCGCTCGCCGACTGGACGATGATCGCCAACGGCCGCTCCAGGAGACGCGAGACGCCCGCCAGGTACGCGAGGAGCGTGTTTTTTTCCTCGCCGATAATCCCGGCGTTTCGGAAGGCCACGCGCAGACGCTCAATCAGGTCCGGAGCTTGCAGCCAGACAAGCGCCTCCGCGCGCTCAGCCTCCGAGAGCATGACGACGGGCCGGGCCTCCTCGGCGGGCCGCGCCAGTTCGCCTAAAGCCTGCTCCACCGCAAGGAGGAGCCGGCCCACGTCGCGCTTCAGCAGGTCCGCGTGGAGCCCCGTTTCCTCGGCCGCCCGCTCGATGAAGCGGCGGCGCTCGCCGTCCTTCGCCAGGTCGAGACTGTCCAGGTGGAACCGCTCGCCGACCTTTAGGCGCAGCGTGATCTTGAGGGCGTCGCTCCCGAGCGTCTTTTCCAGGCCGCCGACCCGGTACTCGCGGCCGTCGATGACGAGCAATTCATGTTCACCGCTGCGCACGAGCGAGAGCGCGGCCGGCGGATTCCCGACCGGCGTAGGGGACACCGCCGCCGGCTTTTCTTCTTTAGCGGCCTTCGGCGGTACGGCCGCCCCTGTCACCGGCTCCGTTTTCCCCTCGAACGCGGGCACGTGTTCAGCGGCTAATTCAGCAGCTTTAGCAGCTAAAGAAGAAGGCGCGCGCGTGAGCGCATCCGAAGACGCAGCAAGAGCGACGCTGCGCAAAGGAGATGCCGCAGGCATCTCGGGTGCAGGGGCTTTGCCCCTGCCCTTGCCCATCCATGCAGCGGCGTTGAGGAGGACGGCGAGGGATTTCTCGGGAGGAGTGACGGCCAGGGCGTAGCTGTTCGCATCATGGCCGTGGGGGAAGAGGACCCGGCGGCATTCGATGCCGCGCGCCATGAGCTGCGCGGCCACGGCCTCCGCACCGTCCTCCCCAGCCTTGTCGCGGTCGAAGGCTATGAAGACGCGGGCCACCTTCGCCGCGAGGAGAGCGTCCAGGAGTTCCTCGGGCAGCGCTTTCGCGCTGTAGCCCGTCGTCACGTTGCGCAGGCCCGCGCACCAGAACGTCAGGGCGTCGATGATGCCCTCGGTCACGATCACCTCGGGCGAGCGCAAGCTCGCCGGATTCCAAATACCCCGCTGCAGCCCCGGCAGAAACAGGTGCCGGTCGTGCTTGCCACGGTCGTCGATGGCGCGGCCGTAAACCGTGCCGACCTCGCCAGACTCGGCGACAACCGGGAAGACGATCCGCCCTCGCAGATGCTCGTGCCCGGTGTCGCGCAGAAGACCAAGCCGCTGCAAGCGCTCGCGTGAGACTGCGCCTTCCTTGCGGTTAGCCTGCGGCAGGCGAAGCCCGAGCGTGCGATCGACGAAGCCGATCCTAAACGCCGCGATCGCCTCCTCGTCCGCGATGCCGCGTTTTTTCAGATACGCGAGCGCAGGAGGATTTTCCTTTAGCCGGGCATGATAGTAGTCGAGCACCTGGCTCAGCGCCGCCTGGTCGTCGGCGTCGGCCGAGAGCGGCGACGCGAGGCGCGGCACCGTGGTCTTCTTGACCGGCTGGCAGGTCGGGGCGCCAGCAAAGGCGGCGGCTCCGCCGCCCTTTAGCAGCTCGAAGGCGTGGCGGAACGAGACCCCGTCGAAGCGCTGCACGAACTGGATCACGTTGCCCGTCGCGCCGCACGACATGCACCGCCATAAACCCTTGCCCGGACTGACCCTCATGCTCGGGTCGTGGTCCACGTGGAAGGGGCACAGGCCCACAAGGTCGTGGCCGGAAGGCTTCAATTCGACGCCCCGCGCACGGATGACAGCCGCAAGGTCGGTCCCCCGCTTGATGCGCTCGATCTCGTCGTCAGGGATCATCGGCATCTCGTGGCCTTTCGGTTTGGGAGGGTGGTCAAGTTGGAAGTTGAAAAAGAAACTACGTTCCGTATCCCTACGTTTCGTAAGACATGCAAGACCAAAAACACGTCGCCAGAGAACTCGGGTGTATAGTCGCCCCCGCAACCTCCGGTTTCATCGTGAGCATCAACCAACTTCCCCAACGCGTCACCGCCCTGCGGCAGGCCAAGAGCCTTACCCAGGCAACCATGGCCGAGCGACTCGGCATCACCGAAGGCCGTTACGGCCATTACGAGCGCGGCTTTCGCCGGTTTCCCGTCAGTCTGCTGCCCAAGCTCGTCGAGGTATTGGAGTGCTCGGAAGCTGAGTTGCTCGGCGCACCGCAGCCAAAGGTGAAACGCGGCCCACCATCGGACTGGGAAAAACGCATCTCCGCCATCAAGGGGCTGCCCGGCGACAAGCAGCGCGAGATCAGGAACGTCGTCGACGCCCTGCTCGCCAAGAGCGCCTGAGCGCGCCCCTGGCCGATGGACAGGCCGCCGCTCCCGCGTCCAATGCAGCGTTATGTCAAGTAGGCTCGGGGCTGGCTCTCGCCATCCCGCCACCTCGTCGATCGCAGGCTCCCTCCTCGTGGACACCTACTTGGGGACATAACGTGCCATTGGACGCTCCCAGCGGCTTCGGCGCCGCGGCGGTGGGCCCCCCACCGCCTTTCGGCCGCCTCGCCCTCCGGGCGGCATGAGTCCCATTCGAGCCCGTCGGAGCTCGTCGGAAGATTTTGGGCGGTCTTGAGCGACCGCGTGAGCGGGAAGCTCCCATGAAGCTCCATTCACCTCCATTAAGCTCCAGCGAAGCTCCCATAAAATGGAGCTTCCGGTGCTCGCAAATCCTAAGCGCCCTGCGCTTGGAGGTATTGCGTCTCGCACAGAGAGACCGTCCAAAAACAAGGCCGAGCGCAGCGAGGCAAAAACGCCACCGAGGGTCTCCTAAACTCTTTGGCCACGACCATTGTAAACAAATCTCGTGGTTCCGCTCGACTGGGCGCATGCACCGCCGCCCGACAACATCTCAAGCACCGTGAAACGCATATCCTGTCATCGGAAGGCCAAGCGCCGTCGCTAACACGGCAAGTAACGCCAGTAATCCAGCGCAAATTGCAAAAACCTTTATCCATTGATCACGCTGCTCCGATTGAGAGCGACTATGATAATACATTCCCATGCAAAAACTGATGAGTGCTCCCACGCCCATTAGAAAATCAGCAATGCATATTAAGGCTCTCATATCGACGTGCGCAGTTCGATGGGTTTCATTTCGCGATGAGAATTAACGACATGAGCCACCGCCGCCGCCCGAGCTTCCTGAGGAACCGCCCAGTATCCCAGAACTCGATACTTGTCCACCGTTGCCCACATTAACCGTCACGATATTCGCAGCGGGCTGAATATCTACTTTGCCTTCGCCACCTGCTCCAATTCCTCCAAAAAAAGTAACATTATTAGGTAAAGGCAGATTGATAGTACCTCCCAAATAACTGAAATGATGCACATCAAAGCCGATGGATATTCCGCCAGCCAAACCGGCCCCTCCTACGCCGCCTATAGTGAAATCTGATCTGTCTGCTCCTATGACTCCCTTTATGCCAGCGTAAGCAGCACCACCAAGCCCTAATCCACCATCGACCGCCAATGACCCTCCGTTAAGATTTCTAGCCACCTCGCCATTTGCTGCAAGCCCGAGGCCGTAACCGCCGCCGCCCACTATACTTATATTGCTCAAAAGAGCTTGGCCAACTCCATCAAATAGTCCCGGCCCATTTGGACCCCAGCATAATCCGAAAGGATCGACCCAGTTGATCGGGTCGCCGCCAACGTACCCGTATAGATTGATCCCGGCATATTCTCCCAGTGGGTCCCTGGATAGCCATTTACCCCGACCCGACGCGGTTTCGTAGCCACGGGCCGAGCAACCTGGCGCGAGATGAGCGACTTGCGAGCGGCGCACTCGATGCCGACCCGGTGGGCGGCAGCAAAAAACCCCGACGC
>Ga0302187_10002195_pt1 | contig 16183 bp, 9 predicted proteins | sample II_Bog_E1_3_FD_202120 | JGI IMG/M metagenome (GOLD analysis project Ga0302187, IMG submission 202120) | Peat permafrost microbial communities from Stordalen Mire near Abisko, Sweden - II_Bog_E1_3 | ecosystem: Environmental > Terrestrial > Soil > Wetlands > Peat | place: Sweden: Abisko, Stordalen...
GCTCTCATGGTTGCCTCCTGAACTTTGTCGATCTTCTCGATCCTGAGCCCGGCCGGAACGGAGTTGCCGCGCCAGAACAGACGCGTACGGTCGAGCCGGTTTGTGAATCCTCGCGTTTCTAGTAAATCGAGTTAACCTTTGCATAGACAGATACCGTCCCTGACAGTCAGGAATTCCGGTATCTTGCTTATTTTGAGTTGGTTATGGAGAGACAGTCTCGGGGATGGCCCAGATCCGATGAAGGCTATTCCGCGGAGACCGCAAGCACCCTGGGCGGCCCTGGAGTCCCGTCGGTCACAGTGGTTCCCAGGATAATCTGCAAATTTTCACTGCCTCCGCTGGCCCGCACCTGGGCGGAGATGGCCTGGAGGAGATCGGGGTTGGTGAGAAACTCCCCGGCGGTTTCAGTGCCGTAGGTATAGAGGCCGCCAATGACGACCACTACATGGCCGGTCTCCGAATCGCGGATGCGGGAGATCAGGGCGAAGTCCTGCAACTTGGGACTGTTGGCGCCCGTGACCGGCTCCGGAGGCTGATTGGTGGCCCAGCTCCAGTTGCGTGATGCGGGGTTTTTCGCGTCCCGAATATAGATAATGTGCCGGTCGGCGTCCATGGCCAGGCTGTAACGGAGCTGGCGGGTAAGACGCAGACTCCATTCATTATTGAAGGCGCCAATAAGCACCACCGCACCTTCGCGGAGATCGGAAAACGAGCTGGAGCTGCCCCTGCGAATGAGGACCTGCTTGTTCCGGGCTTCGAGCGCGCCCACCACGCGGGCGATGGTGACGGTATCGGCAAAAGGCACCGTCTGCGACGAATCCGAGCTGGGAACCGGGGTGACGGTGCTGCTGGCGCCATCGGCGGCGGGCACTGTGGGAGGGCCGTTCGGGTGATCTCCGACGGCCACAAGAACCGGGCCCGGTGTGTCGACGACCGGCCGCCAGAACATGTCTTCGGGATTGGCTTTGTGCAGCCAGCTATATCCCAGAGCGACGGCAAGTGCGAAGGCAGCAATCAACAGCAGGCCCCAAGATCGGCGACCCCAGTGGGGAGTTTCTTTCGCCGCGGCCGTGTTTCCAGCCAGAGGGAGCGGTCCAAACTGGATATGAGCGCTGTGGGTTTCAAACCCAGCTTCGGTCGCTTCCGCTTCGGGGTCGATGAGAGTGTGGCGGGCCTGACCCGGATGCGCGAATCTGGGAACATAGGAGCCTGGCACCAGCTCGATGCGCAGCTCGGAGCGGTGCTTTTCGTCCACATAATAAGTGGCGAGCCGTTTGCGAAGTTCCGTGGCTGCGGTGCGCACGATGTGATCGACGTTGGTGTCGTAATTGGGGTCCCTTTCGAACACCTCGACACCGATGGTGCGTTCCTTGATCTGATCGGCCGATCCGTTCAGCGTTTGTTCCACCACATATTTGAGGAAGGCGACGGAGCGTTTGCTGGAACGAAAGCCGTCGTCGCGTACAAGCAGGTCGAGCTGCGCACGAATCATGCTCGCGGTCAGGCCGGGCGTTGCTCCGTACTCGACTTCGGCGTCGATCATGCTCTTTCCAGTGACAGCGATTTTAGCACGCGTCGAGCGCGACTTGGCGGTTGTCAAAGCGCGTGTCAGTCTGCACACACTGTGTGCGCCGTGACACGGATGAGGCCTGAATACTGACCGGCAAATCATTTGCTTTCAATCGACGCCGCTTGGCGCGCGGATTGCACTTCTTCCGGGCGCAGGCATTTCGGCAGGGGAGGGTGCGATGGCGGCTGAGAGGCAGTGCAAGTGGGCTTGCCCAGCGCCGGGAGCGGCAGCGAACGCGCTTGCGGAAGAAAATTCGCGTCCCAGTCGACGAAATGCCGTACGATTGGTGCGGCTTCGTATTCAAGTGATAGCGCGAGAAAGAGTTCGACTGAGCAGCCCTGCGGCAAGCACGCGCCGCAGGGTGTGGCTGACTGCGTGTTGCGCGCTGGCCGCGGCGGTGATGGTTTTCGCATTGGCAGGGCGCGCTGGTTCTGCGGGGCGGCGACTGCTGCGTCGGATGCTGCCGGTTCATGCGCAGGCGGCTCAATACCGAGTACGGCCGGCGGTGCTCAACTGGAGCGATCGCTACGGCGACGGAACGCCAGACTTTGTGCGCTTGAGCGATCCGGCGGATCAGGCGGCGTTTCGCCGCTGGTTCACGCTGATTGCCGCGTACCAGGCGACGAGGCCGCCTGCGGAATCGCCGGCAGAGATTACCGACTGCGCCAGCCTGCTACGTTATGCGTATCGAGAAGCCCTCAAGCGCCACGACGACGTCTGGTTTCAAACCAGCGGCATTCAGGTTGCGGCGCCGCCGGGAGAAATTCGCGCGTGGAGCTACCCGCATTCGCCGCTGGGTACGGCGCTCTTCCGCGTGACGCCGGGCGCATTTTCCGCCGAAGATTTGACCGGCGGCGCATTTGCGCAGTTCGCCGACGCCAAAACCCTCGTCGAGCGCAACGCGCACTTCGTCGGCCGCGATGTGCGCGCCGCCGAGCCCGGCGACCTGCTCTTCTACCGCCAGTTCGGCCAGTCGTCGCCGTGGCACTCGATGATTGTGACGCGTAGCGGCGCCGCAGCCGAAGTTGTCTACGACACCGGACCGGATCATTCACCCCACGGACCAAGACCTGTCCGCGGGGGCCCCGATCACGGCCGCCCCGGTGAAATCCGCCGCGTTCTGCTTTCTGAGCTTCTTGACCATCCCCAGCCGCAATGGCGGCCGACGCCCGGCAATCCCAACTTTCTGGGCGTTTACCGCTGGAACATTCTGCGAGGCACTCCATGAAGTCGACAAATGAACGTCTGAATCCTCCGAGCGGAGCTAGAAGAGTTCTTCGGGGGCTAAAGCCCCGGATTCTATGCGCTCGTTACGGCACGACTAAAGTCGCGCCCTTTCGCAGCTCCATTTCTGCAACCAGTTTGCTTTTCCTTGTCGCTCTGCTCTTGATGATCGCGGGCGTGAGTGCAGCACATGCCGCCTCAGGCGATGCGCCGCGCTCATTTTCGCTCTCCACCACGCGCACCTTTGCGCCGGGCGAGAGCGTCAAGATCCAGCTTCTCGCGCGCAACGTGCCGGAGCTGGAGTTTCGCGTGTACAAAGTGCGCGATGCGGAGAAATTCTTCAGCGGACTCAATGATCCCCACAGCTTCGGCGTGAAGCCCTACTCGCCGGCCGAGCAGATCGACCAGCGCACGTGGCTGGAGCGAATCCACGATTTCAAAACGCATCTCTGGTGGCTGATCCGGAGCTTTTTCCGCGGGCAGTTTAATGACGAGGCGCGAGACAATTTTCGCGAGCGGCAGGCCAGCCTTGGCAAACGCAGCCAGGTGGTGGGGGCAACGCAGTTTGCGCGGATTCCCTTGCTGAACGAGAGCCAATTGGTGGCGCGGTGGAAGCTCGTAGTGCCGCCGGCGCTGGTGAGCGAGACGCAGCAACTGCCTATCGACGGTTTGGATGCAGGCGTGTACCTGATCGAGGCCACGGACGGAACGTACAAGGCTTACACCGTCGCGATCGTCACCCGCATCGCAATTGTCGAGCGCACGGTGGACGGAAAAGCCTTCCTCTATGTGGCCGACCGCAAGACCGGCGCGCCTGTCGACCAGGCAGACGTGGTGTTGTGGGGCGATGGAAAGTTGCAATCGACGGGCAAAACCGGCAGCGACGGCCTGGCATCGCTCACCTATACAGTGCGCGGAGGAGCGCAAGGAGCGGAGCCGGAGAATGTGTGGATCATGGCGCACCATGGCACCGACGCCGCGGTGGTGACGCCGTTCGGTTACGGATTCGGCGCGCAAAATCAGCAGCAGGAGCGCAACTTTATTTATACGGACCGGCCCGTCTACCGCCCCGGCCACACCGTGCACATCAAAGCGATCGTGCGCAAGGAAGTGAACGACAATCTGGCGCTGCCCGATGAACGCACGCTTACGATGCGCGTGACCGGACCCGACGACAAGGTGGTGTTCACCAAGGAGCTACCGGTTTCGGCGCACGGAACGATCGCGGCGGACTTCGATCTTGCATCCGATGCGGCGCTGGGTTATTACAGCATCGACTTCAAAGGGAAGGCCGATTCGAACGACGATGAGTACGCGGGCGAGGGCGGCGGCAGTTTCTACGTTGAGGAGTACAAGAAGCCCGAGTACCAGGTGACGGTGAAACCCACGACGCCGCGCGTGCTCCAGGGTAACACCATCCAGGCCACGATTGAGGCGCGGTATTTCTTCGGCGAGCCGGTTGCGGGCGCCAAGGTGATTTACGTGGTGCACACCTCGCAGCATTATTGGTGGGATGAAGACGAAGCGGACGAAAACGGCGAGGGTGACGCGTCGGCCGATGCCAACGATGAGAGCGACACCGATTACAGCTATGGCGAGACCGAGCAGCAGGAGCACCAGGGCGTGCTGGACGCGAATGGCCAGCTCACGGTGACGCTGCCTACGGCGGTCGACGGCAAGCACAGCGACCAGGACTACCGCATTGAGGCGCGCGTAACCGACGCGGCGAACCGCGAGGTGAGCGGCCACTCCACGGTGCTGGCCACCTATGGATCGTTCCGCGTGAGCGTGGAGCCGACCAGCTACGTGGTCGAAAACGGAAAGCCGGCGCGCGTAAAGGTGACGGCGCAGGACTACGATGCGAAGCCCGTGCAAACGCAAGTCCACATTGCCGCGGTGCTGACGTGGGACGCGACGAATCATCAGCGCAGCAAGACGCCCGCGGCCAGCAAAGATGCAACCACCGGCGCCGATGGAACAGTGCTGGTAGATTTGCCGCTGGGCGGAAGCGGAGATTTCGAGATCACGGCCAGCGCCGAGACGCCGGAGAAACGCACGGTGCAGGGCCAGACGTGGGTGTGGATATGGAACGGCGCGGGCGCGTACTACCAGGAAAACGCGCAGGCGCAAATCGTAGCGGATAAAAAGACCTACCAGGTGGGCGACACCGCGCACCTGCTGCTCGTGACCGGCCTCGACGAGTCGTGGGCAGTGGTAACGGCCGAGGGCGACAGCGTGCAATCGCAACGCGTGCTGCACGCGACGGGCACAAGCCTTGCTTTCGATGTGCCGATTACGCAACAGGCGCAGCCGAATCTCGTGGTCTCCGCGATCATCGTTCACAACGACCAGATCATGACGGCGCAAAAGAGCCTGAAGGTTCCGCTGACAGAGCGCACGCTGACGATTACCGCAACGCCGGCGAAAACCCAATACGAACCGGGAGACAAAGCCAGCTTTGACGTGAAGGCAGTGGACGCCGCGGGCAAACCGGTGCAAGCCGATCTGAGCTTCGGCGTGGTGGACGAGGCACTCTACTCGGTGCGGCCCGATACCACAGGCGACATCGTGGCTTCGTTTTACCCCAAGCGCGAGGTGTATCTCGATCCGCAAACCTCGTTCGAGTTTTATTTCGAAGGCGAAGCGGGGACCAAGAGCCCCATGCTGGCCGGATTGGCCGGTCTCTACCATCCGCGCATGGCGCAGGTGAAACCGGGCTCGGACCTTGTGGTGCCGAAGGTCCGAAAAGCGTTTCCCGACACGGCGTATTGGAACGCCGATGTGCGCACTGGCGCCGACGGCCATGCGCAAGTGCAGTTCAACTTCCCCGATGCGTTGACCACGTGGCGCACGACGATACGCGCCATGACGGACGACGGCAAAGCCGGCGGAGCGGTGACGCGCGTGCTGGTGCGCAAGAACCTGATTGTCAGATTGGCTGCGCCGCGCTTCTTCCGCCAGGGCGACGAGACGGTGATGCGCGTGATTGCGCATAACTATCTGGCGACGTCGAAGGACGTAACTTTCGCGCTCGACGTGAGCGGAGTAGATGTTATCAGCGGGCAAACGCAGAAGGTGACCATTCCCGCCAAGGGCGAGAGCTATGTGGACTGGCGCGTGAAGGCACGCGTGACGGGCAACGCAACGTTCACGGCCAAGGCGCTGACCAATGAGGAATCGGACGCACTCGAAATGACGCTGCCGGTTCTGCCGTTCGGCGTGAAGCAGCGGGCTGCGGGCGCGGGCGAGGTCTTCTCCGGCGCGGGGCAGAACCAGTGGTCGTACAACTATCCGAATGGATCCGACGTGAACTCGCGGGGATTGACGATCACAATTGCGCCGTCGGTCGCGGGCACCGTCTTTGACGCGCTCGATTACCTCACGAGTTATCCGTGGGGCTGCACGGAGCAGACCATGTCGAGCTTCCTGCCCGACCTGATCGTGGCGCAGGCCGTGGATAAATTGCATTTGAAATCGCCGATTGATCGTAAAGTTCTGAACGACGAAGTGCAGGCCGGACTCGAACGGCTCTACAGCTTCCAGCACGACGATGGCGGCTGGGGCTGGTGGCCCGACGATCAGAGCATGGTATTCATGACCGCGTATGTGGTGAACGGACTTGGGCAGACCAAATCCGCAGGCTACACAGTCGACGACCAGCGGATCGCGAAGGCTGAAGCGTGGCTTACTTCGACGCTCAACGCGCATCCCGACATGATTCCCGACCTACGCGCGTACGCGGTGTACGCGCTGGCCACGACGTCCACTGCACCAAAGGCCGCGCTCGACAAGGCATGGTCAAGCCGCGACAAGCTGAGCGACGAGGGCCTGGCGCTGACGGGGCTGGCGCTGGCGGCGGCGGGCGATAGCCGCGCGAAACAGGCCGCGGATCTGCTGGAAAAGAAGGCGCACGCAACCGACGTGGATGCGTACTGGGTGGGCACATACGATGGCCTGCTCGACTTCTGGGACGATACGTCGCCGGAGACCACGGCCTTTGCGTTGAAGTTACTAATTGTCGAAGATCGCTCCAGCGGGTTGATGCCGAAAGCGGCGCGCTGGCTCGCAGAACATCGCGACGGAGACTACTGGTACTCGACCAAGCAGACGTCGATGGTGATCCAGGGGCTGACCGATTACCTGGCGCTGAGCGGCGAGCTTGCCAACGCGTCCGACGTGGAGGTCTTGGTGAACGGCACGAGCGTGGGCAAGCGGCACTTCGGTCCTGGCGATGCGTTTGCCGCGCCCTGGCAGATCAAGGTGCCCGCGGCGCAGTCGGGCAGCGGCGGACAGGTGACCATCCGCAAGAGCGGCAACGGGATCACCTATTGGTCAACGGAAAACAGTTGGTACTCTGCAGACCGCAAGAACTTCCAGCAGGGCCAGCTCACGCTCAACATCACGCGCGACTATTACCTGCTGCAAAAGCGGCAGGACAAGCCGACCGATCCTATTACTTACGACCTGGTTCCACTCAATGGCCCGGTGCACGTGGGCGATATCGTAGCAGTGCGGCTCGCGTTGGGCGGGACGAGCTGGAAATACCTGCTGGCCGAAGATCCGATCCCTGCGGGCGCGGAGTTCCTGCCGGAGAGCGGGCTCTACACCATCAACCACAAGCCGGATTGGTGGGCCGACTTCTTTACGCGCAAGGAATTTCACGACGACCGCGCGGCGTTTTTCAACACCGACTTTTCCGTGCGGCGCGAGTACGTTTACCTGTTGAAGGTGGACAATCCCGGCAAATTCCAAATCAGCCCGGCCGATGCCGGACCCATGTACCAGCCCAACATTGAAACCACGACCGATCCCGCGACGCTGGAGGTGCAGCCATGAAGAGAGGGACTAAGGGACTAGGGACTGAGGGACTTCGGAACGAGGTGCGCTTGTGAGCTACTTGAAAGAAACTTTGCGCCGGATAGGAAAATCGTGGGGATGGGCTGCAGCCCAATTCTGGGCGACGCTGCTGATCGTGCTGGTAGGAGTGGTGTGGACGCGCGTATCCGAAAGGCACGTGTGGCAAGTGGGGCTGACGTTTCTCCTCCCGCTATTAATGCTGGCCGCGGCGTTGGCGCTCGAAGCTGGAACCATGCGCGGCTTCATCGGTCGCGACGACCGTCGCGTGCGGTTCGCGTGGGGCGCGCTTACACTCCTGGTGTGGATCGCGGTGGTCTGGCTTGCGTGGTTCATTCTGGACTGGTGCGACGATCAGATTCCGCAGTGGGCCAGCTATCTGAACTCGCGCGCCCCAGCGCACGCGCGTGCAAGGGTCTTCACTTACGAGCACATTACAACCTGGCTCACCGTTCTGGAGTGGATCTTCCGCTGGATTGTGGTGCCCGCGAAGGTGATCCCGCACGCGCTGGCTTCGGCCGAGTGGGGAGTCCGGCTGCCGTGGCGAAAACTGCTGCGCATGATGTTGAACTGGCGGTGGTGGATCGGCGCGGTGATTGCGGCGCTGGTGGGCGTACTGCTGCCCAGCTATTTCTTCAACGGCGCTCCCCATGGCACCGTGACACACCAGGTGTGGGCCGTGAGCCTGAAGCTGGCCGGTGCGTTTCTACTTGCGATGGCGAGCTGGGTTCTGCTGCTGGCGTGGGCCGCGGTGCTGCTCACTCGTGATGAGCACAAACCCAAAATGCCGGACGACGATGCGCTGGTTGCGGCGCCAATCGGTTCCGGGCCGCTTCGCGAAGACTCCGTCAAGCTACCGCTTCCCGAGAGCGGCAACGACGCTGGCGGGAACATCTGAGCGCAGCCAATCCAGCACCTGCGCCCGGCCATAGCGTGTAAGGAGTTGCGCGGCGTACCACGCGGCCGTGCGATGCGCGGCTTCCGATTCGTCATCGCTTGTAGAGTGCGCGAGAGCAGCATTGATTCCGTCGATGGTGAGCGTCGGCCTGGCGGACGGCGTCCTCGCCCCGCCGGTCTCGCCCCATGCCTCAACAAGCCCTTCGCGCAGCCAGAGCGGAGCCCTCGGCCCAGCCTCGCGCTCCACCAGCGCATGCAGAAATTCGTGGCGCATGGTCCCGGCTAGAAGTTGCCGCCCGGCCAACGTGCGCAAGGGCTGCGTACCGATCCAGTTCCCTTCTGTGAAGGCCGCGATCCAGCCCGGCGCGAACGTGGCCTGGCGAAAGGCGGGCGTGGAGGCAAAGGCGCGCACGGTAAACGGAGCAGCGGCATGCAAGCCGGATCGCTCGGTCGCTTCGGCCCGCACGCGATTGAGATCGGGCAAAAATGCGGCGTCGCCGGCATCGAGCGATTCCAGAACAAATCCATCGCCGGCGAAGCTTTGCCACGCGCGCCCCGTGGATTCGTCTGCGGCTTCCGCGCCGGGAAAATACTGCGCGAGAATTTCGCGCATGGTGCGCCCCTGCGCAGCCATTGCCGCCGCACCCTTTTGACACAGACCCACGCCATGCCCCCAGCCGCGTCCATGAAAGGAGAATGTATCTCCCTGGCGGCTCACTTCAAACCATGTGCTGGGAATGCGGCTCCATCCCAGCGACTCACCGACGGCGAGTTGGAAGTCTTCGGCGGAAATTTCGGTCCGTTCGAGCAGCAAAGTAACTGCACGCCCCGAGGTACCCCGCCTTGCGACGGTTAGATTCTGCCATCCGGGTTGCGCGAGGCCGTGCGTGGCAAGAGCCGCGGTTAAATCGGAGCGCGTGATCTGCGATGCCCACTCGCGCGCACTGGTTTGCGTGCAGAAGCGGTCGGGCTGCGAAGGCAGATAGGGCAGCGATTTCGCGCGCGGCCAAATCTCGTCCGGAGAAGCAGTGCGCCCGCCACAATCTTTGCCGAAGTAGGCGAGAGCGCGCTGCCCGTGGAACCACAGCGTCTCACCGGCGGTGGCCAGCGTGGCCGCATGCGCCGCGGTCTTGCGGTCGCCGTTGCCGTTCCAATGCAAAAGCTGACAATGGGTGGAATCGCACAGATCGTACTCGGCGTGGCCATGCGCCTCATGCAGCGCAAAGCTGCGGACCACGATAGCGAGCGCTTTCAGCGACTCAAGACTGTCGCTGGGGCCGCTCTCGCTCGCGACGACGCGCTCCACATAGTTTTCGACGGGCAGCGTGGCCACGATGACGAGCACGCCGGCATGAGCGGAGATGGCGACAGGATCGTGCAAAGTTACAGTCTCGCCGTGAGCCGTGAGCGTCACCGGCCCGCTCAGCCGGAGTTCGCGCGAAGAAACCGTTTTGCCCGTCGTCGAAAAGTTCAGTCCGTCCTTTTCCGCGTGAATCTTCGCCGGGGCGTGCAGCACTTCCACCGGGCACCGCTCACAAGTCTGGAGCAACGTGAATTCCCTTGGCCCCGTAGGCGTGAGCGTCAAGTCGTGATCATGCCAAAGCGTCCACATGCCGACGCGCAATGTTTCCCGCGAAGCAGCCGGCTGATCGGCGGCGACAACTGGAGTCGGAGCCGGCTTGAGGAAACAAAAGAACAACGCGGCGGCGAGGATGCTCGTGAAAAGTCGATGCGTTTTCGTTGTTTCGCATCCTAGGCGCAAAAAACGCGACGGGGATCGAGCATCGAGTATTCTGCGGGACCGGTCGCTGTTCATGGCCGCTTCCGATATGCGTTGATTGGCGCGTTGGCGAGCAACTCGCCGGCTACGTGCGCGGCATCGGCGCCACGGCCCGCGGGGAGAAACACAGCAATCACCACCTGAGGATTTTCCGCAGGCGCGAGGCCTACAAACCAGCCGTGAGTGCGGGGTGAGGAAGCGCCTTCCGCGGTTCCAGTCTTGCCCAGCACCGCAACGCCGCCCAGACTGGCCTGGCCCGCCATGCCGAAGCTGGCCGAGTCCTCTAATCCCGCACGCACCACTTGCGCTGCGTTGGAATCGGGATGCGCGGCAAGCTCGAGCGCGAGCCAGCGATAGGCTGCGGCCAGCTCGAGAGGCGTGACGCGCACACCGTCGACGCCAAGCAAAGCCAACTGCTCGGAGTCTGGCGAGTTGGGCTCGCGGAATTCGGCAACAGCCTCTTGAGGCGCAAGGCCGGTGAGTCCCAGCAACCCGGTGGGGCGCAGAAGACGGCCTAGCTCACCGGGTTGCAACGTGCGCGCCACGGCGGCGAAATAACTGTTGCACGACCATGTGAGCGCCTCCTGCGCGTCGAAGGGTGGCGCGGCCGGATGAGTGCACGCGAGGCGATGGCCGGCCACGACGAGTTGCCGATTGCAGGCCACGCGATTTGCCGGATTCCAACGCCCCGCGCGGATGAGCGAATACAAAACGAGGGGCTTCAGCGTGGAGCCAGGCGCAGCCGCGGTGCGCGCCGCGTCCGCGAGGTCATGCGACGCCAGCGGACGGCCGCTTGCGATATCAAGCACAACGATGCGCGCGTCGGGAGACTGACGCGCCGCGCGGTCGACTGCGCTTTGCCACGCGGGCGCCGGCGTTTGGCACGAGGCGCTGAAAGCGCCGGACACCGCGAGAATGACGAGCGAACGCAGAATTCCGTGCACACCAGAAGTATGACCGATTTGCGCCAAAAGTTTCAGTGCAGGGGACCGCGTATAATCGGCGGCGACGCACGACTGCAGCCTTACTCTCATTGAAAAGGACCCGCGACACCCATGTTTCCGACCCGAAAGCTTTGTTCTTTCCTTTTGCCGATTTTGGCCGTGGCACTCGCTCCCGGTCTCTTCCGCGCACAGAATGCCGCGCCGCCGCGGCCGCAAATCACCGGCGTCTCGCACGTGGGCTATTTTGTGTCGGACCTGCCGAAGACCATCGCGTTTTGGCACGACCTGCTGGGCTTCGACGAGTACACAACGCTCAACAAGCCGGGAACGGAGCAGATCCGCATCGCCTTCATCAAGGTCAACGACCACCAGCACATCGAGCTGTTTACCGACGCGCCAGCCTCGCCGCCCAGCATGATGAGCCACTACTGCTTTAGCGTAAGCAATGTGGAGCAGATGCGCGCGTATCTGAGGTCAAAGGGTTTCGACGTGAAGCCGGGCAACGGTGGTAAGACCCGCACCGGCGACTACGCCTTCGAGATCAAAGATCCCGACGGCACGCAGGTGGAATTTGTCCAGAGCCTGCCTACGGGCATCGAAACGCAGAATGCGGGCAAATTCATGCCGCCCACGCGCATTGCCGACGCGATCTACCACGTGGGCTTTCTGGTGGGAAACCTGGACAAGTCGCTGGCTTTTTACGAGGGCGTATTGGGCTTTACAGAAACCTGGCGCGGCAGCAGCAACGGACAACAACTGAGCTGGGTGAATCTGCACGTTCCTGACGGCAAGGATTACATCGAGCTGATGCTTTACGACAAGACGCCGTCGGGCTTCGGGGGGAAGAACCATGTCTCGCTCGTTGTTGCCGATGTCGAGAAAGCGGTCGCGGAGTTGGAAGCGAGGCCCGCGTACAAATCGTACCTGAGTTATGCGAAGCCGCTCACGGTGCAGGTAGGGAAGAACGGCAAGCGCCAGGTGAATCTCTACGATCCAGACGGAACGCGCGTGGAACTGATGGAAGCGCAGACCGCCGACGGCAAACCGGTGCCATCCTCCACCGCGCCGCCACCGGCGCCGGCCCACGAGTAGCGCAGAGTCAAGCACTTCAGGATTTTTAACCGGCAGGGCCCACAGCTAACGACTCGGCGGGACGACAATGTTGATCGTGGTCTCAACTTCGACCGGCCGGTTGTTCAGCAGGTAAGGCCGGTAGGTCCACTGCCGGACGGCGTCCAGAGTTGCTTGCTGCAGCGGGGCTGGTCCGCTGATTACATAGAGCGCCTCCACAACGCCCTTGGTGCTAATCGTGGCATGAAGAACGACCGTGCCGAAGACATGATTCTCGATTGCATCGGCTGGATAGACGGGAACGACTTGGGACTTGACCATGCGCGCGGCTACGGCGGCGGAGATTGTGAATTTACGCAGTGCTGGATCGGCACAGGGTGGCGGCCGAAGTTCGGCGGCTTCTCCTTGTGCTGCTGCGTCGCGCCATTTTGTGAGCTCGACTATTGTTCTATGCGCTTCGACGCCAATGGGAGGACCTTCATCCCATATCTGATGAGTTCGGAGGTGCGCGCTCATTACACATTCGACGTATTTCTTTGTATCTGTCACCGGTCGACCCGCCCGGTCGGTGTTGGGTGTCTCATCAAATGCAGAGAGATATTGATCACGAGTTGCCAAGTTCTCCTTTAATCCTTGCTTCAGGACTAAGATGGCTCGATCCAATTCCAGCACAAGAGGCGTGGTGTTTGGCTCGACTGCCGCGGCTGGTGGATTATGAAGAACCGGTGCGGGGGCTTGAAGAGTTCCAGTCTGACTGGCTGAGAAACTAGCTGCGACAACGAAGACGTTCATCAAAAGCACGTTACGAAGCGACATATCTGTTTCCGTTCCAGATAGCAGAGTCATCACCCTCGTGGCCAAGGAAATCTTGGCGAGGCCCAATTCCGTAAGGAGGCGACTCAATATTCTTAGACACCGAAGGTAGCGAAAAAGTGCCGAAGACACAGGCTTTGAGGATGATTCACCGCCGCTTCCGTCGGGTGACCGGCCGCGCGAGCGTATATATTGATACGACCGACATGCGAGCGATCGAAGACTCGCTCGGGTGATTGAGGCTGCCCCCGCAGCTTCCTGTTATTCTCGCTATCACAAATGGAGAAACCTCTGCACGCTTCGAAGAATGGTTCCAGCGATGGCTCTTCTCCTGGCCTGCCGCGCGTTCTGGGCGCGGGCGAAGCCATTGCGATCGTGATCGGGACTGTGATCGGCAGCGGAATTTTTCTCATTCCCAGCGAGATGATGCGCGACACTGGCTCCTCGCTGCTGGTCTACCTGGCGTGGATCGTGGGCGGATTGCTGTCGCTCTTCGGAGCCATGACCTACGCCGAACTGGCCACAATGATGCCGTATGCGGGCGGCGAATATGTTTACCTGCGCGGCGCCTACGGCGATACTGCGGGCTTTCTCTACATGTGGACATGGTTTACGGTGGCCAAGCCGGGCTCGATTGCGACTGTCGCTCTGGGCCTGGCGCGCACGCTCGAGTTCTTCCCGGTCTTTTCCCGCCTGTCGGATGCGATTCCCGGCCTGCCCTTCACGCTCTATTGGTCGCAATTATTTGCCATCGCCGTCACGTGGCTGGTCACCGGGCTGAACTACCTGGGCATCAAAAAGGCCGGAGATTTTCAACTGGTCTTTACGGTGCTGAAGGCGGTTCTGATTCTGGTTGTGGTGGCGCTCTGCTTTCAATCTACGAGCGGATCGTGGAGTCACTTCCTGACCCGATTGCCGCACGCCACGGGCGGTTGGAGCGGCTTTATGCTGGCGCTCATCGCAACCTTGTGGGCCTATGACGGCTGGAGCGATTTGAGCATGGTGGCGGGAGAAGTGCGGCGGCCCGGGCGCAATCTTCCCCTGGCTTTGATTGGAGGCCTGCTGGGAGTTGCCGCGCTCTACATGGCCACCAACGCGGCGATTCAATACGTTCTTCCGGCACCGGCGATTGCCGCCTCAGAATGGCCGGCGGTGGCGGCGCTGCGGGCAGTAGCTGGCACACACGGGGCGGGAATTGTGGCAGCGGCCATGGCCCTCAGTATCGTGGTGGCCCTGAATGGAACGGTGATGTCGGGCGCGCGGGTGCCTTATGCCGCCGCTCTTGATGGGCTGTTTTTCCGCCGGTTCGCGCAAGTGCATCCGCATTTTCGCTCGCCTTCCACCTCGCTGGTGGCGCAGGGACTGGTGTCGACGGTCCTGCTGCTGTTTCTAAGCCATTTTGCGCAACTCTTCGAGCTGACGGTGTTTGCCGAATGGCTGTTTTACGCGATGGCGGCCAGCACGGTCTTCGTTTACCGCCGCAAATCACCGGACGCGACACGGCCCTACCGGGTGTGGGGTTACCCGGTACTTCCAGCCATCTTCGTGGGGTCCGCCGCCGCGGTGCTGGTCTCGAGTTATGCTGGAAATCTGAAGGGCTCGTTGCTTGGCACCGCATTGATTCTAAGTGGGTTGCCTGTTATGTGGCTGATTCGCCGCCGGCGCACCGCGCGCTGACAGAGAGTTCCTCAATCGTGGTGTATTCACCCACCCTTTCGCGAAAAGCCGCGAAAGGATGGGGCAACCTCGACCGATCCGATCCCCCTTTGCGAGGGCTTCTGCCGGCCATTTCCGACCCAGGAAGCGGCAATTTGCTAAGAAATCCACGGAAATTTGCGTTCTTTACACGATTTTCATTGACATTTATTTTGAGCATCGCTAGTTTTACATACATCCAGTCATCTATATGACTTGGCTGATGGTTCGATTTTCTGGCGCGATGGGCATGCATTGAACGTTTCTTGCCGTTTCCGCAGAACCATATCCTCCCCCAGACCGCGGTTTCAGGAGATTTCTTCAATTCCTGGACAAACTGCCTGGGAGCCGGGGACACATCATGCAGGCTCCAGTCGGCGGTTGAAGGCATCGTGTCTTCGCGCCGCCGCAGCCAGAATGCACAGGGAAACCTCTCGCATCGCCAGAAGAGGCTCTTCCTTATCACAGAAAAAAGGCCCCCCTGTAACGCTCAATGCAAGCCGTGCCGGCATGGTTCTCGATTCTGTGCCGGACCCGCGTAATCATTGTCTACCTCTCAACCTGCAAGGCTGATGCGGGGTAAATGCGCAGGGAATGCCCTTCATCGGCAGAACGAAAAACATTCAGGAGGCTGTCAACTGCTATGACGAACAAATTTGCACAATGTTTATTTGCCCTGTTGATCGCAATAGGGCTGGTGTTTACCGCCAGTAATGCAACCGCACAGAGCGCCACTTCCGGCAGCATTAGCGGAACAGTATCCGACACAACAGGCGCAGTGATTCCCGGCGCCACCGTGACCATCACCAACACGGATCGCGGCGAAGATATTCGCGTCACCAAGACCAATGGCGCAGGATTCTTCACGGCAGAAGCTCTGCCGCTGGGCACCTACAAGGTGACGATTACGGATGCAAAATTCAAGACCGAGGTTGTGACCGGCCTGGTGCTGCACGCGGCGGACGAGCTTACCGTCAATCAGACACTGACGCCGGGCGGCGCCAACGAAGTGGTTACGGTGAATGCCACCGACAACCTGGTCAATGTGAATCTGGAAGATGCGACCTCGGCCGGCCTGATCAACAACGAACAGATGAACGAGATGCCGCTTGTCACGAGGAACTACGAAACGCTGATGAACCTGCAGCCCGGAGTGGTTTTCGGTGGCTCTACAGATGATCTGACGCGCGGCCCCGCGGGACTGAGTGGCTCGTCGAGCACCGTGTCGTTCTCGGTAAATGGCGGCCGCAATACATCAAACGGTTGGACGATCGACGGCGCCGACAACCTGGACCGTGGCGCGAACCTGACGCTCTATACGTATCCCAGCCCGGA
>Ga0302187_10002201_pt1 | contig 16176 bp, 14 predicted proteins | sample II_Bog_E1_3_FD_202120 | JGI IMG/M metagenome (GOLD analysis project Ga0302187, IMG submission 202120) | Peat permafrost microbial communities from Stordalen Mire near Abisko, Sweden - II_Bog_E1_3 | ecosystem: Environmental > Terrestrial > Soil > Wetlands > Peat | place: Sweden: Abisko...
ACCGATAACCCTCTACCGGATAATCCTTCCGCAGCGGATGCCCCTGCCAATCCTCCGGCATCATAATGCGCGTCAGCCTGGGATGCCCCTGGAATGTAACGCCGAACAGGTCAAAGACCTCGCGCTCGTAAAAGTTAGCCGAAGGCCAGACCTGCGTAATCGAATCCAACGCCAGATCGCTGGAATTCAGTTGAACCACCAGCCGCACCCGTTCCTTCAAACTGTGCGAAACGATGTGGTACGAAAGCTGAAACCGCGGCTCCTGCGGATACCAGTCCACCGCAGTCACATCCTCAAAAAAGTTGTATCCCGCCGCCTGCACGGCCTGGCACGCGGCCACAATGTTCTCCTTGGCCACCGTAATCGTCAGTTCCTTGCGGTCGAACTTCGCATCCGTCGCCAGCCCGGCCAGCGCCTTCACCGCGGCATTCTCCGCCATGGCCTCTTGCACGGCCGCCAGGCCCTTCACCGCTGGAGTCGCCATTTACAGGTCTCCCTTGTCTTCCGCCCAGGTCAGAATGCCCTTCTTCCACACATAGAAGAGGCCCACAGCTACAAATCCCAGGTACACCAGCATCTCCCAGAAGCCGAACATCCGGGAGCCCGTTATCCCCGGCAGCCGGCGGAAGATCACCGCCCACGGCAGCATAAACACGGCCTCTACATCGAACAGGATAAACAGCATCGCCACCATGTAGAAGCGCACGGAGAACCGCCCGCGCGCATTGCCCACAGGGTCCATGCCGCACTCGTACACCCCGCCCTTGGTCCGCGAGTTCTTATGCTTCCCGATGAACACGGAAGCGAATACCATGCCAGCCGCCAGCCCAACTGCAAACAGGACCTGCAGCGCCAGTGGAACGTAGTTCCAGATATAGGGGTAGCTCGTCATGGGTCATCTTTGACTCTAGAAGTGACTCCGTCAAGAGTCAAGCAAAGCACTCACCCGCACACAAATTGTGTGACCGCCATCACCCCTCCGGTTCGCTCTTTCAACCCGCAACCGCCCCAGATCGCCCCAGCCCGTAAGCTACTCAGCCCGCAGCGCTACGGCGCACCGTTCCCATGCACCACCTGCTGCTTGGTCCAGGTTCCCGGCATCACGCCATTCGGATTCGCGCTGGAGTCGTTGGTCTGGTAGCTGGTCTTTCCCGAACTATCCACCCACGTGTAGTTGTATGTGCTCGACGCCTTGCTGATCGCGCCCGTACTCGGATCCATCACCGTTTGCTGGTCGAGCGAGTAATCCACCGTGTCCATGGCCATCTGGTGGTTGGAGTTCGCAATCGCCGCGGCATTCGCCATCGAAGCGTCTGTCCCCGCCTGCATCTGCGCCATAAACTGATCGTGCTCCTGCTGCTGTACTGCCATGGTGTGCGCGATTGCCGCGTTGCCGGCCGCAATCCTCGCGTTCGCTGCCGTAATCATCGCCGCATTCTGCGCATTGCCCTGCTTGGCGTAGCGCTGCACCCATGCATTGCCCCACGCCACATTATTGTGGAAGCCCATCCCCGGCGCAGTCCACACCTTCATCACCGCGTCGAACTGGCTCGCCGGAGCCGTGTAGTATGCAACCTGCGCGGTGCACTTCGTTGTCGTCCCCGGTGGCGTGCTCGGCATGCCGGCCAGAATCGACTTGAATCCCGGAAAGTTCCTTGTCGTACAACTCTCCATCGTCATCAGCCGGCCCGACATCGCAAACGATCCGTTCAGGAAGCTCACATTGGCCTCCGCCTGATCGGTTGTGGTTCCAGGCACTCCCGAAGCACTTGCTGCGGGCATCGCCACCGGTCCCACATACTTCACCTGCAGCGTCGCCGAGATGTACTTGAGCAGGTCCTGCGCCGACATGGACCCCTTGATCGGCAGGCAGCCCACCGTCGGCACCGGGCCAGTTCCCCAGGCCCACATCATCTGCGGCATCTCCTCCACATAGCTAAGCCCGTCCGGACTCACCGCCCGCCACGCTGGAAACGCATACGAGTCGCAGGTCGCAGGTCCGCCCTGCATCACCACGCCCTGCAGCGTCCACTTCGCCGGCAGCGTCACCGAGTAGGCTGGCATATTATTCAGCGTCGTATCGACCACATTCTCCGACCGCGTGCCGCCGTCCAGCGACGACGAAGCTGTGGGAGTTGCTGCTGCCGCAACCCCTGCCGCAGACGTCTGCGAGCCTTTGCAACCAAACAGCGCCAGCACAATCACAACGGTCCAAATATGTCCCCTGCCAGCGATCATCTGTTTGTCCCCTTTTGGTGGAAATAATTTTGAATTCTCGCCCGGATTCGCTTTCATCGCAACAGGCCCAAATACCAGTCCACAACACCCGCCCCAAACAAGGACGCCACCAACCCGCCCGCCGCCAGAAAACTCCCAAACGGCAGCTCCGTCTCCCTCGCTGCCCTTCCCCGCGCCAGCAGCACCACCCCATACACACTCGCTGCCAGCACGCCCACAAACAGCGCCAGCAGCGACGGCCCAAATCCCAGGAAGGCCGCAATCATCGCCAGCAGCTTCACATCGCCCAGCCCCATTCCCTCCCGCTTGCGCAGCGTCTTGTACAGCCAGCGAATCGTCAGCAGCAGCAGCGCAGCGCCCGCAATCGCCGCCACCCGCCCCATAATCATCGCTTCGGTCCCGGTCAGGAACACATTCCCCTGCGCCGCAAAGCTCCCCGGACTCGATAACCGCAACTGATGGCTGGGATTCAGCACAATGTCGCCCTCACCCGGCGCCAGAAACGCCGCACGCACGCACGCCAGCACCAGCCCAATCACAATCCCTGTCAGCGTAAACGCATCCGGCAGCCGCTGCGTCTGCCAGTCCATCACGATGAGCCCAATTAGCAGAAACCCGAGAATCGCAACCGAAAAGGCGTCCAGCGTCGTCCCTGCTCTGAACGTCGAGCGAACACAAAAATCGCAATCGAAGAACCACATCCTGATCCCGATATCTGCGGCCCGCCAAATCCACAACGCGGTGATCAACTCCACCGCCGGATACCGCCAGGAAATCCTCTCCTTACAATCCCGGCACCGCCCCCGCAGCACCACCCAACTCACCACCGGCACATTGTCGTACCACCGCACCGCATGCCCACACTTCATGCAACGCGACCCCGGCCGCACCACCGACTCATGCGCCGGCAGCCGCGAGATGCACACGTTCAAAAAGCTGCCCAAAAGCAGCCCCACCCCAAACCCCGTCACCTCAAACCAAATCGCCACGCCCACGCCCAAAGTATACGTTCGCCCCTCAGATCATTTCGCCCACTCTCAAATCTTCGCTTGTCATTCTGAGCACAGCGAAGAATCCCCGCATTTGCATTTGCTCGTCATTCTGAGCTTCGCTCAGAATCTCCGTAGTTGCCTTTGCCGTTGCCGTTGCGTTTGCCTTTTCTCGGCAGTTAGCCCAAAGGCAATCCGGCATTATCGCGCTGAAGGCGCGATCTACCCAATCCCAGGCACAGACACCTATCAGAAGTCCACATGCATGCGCACAGACTCCACCAGCACCGGCCCGCGGTCCTGGTTGTATCCCGGATGCGTCACGTACTCCGCATCCAGCGCGTAGAACACCCCGCGCCTCGTGTGCAGGGTGTAGTAACCCTCCACAATGTCCTCCCGAGCATAGCGGAGATTCCCATCACCCAGCAGAAAACCCAGTCCACCCAGCTTCAGGTACTCCTGGTGGTCCCGTTTGATCGCATTGGTCACAAACGCCAGCCCAACCTTGTCGTCGGCGCGGTGCCATCGCTTCCCCGCAAGATCTCCGCCCAACTCAACCGTCTGGTCTACCTCGGTATACGCAAACGACTCGTGCTGCCCCTCGTTCCAGCCGAAGCGCCCAAACAACCGCAGGTTGTCCGTCAACTCCTGCTCGGCGTTCAGCCCGAAGCCGTACTTCACCGCGCCATCCGTCTCGTGCCTGGTAATGTCCGGCGTCGCATCCTTGCCCGCCAGATACGCCTTCACCGCATCGCGATACAGCCCCATATGCGCATGGTTCACATAGCTCAGCGCCCTCACCACACCCTTGCGGTCGGGGTTCACCAACCCTGCCAGCAGTCCATGCCGCCACTCGAACTCCATGTTCTGCCCGCTCGCCCGCGCGATGTTCCAGTCCATATCGATGCCGTTGGCCACGGTCGGCATCAGCGCCCCGCCGTAGCGGACGGACCAGTCCTTGTCGTCATACTCCGCAATCGCACCCCAGGTATACCCGCGCGTGTCGGCGGCATAGTCGTACGCGCCGTTATTGTCCACCGTCCAGTTCAGGAACTGCTGATGGCTGTCCGTTCCCACACTGTTCAAATCGAATGTATCCGGCAGTCCGATCTTGCCGGCGCGCAGCTCCAGCCGCCGCTCCGGCACCTTCGTCGCCAGCGAGAACGGTCCGCGCTCGGCCTCCACCCTCTTGCTGCTCAGCCCAATCGTCTGGTGCAGTTGCACCCTCGCCAGATATGGCACAGGCCCAAGCGTCGGATTCCGAACTACATCCAGATTCGTAAATCCCGCCAGTCCCAGCGCCTCGCTGATTCCTCGGCCTCCAGCCGACTCTTCGTCGTAGATCGCCTCCAGGTGCCGCGCCGGGTTACGCACCAGCTCCGCCCCCAGGAACAGCGTTCCCACCAGGGACGTCTTGTACTCGCCCCGGTCCAGCAGGCTGTTGGTCCCCTCGTACGGCGAGTGGAACGGCCCATGCGCCTGGAAAATAATGTTGGCCTGCCCCTCGATCAGAAACCGGCCAGAATCCTGATGGGGAAACATCGTCAGGGTACTGGGTTTGTCGGCCTCCGCCGCAGGCGCGGGCTTCGCGCCAGTTGCATCGTCTGGCGCCTCCAGTCGCTGCGCAGCCGCGCCTACTACCAGAAGGCACGCCCACAAAGCCGCCAGCGCCGGCAACCGGAACGCTGCCAACAGCTTGAAACCCAGAACGTAAAAAAGTGGCATCCACTTGCCATCTTCTTCGCGTCGTATGAATGGCGTGCAAACATGCATAACAAATGCCGTCCTGGATATGGGTTGCGGCGGCACTCATGCCCCGCCGTTGATAGTATACCCCCCTAGGATATAACACCCAGAGCCACGGAACACGGGAAGGCTAAGATGCCCCAGGCACCCAGCCCACATGCTATCGATTTTGAATGGTTGGGAATGGTGCGCCCGGAGCGATTCGAACGCCCGACCTACTGGTTCGTAGCCAGTTGCTCTATCCAGCTGAGCTACGGGCGCACATGATGCACGTCGAAACCGTGACGGCTGCAACTCTTCGATTCTAGAGGATATTGGGTGGAAGAGCAACCGGATGCGCGGGCTCTTGTCTGGCTGCGCAATAATGGTGGGCGAGGCGGGGATCGAAGGTCACGGCGCGACGCTATTCACGACGTTTGATGGTGCCACCGTCCCGCAGAGAGAGCGTTTCCACCCGCTCATCTTGATCAGTTTTCCGGTGGCGCTGAGGTACACAATGCGACCGCGACAGCTCTAACTCCTTGCAAGGCCCTCAAACTAAGCCGGAAAGAGATGATGTCGCTGCTGCATAAGAAGCACGAGTTTTCCGACATCTTTCTGAAGTTCGTCCTACTCCGGGGGGTTAGGACCAGGGAAGACCTTATTGACCAACTGTTCAACAATAGTGAAAAGCGTCTCGCACGCACGCTGGCCGTGGCATCTGCATTCTTCATCACTGGCTCATCCCGACGCGGCACATTCGACTTGGGATAAGGGTAGCCACCAGAGATTTGGCTTCGCGTATGTTCTGCGGAGTTTACATGCAACGTCCCGATCAAGGAGTAATTGGGCGATAGTCGCGGATGCGTCGGAGGCGATTCGCAATATAGATGGACTTATCCCATCGGCGAAGATACAGGAGGCGGGAGTAACTCCGACGACGATGAGTTCGGACGGCGCGTGGCCAGCCAGCCTCAGGTGAGTGAGCGCATCCCAAAGGCCGGGATCGTGGCCGGAGATCCGAAGTCTGGCACGGTCGGAGATAAAGTCGTCTTCGCAGAAAACGGAGAGCGCCCCCTGAAATGCATCGGAATGGACCGCATCCACGATGACGATCAGCTCTCTTTCGTAGATATAAGGTGCGAGGTCCATGCCAGGCGTGCCGAGGTCGATAATCTCGACGTCAGGGCAGCACTCGTACTCGCAACGGAAGGTCTCCACGGCGAGGGGTCCGAATCCGTCGTCACCGAGGAATACGTTGCCCAGCCCAATGACGGAGACACGTGGTGGAGGACCGAGGCTAGACGCAGGCGAATTCACTGGGGCGTTGACTCCGAGGTCTTGCTCGCTTTTGCCTGAAGGGCGTGGCAAGAGCAGGCCATGCATGGGTCGAAGGAGTGCACGGTACGGAGAACCTCCAGCGGTTTGTCGGGGTCGATGACGGGATTGCCGATCAGGGATGTTTCATAAGGGCCTGGCACTCCCTTCTCGTCGCGCGGGCTCGCGTTCCATGTTGTTGGAACAACCGCCTGATAGTTGGTAAACGCCCCCTTGTCGATAACGACCCAATGGGAGAGCGCGCCTCTTGGGGCCTCGTGCATGCCCATACCCATAATTTCACCAGTTGGGAACTGGGGCGCGTTGTATGTGGTGTAGTCGCCGTTCAAGATGTTAGTGGTCAGCAGTTGCAAGTGTTCCAGCGCAAGATCGGACAACATGGCTGAGCGGATGGCTCGGGCGAGGTAGCGCCCCATGGTGGACTGCATATTGTCCGGCGTGACCGTCAGACCGTGGACAGATGAGATGCCCTTGAAGGCTGTGTCCGTCCATTTACGCGTGAGGGGATGGCCTGATGCGTAGCCGACGAGGACATTGGCGACTGGGCCAACCTGCATTGGGCTACCGTCGTAGCGTGGAGCTTTGACCCAGGTGTACTTTTTCCCCTCTTGGAAGTCGGTGTAGTCGGGAACGCTCTCGCCTTTGTACGGTTGCAGTGGGCCACCGCCTTGATACCAAGCGTGGGTAGAATCCTCCGTCACAGCCTTGCGGAATGGCTCATCCTTCCAGTTAGCTATGGGGCGCACAGAGGCTAGGCTCCCGTTCATGATGACGCCGCCGGGAAGATCAAACTTGGTTGCCTGCGCATCGAGTGGGAGGTCGGGAAGGGCAAGATAGTTAGCGACGCCGCGTCCATATTGGAACCATTCGGGATAGGAGGCGGCAAGTAGGCAGGCGTCGACGAGAAAGACTTGCTGCACGAACGGAATCAGGTCTTCGAGGAGGGACTTGAGCATGCCGAGGCGATCCATGTTCATCGTCGCGAGGCTGTCTAGGTTGATGGCGTTCATGACCCCGCCGACAGCAAGGTTCTGGATGTGGGGTGTCTTCCCGCCGAGGATAGCAACAACCTGGCATGACTTCCGCTGAAACTCCAGTGCCTGCAGGTAGTGAGAGAACAGGATGAGATTCAACTCGGGACTGAGCCGCATCGCCGGATGGCCCCAGTAGCCGTGCGAAAAGATACCGAGCTGGCCGCTAGCGAGGATACCCTTGACCTTGTCCTGAACCGCCTGGAGTTCGCGCCGCGAGTTGCCCTGCCAGGTGCTGGAGCCTTCGGCAATGGAGGCTGCCCGCGTCGGGTCGGCTTTAGGAATCGCCGTTATGTCGACCCAATCGAGCGCGGACAGGTGGTAGAAGTGAACGATGTGATCGTGCAGTGCGTGGCAGATCAGGATCAGATTACGGATGTACTGTGCGTTGGGCGGAATGTCCAGCGAGAGCGCATCCTCCACAGCACGAACAGAGGCCACGGCATGAACTGTGGTGCAGACTCCGCAGAAGCGTTGCGCGAAGATCCAGCCTTCGCGAGCGTCGCGTCCACACAGGATCTTTTCGAGTCCTCGCCACATGGTGCAACTCGCCCATGCCTTGTTGACCTTGCCGTCATCAACCTCAACATCGATGCGCAGGTGGCCTTCGATGCGAGTGACTGGGTCTATCGAGATGCGGGCCATCAAACTCCTCTTTCAAGCGCGGCTGCAGGGACCGAGGGGACCGGGGTAGCGATGATTACCGAGTGACGTCGCCAGCCGAAGGGACGAAAGGTGTGGTCCCAGGACGAAGCTTCTCCGGGCAACACAGCAAAGTAGTTGATCGCGAGCACAAATGCCACGCTTCCGAGAGCAATGTAGCCAACCGCCATAACTAACTCGGGGACAGACGGAAAGTAGCTGGTGCTGTACGCCGGCATGTACGCGATGGATGTCGGAATGAACCGATAGAACATACCACCGAGACATGCGAGGGCAGACATGTTCAGCAGCGCGCGGGGCGTCTCGCGAACCCGGGGAATGCGAAGCGCAATTGCGGGCACCAGAATGAGTCCCGTCTCGATCATCAGCAACAGACTCATGCTGTCGAGGGCGAAGACGGCATGAAGTTGCTTCCGCCAAATCAGGTCTGCGAGTCGAATAGCGAGAAAAACGAAGCAAACTCCGGACAATAGATCGGCTAACTCATTCAACACGCCAACATCGAGATCGCGTGAATACCGAAGACAGACGATGAGCAGGAGGAAGATCGTAAATGCAAAGCCGCACAATACTGCCGCGATCAGGTAAAGCAGTGGCATGACGGGCGATTGCCAGAGGGGATGGATCTTGGTCCCGGCCAGTAGGAGTAAACCTCCAAGCGACGATTGGTGCATCAGCGGAATCACGTAGGCTCCGACAATCACGAATGGGTAGACCTTGCGGATGGTGGGCGCGATGAGACGCAGGATGTCGCGGGCGCGATCATTACCTGTGTAATAGAGGCGTTCGAGGAACAACGGGAGAATTTCGAAGGAAAGAAACACTGCGCAGTAGAGCGTCATGCAGATTGAGATCTCGAGCATGGCCGATTCGCTGTTCCATCTCCAGGGAAGTACGGCGCTATAGAAGTTCCAGGGGCGGCCGACGTCGAAGCCAAGCGCCAACAGGCCCGTTGCGTAAAAGAGAAATCCCGATACAAGAGCAGTGCGCATGACTACGTGTAGTTTCTGGCGATTGAAGACCCACGCCGCCATACCGAGCGCCAACGGGCCTGAGCCAAGGGCAGTCAGCGTCATGACATTGAAGGTCTTCCACACGCCCCAGGCATAAGCATCGTTCATGCCAGAGAAGGGGCCAAGCGGCGAGAAGAAGCGTACGGTGGCGAGTACCAGACCTAGCGCTGCGAGGCCGATGAGGAACAGGAGGAATGGGGTCAGAACTCGTCCCCGATTCACAGGGACGCCAGACTGCCAATGATTAATGAGGGTTGAGCCCCTTGTGTCCGCGGCAGATGGGAGGCTATTCATAGCTGGTCGGGGAACCCTGTCTTCTTTTCGTGCTCCAGTCGCTCCAATTCGTGGCGGTTCCAATTGTGTCTGATTGCAACACCCAGAACTCCAGCCATAAGGATGGGGCCCGAGAGCCATTCGTAGATGACGGAAGTGACCTTGGTAGCGTAGTGACCTAGCGAGGTTGTGCCGAGTTTGGGAAGGCCGATCTTGTCGAAGGCGACGCTCGAAAGATAAAGGACTTGCGTACCTCCTGCCTCGTGCTCGCCATACACTCGATTTTCGAAGTACTTGTCTGGCGCTTCGGCAATGCGACCCTTGGCCTTCGCAAGCAGATCGTCGCGCTTGCCGAAGATCACGGCCTGTGTCGGACATGCTGCCGTGCAAGCCGGTTCCATTCCCTGCTTAAGGCGCTGGTCGTAACAGAACTCACACTTGACGATCTTCGGATTCCAGCTGTTCCACTCAAACTTTGGAACCTCGAACGGACACGCGACCTCGCAGTAGCGGCAGCCGATACAAAGTGAGCTATTCCAGGTCACCACGCCCCAATCACTCTTCTTGAGCGAACCGAAGGGACAACCCGTGACGCAGGCGGGGTCGAGGCAATGCATGCACTGCTTCTTCACGTATGCGAATTCATCCGACTTGGGATCTTTGTACAACTCGATGATGTTTTTGGTTTGGGCGTTCAGACCGGTCGGCATGTCCCAAATGCCACCCGAAAGGAGTGTGTCCGCAGGAAGGCCGTTGGCCTCGTTGCATGCAGGCATACACGCCTTGCATCCCGTACAAACGGTGCTGTCGTACAGCATGGCGATGGCGTCAGGCGGCGCGATGGGATGTGCGGGATGCTCTTCAGCCGCTTGCGTGGGCTTGGGAAGCATCGCGCTGACGGCTGTGCCGCCGAGGCCAAGCATCACCTTGAAAGCCTGACGGCGATTGAGATTGACGCTCATACCGGTGCTCCGGGACCCTTATCTGAGTCCTTAGGCTTGGAGCCGGGTGCACTCTCATCGTTCTGTATGATCGAAAATTTGCGCGAGGCCACATATCCCGCACCGGCGAGGGCACCGATGCCGATGCCGACTAGACCCGTTGCCAACGGGCTGATGATCCCATGGGTCGAACCGATGGCTGCATAACTGGTAGGCGGTGCAGCGATGGTGTGCAACTGCACTACCTGGAACATCGGCACACGAAAAGCTATGGCCTTCTCGGTACAGCCGATGCACGGTGCACCAATGCCGATCGGCCAGACATCGGTTATTTCGTTGAAGTGCCGAGTCGAACATCCGGCGTGCGTCTCAGGCCCCTTGCACCCCATCTCGTACAAGCACCAACCCTCTCGATGCCCTTTGTCTCCATACTGCTTGACGAAGTTGCCTGCATCGAAGTGCGCCCGGCGTGCGCAATGATCGTGGATCTCCCGGTCGAAGGCAAATTTAGGGCGCCGTTGCTCATCGGCCTCCGGTAGAGTCCCGTCAGCAGCATATTGCAGGAGCACGCCTAGCAGAGTGTAGGGATTCGGTGGGCAGCCAGGGATATTGACAATCGACTTATTGGGCAGAAGATCGGCCACCCCGACGGCGCCGGTGGGGTCGGGGTCCGCGGAAGGGATACCGCCCCAGGAGGCACAGGAACCGATCGCGACGATGGCGGCAGCCTGTCCGCCGATGTCGGCGAGGACTTCTAACGCAGGGCGCCCGGCCAGCTTCATGTAGATGCCGCTATCCTTGGTCGGGATCGAGCCCTCGACGACGAGGATGAATTTGCCGGAGTACTTCTTCACGGCTTCGTCGAGTGCCTGCCTTGCCTGCGCTCCCGAACCCGCCATCAACGTTTCGTGATACTCGAGCGAGATGATGTTCAGAATAAGGTCGCCGAAGTCGGGATGCGATGTCTGAAGCAGGGATTCAGTGCATCCGGTGCAATCCTGAAAGTGAAGCCAGATCACAGGCGGCCGGATCACTTTCCCGAGATTTCCGGCGCTTTCCTCCGGGGTTTTCTTGTCTGTGATTGCAAGACCATAGGGGGCGGCGATCATCAAGCTGGAGCAGAACACAAGGAAGGAGCGGCGACTGATGCCGCAACGCAGCAAGCGTTCGTCTATCGTCTCAAGTGTAGTCGCGGTAGTGATAAAGGAGCTGAACATCCTGCCGCCTGAGTAAATTGACTTGGGACGGTTGCCTCTCAGCTCCCGTCAGATGTGAGCGTGTTCTGAAGCAAGCAAACACAGAGCAGGAAATGATGCCGCCGCGCGAATTCATGTTGCGCGAGCGTTCCGACTGACCGAAGACGTGTTCAGCCTATCTAACTTGACGGCTTAGCACTGTTCAATCTTGCTCACCCTCGCAGAGAGTCGTCAGCCGGTCATCGCTTCTTTTCTGGTGAAGCTCGCAATTCTGTGCAATTGTGGTCAGATTTCTGCCAATCTTCTGGCTATGATTCACGTACTCGTTAGGCTCAGTCACTCTCTTCTTTAACAGGCTTCGGTAAATAAGGTGATAGCGGATGGTATACCTTCCCACGATCCTCCCGGCCCATGACTGTCTGAGTTGCAGGAGCCGTCTCTCCAGCCTCTTCTGTAATATGTCTCCATCGACGCTTGCCGACTACAATCGCATCGGCTCCCTCCACACCTATCCCCCCGGTTCCATCTTGCTTCGAGAGGACCGCGCTGGGGATCGGGTTCTTGTGATGTGCTCCGGCCGGGTGAAACTGTACTGCGAGTCAAGATCCGGAAAGACTCTCAACCTTAAGATCGCCATTGCAGGAGATGTGCTCGGATTGAGCGCGGTTCTCTCTGGAGCCAGATACGAGGCTACAGCCGAGGCCATCAACACGACGGCGCTCAAGGCGGTCTCAAGGGATGTGTTTCTCGCATTCCTCAAGCGCAATGCGGAGGCAAGTCTCCACGCCGCGCAGAGGCTTTCCGAGGACTACCGCCTTGCGCTGCATGGTGCTCGTAGATTTGCCCTTTCAGCATCTGCGTCTGGCAGGATTGCGGGCATTCTTCTCGACTGGGGCCGAGCCGCCTCGTGCGACAAGACCGGTATGCGCTTCAACATGGCGATGTCACATGGTCAGCTCGCAGAGTTCGCAGGAACCTCACGCGAGACTGTCAGTCGTACGCTGGCCAAGTTCCAGAGAAACAAGAGCATCGCAATCCATGGATGCACGATTCACATCTTGTTGCCGAATAGGATGGCCGAACTCGCCGCCTAGAACCTCCGCGCTGAGAGCAGCCGCACAGGGGGTTGCTCCGGATCCGAGATGAACAGATTAAACCAGCGAGGAATGGGATGCTGAAGCCGAGCAAGTTTCGCGAGGATTGGCTTCGCCCATTCTTCTTCTTTGGAAACAATCGCGTAAGTCTGCTGGGCGGAGCGATTACAACCGCATCCGCGATGGTTCTAATCGGCTTCTGGGTCGTCAGCGTGTTTGGCCACAGCGGCTCCTCTAATCCTTATCTCGACATTGTCTTCGACCTGATCTTGCCAGGCATCTTTGTCGCCGGTCTTTGTCTGATCCTTGTCGGGATCGTGGTCAGGCGAAGTTTTCTTGATGCAACCAAGCAGGTGCCGTCTTTCTTTCCCGAGGTCAGCCTCAAAGATCCGATGTTTCGCCAAGGCCTGGATTTCGTAACGGTGGCCACAATCATTAACTTCGCCATCGTTGGGGCAGCGTGTTATCGGGGCATCGCCTATATGGATACCGTTTCATTCTGCGGGGCGACCTGCCACGTAATGAAGCCTGAATTCAGCGCATATCATGGCTCTCCTCACTCCGGCGTACCCTGCACCGAATGCCATGTGGTACCGGGCGCGGTGGGGTACGCCCATGTGAAGCTGAACGGTACCAAGCAGATGCTTATGACGCTGTTTCACGATTATCCCAAACCGATCATGGCGGAGGATAAGGTGCCCGCGGCAAGCTCAACCTGCTTGAACTGCCACGACGCAAAGCGATTGATCGGCGACAAGCTGAAGGTGGACACGTCCTTTGCAAATGACGAGATGAACTCGCAGACCTCATCGCTTACGCTCGTACACGTAGGCGGCCTCGACTCATTCAGCCATCTCAGTGGGATCCATGGAGCCCACATGGGAAAGATCGAATATGTTGCCACTGATGACACGAACGGGACCATCCCGTGGGTCGGAAAGACCAACGAGAACGGTTCGATTACTCAGTTTGTCGCTGCAGGAGCGAAGAGTCCGACCGCCGGCAAGAAGCGTCTGATGGACTGTGTGGACTGCCACAATCGGGCAGCACATTCCTTTGACACGGCGGAAGATGCGCTGAATAAAGACATGGCGCAGGGGAGTCCCAGCGTTTCGCTTCCGTTCATTCACAAGGAAGGGCTCAAGCTGATCAAGGCGGCGTACCCATCGGGCGAGATCGCGAAAACACAAATCACAGAGAGTTTGATCAGCTTCTATCGCTCGCAATATCCAGCGGTATGGAACGGTCAGCAACCTCAGATTGAGGTCGCTGCTAAGGCGCTGGTGGCAATCTACGGCAGCAATGTCTTTCCATCGATGAATGTTCGGTGGGGAACGCATCCCGACAACATCGGACACAACAACTCCCCAGGCTGTTTCCGATGCCACGACGGCAGTCATACAGCGAGCGGCGGCGCGACCATCACCAATGACTGCACGGTTTGCCACAATCTGCTGGTATCGGATGAGAAGAGCCCCAAGCTGCTGGGTGATCTGGGGATGAAGTAGCCGACCATTTTTCATGAACAGTCAACTTGTCATGTCTCGATTTGCTCAGACAGAGACTCCAGCCAGGTGTCTGATTCGAAGAATGATCTCATCAAGTAGAACCGCCCTTCTCATCTGAGGGCAAGAGCCCATCGTTGTTTTCCCAAACAGCACTGGAAGATCACAGATAGGCAAGCCAGGGTCGCTCGTTGCGATTTTCGACACACGTGAGCAGGCAGAGATTGCCATTCGCGAGTTCCAAACGGCTGGAGTCGATATGTCGACTATCTCTATCGCAGCAAAGGACACGCGGCTCGACGAGCACCCTTGGGGTTTCTACGACGCCGGCGCTCGAATCAGACGGTGGAGTACCCTTGGGCCTTATCGCAGCTTGCATCTTAATAAAGACTAATTCTCCCGGCGTCTCTATTCCCTCTTCAATGCGGCATGACACTCTGTAGACTCGCTACTGCTCCCACTCATACCTTAATTGCTCTTCGGCAGCCTCGGCGCCGGCTCTGTGAACAGCGGTACTCGCGCCGGAGGACGGAGGAGAGAAGACAGCAAAGAGCTTCAAGGCGCCATGGCCAATGTTTCTTAGATTGTGTAGTCGTCCCGCAGTGACTAGGATCGCGTCATGCTTCTTGGCGACCTCTTTTCGAAGGCCGAAGATCACTTCTCCTTGGCCTTCGACAATGAACAGGATTTACATCCGCATTGTCATGTATGCCCCATCCACAACCCCAAGAAGCAGCCGATCAAGGCCGATGCTATCCGGTGTCGGGTCTAGCTCGATCATCGCGTTGGCCCGTTATCACCAAATGAAATGTGGACAGGTAGAGATATGCCGACTTTCGTTAGCGATGCGTGACCCCTGCGGATCTTTCTCAATCAGCCATTTCTGAGTCGACCCATCGACGAAAGAGGGCGATTCTCTCTTGTGGCCACGCACCGTCACAGGGCATCGTTCCGTTATCGAGCCGCCGGAGAATCTCTGTCGCGTGGGTGCGAACATCAGCCACTGACCAGAGATCGAAGACGAAGCTCATTGACTCCCGATCCATCTTCCTGAACAGTGGTTTGATGTGCCGGTCGAAACCCACGGGTTCATCGGGACCAGGTATCGTTACCGGGACAGCGGTTCCATCCGGTTGAGCCAACCCCGAGATACGCGAACCCGGCTTTGCATTGCAGACCCACCACCAGCGCGGAACGGGCATGTTGGGTGGAGGCGCCGCATTCTGTTGCGAGTTTTCCTTGCCGATACGTGACCCCCACTCGAGGTAAGCGACGAACGCGGCGCGAAATTCGGGATCGTCAGGCAGTCTCGCATCATCGGCGCTCTGACACAGCATCTTTACCCAGCGCGCGCGCTGCTCCTCGGTAATGCACTTGCCGACGTGCTCCGAGATCATCCGCGAGTAGCCTCCGTACTGTCGCGAGTAGAAGTCCGGGCCGCCAAAGACTTCGCTGAGCCATGCGGCCACGCGCTCAGGGTGGTCTGGGGACATTCTAGCGAACAACGGACCGACGAGAGGGTCTTCGGGCACGTACTTGGAATAGAAGATGCGCATCATGCGCAGCAGCGCGGGAAAGCCGCCTGCCCACTCAAACAGGGTGGGTTCGCGATCTGGAGATGGCAGGGGGTCTGAGAACTTCACATACCAGTGCATGCCGCTGCAGAACGGCTTGTTTTGGGAATGCCCGCAGCGGCAGAGACTGAAGTGCTCGCGCGATGAGCCTTCGGCTCTGGGCAGGCCGTTGCCGGATTCATCGACAAGCCGGACACCGCCCGTGACCCGGTACGGCCCATCCTTGGAAACTTCAATCGCGGGAGTTCGGTGCTGGTCCACCTGGGCGCGGGCTTCGACTCCGTCCATCCCGTAACTGAGGGCGCCGGAGGGGCAGGCGCGCACTGCCTTAATGACCTCATCGAGCCTACCGCCGCTCGGAGCAATGAACGGCTCCTGGCCGGCATGAAAGACCGAGGCCAGCCGGTCGGTGCAGAAACCCGAATGGGCGCAGATGCCACGATTGTCGAAGATCTCAATCTCCTGACCGTCATAGGCATCTCGCCGGTCGGGAACCCGGTTTGGGTCCTTCTCTCCGGAGAAGTTCGACGCCGTGTGGCTGCCATCGCAGAAGGGCTTGGTGCGCGACGCTCCGCAGCAGCACAATGCCGTGCGCG
>Ga0302187_10002206_pt1 | contig 16153 bp, 7 predicted proteins | sample II_Bog_E1_3_FD_202120 | JGI IMG/M metagenome (GOLD analysis project Ga0302187, IMG submission 202120) | Peat permafrost microbial communities from Stordalen Mire near Abisko, Sweden - II_Bog_E1_3 | ecosystem: Environmental > Terrestrial > Soil > Wetlands > Peat | place: Sweden: Abisko, Stordalen...
AAACGAGCCGTTTGCGGATTTCTGCAGCGACATCACTGCCACCGCTGCGACTGGCCAGTTCAAGCCGCAGGCGACGCTTCGCGGCTGCATCGCCAGTCGCCAGTTCCAGCAGCAGTTCCGCCAAGCGCTCGGCGCCCAGCGCAGCAAGGTTCTTGGCGTTCAGGGTCTTGTCGGAGGCCATTGGCTCCCTTTGCAAGCCATTTTCTGCAGGTCAAGAATGTTGCCGAAGAGACCGCGTGACGTAACTCGATGAGAAGCTAACGTGCCCCCCGCACTTCCTCATGGATTTTTGGCACCATCGTTTCTGCCCCATGCGCACAGGCAATCCACGATCTGGTCTTGTAGGCCGTCATAACCGAGCAACTGATCGACGAGGTTTCCAGCCTCGCGATCAATCAGAAACATGCGGACATAGATAGAGTCGTATGGGCTCGTGTGCTTGAAGCGCCGCCCTGTGAACTGGTTGCCGAAATTCCCGGGCATCACATTCAACGTGGCGGGCAGCAGGTTCGGGGGAAAAACATTCTCGTCGCTCAGCGTCCATGCTGCCTCCCTGTTGAGGATCGCATGCTCGTGCGCTTCAAGCCTTTGAATCAGAGCCTCGTTTGTGGCAATCATGCTGGGGTATGCCTGGATGTGGTCGATGGAATGCAGCACGCCATGCCTTGGGATTGCTCCCGTAACCTGGCAATCCCGAGGATGATCGGCGCTTCAAGTTCCGCAATGCGATATCCCTCCCAATGGGGACTGATACTCGCCAAATCGAACATGAGCGGGGATGCAATCATTTCATTTCCAAGAAATTTCAAAATCCAAAATGTGCCCTGTGCCACGACAGCGGAGCCAAGTGTTTTGGGTCTAGTGGCAGCGGGGTAGCCTTGTCGGGTGCGAGCAAGGCAATCACTGCGGGGTCGAGATCGGGCTTGATCAAAGCGCGACCGTCGTTGTCAAAGCTGACCAGCCCCTTGTCAAATGCGGCGTCCCAGTGTGCGGCGAGCAACAGGCCGTTATGCACGTCCAATCGCTGGGCGTCGGTCGTGCATTCGGCCCAGGGGACGATGTGACTGGCGCGCAGCAGGGCGGGTTCGCGGATCTGTGTCAGCGGACAACGGCCTTCCCAGTAATCGAGCAGGGCGCGGCGGAAATAGCCCTGCCCGATGCGCTGGCGCACGATGCGGTCGGTCTCTGTCGCGCCAAGCTCGGCCACTTCGGCCTCAAATTGGGCGAGCGGAAATGTGGGCAGGCTGCGCGCCAGATGAAATGCGCGCGAAAGGGCGAGGCGCATTTCGTGCTGGGTGGAAAAGGCAAAGACGCCGTGGAACCGGCCGGGCGGTGGGCCTGCGACGGCGTCAGGGTATTCGTCGCGCAAACGGGTCGCGACCCCGGCATGCTCCACCGCCAGAAACCAAGGTGCGCCATCCCCGCCTTGGCCGCTGGCCAAGGCGATTTCACCGGGCACACCTTCGTCGGAACGGAAGAATAGCCAGCCATCGGCGACACCGTTTTCCCGCCGATAGCCGTGGTTGTAGGCTGCTTCACCCAGTTCCACGCGATAGATCGGGTGAGGCGTGGTTCGGCGCAGAGCCGTGGCGACCGTCATAAGCGGGAGGCCCAAGCATAGGCCCCGGTACAGATCGTCAACCGTATTGGCGAACGAGCCTTTGCGAGCGCAATTGCTGACGCTTGATCGACACGGCTTCCACTGCGCGCTTGGCCGCCTGGATATCGCCTTTCGAGATTCGGGCGCTGATCAAAGCGGCGATAGTCCGCTCTTCCTCCCGGTCGAGGTCCTCCACCGGATCGTGTTCCATGCCAACTTTCATGGGCGGTCGCTCCTCCTGATAGGTTTGTATCACGTAAACTGCGGGGCTGGGAAGTCATGAACTGGGCCGCGTGAACGCAGCGGCCATTAAGGCTATCATGCGTGCTATCAACCGGACCGTGTCCACAGCCTGAACCTGATAGTTTTCGGGATCGCGGCGGAAACGCCCAGCGCGGTCGGTGGAAACGGCAACCACACCCCAGATCGTTGCAGGATGGCCGATCCGCACAGGGATTGCGGCAATCGATCGATAACGTTCGGCATCATAATCGCGCCCGTTGCCCGGCAAAATAGGGTATGCCTCAAGAATGTCTGTCTTTGTGCCGTCGTCGATGATCACATCCCGTTTGTGGCTCCACGCGGTCCCGACAAACCCCTCATTCGCCGCCCAGCTTCGCCCATCCTGTTTTTCGCCCAACCGATTTGCGCGCCGTGCCGTCATGCGGACGAGCTGATCGCCTTCAACTACAAAGATGGAAATGGCCCAAGCCTCTGTTGGTTCAAAACCAATCGAATGCGTTATCTCATGCAGTGCCGCATCGAGCATGTCTTCGATCGTCTCGGCCTGGGAGCTGTTCGATGTTGCGAGCGCCTGCTCCAGCGTTTCACGCATGAGACGGTTCGCGTCGAGCAGGGCCAGCCTGCGAGCATCAAGAATGTCGTTTTCGGCCAGCTCTGCCAACAGTTGATCGCGCTCATCCAGAAATGCCTGTGCATCGCGGCCAAGATCGGTTGCGCTTTTGAGAAGTTCGGGCGCTTCATCCTGTAAGACCATCGCCACGATGCCGCCGGCAAAGCCGAGTAGCGCGCCAACTCCGACCACCAGACCTTTGACCGTTAAGCCATAGCCAGGGGGTATCAGATCCCCGCTCAGCGAGCTGCCGATGCCCAGCAAGATTACGCCAAGCAACGATCCAATGTTAATCAACCGTTGGAAGCGCCGCGTAGCGCGGATCCAGATCAGTCCCTTGGCAATCAACGCTTCACGCGCCTCGCCCAGAGTTTGGCGATCATTGGTCATCGCGATTTCCCCAGCAACGTCCGCATGCGCTTGTCACCAACACTCCTCAAACAGCCCTTCGACCGGTAACAATGGCGCGGGCAGGGTGTCGCCCGCGCAAGTCAAACCCAGGAACGTCGCGGCGCGGGTTGCGCCGACGTAGATGAAGCGTTCGAACAGGTCGGGTTCTGCCTGTGCCAGCGCGTCGATGTTGACGAAAAAGATGGCCTCGAATTCCAGCCCCTTGATGTGCTGGACCTCAAAGATTCGGACGTCGTTTTCGGGACCAATGGCCTGGCCCTTGGGGCAGGCGATGGCGCGGATGGCCTGCTCGGCCAAGGCGTCATTGAGAGCATCGGCCAGGGGTTGCAGTTCATCTTCGCGATTGACCAGGACGGCGATGGACGGCAGCCCGTCAGAGAACCGCTCGATCTCGTTGATCCGCGATGCCAACCATTCTGCGAGATCGGGCAATGCTGTCAGGCCCATGCCCAAAACTGGCGAAACGCCTTCGTTTTCAAGAAATGCGGGTAGCTCCGGCTCGTCCTGCCCGGTTTCTGCCTGCGTCAGTTGTTTGGCAAATTCGTTCAGCTTGCGGCTTTGGCGATAGACAATCTTCATGTCCCTGATGTCGAAGTCGGGGAACAGCCAGCGCAGTTCCTCACGCGACCGGGTGCCCCACTTGGTCAGGCGCTGGTTGAAATCGCCAATGGCGAAGAACGAGTCCGTCCGGGGATCAACCATTGCCGCCATACAGGCCAGCTGGATCGGGGAGAAATCAGTCGCTTCGTCCACCAGGATCTGGTTGCGATAAAGCCGCGCAACAACACCCAGAATGTCGGGCGCACCCTCGCCAAAACGCCGCATCAGGCGGTCATTGGCTGCAATTTTTCTGGCGGTCCGCAGCATGGCCAGGATCACGATGTCGAGTTCCAGCTCGTCGACCTCGGCGGCACCGTGCAAGGTCGCATACCAATTGCCTTCTGCGTGTGCTTCGCGACGGAAACGGCGATATCGGGCCGGGATCTTGGCGATGTAATTTGCGGGCGCCCGCGCAACCTGGACCAAGGCCCTTTGCACAAGGATGGTCGTGCCGATCTCTGCTAGCCGGGGCAGTGTGGCACCCCGTTCGCCCAACCACGCCAGAACATGCGCGTTGCGACTGGTTCGGGCAGGTGCTCTGCCCGTCGCTTCGGCGACCGCTTTGGCTCGCAACGCTTTGTAGAAAGCGCCTTCGGCGGCGCGCCGTCCCTGGGCAGTCGCGGGCTCGTCGTCGTCGTCCTCTGCATCAGGATCGTCGAGTTCATCGTCGTTGTCGGGTGCCAGCCTGGCAATGAAAGTGGCCAGCGCATCGAGCAAGGGCTTGTCCTTGCCGACCAGCGCGCCAAGCAGTGAGCGCAACCGTTGGCGGGTGTCTTTGCGCGATGCCGAGGCCAGTTCCTGCAGATCATCCATCAATGCCGCTAGTTCGAACAATAGCAGAGCCGGCTCGCCCCTGCTGCGCTCTATGGCGGCGGTGATTTGCCGGCCCAACGCGACCGTTCTGCCTTCCTTTGCCGCGTCAAGCCGCGCTGCTGCGTCGGCCAGTTCGGTCAAGAAACGGCCTTCGTGGAATTGCGTAAAGGCTTCAAACCAAGCGATCTGATCAGAACCGGTTTCGGGCAGCAGGGTGCCGGCATTGTGCCGGACGGTCATGCCGTTGCGTTTCCCGGCTCGCAGGATCGGCAAATTGCGGCGCGCGATGGTATGGCGATAGTCATCCCACGTCTGGATGCGCTCGCTCGACACCGGCACATCCTCGCGGGCAAAGGCGGCTTTGACATATTCCTTCAGCAACGCTGTGGGCGTGAACATCAGCCACGAATGCGCGTGGTCGAGGCCGTTGGGGGCCGGATCTTCGACCAGATCGCGCTCTTCCGGTTCCAGCACGGCAAAATCCAGTTTCTGCCGCAGCCGCTTGATTAGCGTGGTCGTCTTGCCCGATCCCGGCGGGCCCAACACGGCAAGCCGGCTGCTCAGCGGCAGGCGAAAAATCTCGCTCTGGCATTCGTCGAGCAATGGCTGGACGCGCATTTGCATCGCGGTCAGCACGGACCGCTGCAACCCAAGCGAGACGTTGTTTGCCGCGTCGTCCTCAGCCAGTTGCCGTTCGAGTTCATCCAGGTCTTCATCGCTGAACCCCTGCTGTTTCAGCAGATCGCGCAGTGACTTTATCGTTGTCGGAGGACCATTTTCGGCATGGATCACGGCAGGGCGTGAATCCCATTGGCCGCTGACGTGCTGCGGCGAAAAGGTTGCTTTTTCGATGACCTCGAAATTCCTGACCCCGCCGGGCAGCCGTATCGGGCGATAGGCGCCGATCGGGAATGATGCCAGGCTGCCCTTGGGGCTGAGATAGCTGCAGAAACTGAAACCCAACGGGCCCACTGTCCCGGCGGGCGAAACGTACAGCACTTCGCGGTTGTCATCGTCATCGGCAACGATCAAACGGGCAATGGCGGGCTGATCCATCAGCCTGCGGCAGTCGATTTCGCGGTTTCGCTGCATCTCGCGAAAGTTCTGCTCGATCTTCTCGGCAGTGGCCTGATTGATCGATGCCATGGCATCCATGGTGGCGCCCCGGTAGCCGAGGTTGTGAAACGCGGTGTCGGCAATTTTCTCGAAATTGGCGAGAACTTCGCTCGCCAAGGCTTCGATCGGTTTCGGCCCGTTGCTATCCTGATCCTCGTTCTGCGCCATGGTATCTGTTTGCCCCATATAGCTTTTTAGAAATTTCGTCGGGTTACTGTGACAGCCAATAGTTAGCGATACCCTTCCAACCGGGGCCGCATGCCCTGGGCCGTGAGTTCGTCGTAGGCGGAAAGGACGAGGCGTTGGGTGCGGTATTCGCCGTATTTGGTGCGTTCGTTGTTTTGCAGGACGCGAAAGGTTTCGCTGGGGTAGTCTGGCCCCATCACGTCCTTTGGGTCGAGCACATAGCGCAGTTCGTCGCGGGTCAGGCCATAGGCCAGCGCGTACCAGGCGTCGAGTTCGGCGCGGAGGTGGGCGCGGCGGTCATCATTCCAGGCAAAGGGCGGGCCTCCATAGCCGAGATCGCGGGCGAAGGGGGCCATGGAATGGCTGGTGTAGGTCAGCTCCAGCACGCGCGGGACGATGAAGGCGAGCGCGGCTTCGTCGTAGGCGCTGGGGGGGAGGATGGGGAGTTGCTGGAAGATAAACTCCGCCAGATGCATTCCTCCGATTTTGCCGCGCGCGACAAAATCGAAGACCAAACAATTGGCACAAGCGACAAATGTAACTGCTTCGAAAAAATCATCTGCGATCAAGGTGCGAACGGTATAATCCGTCGCACTTAAGGGCATTGCAGCTGCAATCACTGTCCGTTCGTTGGTTGCGTTAGTCAGGTCACGCAGGCCCATAATCCATTGCTGTTGCCATCCCGCGTCCTCTAGTCGCGTCCGAACGTCCTTTTCGGGTATCCAATATCGTGGCAGGACCTCATAATCAAAATCTGATTTGCTTTCGACCCCGAGGAGATCCGGGCCCGCACCATCGCGCCGGTAAGAACTATGACGATGATCAAACTGGAAAAAAAGTTTGCCCTCCATGACTGGCAAGAATCCTGACACAGCTTCTCGCGTTGCAATCGCCAGAACCTCTTTCCGATTCATATCGTAAAAGCGCTTTACCTTGAGCGATGCTTTGTTGGTTGGGTCCCCAATGTCATCGACAACAACTGCTCGGCCATAGACAGCCGCAGTTAGGCGGGCATCTTCGCTTGCCCGAAAGACCGGGGCCGTCTTCGTATTGGGATTGATCCGAGCAATCTCGTGCGGCGAAAGAGAATAGTGACGTCGCCGATCCTCAAGTTCGTCGGTCGAGAGGATGTAGGACGTGAATTGTGGCGGCGCTGTCGTGAAGCCTGTTGTAAGGAGCGTGAACGGAGTGTCAGGGTGAATCGATGGAAATATACGCCTTGCGTTGTCGAAGCCCAGTGAAGCGACAAGCCTATTGCTACTCACCAGATGCGCGAAGAAGCGGCTCGTGGTATAGTCGGTGACAATGCCAGTCGGAACAATAAGCCCGGCACGACCATCTTTCTGGGTCAGGTTTAGGAAGTGCTCAGCGAACAGGGCGTAGGTGTTGACATCGCCCGTTCCCGTGTAGGGATAGCGCCCGCCGCCTTCCTCCGGCACGCGAGCAAATGCGCTGGACGCCTCGGCGATGCGCTTGGCAATCTCGAAGGCCTCGTAAAGCCTGCGGTCGGGTGAACCTTCAGAAGCTTCGGCTAGCTTGGCGATAGCGCTCCGGCGGGCGGCGGCATTGGGTTCGTCCGCCACCGGGTGCCCGGCAAAGAACTCCTGCTCCTGCAGCTTGATGCGTTCCCACGGCGGATTGCCCAGCACCACATCGAAACCACCGTTCGCCACGATCACATCGGGAAACTCCAGCGGCCAATGCAGCACGCTGGCAAAGCGCGCCGCGTCCACCCCGGCGGCTTCGAGCGGGCCATAGACGCTGCCGCCCGCCAGCTTCCGCCGCACTTCCGCCGTGGTCGGCACCATGGCGCGGCCGCGCGCATCCGGCACCTCCGCCTTGGGCAGCAGGAACGCCGCCATATAGAGATCGCAGGCCACTGCCACGTTCCAGCGCGCCGGATCGGCCTTCCACGCCTCGAACGCGGCGCGCTTTTTCTCCACTTGCCCCACGGTATCCTCGGGCATCGCCTTGATCGTGCCCAGCCCGGCCGCCATGCGCCTGGGCGGCATCGCGCCGCCGCCGCCCGCGAAATTGAGCTGGCCTTGCCCCAGCTTCGCATCGCGGTTCAGCTTGAGATAGTATTTTGCCGCGTCCTTGCTGTCGCCGGTCAGCGGCTTGTAGGCCTCATCCGGAATGCCTTCGTCCAGCGCGGCCAGATCGAATACGCCGAGCAGCGAGTCGCCGCAGCGGATATTCCCGTCGAGAAAGCCGAGCGGCGCGCCGGGGGACACGGATTCGATCCACAGCGCAACTTTGGCCAGTTCGACCGCCATCGGATTGCGATCGACGCCATGTATGCAGCGGGCAACGACATCGCGCAGTGCGGCCTGAAAATCATCCTTGCCCGCGTCTTCGTTGCGCAGGCGCGCGATGCGCGTAGCCATGTGCCGGGCTGCGCCAAGCAGGAAATGGCCCGATCCGCAGGCCGGATCGATGACGTTGAGATCGAGGATCGCGGCAACTTTGTCCGCTGCCGTGGCGCCTTGCGCCTCGGCCTTGTCCAGCACGGGGTCCAGCGCGGAATCGAGCAGGCATTCGACCAGGCTGTCGGGGGTGTAATAGCTGCCGCTGGTCTTGCGGTCGTTGCCCTTTGCGCCGGAATCGAGCGTGAACGACCCATCGGCGCCGGGTTGCAGGCGGATTTCGAGCAGGCCTTCGTAAACGCTGCCCAATTCTTCGGTTTTCAGGTCGCGCCAGTTGATACGATGGGTCACGCCATCGCGGCGGATAAAGCCCAGGCTGTAGATCGCGGCCAGAAAGCGCGCGTTGGGGATTTTGGCGGCGTTGAGCGTCGGCGTAGCGGATGCGGCAAACAGCCCGCCCAGCGCGGGCAGGCCGAGCAGATCCTGCCCCTGATCGAGCGCGGACAGCGTGATCTTGACCGCTTCCCAGACGTCATGATGGGCATCGCGCGCGACGCGGCGGCGCGACCGTTCGCGCCAGAAGGTGAAGGAATAGCTGCCTTCATACAGCGCGCGCACCGATTGCGCCACGCGGCGGGGGTGCAGCAGATCGCGATCCTCTGCCACCGCCAGAAAGATCAGGCGATAGATCGTGCGCAGCAATTCGGCGAACAAGCTGTCAAGCGCCAGCGCGCCCGATTGCAGCCGCTGGACCAGATCGGGGTTGGCCTCTGCCAGGCCGTGGACCAGTTCACCCAGCGCGGTTTCGACATTGCGGCGCAGATCGGCGCGGGCCTCGATACCCTGTTTCAGCCCGGCTTCGCGCCATTGTTCCAGCGGGCAGGCCGATGGCGGGGCATCGGCCCCACCAAAGCGGGTGGCGTGGGCCAGCAGCCAGATCGCGATGAAATCGGTATAGGGCGCTTCTTCGGCAAATATCCGCCCAAGGTCGGCCTCGATCCACGCCGGGCGGGTCAGGCTGGCATTGTCGCGCATCAGGCGCAGGCGATCACCGGCAAAGACCATGCCCCACAGCGCGTGATCGGCGGCGTTGAGCCAATCCTGCAACAGCGCGGTCGGGCTGCGGCGGGTGCGGCCACCTTCGCCATCGCCGAATTCGGGTTGCGCTTTGGCAAAGGCATCGGCGCCCGCGATGGGCGCGGCCACGACGATGGGCACGCGGCCCTGCTTTGCCTCCCACGCCAGGCGGAACCGGCGGGTGTTTTGGTGGTGGTCAATCGGCCCGGTCAGATCGGCAAAGCCGAAGCATTGCGTTAACAGGTCGCGGGCGAAGGCGGCGGTGCGCGTTGCGGTCTTGGCATCGACGCGGTCATATTCGCGCCAGATCGCCTGACCGATGCGGAAATAGCGCGATATTTCGTCGGCCAGCATCGTGCCCTTTGGGCAGGCATAGGATTGGGCCGCCTGGTCCGAACGATCGGTGGCGAGGATCTTCTGGACTTGTTCGGGGGCGATCAGGCCGCCTTCGATGCTGACGGCGATCAGGCCGAGTTCGGCGGCGCGGGGTGCGGTGCGGGCCATCAGTAAGCCTCCGGCACCAGGACATGAATGGCGATGATATCGGGGGGTAGGACGGGCTCGACCACGGTGGTCACGCCTTCGCCGCGGGTGGCGGCCTTTACCCGGTCATGATCTTCGGACAGCAATGCGGCGCGCGCGTGGGCGTGGTCGGCCATGGCGGCGGCATAGTCGGGCAGGCGGGCCAGTGCCGCTTCGATCTGGCGCGCGATGGCCTGATCGGCCAGATTGCCGGTGGTATCGGGTTCGAGTAGGGCCAGAGCCTCGGCCCCGGTGGTGACCAGGTCGCTGCCGACAAAGGCGATGGCGGTGGATTCTTCGGCGAGCAACGTGCGGCGCCCGCTGGTGGTCAATTTGAAGCGCAGGCGCAGCAGCAGGACGGTGGTCAGGCGTTGTACGCCATCGGTGCGCCAGGCGCCGCAGCGGCCGAGTGTGGCCTTGCCCTCTACACCATGGGGATCGAGAGCGCCTTCGGCCATGGCCTCTGCCAGGGTGGCGACCAGCGGGTGGGCGCGGCCGACGTGGGCGACATCGGGTTGCAATTTGTCGGTAAAGCCGATCTTGCGTGTGCCGGTCAGGCCGCGTGCGCGCAGACGTTCGCGCATTTGCTGTGGCAGGCCGTCGTAACGGACCGTGTGGTAATCGCCGGCATGGCCGAGCGGAGCATCGATGCGGGCGAGTGCACGCCGGGTGAAGCGGGCCACTTCATCGGGGCCGCCGAGCAGATCGCGCAGTTTCTGCCATTCGGGCAGAACTTCGGCGGGTTTCAGTGCGGTTTGGGCATAGCGGGTCTGGCTTTTGCGGGCGTTTTCCTCGGCGTCTCTCCAGCGGGTGTCCAGATTTGCCTCGGCATCGCCAAAATCGAACAGGCCTTGGGCACGGGGCGTCGTGGAACGCAGCAGCATGGCCTGCATCAGGGCGTTTGACACGCTGGCTGAATCTTCGGGGACGGGCACGACCACACCGGTTTCGCGTTCGATGCGCCGCATCTTGTCGGTGATGACCTTGATCACGGCGCCGTCGATCATCGAGTTTTCACCGAACATCATCACCGACCAGACTTGTTTGGCCTGTTGGCCAAAGCGATCGACGCGACCGTCACGCTGTTGGTGGCGGGTGGGATTCCAGTTGAGATCGAAATGGACGACGGCGTTGAACAGCGATTGCAGATTGATGCCTTCGGACAGGCAGTCGGTGGCGACAAGGATGCGCGCGGCGTAATCTTCCAGCGCGTCGATGCGGGCGCGGCGTTCTTCCGGGGCGAAGCGGCCGGTGATGACTTCGACTTTATGCTTTTTGAACTGCGTGCGCAGGGCTTCCCCGACCGCTTCGGCGGTGTTGATAAACCGGCAGAAGATGACGGGGCGAGCTTCCTTTTTGTCGACCAGGTCTTTCACCTGGCGGACGAGTTCGCGCAGCTTTGGATCATCCTTGAAATTGACTGCCAGGCCTTCGGCGCGCGCAATCAGGGCGCCGAGTTCAGCGGCTTCCTCACTATCGAGCGCGGTGGCGGGTTCGAGGTCGGATTCGGCCAATTGGCCTTCGTCGGCGTCGAACAGCAGCGGTTCCAGCGCAGCCTCTTCGGCCATTCCGCCAAGGCGGTTGCGCAAGGCGCTGAGTGCTGCGGCAGGGGAAGAGCCGACGCAGCGCATCAGGGCGAGCGTGCCCCAGAACGCCAGACGCCGGGCACGTTCCCCGTCAGCGCGGGTGGCGACGCCAAGGCAGTATTCGAGCACGTCTTCCTGAAAGTTCTGGAAATCGCCGCTGAGTTTATAGGGCGCGTCGGCCTTCAACGCCTTGGCAAAGGCGCCGGCTTCTCCCCAGTTGTCGGCGATGTCAGCGCGGCGACGTTGCACGAAATGCTGGGCAAGGCGGCGGCGATAACGTTCGCGGGCGTTGGTGTCGGCTGAATCGGGACCGCCGACCAGATCGGGGTGAAGCAGGCTCAATAGGCGGGCATAAGCATCCTGATTGCCGCTGTGCGGCGTGGCGGTGAGCAGCAGCATGTGCCGCGCGCTGTCTTCGGCCAGGCGTTCGAGCAAGGAAAAGCGTTGCTGCGTGCCCTTTTCGCTGCCGCCAACGCAGGCGTGGGCTTCATCGACGATGACAAGGCCAGGGCAGGCGTGGGCAAAGTTTTCGCGGCGGCTGTCGGCCTTGATATAGTCGAGGCTGACCACGGTGTAGGGAAAGACGCCGAAGATGGTATCACCCAGGGCAAGGCCTTGTTCGAGCGAGCGGGCGCGGGCCGAGGTGACGGCGACGGCGTCGATGTCGAATTTTTCGGCCAGTTCGCCGATCCACTGATCGACCAGATGGGGTGGGCACAAGACGGTGAAGCGATCGACTTCGCCGCGATCGAGCATCTCGCGCAGGATCATTCCGGCTTCGATCGTTTTGCCAATACCCACGTCGTCGGCGATCAGCAGGCGCTTTACATCGAGGCGCAGCGCCATCAGCAGCGGAACGAGTTGATAGGCGCGCGGTTCAACACCCAGGTGCGCGGCGCTGCGAAACGGGCCGGCGCCACGGCGCAGCGACAGACGCAGGGCATCGGCCAGCAGGCGCGCGGCATCCTGGTTGTCGCGTTGATCCGCCGTCGGCTGCGCGAATGTCGCCGGGCGAACTGGTTGGCGTTCCAGTGCGGGAGCAATGACGAGCGCGTCTTCTTCGGAACCAGACAGCGGGCGGACACGGAGCAGGCCTTCGCTCGGCTTTGCCAGCACGATCCATTCGCGCCCCCGGGCATGAACCAGATCGCCGATCTGGAGCTGGGCGGTGGGCACTGTGGCGAGGCTCATTCCGGTACTCCAAGGGCCGCCGCAAGGGCAGGCGGGATCGTATCACCGGGTTCAATCGGCAATTCAATGAGTTCTCGTGCCAAATCGGCGCAGCGGTCAACCAGTGTTGCAGGCGGCGTGCCTGCTATGGCCATGACCATCAGGCCGGGCCAGCACAGTGGGTAGCTGATTCCTCCGATCACTTCGGCCGATGGTGGTGGCGCGCCCCAGCGGGCGAGGGCGGAAAGCCACGGATTGCCGGCACCAGACGGATCGCCTTCGCCCATTGCTGCGGCGGCAGGCCAGTCACGCTCGCATCGGGCCATGCGGTCAAGCAGGTCGATCACGCGTTCGTTGCGACGGTCGATCAGTTCATGGTCGGGCTGGTTCTGATAGGACAAGAGGCAGCGGTAGCAGCCCGCGATGCACGGATCATTGCCCTCAACCAGTTCGCCATCCTTGCGCTGCCAGTGCATCATGTCGAGCGCGACTTCGGCCAGTCTTTGCCAGCGGTCGGCGCTTTCCATCAGGCGGCGAAGGACACCGGCGCCGCCTTCCGAGGCTTCGTAGAACAGGATGGCGCGGCGGTTGTCGCGCGTGGGCAGGGGTTCGCTCGACAGTTCGCCCGATTCCAGCACGTGTTCGGTTTCGATGGCGCGGGTCAGCGCGTGTTGCAGCGTGGCCATCTCACCCGATGTGAGGTCTAGCGTGTGGTCGAACTGCAGCAGCATGGCGTTCTTGGTGTCTTCGACCAGCGGGACGATGGTTTGACGCCGCGCACCCCGGGGATCTGCGCCTTCGTCATCGCCGGCAGCTTCGTTCTTTAGCCAGCGGCCGGAAATCGTGTCGATGTCAAAGCCGGTATGGGCCTGTTCCTTGCGGCGGCGCAGGCCGAGATTCACACGTGAGAGGCGGGTCTGTGGGCCGTAACGCACGACAGCAAGTGGGCTTTCATCAGCCTTGAGCAGGATCTGGTCCTGTCGATCGGCTTCCCACGAGAATATCGTGCGAATTTCAAAACCGCGCCGCTGACGATCTTCGTCATTTGCAGTAATGCGCGCGCCGGGCACGGCATCGACGTTTTCGATCCGGTAGAGGCGCGAAAGAATGCCTTCTTCGGTCAGGGTCTGATTGCAGACCACGCAGCGCTCTTGCGTCTTTACCGTATGGGCTGCGCCGCAATTCTGACAGCAACGCACTTCGCTGGTGACGAGGGTGTTGTCGGCATTGCGAGTGCCTGAAGGCAGTTTGGCGCGGTTGCAGCGAAAGGCCTTGCCCTCGTGATAAACCAGGCTGTTCGGGCCGAATTCCGCCAGCGCAAGGAAGCGCGGGCGTTGCAGGACGGTGGACGATTTTTCCCCATCGATGAACGCATAGAGCGGCAGGCGTGGGAAATTGTAGCCCGGCAGGAAGCCTTCGGTGGCGAGATAGCGATAGGCGTAAAAATCGGAACTGGACGAGGAGGCGCCGGTTGCGAGCAAATCGACTTGCCGATCGGCCGCGACATAGCGTGATCGGGCGTCTTTGCGTTCGATCGAGGAAATGCCCGGGCGGTCGGCCAGGTCGGATGCGGCGCGGCGCTCGTCATTGGCGGATTTGAACAGGGTACGCCAACGATCGAACGCGTGGTCGAGGGACTGGCCCGCCGTGTCCCAGTGTTGGGCGACGAATTCCTCTGGGGTGCCTATCTCCGCCGAACCGTCTTTTGGCAAGGCCGAGGCAATGACCCGTTCGGCGCGTGCGCGCGCTTCGTCACTGGCGGTGGCTTGGGCAATGCCCTGTTGGCGCTCTTCATTCAGCGGGAGCGCGGAATCCGTCATGTCGAGGTTTTCGGGAATCGTTGAGGCCAGGCCTTTGCCAGCTGCGGCAAGCCATTCAGCGTGGACATGCGAGGCGAGCAAATCAGGATTGATGAGATCGATCGCCGGTGCGCGCACGATGCCCGCGACGAGATCGGTGCGCCGTTCGAAATAGTATTGGTCGTGCGGGCTTTGCGCGGCGCAATAGGTCACCACCAGCGCAGCCTGGCCACTACGACCGGCGCGGCCAGCGCGCTGGGCATAGTTGGCAGGCGTCGGCGGCACATTGCGCAGATAGACCAGATTGAGCTGCGAAATATCGACGCCCAGTTCCATGGTGGGTGAGCAATAGAGCAGCGGCAGGAAATCCTGCTTTTCGCCCAGCACTCTCGCATCGGTGGCGAGCTGTTTGATGCGCGCCGGGTCATTGTCGTTTTGCCGGAAGCGGCATTCCCGCATTTCGCGAAGAAGCGCGGTAACCTGCGCGGTGTGTTCACGCGCTTCAAACGCCATGGGCAATCCGCCCGGCGTGGCTAGCCTGGCGGCGATGTCTTCGTAAAGTTGGCGGAAGAACGCGTTTTGTTGCGCGGCGCTCGGTGCGCCTTCGCCGGGGCGCAGCACCAGGGCGCCGGGTGCCAATCGCCAGCCGAGCATGCCGCCGGCAGAGAACTGGCGCACCATCTGGTGGCGTTCAGCGGCCAGGAGCATGGCTTCGATCAAAGGTTCACGATCGGCGAGGCGGAGATCACCGCAGGCCTTGGCGAAATTGCGGGCCAGACCGCTACGGCCGGACACGCGCACAATCCGGTCGAACTTGCTGCCTTGCGCGCCGACGACCAGCGCGGCCTGGAATTCGAGGTCGCCGTTTTCCTCTTCGCGGTTGATCGCCCAGGGATCCTTGAGAATTTGCCGCGATTTTTCGGCAGCTTGACGAAGCTCAATTTCGTCGAGGGCATCGACTGCAACCGCCAGCCCCCGGCGCATTGTTTCGAATAAATCGCGGAACATGCGTTGGCGGGTTTCAGCATCAACCTTCGCCAAAATGTTGAACCCGATACGCTGTTCGTCGCTCAACCCAGAGCGATCCGCGCCGCTGCATGCCTTGGCATCTTGTGCGAGCATCGCGATGCCTGGATAATCGACCTTGATCAGGCCCAGCTGATCAAGGTTGGGATTGGTGAAGCGCCAGCCACGCCGCAGGTCATTCCAGAGGCGGTGGGCGAGCACGCGGTTGATGGTCTTTTTGGCGTCGGCAAGCGCGGCGAAACTGGCAGGATCGGGATCGAGCATCCACTCGTCGCGGCGCGCAGTCTGTTCGGGGTCGAAGCCCAGAGAACGGCGAAGCGCATCACCGAACTGTTCATGAGATAGGCCGTCCTCTCCAGCCTTGAGCACGGCACGCAGCATTGCTCCGCGAAGCAGGCTGACGAAGATGAAATCGTTGAAGTGCCCAGCTTGCAGAGCGGCGTCCTGCCGGTTGTCGGTAAAGCCCAGCAGCTTGCGCTGGGTCTTGTTGGCCGGAACATGGTTGCGCTCCATCCAGTCGAGCAGGGTTGCGGTGATCAGGGTAGTGGCGGAACTGCGCCCTTCGGCGGAGAGGCCCGCCAATTTGTTGATGTCGCGGGCGGTGGCAGGAGGCTGATGCTTGCAACGAGGGCAGAACCGGAAGCGGCCAGCAAAGAACCAGCTGCGCACGCCGTTTTCGTCTCGAAGGCCATCGGCCCCGAGCATCATCAAGCGGCCTTCATGCTTGCCCCGGTGAGCCGATTTGAGCCGTGGACTGCCCGAGGCGGTCGTTTCAAGCCAATCATCGGGATAATCTTCGAGAGAACTGGCAAACTCCAGGTCGCCGCAGGAATCCGGAACGAGAAATCCGTGCTGGGAGCCGTCTTCATCGACATCATCGCGTGCGGTGAGGTCAATCGGCCGCGCGATCACGACACCGCTCTTGTCGATCGTTACGCTGTGTATTTCCTGGCCACATTCACGACAGAAAAACATTGGGTACAGCCGAGCTGTATCATTCTCTCGGTCGAATTTTTCCGCTGTCAGCA
>Ga0302187_10002230_pt1 | contig 16069 bp, 12 predicted proteins | sample II_Bog_E1_3_FD_202120 | JGI IMG/M metagenome (GOLD analysis project Ga0302187, IMG submission 202120) | Peat permafrost microbial communities from Stordalen Mire near Abisko, Sweden - II_Bog_E1_3 | ecosystem: Environmental > Terrestrial > Soil > Wetlands > Peat | place: Sweden: Abisko...
CAGCGCGACGGTTGAAGCGCCGATCCGGCTGGTCGCCACGGGCAACCTGCAATTCGGCACATTTGCCCAACCGAAAACCGGCGGCTCGATCACCGTATCGCCCTATAGCGCGGTGTCGACCACCGGCGAACTGGGCAGCGACATGGCGGTCGTGCAATCGACCACGGTGGCGGCGGCCAGTTTCAGCGTGACGGGCATTGCCAACATGGCATTTGGCGCCAGCGGCGTCAGCAGCGTGACGATCAGCAATGGATCGTCGACCATGACCGTCGGCAACTTCACCATCAACAGTGCGTTTTCCGGCGGGACGATCGGCCCCAACGGCACGACCACATTCAACATCGGCGCCACCCTGACCGTATCGGCAGGCCAGGCCGCAGGCACATATACCGGGACTTTTCCGATCACCGTCACCTATAACTGACATGGAAAAATCCCCCCGCATCGGCGCGGGCACCTTGACAGGAGTTCACACGACATGACCGTGCAACCGGCGGCCTGCCTCTATCGCCTGCCCCTTGCGCTGATGCTGTGCGCGACCGCGCCGGCCATCGCCATGGCCCAGGTGTCGGGCCTCAACGCCGCCGACAAACCGGCCGCAGCCCCTGCCCCTGCCAGCCTGAAAAGCGATGGCCCGACCACCGCGCAGGCGCCGACCGGTGCGGTTGGCGGCATGGGCGACATCAATCTCTATCCCAAGCGCGTGGTGATCGACGATCACAACCGCGTGGCCAGCGTCGGGGTCTACAACAAGACCGCCAACAACGGCGATTACGAGATCACCATCACCGACATGATGATGACCACCGACGGGCGGCTGGTCGAACTGGCTGCGGTCAAGCCCGATGATGCGGGTCGCGCGCGGGTCAAGGCCGCGGGCGACATGGTTCGCTGGTCACCGCACCATTTCAGCCTGCCCGGCAACGAATCGCAGATGATCCGCATCATGGCGCGCGTGTCGCCCGATCTGCCGCCGGGCGAATATCGCACCCATTTTTCCGCCGTGGCGGTGCCGCCCGGCGATGACGGGCTGACCATCGACGAAGCGACCAAGGGGCAACCCGCCACTGGCGGCATCGGCGTCAAGATCACGCCGCGTTTCGGCATCTCGATCCCGGTGATCATCCGTGTCGGCGAAACCACGCTGACCGCGGGCCTGAAAGACCTGGCGGTGACCACCACGCCCCAGGGGCAAAAGCTGTTGCGCCTGACCATCACGCGCAGCGGCACGCGGTCCTCGTTCGGCGATATTTCGGTGACCGCCCCCGGCGCACCCAAACCGGTCGCGCTGATCCGTGGTGTCGGGGTCTATCCCGAAGTCGATGAACGCACGGTCACCGTGCCGGTCGATCCCGCGGTGGCGGCGCGCTTTACCGACCACGGGGCAAAGCTGATCGTCACCTATGTCGATGACGACTACACGCCGGGCAAGACCCTGGCCAAGACGGACTTCATTGTGCCGTGATGCGGCCGGAGGCACCAGCACGGGCCTCCATGATCACCACCACATCGCCCGCCCGCAATCGCGGCGCGGGCCGCTGGTGCGCGGGCATGCTGCCCGCGTCGGCGCTGTTCGCGGTGCCGGTAACGGCGGTTGCCGCCCCTGCCCCGGCACCCGATCCGGTGCCGCCACAGACCATGTCGCCCCCCAGCACACCGCCACAGGCCGTGCCGGGGCAAGCCGCCCGCGCCGGGCAGCCGGTGGCCAACACCGCCCCGACGCTGAGCGAAGATGACGAGCTGATCCTCGAGATTCGCACCCAGCATCGCGAAATGACCGATACCATCACCGGGCACGGGTTGCGCGGCGGGGTCTATCTGCCGCTGGGCGATCTGGCGCGGTTTCTCGACTTGTCGATCAGCGTCAGCGACGATGGCCACTATGCCAGCGGCTGGTACTTGTCGCCCACGCGCACGATCTCGATCAATCTGCGCGCCGGCACGATCACCCAGGGCGGCAAGGAGGCCCCGCTGCCGCGCGCCGATTTCGTCGCGCACGACGGCGAACTGTGGATCAAGGCCGATCGGCTGGCCGATATCCTGCCGATCAAGCTGGTGACCGACTTGCGTGCGCAGACGGTGGTGGTCAAGACGCTCGAACCCTTTCCGTTCGAACAGCGCGCCGCACGCGAAGCCGCGCGCGACCGGCTGGCCAATGCCGGGCACGCGCAGGCCCCGGTCTATGAACGCCAGGACGATCCCTATCACGCGTTCGACGTGCCGATTTCCGAAGTCGAGGCCCGCGCCGCCGGTGCCACCGGCATTGCCCCGCATATCGAGGGCGACTTGCGCGCCTCGGGCGACTTTCTGTTCATGACCGGGCGGATCTATGCCAGCGTGTCATCGACCAGCGGGCTGATCGCCGCCCGCGCCGAACTGGGCCGCCGCGATCCCGATGCGCAGATGCTCGGCCCGCTGCACGCGACCGAGTTTGAAATGGGCGATATTTCCACCGAATCGATGCCGGTGGGCCTGCGCGGCGTAACCGGGCGCGGGGTGTTCCTGACCAACGAGCCACTGCAGCATGCTTCGGTGTTCGAAACGATGGATTTTCGCGGCGAACTGCCCGCCGGGTTCGAGGTTGAACTCTATCGCAACGACACGCTGATCGGTTCGACCAACCAGCCGGTCAATGGCCAGTACGAATTCCTGCACGTGCCGGTCGAATTCGGGCTCAACGTGTTCCGGCTGGTCTATTACGGCCCGCAGGGGCAGCGCCGCGAGGAAGTGCGCCGGATCAGCGTCGGCGACGGGCGGCTGGCCAAGGGCGCGTTCACCTACAACGTCTTCGCGGTGCAAAAGGACGAGACCGTTGTCCCGGTCACCCCGCCGGGGTTCCAGCCCACGCTCGATTATGGCGACTGGCGCGAAGGCTTCATGGTGCAATACGGGCTGAACAGCGCGGTCACCGTGGTCGGCAGCGGCGCGCTGTACCGGTCGGCAGGGTCAGAACGCTGGCTGGCCTCGACCGGCCTGCGCACCGGCATCGCGGGCTGGGCGGCCAAGCTCGACGCCTCGATCGGCACCGGCGGCGGCACCGCGATCGAGGAAGGCCTGGCGGGCAAGCTGCTGGGCGCCAGCGTGGTGATCGCCCATGCCGACTATGCCCGTGGCTATGTCGACGAAGTGCGCTCGCTCAGCGATTTGCCGCTTACCTCGATGACACAGTTCGACTTGTCGAAGACGCTCCATTTCGGGCTGCATGCGCTGCCGCTGGCGCTGACCTGGCAGCACCTGGCCTATGCCGACGGGCAAGTCACCGATACCGCCGCGTTCCGCCAGACATTCACGCTGGGCCGGGTGATGGCGACCAACGTGATCAACTATACCGACACTGCCACACCGGGAACGCAGGCCACCCATTCCACCACCGGCATGTTCGACTTGTCGACGTTTGCGGGCAGCCACACGCAATACCGCGCAGAGGCGGCCTATAGCCTGGGCCCGCATCCGGTGCTGACCTCGATCGGTGGCGAAGTGTCGCACGACTTCGATGCGCGCACCACTGTGCGCGCCTCGCTGACCCAGAATATCAGCGCCAACCAGACGGCCATCGGCCTGTCAGGCACGCGCAAGCTCGGTGTCTATGCGCTGTCGTTCGATTCAAACTACACCCCGCAATCAAAGGCTTATGCCTTTACCGTGCGGCTAGGTTTCAGTTTCGGGCGCAACCCCTTGAATGGCAGGATGTTTGTTGCGCGGCCAGGTCTGTCCACCAGCGGCGCGGTGGCCGTGCGCGCGTTTGCCGACGACGATGGGAGTGGCGCGTTTGCGCCGGGCGACGCAGCGGTCGGCAAAGTGACTTTCTTCACCGGCAACAGCCACGTCACCTCGGGCAGCGACGGCACGGCGGTGCTGACCGGCACCGGCGACGGCACGCGCACGGCGGTGCGCATCGACACCGCCACCCTGCCCGATATCGCGATGGCACCGGCGCGTCCCGGCGTCGAGGTGATCGCGCGGCCAGGGCGCATTCCGGTGGTCGATTTCGCGATCCAGCAATTGAGCGATGTCGAAGGCACCGCGGTCTATGCCGATGGCACCCACAAGCATGGCGTCGCCGGGCTGAAGCTCGAACTGATCGATGCCAAGGGCCATCGCGCGGGCCATGCCCGCAGCGAAAGCGACGGCTTTGTGCTGATCGAACAAGTGCGGCCCGGCGACTATACGCTGGCCATCCAGCCCGAACAGGCGCGCAATCTGAAAATCCATCTCGTCGGCGAAACGCATATCCATGTCGGTCATAAGGGCAAACTTGTTCGCCCCAAAATCGTGGTCGCGCCCAATTGATGGTCTATGCCATTTCGACTTGCGATCTGTTGCAGTATCGGCGTAGTCCTAACCAAAGATAGTGATCGAGCGCGGGCCCGGCATCAGGTCTCGTCAGGCAGGAGCAGGCCGTCATGGGTTCCGCAGTTCCGTCGGTACGCAGCATTTCCGATCTGGCGCGCATGGCGGGGGTTTCGGTATCGACCGTGTCGCGCGCCTTGACCGGCAAGGGCACGCTCAACCAGCTTACCCGCGACCGCATCCGCGCAATCGCCAGCGAACACGGGTTTCGGCTCAATGTCGCGGCGCAGAATTTGCGGCTGGGGCGGACCGGGTCAATCGGCGTGTTGCTGCCGCTGGGCCACGAGAAGGCGCAGGCGCTGTCCGATCCGTTCTTTTCTGCAATGCTGGGCCATCTGGCCAATGCGCTGACCGACCGGGGCTATGACTTGCTGCTGTCGCGCGTGTTGCCGCACGGCGACGACTGGCTGGACGATTTCGTCCGCTCGGGCCGCACCGACGGGATCATCATGATCGGCCAGTCGGACCAGAGCGACGTGCTCAACCGCGCCGCCGACCATTACCGTCCGATGGTGGTGTGGGGCGCCTATTCCCCCGACAACCGTTATACCACCGTGGGATCGGACAATTTCGCGGGCGGCGCGCTTGCCGCACGGCACTTGTTGCAACGTGGCTGTCAGCGCCTGGCATGGTTCGGCCATGCCAGGGCGCCCGAATTCGCCGCGCGCCAGGCCGGATTTCTGTCGGCGCTGCCCGATGACATCCGCAAAGGATGCGCGATCGTGCCGACCCACATCACCCCCGAAGGCAGCCGCGCCAATGCCCAGGCCTTTTTCGCCGCCGGCAACCGCCCCGACGGCGTGTTTGCCGCCAGCGACGTCGGCGCGATCAGCGTGCTCGCCGCGGCGGGCGCATGCGGCATCCGCGTGCCCCAGGACTTGGCCGTGATCGGGTTCGACGACATCGTGCTGGCCCAACTGACCCGCCCGCCGCTGACCACCGTGCGCCAGGACATCGAATCCGCATCACGCATGCTGGTCGACCTGCTGCTGCGCCGCATGGCCGGCGCAGAAACCCAATCGGTGCAATTCGCTCCGCAACTGGTGGTGCGCGAATCGGCGTAAACCTGCGGGTTGGGACTTATTCGATCGTCACGCCCCTGGCCGCCGCGACCTCATGGGACGGGCTGGCCGTGGCGGCCCGCCCGTCCCCGTCGGTCGTCCAAAGCGCTCAGAACGCGGCGTGGAACCGCACGCCGAAGGTGCGCGGGGCGCCCATATAGGCGTTTTCGGTGCCGGTCTGCAGCGGGGTTTCAAAGACCTGGGTTTCATAGATCTTGTTAGTCAGGTTCTGCACCCAGGCCTCGACCATGAAGCGATGTTCGATCTTGAAGCCGAGGTTCGCGTTGACCAGCCCGACCGGGCCCTGCACGTTATAGCCCGCCACGTTGTCGAACTGGCTGCCAGTATATTCGTACTGCACCCGCGCGATCAGATCGACCGAATCGCTCAGCGGTGCGTCGTAATTCACCCCGGCATTGGCATTCACCTTGGGCGCGAAGCGGAACCGCGAACCCGACAGATGCTGGTCGATGTTGGGATCGACGCCATATTGCGCATGCGGGATCCAGGTGGCGTCGGCGTTGAGGGTGATCGTCTTGGTCAGCGCAAAGGTGTTTTCGATTTCCGCGCCGTAATCGACCGCCGAATTGGCATTGAGCACAGTGAACCGCAAACCGACGAACTGCGCGATCTGCAGATTCTTCAGATCGTAGTAATACAACGAAATGTTGGTGCGTGCGCGGTGGTCGAGATATTGCAGCTTTGTCCCGACTTCGAACGCGTTGATCGTTTCGGGCTTGTACGAGGGATTGAGCGGCGCGGCGGGCCCGGATTGCGCGTTGTATTCGATCAGGCCCTTAAGCCCTGCTGGCAACGCGTTGAAATAGGCCGCATTGTTCAGCACCCCGCCAGCCGCGTTCTCGTCCATGTTGATCCCGCCCGCCTTGAAGCCGCGGTTGTACGTGGCATAGACCATCGCATCGGGGGTGAATTTGTAGTCCACGCCAAATGTGCCCGAAATCGCACGATCGGTGTGGCTCTGGTCATAGGCAGGCGACGGACCGAGGTTGAGCAGGGTTGCCCACGATGTCGGATTGGGGTCGAAATAGTCATAGGCGAACGACCCGGTCTTGTGCTCGATCGAATAGCGCAGACCCGCGATCACGCTGAACCGGTCGGTCACCTTGAAATCGCCATGGGCAAACAGCGCATAGGAATCGGTGGTGCCGTGCATTGCCTCCTGGTCGAGCATGCCCGGGGTCGCTTCGGGCGTGACCGGCGAACCGGTAAACACCACATCCCAGTATTCTTGCGCTTGCGTACCGTTGAACAGCGAACGGCCCGACTTGAGCTTTTCCGACGAGACGAACCCGCCCAGCACGATATCGGCGTTGAGCGCGGGAATACGCGTATTGTAGGTCAGTTCCTGTGAGGCAAAGACGCTGTGGAAATCCTCGTCATAAGGCAGGATGTCGGCGCCCGAGAAATCCGCATCCTCGTTCAACTGCACCACGTCGAAACGGCGATAGGCCGTCACCGATTTGAGCGTGCCTGCGCCCAGCGCGGCGTCGACCAGCAAAGTCACGCCGGCATCCCTGGTGTGCTGGTACCCGTCCGAATTGAGCGAAACCTGGAACGCCCCCGGATTGGTCGACGGCAGCTTCAGCCCGCCCAGCAGCGTCAGTTCATCAACCAGCGGCGAAGTCGGCCCCGCCGTCACGCGTTCGGTGGCATAGCAACAATCGCCATGGCTGGACGAATAGTCGCCGATCAGCCGCACGGTCACCGTCGAAGTCGGTTCCCACAACACCTGCACTTTGCCCGCGTTGGTCTGGTTGCCGTCGACCGAGCGTCCGGTGTTGACATCGGTAAAGAACCCATCGGTGCCCGAGGTCAGTCCCGACACGCGGATCGCCAGATTGCTGGCCAGCGGGACATTGACCGACGCGCGCAGCGAATAGGTATCGTAATTGCCGAAGCTGCCGTCGATCGTGGCGCCAAGGTCAGTGGTCGATGGCTTGGTCGATGCCAGCAGCAGTGCGCCTGCCGTGGTGTTCTTGCCAAACAGCGTGCCTTGCGCGCCGCGCAGGATCTGCAGGTTGTCGATATCGAGGAAATCCTGCAGCGCGGTTGCCGCACGGGTGCGATAGACGCCGTCGATGAACACCCCGACCGAGCCTTCGAACGAGCGACTGATGCCGGCGGTGCCAAGGCCGCGAATGACCAGATCGGCGCTCGACGAGGAAATGTTGGTAACGCGGAACGTCACGCTGGGGCTGATCGCGCCGATGTTCGACACGTTTTCGACTCGCGCTTCGGCCAGCGCGGCCGAATTGGCCGCGGTGATCGAGATCGGCACGTTCTGCAGCTTTTCCGAACGGCGCTGGGCGGTGACGACGATTTCCTGAAGTCCGGCTTGTGCCGGCGCCGACGTCGCGGCCGCCTGATCGGCGGCAGGCGCATCGGCGGCCGTGGCTGCCGATGCGGCATGCGCCGGATTGGTGAACGCAACTGCAACGAAAGCGAAAGCCGTACCGGCCCGCCAGATGCCTTTCATACTCTATCCTCTTCGGTCTGTCGCATGCTGTTTCGCACGCTATGGGCGCCCTGGGGTGGCCGTGGGGACAGCCGTGGAGGGTCGGACGCGAGCTCTGTCTGCGTCATATCACTGGTTAATTCTTGACATTTGACGACATCAACATGACGTATGACGCCTTGTCTTATGGTGTTGCCGCTTGCCCACACTGCCTCGTTGCAGCAATTCGAGCGCTATGCGCGGATCGCCGGGATCGATCTCGCGGCGATCCTGAGCGATGAACATCGCCAGGTCCTGATTGAGGCGCGCACCTGCGAGGCGGTTTCCGCCACGGCGCTTGTCGATATTTTCCAGATTGTTGCCATTGCCGCCCGCCGCGAGGATCTGGGCGTGGGGTTTGCCATGTGGTGCAACCTGCACGGCTATGGCCCGCTCAGCCTGCTGTGGGACCATTGCGCAACGGTCGAACAATTGCTGCGCCTCAGCGGCCGCTATCTGCATCTGGAGACCGAGGCGATCGGATCGACCGCCACCTACGAAGGCGACGAGGTCGCGGTGCAACAATTTCTGACTGTGCCGACACTACTGGGCGGCAGCCAATATCTCGAAACCACGTTGACTGTGCAACTGCGAACCATGCGCCTGATCCTGGGCCAGCAATGGCATCCGTCGCGCGTCGAATTCAACCACCCCGCCCCTGCGCAGACGGGTTTTCATCGCAGCGTGTTCCGCTGCCCGATGGTGTTTGGGGCCGACCGCACCGCGCTCGTGCTGCACCGCGACGATCTGGCGCGCGAAGGGCCCAACGGCAATGCGCGGATGACCGCCTATCTCGAACGGCAGCTCGAAGCCGCGCGCGCCGCACGTCGCGGCGATGTGCTGCGCCCGCTCGAACGCCTGATCACCGCCCAGCTTGGCGACGGCGGCATGACACTCGAACGCGCCAGCCATGCGCTGGGCATCGGCGCGCGCACGCTGCAACGCGCGCTCGGCGCGCACGGCATGACATTTTCCGACGTTCTGACCGATGTGCGCCGCCGCATCGCCAGCGACTATTTCGCCTATCAGCGCCGCCCCAACTTGTCGGAACTGGCGCACCGGCTCGGCTATGGCGAGGCAAGCGCGGCCAGCCGCTTTCTGCGCGAGAATTTCCGCGCGGGCATCCGCACGCTGGGCCGCCGCGCACGCGCCGCGCGTCTGCAGATCGGCGCTGCGGCGGGTCAGCGCGACAAATAGGCGACGATGTGTTTGGCCGCCAGCGCGACATCGTCCCACGCGGTGGCGAAATCGGCCGGGCCGCCATACCACGGATCGATCACCGCAGTGCCCTCGCGGCCCGGCACCATGTCCATCAGCAGCGCCACTTTGGCCAGCGGGCGGCGCGGCGCGACGGCGGACAGATCGCGCAGATTGCGCTGGTCGAGCGCAAAGATGTGGCCGAAATGCAGAAAATCCTCGGGCGTCACCTGCCGTGCGCGATGCCGCGACAGATCGACGCCATGATGCCGCGCCTCGGCAATCGCGCGCGCATCGGCACTTTCACCGACATGCAGGCCGCTGGTTCCCGCCGAATCGATCGTCAGCGCCAGACCCTGGGCCACGGCCTCTTCGCGCAAGGCGGCCTCGGCCATCGGCGACCGACAGATATTGCCCAGGCACACGAACAGAACAGCTTTTTGGCTCATCGCGGGATGCACGTCCTATGGCCGATGTGGAATCCGAACCCATCAGCAGGTGCATCCTCTCCCCATCACCGAATGAAGCTGTTACGCGACGAAATGTCCAGCGCTTTGCGCGCCCGGCAAGGTCGCGTCAGGAAGCCGCGACCCCGTCGATGGCACGGCGGCCAAGCCCGGGATCATCGGTGAAGAACCCGTCGATCCCTTCGGCGATATAGCGCCTGATCTCCGCCACGCTGCCATCGGGATTGCGCGCGTTGGCCCCGGCATCGTTGCGGAAATCGGCGGCCAGGAACTGGTTTTCGGGGCGGAAGGTATAGCATCCGACCAGCAGCCCCGAACGATGGGCATCGGCAATCATCGGGTGCGCCTCGCCCAGCTTGCCATCGGTTCCGAGCGGCATCAGCGTGCGCGTCCACGGCGCCACCCAGTCGGCATAGCGGGCAATCTCGGCCAGTCCGTCGGGGCTGATCATGTCGGCATACGTCGTCGTGCCGCCGGCCTTCACCACATCGGCCGGGTGCATCGCGCCATCGTCGATCAATTGCATCAGCTGCACATTGGGCCGATCGCCCAGCACGCCGTGCAGCAGCTTCAGATTGGCGATCTCGAACGACTGGACGATGACCGGTGCGCTGGCGAGATATTTCGATTCGTTGAGCGCCTTGATGAAGCGATCCTCCATCGGATAGCCGATGCCCGCAAAATAGGTCGAATGCTTGATTTCCGGGATAAGGCCGACCGTGCGCCCGCGCGCGGCGGATTCGGCGGCCAGGAAATCGGCGATTTCGGCAAATGTCAGCACGCGGAACATGCCGTCATACGAATGGCTTTCCACCCGCAGCCCTTCGCCCACCATGCGCTCTTTGGCGCGCAGCGTGCGCAGTTCGTCGAGCGTGAAATCCTCGGTAAACCAGCCGGTCTGCGACACCCCGTCGATCACCTTGGTGGTCTTGCGGCGGGCGAATTCGGGGTGGGCCGACACATCGGTGGTTTCGGCAATGTTGTTTTCGTGCCGCGCGACCAGCACGCCGTCCTTGGTCACCACCAGATCGGGCTCGATATAATCGGCGCCATCGGCAATCGCCTTGGCATAAGACCCCAGCGAGTGTTCGGGCCGCAGCGCACAGGCCCCGCGATGGCCGAGCAGCACCGGCCTGGCCGGGCGCGCCGCCGCGCGCGCCGTGCCGCCAAGCCCGGTCAGCAGTGCCGCCGCCACGCCGCCGGTGGCCGCCAGGAGATCACGCCGGGCAATTTTCATGGGTCATTTCCTCAGGTCAGATCGACAATCGTTACATGCGGCAAAGGCTCGGCACCGGGCTGTTCGGCCCAGTCGCGCGCGTTGAGCACGCCCCCATCGGCGCGCAACGTTGCAATTTGGAGAAGGTTGAGATCGGCATAGACCCATTGCGCCCGGCTTTCCTCACCCATCGCCAGCACGCCGTCTTCGGGCATTGCGATATCTTGCCCGGCATGGCTGTCGGGCGGGCCATAGATCCCTGCCGCGCCCCGGTTGTGGTCCATCGCGGGCGACCAGTCGACATCGCCGATGGTCGGGCTGTGCACCGCATAACATTGCCCCTCCAGCGCGCGGGCCTGGCTGCCCAGCCGCACGCGCCAGTATCCGCGCATGGTTTCGGTGCAACTGGGCACCAGCAGCACTTCGGCGCCCGCCTCGACCGCCGCGCGCGCCAGCAGGGGGAATTCGCTGTCATAACAGATCAGCACCGCCAGCCGGCCGAGCGGGGTGATGAACAGGTTGATGCCCTGCCCGCCGACGATCCCCCACTCCTCGCGCTCAAAGCGGGTCATCATCAGCTTGTCCTGATATCCCGCACGGCCATCGGGCGCGAACAACCGCGCGGTGTTGACGAAACGTCCGTCACCCAGCTTGCGCGGGGCGCTGCCGGCCAGCAGCCAGATACCGTGCGCGCGCGACAGATCGGCGTGCAACGCGTCGATGCGCGGCAACAACGCCGACACGGTTTCGATCGATCCCTGCAAGTCGCCCATCGTCACGGGATCGAGACTGGCCAGTTCCATCGCCGCATATTCGGGAAACACCGCCAGCACCGCACCGCCCGCCGCGGCTTCGGCCACCCAGCGCGACAGCTTTGCCGCATAGGCGTCCCAGTCGGCCAGCGCCTCGATCGGGTATTGCGCGGCAGCCACGCGCCAGGTGGACACTACCATTGGCGCAACCAGTACTGCATGGGCTTGAGCGTTTCGTCCACGTCGCCATGGTCCTTCCAGCCGAGTTGGGCAATCAGCCCGGCCACCGGTGCATAGCCGCGTTTGGTCCAGAACGCATCATGGGGAACATGCGCGGGTGGCCGCGCGGGATGATCGTCGGGGCGGATAACCGCGGCAAAGCAGGCGGCGTTTGCGCCACAGGCCCGCGCCTGTGCCTCGCGATGGTCGAAAAACGCGTGGCCCACGCCCTGCCCCCGGTATTCGGGCAGCAGCACGCTTTCGCCAAAATAGAACAGGCGCGCGACTTCGATGCCGCGCGCGGTGAACGGATCGCGAAATTCCGCCTTTTGATGCGCCATCGGTGCCGCCGTGGCCGCGCCCACGATACGCGGACCGTCGAATGCGGCAACCAGCACGGCATCGGGCGCCCCTGCAAATTCGCCCAAGTAGTCCGCCTCGTAATCGGCATCGCCGTCATAGAGATAGGGCCAGTCGGCAAACACGCGAATGCGCAGGGCGGCCAGATCGCCCAGCGCCGCGCCCAGTTCGTCACCAGTCAGCGGGCGAACCGCGACGGTCACGCCACTTGCGCCGTCCAGTCGGCCAGATTGTAATACATCGTCAGGCGGGAGATGCGCCCGCCGTCGATCGCCAGGAACGCCCCGGCAGGCAGGACATACATCTGCCCGGCCGCGTCGGGCAGGCCCTCGTCGGTGGCGATATAGGCGCCGTGCACGACGAATTCGGCGGCCGCGCGGCTGCCGTCTTCGTTCACCATCAGCGCGATGTCCGCCAGCCGTTCCTTGTAGCAGCGTTCCATATGCGCCAGAAATGCGGTGAACGCGGCCTTGCCCGACTGACGACTGCCCTGGTTGATATCGTGCGCCACGTCGTCCGACAGGCAATCGAGCATGGTCTGCCAGTCGCCGGCGTTGAAGGCGGCATAATAGCGTTCAAGCAGGGCAAGCGTGGCGGCGCGGCTCATAGATCGGATCCTTTTGGCGTGGGCGTTGCCTGCGCCTCATAAAAGGGCGATGCGGCCGCGCGCCACGCCAAAGTGACGCGATCAGAAAAATGCATGGCGGGGTGGCGCAAACGCAGCCCCGCCTGCACGGGATCAGCCGAACAGCTTGGTCGCGGTTTCGGCGACTCGCTTGCCCAGATAGCGCGCGCTGTCGAGTTCGACCGCGCTCGGCTGGCGGCTGCCGTCGGCGCCGGTGATGGTGGTCACGCCATAGGGCGCGCCGCCCTTCACTTCTTCGGTGCCAAGCTGCCCCTGGAAACCATAGTCGAGCCCGACAATCGTCATGCCAAAGTGCAAGAGGTTGGTCAGGATCGAAAACAGCGTGGTTTCCTGGCCGCCGTGCTGGCTGCCGGTCGAGGTGAACGCCGCGCCGACTTTGCCGTTGAGCGCGCCGCGCGCCCACAGACCACCGGCCTGATCGAGGAAGGCCGCCAGTTGCGAGGTGATCCGGCCAAACCGCGTGCCGGTGCCGACGATGATCGCATCGTAGTCTTCGAGTTCGGCCACCGTGGCGATCGGCGCCGCCTGGTCGAGCTTGAAATGCGCCGCCGTGGCGATTTCGGTCGGCACGGTTTCGGGCACGCGCTTGACATCGACATGCGCGCCGGTGGCGCGGGCGCCCTCGGCAATCGCATGGGCGAGCGTTTCAACATGGCCATAGCTGGAATAGTAGAGAACCAGGACTTTGCTCATCGGGGGGATTCCTTGGTTGGTGCGATGGGGTTGGTGTGATGGGGTTGGTGTGATGGGGTTGGTGTGATGGGGTTGGTGTGATGGGGGCTGGATAGCCGCTCCCGGCTAGCGTGTGCAGTTGTATAAAGAGCGACATTCTGTTCGAATTAATTGAACGTTTCGGGCATATTCCCACTCCCTGCCCAACGCGATTGCGCTCCTGCCCATTTTCGCCTATGCGCCCACCCTCGCGAACGCCCCGGCAGGGCATCAGGCGTGCCTGCCCTTTGCCGGCCGCACCCGTTTTGCCGGGGTTTTTTGATCAGCCCCGTTTTGATTGGTGCGAAAAGGCGATACCGTCTGCACTCGCTGCCACAGGAAGATTGCCCATGTCCCGTCGCCGCCAGATCTATGAAGGCAAGGCCAAGATCCTTTACGAAGGGCCCGAGCCTGGCACGCTGATCCAGTATTTCAAGGATGATGCCACCGCGTTCAACGCGCAAAAGCGCGGCACGATCAACGGCAAGGGCGTGATCAACAACCGTATCAGCGAATATGTGTTCACCCGGCTGGCGCATATCGGCATCCCGACTCACTTCATCCGCCGGCTGAACATGCGCGAACAGCTTGTGCGCCAGGTCGAGATCATCCCGATCGAGGTCGTGGTGCGCAATGTCGCCGCCGGATCGATTTCCAAGCGGCTGGGCATTCCCGAAGGCGAACCGTTGCCGCACACGCTGATCGAATATTACTACAAGGACGATGCGCTGGGCGACCCGATGGTGGCCGAAGAGCACATCGCCTGCTTCGGCTGGGCCAACAACGAGGAAATGCACGACATTTCGTCGATGGCGATCCGCGTCAACGATTTCCTGAGCGGCATGTTTGCCGCCATCGGCATCCGCCTGGTCGATTTCAAGCTCGAATTCGGGCGCATCTGGGATGGCGACTATGCGCGCGTGATCCTGGCCGATGAAATCAGCCCCGACGGCTGCCGCCTGTGGGACATCGCCACCGGTGAAAAGCTCGACAAGGACCGGTTCCGCCGCGACCTCGGCGGCGAGGAAGAAGCCTATCAGGAAGTCGCGCGGCGCCTTGGCCTGCTCGACAACGAAGGCGGCCCGTCCGAAGTGCTCGACCTGGGCGCCCACCGGAAACTGCGCACCAAGAAGTAAGAGGTCTGATCCGGTTCGATTACCGGATTGACTGAACCCGCCTGCTTGATACCCCTGCTGCTGACGCGGCGGGGGTATTTTGCATGGAGCGGGCAGAACAAGCGCAGGCTGGCCTGTTCACCGGCTGGCGCGGCGTGTTGCTGGCGATTTTCTGCGTGACCATGGTGGCAACCGGTTGCGCCGAAATGGTCGCGATGGCGGGGCGCTATGGCCTATTTGGCGATGCACAGGCCGGGCGCCTTGGCATCGGCTATCACACTCCACCGCAATCGCTGGGCTGGGTGGTGATCGACCGGGTCGATCCCGGCGGCGGCGCGGCGCGGGCCGCCATTGCCGTGGGCGACAGGGTGCATTGTGCCGATTCTCTGGTGCTGTCGAGCAATCCGCCACCGGGCACGATTGCCGTGCTGACCGTGCGCCATGCCGGTCGAAACCGGGTTGCCCGCGTTCAATATCAAGCACTTGCCCCGGCAGGCCCGCAATTCTGGCAAGCATTGGAACGCACCGAGATCGGTGGCAGCCTGTTTGCGCTGGCACTGGGGGCGCTGGTGCTGTGGCGCGGGTGGGGCAGTCTGCCGGCATTGCTGCTCGGGCTGGGGCTGATCGGCAGTGCCGGCAGCGATACCTTGCCATGGTGGATGCTGGGGTCACCGCTGACCGGGCCGGGGCTGGTCCTGATCGTCGTGCGCAACATGGCCATGATTGGCCTGCCACTGTTTCCGATCGTGCTCTACCACGCGCAAGTGCGTGCCCTGCCGCGCGGTTGGTGGATCGCGACCGGTGTTGTCGGGGTTATGGCCGCGCTGGCGCAGATTTCGCTGGTGCTGGAGCCGTGGCTGGCCTGGCTCGCCCCGCGTCCGCTGCGCAATGCCGAACTGGCCATTACGCTGATCATCGTGGCGATTGCCTGCTGGTGGAGCTGGCGCGGTACGCGCGACGGCATCGCCAGCGAACGTCGCCGCTTTGGCATCTTGTTGCTGGCAGGCGGCCTGCTGCTGGCGGGCAATGCGTTCTGGATGATCAATTCCGATGGCCTCGATCTGTTGGGACCGACGGCGCGCCCATGGCTGGCGACGATCAACCTGCTGCTCGTGCAGATCGCATTCCCGCTGACGCTGACGTATGCGATGCTGCGCCATCGCGTGGTCGATCTGGGCTTTGTGCTCAACCGTACGGTGGTGTTCGCGACATTCAGCGCAATCCTGCTTGGCAGTTTTGGCCTGATCGAATGGGGCGTGGAACACCTGCTGCCCGAACAATGGGTAAGGGCCAGCGTGTGGATCGATGCGGGCGCGGCGGTCCTGGTCTATCTGGCGTTTCACCGCGTGCACGGTGCGGTAGAGCGGCGGGTCGAACACGTGTTTTTTCGCCACTGGATGGCGAACGAGAACGTCTTGCGCCGGTTTGTCGCCTCTGCCGCGCATTTTGAGGATACCCGC
>Ga0302187_10002235_pt1 | contig 16044 bp, 9 predicted proteins | sample II_Bog_E1_3_FD_202120 | JGI IMG/M metagenome (GOLD analysis project Ga0302187, IMG submission 202120) | Peat permafrost microbial communities from Stordalen Mire near Abisko, Sweden - II_Bog_E1_3 | ecosystem: Environmental > Terrestrial > Soil > Wetlands > Peat | place: Sweden: Abisko, Stordalen...
TATGTGCTTCTGCGTTTCGAAAGGGGGGATCTGATCAAGATCAGGCCGGTTGCGGGCGGATGCCATCTGAACGCGGGCGGGGTCAACTTTGACTGGATCACGGGGGTTAAGCCGGACGAGAGCATCGCTTTCCTGGCGGGGCTGGCCGATCATGAGCCAGAGCGGTCACGAGCGGTGGAGGGGGCGCTGCTTACGATCAGCTTTCACGCCGCGCCCGAGGCGACGCGGGCGCTGGAACAGATCGCAATCTCCTCCGCGCCGGAGCACACGCGGGAGCAGGCCGCATTCTGGCTCGGGGTGCAGCGCGGGCACGAGGGATTTGTGGCGCTAAAGTCGATCGAAAACAAGAGCACGGACGATGCGCGGTTCCGGGAGAAACTGGCGTTCGATTTTTCGCAGAACTCCGACCCTGGCGCCGAAGACGAGCTGCTGCACATGGCCAAGTTCGACGCGGACGGCAAGGTGCGCGGGCAGGCGCTATTCTGGATTGCGCAGAAGGCGGGAAAACGGGCGACCGGGGCGATCGCCGACGCCATTCAGAACGATCCGGAGACCGATGTGAAGAAGAAGGCGGTGTTTGCCTTGAGCCAGTTGCCGAAAGAAGAGGGCGTGCCGCAACTGATTCGCGTGGCGGATACGAACGCGAACCTGACGATTCGCAAGGAGGCGTTCTTCTGGCTGGGACAGTCGGGGGATCCGCGGGCTTTGGCGTACCTGGAGAATGTGCTGAAAAAGTAGGGATCAATATCAGGGGTCAGGGGTCAGGGATCAGGGCGGGGGGCGTGGTTGACTACTCGGCTCGCAGGGCTTCCACGGGGTTGATGCGGGCGGTGCGGCGGGCGGGCAGATAGCTGGCCAGGGCCGCCGCCGCGACCAATACAACGGGGACGGCTGCAAAGGTGAGTGGGTCGAGTGGGCTGATGCCGAAAAGAAGCGTCTGCATGAGGCGCATGAGTACGGCGGCCGCGCCGAGGCCAATCGCTGTGCCGATGCCGGTGAAAGTGAGCGCGGAGCGGACGAACATCCAGATGAGCTCGGTTTTCTTTGCGCCAAGCGCCATGCGGATGCCGATTTCGCGGGTGCGCTGGGAGACGGCGTAGGAGATGACGCCGTAGATGCCGAGGATGCCGAGAGCCAGAGCCATGGAGCCGGCGATGGCCAGCATGACGAGAGTGAACGCGGTGCGGGCCATGGACTGGCCGTAAATCTCTTGCTCGGTGGAGATGTCGGCGACCGGGAGGCTGGAGTTGACTTGCCAGACGGCTTGCTGCATTTCGTTGATGAAGGCCTGAGTTCCGGCGCGGTTGGAGCGGATGGCGAAGAAGACGGTGCGCCAGGCTCCAAGCTTTTGGGAGGCCGACGGATCGATGGCCATCAGCGACGGCCAGTAGACGGTCGCAGGCGAAATCTGATCGACGCCATTTTCGCGCACGTCCTGGACGACTCCGACGACTTCATGCCAGGGCATGGACGGATATTCGCGAAAGCGCTTTCCGATGGCGGCCTGGGGCGACCCCCACAGCTCGCGGGCGAGGCTCTCGGAGACGATGCCGATGGGGAGGACGCTGTAGATCTCGGCCCAGGTGAAGTCGCGCCCAGCGACAAGGTGGGTTCCGGCGGTCAAGAAGTAGCCGGGGGAGACGTAGTTGAAGAGGCGCATGGGGGCATTGTCGTTTTCGTCGGTTTTACCCTCGATGGTGATCTGGTCCCAGCTGGGTTCAGCTCCCGACATGGGAACGGAGGCGACAAAGCCGGCGGAGGAGGCGCCGGGGAGAGCGGCGAGCTTCTCCTGAATACTGTTCTGGATGCGAATGACGGTTCGGGGATCGCTGACAAGGTTTTCGGAGATGGCGAGACGCATGGTCTGAAGGGATGCGGGATCGGTAAAGCCGGGATCGACATTGCGCATGGCGAGGAAGGTGCGGATCATGAGCACCGCGCCGATGAGCAGAACCAGGGCCATGGCCACCTGAGCCGTGACGAGGAGGTTGCGGCCGCGTTGGCGGTCGCGGCTTACGCTGGCGGTCCGCATGGCTCCCAGCAAAGGCTGGCGCTGGCGGGAAGGCAGATAACGGAGGACAGGAATCGCGCCGAAAAAGAGGCCGGAGAGCACGGACAGGACGAGCGTGAAGGCGATGGAGCGGGCGTCGAGGGAGATTTCGCTGAGGCGCGGGAGGTCGGTCGGGCCAATTTGGGCGAGCAGGCGCAGGCCGGCCCAGGCGACAGCCACGCCGGCCGCCCCGCCAATGAGGCCGAGCGTAACGCTCTCCAGCAGGAGCTCGCGGGCGATGCGCCAGCGGCCCGCGCCCAGGGCGGAGCGGACGGCGAGCTCCTGCTGACGGGCATCTGCGCGGACCAGCAGCAGATTGGCGACGTTGGTGCAGGCGATGAGCATCACGACGCCGATCGTGGCCATCACCACCCAGAGCACGGTCTTGATGGGGCCGACGACCAAGTCTTTGAGCGGCTGGAGGTGCGGAGCGATCTTCCACCTTGTATACCAGTGCGGATCGGTGCCCGGACCGTTGGACCAGGAGTCCATCCAGACGCCGAGCAGGCGGGAGAGATCGGCATTGGCCTCGCCAACGCCGACGCCTGGGCGCAGGCGCGCGATGCCGCGATACGCGAAGCCGGCCAACTGCTCCTTGGCCGGATCGAGGGCCATGGGGACGAGCAGATCGAAGTCGTAGTTGACGACCTTGAATCCGCGCGGCATGACGCCGGCGATCACGCGTGGCTGGGAATCGACGCTGATGGTGCGGCCAATGACGCCGGGGTCGCCGCCAAAACGGCGCTGCCAGTAGCCGTAACTGAGCATGACGCGGCCAAGGGCGTGGGTGTCCTGATCGGCGGGGGTGAGCCACTGGCCGGCGAGGGCGGGGACGTTGAGCGTCTCCAGGACTCCGCCGGAAACCATGGCGGTACCGACCTGTTCGGGCTGCGCGATGCCGGTGATGCTGGCGGTGCCGGGACCCCAAATGCCCATCGACTGGAAGACGTTGTTATGCTTACTGAATGTGAAGAACATGGAGGCGGAGAGGCGAAGCTCGCTGCGGAACTCGGCGAGGCCGGGCGCACCGGGCGCGTCCAGGTGAAGCGATACGAGCTGTTGCGGCTCCGGATACGGCAGCGGGCGCAGCAGAACGCTGTTGAGAACGCTGAAGACCGCCGTATTGGCGCCGATGCCGATGGCCAGCGTGAGCACAACCGTGATGGCGAAGCCTGGAGAGCGGCGCAGCCTGCGCAGGATATGCTTCAGATCGATGAGAAGCGATTCGAGGCGCTGCCACTGCCACACTTCGCGGCTGCGCTCGTGGAGAAGCGTTAGGTTGCCGAACTGGCGCCGCGCGGCCTTTTCGGCCTTTTCGCGCGGGATGCCCTGCTGCACCAGTTCATCGACGCGCTCGTCGATGTGTTCCTGGATAGAGACGGAGATGTCATCGTAGCGGCGGGATTTCGAGAAGAAGCGGCTGAAAATCGGCATTCGGGACCCTCCTACACTTGAGCCGCGGCGAGAACGCGGGAAAATCCTGCGAACATGCGCTCGAAGCTGACCACTTCCCTCTCGAGATGACGGATGCCGGAGGCGGTGAGCCGGTAAATGCGCGTTGGGCGCCCCTTGGTCGAAGTTCCCGTCTCCGCTTCCAAGAGGCCTTCCCGAAGCATGCGCTGGAGCGCCGGATAGAGCGAGCCTTCCTCGACCTGAAGGAGGTTGTCGGAGACCTGCTGGATGTGCTTCACGAGCGCGTAGCCGTGCATGGGCCTCAGGCGGAGTGACTGGAGGATCATAATCTCCAGTGCGCCGGGAAAAAGATCGCGGTGTTGGGGGTTCTTCGCCATTTCTGGATTGTATGTGCAATATACCTATTTTGACAATAGGTATTTTATTGAAGTGGAGAGTACGGCGAAACGACAAGACGGCGAATCCTCGGGAAGGCTCGCTCCGGATAGCCGCTTGTTCCGCCCTGTTTGGCAGTCCGACTCCCGGACTCCTGTGTGTGATAGCCTTGCTGCACGCGATAACCCGGGGTCAAATACGTGCCCCAGGCGCGGCCCAATTCACTCGGGATGGATACGGCAGCCAGCCATGAACTTTCGACTCAGCGCGATCGTTGCTTTGGCGCTTACCGGCCTGCTTGCCGGTGCGCAGCAGCAGCCAGCACCCACCGCGGGCGTCACGGCCGCTAGTTCCCAGGCGGCACAGGCTACAGATAAGCCGAAGCCGGCCGAGGAGCCGGACGACCTGGGTTTCGACAGCATTACCTCGCTTGCGGGAGCGAAGGAAGTTCTGGAAAAGGCCGAGAAGCGCTATCCGGGAAACAACTCTTCCAAGCTGGCGATGGCGCTGGCGATGGTGGTGGAGTATGAAACGGCCGAGGGGAACACCACGAGCGAGACGGTAGCTCGAGCGGATCGCGCCATCCGCGTTGCGGAGACGGCGGAAGGCAAGGAATCGAGCGCCTACGCCGTTACCCTCGCGGTGCGGGCGCGCGTTTATGGAGCGCTCGACCACCCCGAACTGGGCCGTCCGATGGCCGAAGAGGCCATTGCAATTGAGGATCGTGTCAAGCACGAGTTGGGCGACTATATTACTGTCGCCGAGGGGTTACGCTCCGTTTGCCAGTCGCAATCCGATCACCCCTGCCTGGAGAAGACGCTTGAACTGGAACTCACGGCGATCCATGCCGATCCGGTCGCCGGCCACCCTTATCTTGTTTCAACGCTGATCGGCCTGATTACGAGCCACTACTACCGCAGAGAAGCCGAGCTGGCGCGTCCCTACGCCGCGGAGCTGGAAGCTCTGGCAGCAAAGGAAGAGACGACCACCTACAACTGGGGCGCCGCGGAGCATGCCCTCGCGCTGTATTACCAGGATGCGACCGACTACCCAAACGCTTTCGAGCACGCCCAAAAGGCGGTGGATATCGGGGCGGCGCTCCACGGCCCCGACAGCCAGCTCGACAGCACCGACATCAGCACCGTGGCTTGGCTGGAGATGGCGCTCGGAAAAAGCAACGACGCTTTGAAAACCTATCAGCGCGTGATTGGAATGTACCTGAAGCGCTGGGGGCCCGACCACTCGCGGACCGCCGACGTGAAAGGTGTTTACGCGCACGCGCTGGAAGTATCCGGACACCACAAGGAAGCGCTGGATTTGGCGCTGGAGTCGCATCTCATCAAGCGGGAATACGTGGGGATGGCGATCCGGCTGATGCCCGAGAGGCAGGCCCTGGCGCTGGCGGATACCCATAGCGCATCGTTCAACACGCTGGTTTCGATCGGGGTGAACAATCCGGAGATTGCGGGCGCCAAGGTCTATCAGGAGGTGGTGCGCTCGCGCGCTCTGGTGGCCGAGGAGATGGCCCAACGTGCGGCGGGTTTGAACCGCGCCCACGATCCGGCCGTGGCAGCGCTCGAAGAGGAGCTGGAAAAGCGGCGCAAGACGGTAATGGAGTTGCAAGGCGGCGCGCCCGGAAGCAAGGAAAACGCCTTACCGGAAGCGACCGAGCGGATGGAACAGGTTGAGCGCGACCTGGCGGCGCAAAGCGCGCGATTCAGAGCGGACGAGCGCGGCCGGCGCAGCGACCTGGCCGATCTGCGCGCGCAGATGCCGCCCGGCTCCGCGCTGGTTTCGTTCGTGAGTTTTGCCTGGCACCATCCCGATCCCGAGGACTTTCCGCGCTCGCCGAAGTTTTCATACGCGGCCTTCGTGATGCGGAAAGGCTCGGAGCGGATTGCGGTTTACAACCTGGGACGCTCCGCGCCCATCGACGATCTGGTGAAGGCGATGCGGGCATCGGCCGATGCGGAGGCGCACGCGAGCGGGCTTGGTTCGACGCGCAATGAGCGCGCCTACCGGGAATCGGGCGAGGCGCTGCGGAAGGCGATCTGGGACCCGCTCCGGCCGGAACTGGCGGATGCCAAACTCATCTTCGTGGTGCCCGACGGAATGCTCAATCTGATTCCCTTCGCGGCATTGCCGGAAGGAAAAGGCTACCTGGCGGATCGCACCCCGGTGATTCACATGCTTTCCAGCGAACGGGACCTGATTCCCGCCGAGATGAAGCCGAAAAAGGCCGGGCTGCTGGCGATTGGGAGTCCGGAATTCGAGCAAGCCGCGCTCGAGACAGTTGGTTCAGGCGCGGCGGGAACGCCGCTCAGGGGCGCGCCGGTGGAGTGCGAGGCGTTCAGCGCAATGCAGTTCGGCCCCCTGCCCGCGTCGCTCGGTGAGGTGCGGGAGATTGCCACGACCTGGAAGAGGTGGAACCAGCGCGAGCCGACCGATCTGCTCACGGGCAGCGAGGCCACGCGGGCGCGCTTCCTGGAGGCGGCGTCGACGGCCCGGGTGCTGCACGTGGCGACTCATGCGTTTGTGCTGGACAAAGCTTGCGGGAAAGGCAACCCACTGCTGCACTCCGGCCTGGTGTTTGCCGGGGCGAATCACGACCGGCAGGCCTCGGTGCTCACGGCCCAGCAGATTGCTTCGCTGGACCTGGATGGGGTGGATTGGGCAGTGCTTTCGGCCTGCAGCACGGGAGGCGGCGAGCTGCACGATGGCGAAGGAGTGCTGGGGCTGGTGCGCTCGTTCCGCGTGGCCGGTGCGAAGACCGTGGTGATGACTCTGTGGCCGGTCGACGACGAGATTGCGCGGCGATACATGCGGTCGCTCTATGCCGAGCGTTTTGCACGCCACCGAACATCGGCGGACTCCGCGTGGCTGGCAACGGGGAGCTTGCTGGCCGAGCGGCGCGCCGCGGGCAAAAGCACACATCCATGGTATTGGGCCGGGTTCGTGGCTTCGGGCGCGTGGCAGTGAACCCCCTTTCGTTTGCAGCCGCGGCGTCCGAAGCCGCATGCCAGATCTAGCTCTGTGCAAATCGCGATTTTTTCATTCGATTCTCAGTTGGCGTGTACACTGGCTTTCATTCGCGATTGCCGACCGCCAAACTCGTCGGCGGAGGACAAGCGTCATGAGCCCTTTGCGAACCGCCCAGATTCTCACGATCGGCCTGTTGCTGATGGCGTTTTCAAGCGCCGCGCAAAACACCACCGGAACGTTGAGCGTGAGCAGCGGGCAAGAAGCGGTTGCCAATGCCGACTCCCTGCTCAATCAGGCTGCGCAGTATCTTGAGGAAGCAAACCAACCGACGAACGAATACGCGTGGAGCGATCTTGCAGTCGCCGCCGCGCGGGCGAAGGATGTGACGCTGGCGATTCGCGCGGCTGGGAAGTCGCACAAGGATTCAGATTCGATGGCGAAAGTGGCCGCCGTGCTGATGAAGCAAGGCAAGAAGAACGAGGCATACGGGGTCATTGGGCTGTTGGCGGGAGGCGATCCGCCCGTTACGCCGGAGCTGATTGCGTATGAGTCCCTGATCGAATCGCAAGTTGCCGCGAGAGACGTTGCTGGCGCGAAGGAGACTCTTGAGCGGATGGAGAAGCTCGCGGGTCCGGAGCCGGACAATATCTACTTGGTGGACGCACAGAAAAAACTCGAGAAGGCTCAGGAAACTGGAAACCGCAAAATGGATTTCGTCGCCGCCCTGGACTCCGCGAAGAAGATTCCGGATGCGGGAGAGCGTGGACAAACGCTAATTGTCATTGGCGTCCTGCAGCTGGAGAGTGGTGATGGAGCCGGCGCGGCGGAGACGTTGCGGCTCGGGGAACAAGCCCTGAGCCAGTCGAAGGACAAGTCGGCAAAGAACTCGGGACTGATGATTCTCGCCAAGGCGGAGGCGCGCCTGGGGAACATCAAGAAGGCACTTGAAATTGCAAAGAGTCTTCCCAATAACGACGCCAACTTGCTCGGTTTGAATTCCGGGGAACTTGCAGTCGAGCAGATTGCCTTCGAGCAGGCGCGGGCAGGCGATGCCGCCGGGGCTTTTGAAACAGTTCAAAGGCTTAAACTTGAACATTCCAGGCTCGAAATTCTGGAAGCGATCGCGAAGTGGCAGTTGCGCAATCACGACAATGCGGCGGCACTGCGCACCTGTCAGAAAATTGCCGAACTTCCCGGGAAAGCGGACTTCCGAAAGAGCTACAAATTCTTGGGCGCGTTGCTGCGCGCGGCCGAAATCGAGAATGAAGCCGGGGACGGCCAGCTAGCGCAGAAGACCATCACCCGGGTCATGCAAGAGGCCGCGGGCTTCAAAGATGGGGAAGATCGGAGCCGGCTGATTACGGATATCGCGGAGGCGCAGGCAAAATCCGGGGATTTTGAAGGCGCGAGGAAGGAACTGGAGCAGCTTCCACAATCGGATCCCTTAAGGCGAATGGAAGTGGGCACCCTCATCGCGAAGGCGCAAGCGGAGAACAAACAATTCGCGGGCGCCCAGGAGACGATGGCGAGCGCAGCGGTCAAGTGTTCGAAGGCGAGTTCCCTTCCGTTGTCGTGCGGGTTCGCAAGCGATGCTTTTCCGGATGTGCTGCGAGCGCTGGCCCGGTCTGGGAATGAAGAAGGAGCTCTCAACTGGGCGAACGGAAGGAGCGTCCCGGCCGATAAAGCCAAGGCGCTGGTCGGGGTTGCACAAGGGCTTTTGGATCGGGTTTCCCCTGACGAAACCATGGCAACAAGCGGACTAGCGACAGACGATCTGAAGGTTTGGGAGACCTTTTAGATTGAATCCAGAGAGGGTATACCCGATCCGGCGTTGCCCTGGAAGGATTTCTCCTGGTGAAAAATCCAGTCAAGGCTTTGTTCTAACCGGGTATAGCAACTCTGGATTTGCTCTAGGCGACGGCACCCCAGGCTTCCGGGTTCTCCTGCGCCGCACCCTGGCGGTGCGCGTTGAGCAACGGCAGAGCCACAGCCAGCACGTCTTCCACGCGGCTGGCGTAGTGGATGGTGACGCCCTCGGTCTGGGCGGGGGTCAAGTCCTCCTCGACGTTTTGGCGGTTGTCCGCAGGCAAAATCACGTGTTGCACGCCGGCCCGGCGGGCGGCGAGGAACTTCTCCTTGATGCCGCCGACGGGGAGGACGTTGCCGCTGAGCGTGACTTCCCCGGTCATCGCGGTGAAGGGTCGGATAGGCGTGTTGGTGAGCAGCGACACCAGAGTGGTCACCATGGTGACGCCGGCCGAGGGGCCGTCCTTGGGGATTGCGCCCGCCGGAACGTGAATGTGGAGGTCGATGGAGCTGTTGAAGTCCTCTTCGAGGCCGACGACGGACGCGTTCGAGCGGACCCAGGTAAGCGCGGCCTGCATCGATTCCTGCATGACATCGCCGATCTGGCCGGTCATCGTGAATCCTCCCTTGCCCTTCATGCGATTGGCTTCGATAAATAGAATGTCGCCGCCCGCGGGAGTCCAGGCAAGGCCCACGGCGACGCCGGGACGCTGTGTGCGCTCGAAGACTTCCATATCGACGCGGACTTGCTGACCGCCCAGGAATTCCAACAGGATTTCCGAGGTGATCACCAGCTTTTCCTTGTTGCCCTCGACGATGCGGCGCGCCTGCTTGCGGCACACGGTGCCGAGCACCTGCTCCAGCTTGCGAACGCCCGCCTCACGCGTGTAGTGGCGCACGATGTGGCGAACCGAGGACTCAGGGAACTCGATCAACTCGGGGGGGATGCCGTTGCCCTCGATCTGGCGCGGGATCAGATACTTGAAGGCGATGTGGACCTTTTCCTCTTCGCTGTAGCCCTGCAGCGGGATGATCTCCATGCGGTCCAGCAGCGGCTCCGGCAGGGTGTCGAGCATGTTGGCGGTGCAGATGAAGAGCACCTTCGACAGGTCGAACGGGACATCGAGATAGTTGTCGCGAAAGGTGGAGTTCTGCTCGGGATCGAGGGTTTCGAGGAGCGCGGCGGCCGGATCGCCGCGGAAGTCACGGCCCAGCTTGTCGATCTCGTCGAGCATGACGACGGGGTCGTTGGTGTCGGCGCGGCGGATGGACTGAATGATCTGGCCGGGCATTGCGCCGATGTAGGTGCGCCGATGGCCGCGGATCTCGGCCTCGTCGTGCATGCCGCCGAGCGAGACGCGCTGGAACTTGCGGCCCAGGGCGCGGGCGATCGAGCGGCCGAGCGAGGTTTTACCCACGCCGGGAGGTCCCACAAAGCAGAGGATGGGGCCTTTCATATCCGGCTTGAGCTCAAGGACGCTGAGGTAATCCAGGATGCGGTCCTTGACCTTCTTTAGGCCGTAGTGGTCGGCGTCGAGGATCTCGTGGGCCTTGGGCAGATCGACTTTCCCGCCCGAGCTGCGCGCCCAGGGCAGCGCGGCCAGCCACTCGACGTAGTTGCGCACGAGCGAGGAATCGGCGGCCATGGGAGACATGCGAGCGAGGCGGCTGAGTTCCTTGAGCGCCTCCTTCTTTACATCCTCGGGCATGCCGGCGGCTTCGATCTTTTTGCGAAGCTCGTCGTTATCTCTTTGCCCCTCATCCACTTCGCCGAGTTCCTTTTGAATTGCCTTTAACTGCTCGCGGAGGTAGTAGTCGCGCTGCGACTGCTGCACCTGGTCCTGAACCTCGGTCTGGATCTTGGTGCGCAACTGCTGCACCTCAATCTCCTTCGCGAGGTGCTGGTTGACCAGTTCGAGCCGGGTGAGGACATCCGAGGTTTCCAGCAGCGCCTGCTTGTCGCTGGTGGTGAGAAAAGGCAGCGAGGAGGAGATGAAATCGGCCGCCCGGCCAGGATCGTGGATATTGGCGGCGATCGTCTGCAATTCGTCGGAAAGCGTGGGCGAGTTGCCTACGATCTGCTGGAACTGGAACGTGACGTTGCGCTGCCGCGCTTCGACGGCCGCCAGCGCGCTGGGGTCGACCGGGATCTTGTCTTCAATGATCTCCACGTCGGCCATCATGTAGGGCTCTGTCTGCGCAAAGTTCGTCAGTCGCACCCGCACCACGCCCTCAGTGAAGACGAAGCGGCTCAGATTGGGCATCTTGACGACTTTATGGACGGTCGCCATGGTCCCGTATTCGTGCAGGTCCGCGGGCTGCGGAGCATCCTGGCGCGGATCGCGCTGCGCCACGACGACAATCGTGCGCTGTTCGCCAAGGGACTCAATTAGCTGGATGGAGCTTTCGCGGCCAACGGTCAAGGGCAGGACGGCATGCGGAAAAAGCACGGTATCGCGAACGGGGAGAACGGCCAGGGTTCGTTTGGCGGTGGGGGACGCGGTTTGCGATGCGAGATCGGGGTTACGGCCGGAAGGATTCAACATTGAGTGCCCTCATATCAACTTTCCTTATTAGACACCACGCATCGAAGAAAGATGCAGGGAAAATGCGCAGCACGATCCGCCCGCGCCTCGGGAGGCCGTCTGTCTTCCATCTCATACGCGCTGATAAACCCGGGAAGTTCCCCGAGCCTTCGCGCGTCTTCAAAACAAATTGCGTGTCTCCTCTACTCTCAAAAAGGCTTGAGAGATCCGAATTCCAGTGAATCCATCCGCGGCCGGCGAGATCCAGATGAGCCCCGGCGCTGCCCTCCGAGATTATCGGCAGCGAATGCGCAAACCTTTAACGGAAGGCGCGTGCTAAAACGATTCGCGATTGCAGGAGATTGACCCCCGGTGGGGCGCGGCGCGCGCAACCGATTCGCGGAGCCGATTTGGGTGCGGCGGCCTGGGCGGGGCTGTTATGCGGGGCGCGGCGCGCGGCGATACGCCAGCCTCATGGCTGACGGACGGCTTCCTGATAGCGGCCCAGTTCCTTGACCATGGAGCAATGGGTGCGCAGCGCCTCGATCGCGCGTGTGGCGTCCTGAGGCGCGTGGAGTTGGCAATCCACGTAGAAGACGTACTCCCAGGGGTGACCGTGCACCGGGCGGGACTCGATCTTGGTGAGGTTGGTGCCTTCCTTGGCGAGTTCGAGCAGAGCGGCGACCAGGGTTCCCGGCCGATTCTCGACGCTGAAGGCGAGACTGAGCTTGTTGGCGGCTGGGTCGGGCAGGACCTCGCCGGCGCGGCGCAGAAAAAAGAAGCGGGTGAAGTTCTCCGGATTGTCCTCAATGCCCCTGGCCAGGATCTGCGCCCCGTAGTAGCGGGCCGCGGCCTCGCTGGCGATGGCGGCGGCGTGGCGGTCGCGCAACTCCACCAACTGCTTCACGCTGCCCGCCGTGTCGTAAAAAGCGAAGGACTCCATATTGGGATGCTGCGCGAGGAAGCGCCGGCACTGGGCCAGCGCAACCGGATGCGAAAACACCCGGTCGATGTGATCGAGCGCCGCGCCGGAGATGCCGATCAAGTTGTGCTTGATGCGCAGCAGCGTCTCGCGCACGATGGAAAAATTGTGCGTGAGCATCAGGTCGAAGTGCTCAGAGACGGAGCCGGCGAGAGAGTTTTCGATGGGAATTACCGCCGCATCGACTTCCCCGCGTGCGAGGGCCGAAAAAACCTCACTGGAAATGGAAAAAGGAACGATGCGGGCGTCCGCCGCCAGCTTGATGGCGGCTTCGTGACTGAAGGACCCGGGTTCCCCCTGGATGGCGATCTTGATCAAAGTATGAAGAGTCTCCCGCACTGTCTTGCGCGTAGATAAATGGATTTTCAGGAGAAAACGCGCGTAGTTCAAAAAATATCACAGTACATCGAGAAAACGCGCAAACCGTTGCGGACAAAGGCGAAACAGCGGCGTCAGCGGAGTAGCGCCGCGGATGGATTCAAGTTGACGCTTCTTAGCCGCCGGGCCTATCCGAATCGCTGGAAGTTCTTCCAGAATTCCGGCCAGGGAGCAAGCGGAGCGCCGCAGACGAAGATGCCTGGGTGGTCTTCGGACTCCTCGTTGGCCACGTGCTCGGCGTTGGCGTTCGTCCCGGCGAGACGGCAGGCGGTGAAAGTGCTCTCCGCGTCCGCGCGCGAAAAGCCGAGGACGATCAGCGTCGAAGGGGGTTGCGCGGGGTAGCCGCGCAGCCAGCCGGAGTTGGTGCCGCTCAGGGGCGCGGGCAGGTGTTCGGCCGCGCCCAGAATCTCAATGGCGCCCTGCTCCCCATAGTTTCCTACCACGATGCCCAGGCTTTGCTGTTGGCCGGGCGGCAGGCTGTCGCGAATCCCGGCGACGGTGTGGACCAACTCGTCCCACCCGATCTCTTCGCGGAAGTCGCCGTTGTTTTTGAGGGCGAAGTCGCGCAACGGACCGCTCGGCGCGATCGGCAGCAAAATTGCGCAGAAGAGCAGGCTACAGGCGGCGAAAGCGACGGAATAGACGCCGATGGCCATGCGCCGCCAAAGTTGCGGCAGCCTGAGCAGCCAGCGCTCGCCGACCACGGCGCCCATGGCCAGCAGCATGGGGTAGAGGGCCGCGGTGTAGTAACCGCGCCCCTTGCCCAGCCAGAACATGGCGAAGGGAACGAGGTACATCCAGGCGACCATGCGGTAGCGCCGGTTCATGAGAAAAGCCACAAGGCCCGCGATCCACAGCGGCGCGGAGGCCATGTTGGTGCAGATGAGGAACTGGTGCCAGAGGAAATGCTGTGCGCGGCCCTCCCCCACGTCGCGCGCGTGAATGTGCTGGAGGAAGCGGTAGGAGATGAAGTCGTGATGGACCAGCCAGAGGAAGTTGGGCAGGAAGATGAACAGCGCGACGGCAACGCCGGCCCAGAACCAGCGGTTGAGGACGCTTCGGCGCGCCGGCGTCAGGGCCAGCCCGGCGAGGATGCCGGCGATGAAGAAGCAGACTGCGTATTTGGTTTCGAGGCCGAGGCCGAGCGTGACACCGATAGCGAGCCACCAGCGCGGGTTCTCGCTCCGCAGCAGTCGGATGGTGAAGTATGCCGTGAGTACGACCCACAGGTATTCGAAGGTGGTGTATTGGAATTCCGTGCCTTCAAAGAGCGAGATGGGCGCGAAGGCAACGGCGAGCGCGGCCGCGGCCTGGGCGAGCCGCCGCGCGCCCAATTCGCGCGCCATAAGCCCAGTGACCACGACAGCCGCGGCCTGAGCGAGAACGGAAAACAGGCGCAGGCCGACGAGCGAGAGCCCGAAGAGGCCCATGCTGATGCGTTCGACGAAGGCGGTCAGCGGCGGATAGGCGACGAAGCCCCAATCGAGGTGACGGGCATCGGAGAGGAACTGAAGTTCGTCGCGATGGAAACCGTAGCGGCTGTTGGTGGCGAGGTGGGCGAGCGCGACTGCGGCGGCGATGCCGAACAGCAGCCAGGTATCCGGAGTGCCCGGACGGGTTGGGGAGGGTGCTTGCGCTGATGCGGTCGCCATCGGGCTCGGCTCCTTAACTCGGCAAGACTGCGGCTTGTTCCGATTGTGTACGGAACGGGAGGGTTGCCGGTTCCATCCGGCGGGCTGCGGGGCGGGGTCAGTGCTTGGGCAGCGGCCCAATCCACAAATCGGCGGCGACGGAGGCGAAGAAGACCATGGCGATCACGCCATTCATGGTAAAGAAGGCGGCGTTGAGGCGGCTGAGGTCTCCGGGCGAGACGATCAGGTGTTCATAAAGCAGCAGCAGAAAGACGGCGAACATGCCGGTTTGCGCAGGAATCCCCAGTTGAAAAAGTGCGGCGAACCAGGGGAGGAGCAGCACGACGGCCAAATGAAGCAAGCGGGCAATCCAGAAGGCGCGGCGCACCCCAAACGCCTGGGGGATACTGTAGAGGCCTGCGGCGCGGTCGTGCTCCATGTCCTGGCACGCGTAGAGGATATCGAAGCCGGCCACCCAGCAGAGGACGATGGCGGTGAGCAGAACGATGCGGGGGTCAAGCGAGCCGCGGACGGCGATCCAGGCGGCGGAGGGAGCGAGGCCCAGCGCGAGGCCGAGGCCGAAGTGGCTTAGCCGGGTGAACCGCTTGAGGTAGCTGTAGCCGAGCAGGACGAGCAGCACGATCGGCGACAAATAAAGCGTGAGGCGGTTCAGCTCGGCTGAGGCGGCGACGAAGACAGCGGCCATGAGCAGCGTGAAGGCCAGAACGAAGCCGCGCGAAAGCTGCCCGGCGGGGATGGCGCGGGCGCGGGTGCGGGGGTTGGCGGCGTCGAGCGCGGCGTCCGCCCAGCGATTGAAGGCCATGGCCGAAGAGCGGGCGCTGACCATGGCGACCAGAATCCAGCCCAGCGTCGACAGGCTGGGCAGCCCGTGGAAGCTCTGAGGCAGGCCGCGCGCTGCGAGGATGGCGCCGGTGAGCGCGAAGGGGAGCGCGAAGATGGAGTGCTCCCACTTGATCATTTCGAGCGTGATGCGAAGTCTTGCGCCAAAGCCCATCGTTTACTCCCCGTTTCCAGTTTAACGGCTTGCTCTGGCGCGGGTTTCGGATGGCGCACTTCGTCCCGGTTGCGCTAAGCTTCTTTGCAGGAGGGAGCCCGATGCGTTGGAGCGTGTATCTGCCGGCCACAGTCGCTATCTTCTCCGTGTTGCTTGGCGCGGCCTGCGCTGCCGCAGAGGACGAGGCCCCCCCGCGGGCGCCCGCGCTGATTGCTATGGGTGATTTCAACCGGGATGGGATTCCCGATCTGGCGGAGGTGCCGGCCGGAGTGGGCGAGCCGGGAGCGGCGCGCTTCCTGACCATTCTGCTGGGCCGCGGCGACGGGACGTTTCGGCCCGCGGCGGCAATTCCCCTCCCCGGGCGCGATCCGCGCTCGATCGCCGTGGGCGACTTCAGCGGAGACGGCCAGACGGACGTGGTGATTGGCGACGGCGGCGGGTCTCTGGTGGAGCTGCTCGGCGACGGGCGCGGCAACCTGGCGCCACCAGTGGAGATTGCCCGGTTCGACTCGGTCGTCTCGATCGCGGCGGGCGACTTCAACCGCGATGGCAAGCTGGATCTGGCGGTTTCCGATGTACACGCGAACCGAGTGACGATCCTGCTGGCCGAGGGGCACGGCGCGTTCCGGATCGAGTGGTCGTTTCCGACGCCGAAGCAAAGCGCCGTCTTTCACCTGGCCGCGGCGGACTTTAACGGCGACGGCATTCCCGACCTGGCTGTGACGGACGAGGAGCAGGATACCTTTGCCGTGATGCTGGGAAACGGAAGCGGCACCTTTACCTATGCGCCGGCGCTGAGCAAAGTGATCGATCCGAAGGCGCACTGCGCGACGTAGATATGTCTCAAAGGGCAGGGCCGAAGCCCTGCCCTCTCAAAACAAGACCTC
>Ga0302187_10002236_pt1 | contig 16038 bp, 13 predicted proteins | sample II_Bog_E1_3_FD_202120 | JGI IMG/M metagenome (GOLD analysis project Ga0302187, IMG submission 202120) | Peat permafrost microbial communities from Stordalen Mire near Abisko, Sweden - II_Bog_E1_3 | ecosystem: Environmental > Terrestrial > Soil > Wetlands > Peat | place: Sweden: Abisko...
TTGCAGATTCCGGAATGGGAGCGGCCCCGCGCCGGCACAGCTTCGCCCCGCATGAGGCGGCGCATTCCCTTGTCCGACCGAGAAGGCTCAATCTGAAACAATCAGCATACGGGAGACGTCTAGCTGCGTATAATTATGGGAGAAACACGAAACCCATCCCGACTCGCGCGCCAAGTCCCTGGCACATAGAAACGCATTCATCAGGAGCACAACCATGAAACCCCTCACGCTCACCCCCGTTGCGCTCGCAGCCCTGCTGGCCGCCGTTGCCGCAAGCCCGGCAAGGGCCAATATCTTCACAAATAATTTTGAGACGACCATCGTCGCGGAGAGAACGAAAGGGGTGGCCGACGAACTGACCAAGCCCACGACTTACGTTGCGTTTGACGGGGGCTATATCGAGGCCGGGGACCCGGAGGCCGGGGACGTCCCCCCCTCCGCCGCACAGGTCCGCCAGGGGCTTGAGGCCGCGCTGGCGGCACAAGGATTCCAGGAAAGCGGAGTGGTTCCAAAGCTTCTCATCGCCTATCACTGGGGGGTCCTGCGCATCGACACCCTCCAGATTCACGTTCCCTTTGAGGTCCGGCGGAACCTCTCGGCGAGGATAAACCTCGTGAGCACCCAGTTGATGGATGCCGAGATCGAAAACCACATCTTGGACCGCGAGAGAGGCAGCGGCGAGAACCTGAGCGTCGCGACCCCCAGGTTCCTCACTGGGGACCTTGAGTCCGCGGTCTCCAAGGCCAGGCGCCCGCGGATATTCGTCGTTGTATCGGCCTACGAATATCAGTCGCTCTTCGAGCGCCATGTGGCCAAGCTCATATGGAGAACCAAGCTGAGCGCCCAGGAGACCAGCGGCGACATGGCGGAGGTCATCCCGCCGATGCTGGCCAAGGGCACGGGCTATTTTGGCACGGATTCCCCCACCGTGACCGCCGTTGAGGCGACGCTTGAGTCCCGGGCGAGCTCGCCCGGGGCTTCGGCGAGCCCGGAGCCCAGCCCGGAATCATACCACCTGGATCCCGTGTCGATGGCCAAGCTCCTGGCGCACGGACGCGACGAGATTACGGGCGAATCCAAGTAATCCCTGTCCCCATTGCGGCTGGTGGGTTGAAGGTGGTTGTTATCACACCTCGATCCCCTGATCCCCAGCCGCGGGGACAACCTATTGAAACTTCACATCTAGCTGTCCTTTGCGGCCAGCGTCTTGACCCGGACCAGGAAATCCTGGACTGCGTCCGTTTTCTCTATGCTCAGGGCCTTCTCGAGGTATTCCACGGTCTTTGAGAAGTGCCTGTTCTTTAGCTCGATGTTCGCAAGCTCGAGGCTTGCCACGTAGGCGCTCGCCGGGATCCGGTAGGCGGCCTCGAAGGCGAGCGTCGCGCGGGGGACGTCGTCCTCGGCGTTATAGGCGCGCCCGAGGCTCACCAGGGCCCGCCCGTCCATGGGCGCGACCTTGAGCAGTTCCTCGATCTCACGGCGCGCCTCGGGCCATTTTCCCTGGGCGGCGAGAAGGTCCGCCCGCGCCTGCAGGACCCCGACCCCGCCGGCCCCGGGCTTCATGACGCCGAGCACCCGCTCGGCGTCGCTCAGGCGCCCGGCGGCGATCAGCACCTCGGTGTAATGGACGAGCTTTTTCTCGCCGATCTCCGGCGAAGGGGTCAGCACCCTCCCGTAGATGCCGGCGGCCTCGGGGACCAGACCCTGCTCGGCGTAGAGGTCGCCGAGTGTCGTCAGCACCTCCACGTTCGCGACGCCTGTCCCCGCCGCCGTCTCAAGGAGCACCGTCGCCTCGAGCTTGCGCCCCTCGGCCAGCAGGATGTTGGCGTAGGTGAGCCAATACCTCGTGTCGCTCGGCCGCTCCTTGACCAGGTTCTTCACAAGGGACTCGGCCCGGGTGAACTGCTTCCCGTCGATGCAGATGCCGAGGAGGCCCTCCTTCCAGTCAACGTTTGAGGGATCACCGCTCAGGGCCTGCATGTAGGCCATCTCCGCGGAGACCAGGTCACCCTGCTTCTGAAGGCAGAACCCGAGGAGGCCGAAGGTCGTCGAGTCGCGGTCGCCGAGGACAACCGCCTTCGAGAAGCAGGGCACGGCGTCCGCAAACCTCCCAGTGGAATAATAGAGGATCCCCAGGTTCACCCAGGCCCTAAGGAAGCTCGGGTAGGCCACCACGGCGCTCCGGTAGTTCTCCTCGGACTTGTCGTTCATGCCCGCCGCGTAATAGGCGTTGCCCAGGATGAACCGGAACGCGGGGCTCGGCTGCTCCTTGTCGGACATCATCGCCTCCAGCAGCTTGAGGGCGAAGTCGGGATTCGTGGAGAGCATGGTCACGACCTTCTGGTAGAGGGCGTACTCCTCCTCGGTCATCTCGGGCTCGCGCTCCTTGAGGAACGAGCTCGACTCGTTTATGATCCTCTTCGGGTCCAGCTTTGGCCCGTCGGCATGCGCGACACCCGCGCAGACGGCCAGGAGGAGGGCCAGGAGGGCGGATCTTGTGTATCTCATGGGCTAGATCGTGAATTTCGAACCCTCGGTCCACTTGTACCAGATGAGCTGCTGCACCATGCACTTGACCTTGCGGCCCTTCCGGATGGCCGGGGTGAAGACCCACTCGTCCCTCACGCAGTCGAGCACGATGCTGTCGAACTGCGCGTTGCCCGAGGGCTTGAGCACCCGGATGCTCGTCACGGCGCCGTCGGCGTCGATCACGAGCAGGAGCGTCACCTTCAGCATGTCGGCGTTTGCGCGTGTTGCGCGACACCCTGGCTATGGTCTTCGTGACCGCCACGGGGACCTGGTCCACTTCGCTCTGCTGGTAGATGTGCTGGGTGTCCCCGAGGGTGCCGGTCCTTGGCTTCAGGTCCGAGAAGATCTGGCTGAACTGGATCGTTGCACGGGGCAGGTCAGCGGGAGGGATGATCTTGTCCAGGTCCGGCGGGACGACGGCAAGCTTCACGGCGCTGTCGGACGCGCCGATCTCAAACCCCGTCAGGGGGGGCGTGACGCTCGTCTGCTCGGGCTGGACGTCCACCTTTGGGGGAGGAGGATCCACCATGGCGGAGGCCATGCGCAGGTCCTCGATCTCGGCGGGCGCCTCGGCCGGCCCCGCCCTCTCGAAATGGGCAACCAGGAGGAACACCCCCAGGGTGAAACCCCCGCCCAGCAAGAGGCATGCGGCCTCGTCCAGGAGCCGTGACGGGCCCTGCCTCTGACCTGCCATGGAGAAGGTATCCGTCATGGGCTCTCGGCGCTATCGTCCATCCGCCCTCGTCGTCGCGAAGGCCACGTGCTGTATCCCGGAGCGTTTCGCCTCCGAGTAGACGGCTGCAAAGGTTCCCAGGTTCGAGGAACGGTCGCCCCGGATGATGAGCGACGGGAACCGGCCAATCGCCGCCTGCTTGATCAAGCTCGCAACCTGGTCGACCCGGATCTCCTGGCCGTCAAAGTAGACCCTGTTGTCGGGGGAGATCGCGATCAGGAGCGCGCTCTGGTCGCCGCTTATCGAGCCGCTCACATCGGGCTTCTCCACCTCGATACCCGGATCGTTCACGAAGGCGCTGCTCACCATCAGGAAGATCACCAGCACCATGATGCAGTCGACCATCGGCACCATGTCGATGTGGGTGACCTCAAACCGGCCGCGGCCTGTTTTCCCTTTCATGGCGTCGCGCCCCTCCAGACGCTTCTCTCGATCTCGTTGATGCTCTGCAGGTACTTCCGGAGGCTTCGATGCGCAAAGTGGACCACTAGGAGCGCGGGAATGGCGACGACCAGGCCCGACTCCGTCGCGACCAGGACCTCGGAGATCCCGCGCGCCAGGCCCTCCATCGTCTTCTCCGCCGAATGCCCGGCCAGGCTCTCGAACGTGGTCACCATCCCGCTGACGGTGCCTAGGAGCCCCAGGAGCGGCGCCGCCGCGATCATCGAGCCGAGGACCACGCGCTCGTGCCGGAACGACTCGCTCACGTCCTCGCGCACCCTCCTCATGAGCGCAAGCTGGCCCTCGTTGGCAGGGGACAGCGCATCGAGCTCCCGCCTCGACCTCCAGAGCGTGAGGAGCAGCTTGAAGCACCTCGAGTACAAGACGACGGAAAGCGCCAGGATCGCGAACATCACGGGCCCTCCCCGGCCCACCAGGTCGACAAGCGCCTTCATCGGGAAACCGGCTTCGCCGTCCTCGCGGTCTCGGCCGCGGTGACAAACTCCAGCGCGTAGCGCTCGAGCAACGAGAGGTTCTTCTGGATCCGCTGGGACAGGAACCCATGCGCGATGAGGGTGGGGATCGCCACCACGAGGCCGAGCTCGGTCGCCACGAGGACCTCGGAGATGCCGCTCGCCAGCTTTCCGGCGTTGCCAGTGCCGAACACGGTGATGAGCGCGAAGGTCTTCACCATGCCCACAACCGTGCCGAGGAGGCCCATCAGCGGCGCCGCCGTGGCAATGACGGCCAAGAGGGGAAGGCGCCGCTCAAAGTGAAGCCGCTGCCTCAGCAGCACCGACTGGAGGTGCTCCTCCAGGAGCTCCTTTGGGCTGTCCCTGTAGCGCAGCCCGGCCTCGAAAAGCTCCCGGGTGGGCCCCTTCAGGGCCTTAACGGCCAGGTCGGCCTTGGTCCAGGCCCCGGCGTAGACGTCCTCGAGGAACACCCGGACTTGAGGCGGGGCGTCCACGGAGAGCTCCCTCAGGTCCATCACCTTCTGGCCGACCATGATAAGCGCAAGCAGGCCCACGTGCTCGAGCACCGTGCCCTTGGTCTCCTTAAGGCGCAGGGCCTTGCCCCCCGATGCGTCGGCAAGGACCACGCCCTGCCTGCCCGCGAAGAAGGCCGAAGCGTCATCCGGTTTCCACGAGGGGAGCGGGTAGGAGACGGGATAGGTGGCGCCCGCGCGGGGCCTCACGGTCCCGGCGACCCCTCCCTGCTCCGGCAGGAAATATGTTTCCGGCCCGACGAAGGCAAAGGTGCCCTTGAGGACCTGGTTATTGCCCGAGACCAGCGAGCTGCCCGTCGCCGAGTAGCCGCCCAGCTCCGCGCGCACGCGGCCGAGGAGAAACTCGGCGACCTCGGCGGCCGCCTGCCCGTTGGGACCCGAGGCCGTGTCATCGAGCTTCTGTCCTAGTTCCAGGACCCTGTCGGTGAGCAGCTGGCCCTCTCCCGGGGCAAGGCCGTCGCCAAAGGCCGTGAGCCCGTCATGCGCCAGCGAGCTGATGTAGGTCGTGTTCTTGCGGATCGCATCCAGCTCCACCAGCAGCCTCCTGTGCTCCGAAGCCGACTGTTCCTGGCCCGTCTCAATGCGCTCCGCCTGGCTCTGGGCCGCCACGATCCGGTCCTCCGCGGACCTCATGGCCGCCAGGAGCGGGGCTTTCTCGTCGGCGATTCGCTTTCGCGTGCTGCTAAGCTCGTCGGCGGCCTTCCGGAGGCGCTCGCCGTAGTCGGCCGTGGCCCGCTGCGCCGCCTCCTCGAACGTCTCGGCAAACGCCACCGACGACGAGAGGAGGAGCGCCGAGAGCAGGGTGATCAGGTTCCGTGTTTTCATGCGGGCCTATCTGCCGTTTTCCGCGCCGTGCTGGCCCAGGATGGCGGGAACCGCGACAAAGTCGGGATCCGCCTTGTCATTGTAGATGGCGATGAGCGTCGAGACCGGGCTAACCGCATCGGGCCGGGCCTCCCATTGCCATCCCTTGGCCCCGGGGGAGCCGTACCATGCCTTGCCCGCGGCGCGGTCAAGCGCGTAGGCATGGCTCAGTCCCCAGTAGATCACCTCGAGGGACTTCGTCCCCTGCTCCCCGTCGATCGTGAGGACCTCCTCGCCGCAGGTCACGGTGTGGTTAAAGAGCGCGCAGCGGTTGAGCATCGTCATCACGAGCTGCATCCGCTCGCCGGCGCCGAGCGCAGGATTGGCGATGCTCTTGAAGGGGAGCTCGAGCGCCTCCGAGAGCCTCGGGGGGAGCATGGGGCGCACCTCGAGCAGCCTTGCCGTTAGGGCCTGGAGCCTGGCATCCGCCGCCCTGAGGTCCTCGGCCGCGGCGGCGTTCTTCGCCTGCATCGCCTCGACCTCCTCCCGATCCTTCGCTGTCTTGGCCTTCAGGCTGTCACGCTTCTCCTCAAGGAGGTCGGCGCGGTCCTTGAGGGCGTTGACCGTCGACTCAAGGAGGGGTTTCTCCGCGGTCCATTCGGCCTCGATTCGCGAGGTCTCCAGGCGCGTCGTGACCCATTCGCGCGCAGCCTTCTCCCCCGTCTCCAGCGGGTCCGTGTCTGCGGCGGCGAGCCGTGCCGCCATCAGGATCGGCGAAAGGCCGGCGAGGAGGAGAAAGGGGGAAGATCTCATGGTCAAGGTGGGCAGGCCTCAGGGCGCTGCCCAGGAAGGCGCCGTGGCATCGGGGAATCGGGTATGCTTCGGAAAGCGTGAAAGCTTGGGGAATTGTCTCTGGCCTGAAACGGGGGGGCTACGCCGGGGTGAGCGCGTCAGGGCTATCAGCGCCACCGCATCATATCACGCTACCCAACGCAATGTGTTATGCTGGCCGCCGGGACGTCTTCCGTCGCCCGCCCAGCCGTTCGCCTCCTAGGAGGCCCTGACCTCAATCTTAGCCGCCTCCGGAAGCCCAAGCGTGGCTTCACCTTCCTTCAGGTCGCAGTGGACCACGCCGCTCGCGCGGTCGCGCTCTTTCACGCGAACGCGCGCACCGGGCATCAGGCCCGTCTTTTGGATGAACTCAAGGAAGGGGGAACTCTGGTCGAGGATGCGTTCCACCCGCAATGCCTTCAGCGGCTCGCAGCTTGCGAGCGTGACGCCCTTGGTTTGGCCGAGGGCCGGCGACTTGCGGCTGGGGATCGGGTCCCCGTGCGGGTCGCTCACGGGATGTCCGAGGAGGGCATCAATGCGCAATAGGACGCGGTCGGAGATCGCGTGCTCAAGCGCCTCGGCCTCCTCGTGCACCTCTTTCCAGTCCATCCGCAGGACCTCCACGAGGAAGGTCTCGACGAGTCGGTGCTTGCGCACGACGGCCAGGGCCAGGGCCCGTCCCTCGGGGGTGAGCCGGACGCCCTCCCGGGGCTGATGTTCAAGGAGGCCTCGCGCCGCCATCGACTTGACCATCGTGGTGATCGTGCCCGGGGTCAGGCCGAGCGCCTCGGCGAGAGCCCCGGTCGCAACCACCCCATCCTCGTCGGCTGAACGTACGAGGATGGCCTTCAGGTAGTTTTCGACCGTGCTCGTCGGCATCGCATCAGGGAATCGAAGAAGTCTTTGAAAACAAAACTATTTTGTCTTTGACTGTTCAAAGAGATTATTTCTATAAATCGCAATCAAAAATTCTGGCAATCAATCTCTTGCGGAACCCGAGGCGAAGCCGGACCCCCGGAAAGGGAGCGTCTCCCTCGAGGGGTTCCACCGCAGCGTCGTCCTGCCCTCCGCGGCGGCCCGGCCCTGGCGGCAATACCTGGCCTTTGCCGGACCCGCGCTCCTTGTGAGCGTGGGTTACATGGATCCGGGCAACTGGGCCACCGACCTCCAGGCGGGCGCCCAGTTCAAGTACACCCTCCTTTGGGTGATAGGGCTCTCAAGCCTCATGGCGATCTTCCTCCAGATCATCGCGGCCCGCCTCGGGATCGTGACGCGAAAGGACCTGGCGCAATGCTGCCGCGACTTCCTCCCGGCCTGGACGCGCTGGCCGAACTACCTGAGCTGCGAGCTGGCGATCGCCGCGTGCGACCTCGCGGAGGTTCTGGGGAGCGCCGTGGCGCTCCACCTGCTCTTCCCGTCCATCTCCCTCCTGGTCGCCGTCGTCATCACATCGTTCGACGTGCTGGTCCTGCTTTCCCTCCAGAGGTTTGGCATGAGGATGATCGAGGCGGTGGTCCTGGTCCTCGTGGGGACGATCGGGATCTGCTACTACATCGAGATATTCGTCCTGCCCCAGACCCATCCCGAGTTTCATGAGATGGCCCGGGGGCTCCTCGCCCCCGACCTCGTCTCCTTCGTCCACCAGAAGGACCTGGTCTACCTGGCGATAGGGATCATCGGGGCGACGGTCATGCCCCACAATCTCTACCTGCATTCGGCCCTCGTGCAGACCCGCCAAATCCGGGGCGACCGCCCGTCGGTCAAGCAGGCGGTGCGCTACAACACGATCGACACCACGGTCGCACTCTCAATCGCGTTCTTTGTGAACGCCGCGATCATGGTGCTCGCGGCGGTCGTCTTCTACGGGCACCGGGACGTCGTCCTGCCGTCGGGCCAGGTGATTGCCTTCACCCCCGACTCCGACTGGATACAGATCGCCTACGTGACACTGGCGCCTCTCGTAGGGAAGATCGCGGCCAGCGTCCTCTTCGCGGTTGCGCTCCTGGCAAGCGGCCAGAGCAGCACGATCACCGGGACCCTTGCGGGGCAGGTCGTCATGGAGGGCTTCATGAACTGGCATATCGCTCCCTGGGTAAGGCGCCTTATCACGCGCCTGTGCGCCATACTGCCGGCCGTGGTGCTGATTGCGCTCAAGGGCGACCGCAGCATGACCGAGCTACTGACCCTCAGCCAGGTGGTCCTTGCGATCCAGCTGCCCCTCGCGATGGTCCCGCTCCTCTGCTTTGCGGGCTCCAGGAAATACATGGGCGACGGGCGGATCGGCCCCTTCCTGCTCTACGCGGGATGGGCCTCCTGCATCCTGATCACGGGCCTGGACATCTTCGGCCTGCCGGACGCGTTCCACGACGCGGTCGCGATTTTCAGGGGCGCCTAGGTCCCGACGGTTGGGATTGCGGCGAATGGGCCCCGTGGTAGTCCCCTTCGAAGCCATGGATCCCTTTCGGACGCTCGTCCTCGTTTTTGCACTCGCGGTCGCAGCCGTGGGGGCCCGCGCGGGTGCCCCCTACTTCACCGACGACCCGGAGCCCGTCGACTACCAGCACTACGAGATCTACCTGGCCTCCCAGCTCGTTCGCATTCCGGGAGACTCAAGCGGCACCCTCTTTAGCTACGAGGAGAACTACGGGATAGCGCCGGACGTCCACCTGCACATCATCCTGCCCGTGTTTTTCGACGCCCCGTCGGGCCAGGGGCTGCAAGTGGGGTACGGCGATACCGAGATCGGAATAAAGTACCGGTTCATCGAGGAGACCCCGGACCACCCCCAGTTCGCAGTCTACCCGACCGTCGAGGTCCCGACGGGAGACGGTGCGCGCGGGCTCGGCACCGGGCACGCCCAGCTCTACCTTCCCCTCTGGCTGCAGAAGAGCATCGGGGACTGGACCACCTACGGGGGAGGCGGCTACTGGATCAATCCGGGGGCCGGGAACCGCAACTGGGTGTTCCTGGGATGGATGGTCCAGAGGCAGGTGCGTCCCAACCTGGCAATCGGGGTCGAGGTATTTCACGAGACCGCGATGCAGGTGGGGTCAGACTCAAGCACCCGGGTGAACGTGGGCGTCGTATGGGACCTGAGCGAGACGAACCACCTCCTGGCCTCGGCGGGGCCCGTCGTGTCCGGGCCCTCCGGCTACCAGGCCTATCTTGGGCTCCAGATCACCCCGGGGGCGCACAAGTAGGAGAACCCGGACTAGGGTTGGGCCTTGCCCACAAGGACGACATCCTTGTTTTCGCCCAAGGCCACGTTCTCGTGCGTCGTCATCTCGACCTCGTCACCCGTGAAACGCACCCGGTGGGTTTCGATGAACGGTGTGCGGTAGAGGCATAGAACGGCGGTGAAGGTGTCATCACTCGTCCAGGCACCGCTCGCGGCGACTGCGGTCGGCTCACCGGGACCCGCCTTGAAGAGGCCCCTTGTCCACGTCCCGTTGCCGCACTCAACGTGCTGGTCGGCGCCCGAAACGCGGACCACGAACGCGTCACCCGACCCCTCCTTTGCGGGTTCGTAGGTCAGGGACTCGATTCCCGACGGGTTGGCAGGGAACAGGTAGCGCCTGCCGGCAACCTTGGCCGCAAGGGGAGACGCAGCCCCACCCGCCTGCGCCGGGAGCTTTAGTCCCGCGAGCTTGTCCGCGAGCTTCTTGTCCCCCTCCGGATCCGCGGGCAGCGGCGCGGCGCTGAAGGCCGGGATGATGTTGTCCCACACGGTGTTCATCTCGAGCTGCATGTCGCCCGTCCCGGCATTCACGGCAAGGACCGCGTCAAATTCCGGCATCACGATGCAGAGCTGGCCGAACGCCCCGTCGCCCCGGTAAAACCCGTGCCGACAGCGCCAGAACTGGTAGCCGTAGCCTTGGTCCCAGTCGCTGTCCGGACTGCTCCCGTTTGAGGTCTGGAGCGAGGTGGCTTCCTCGACCCACGACTCCGGCACCAGCTGCCTTCCCTTCCAATTTCCCTTCTGGAGGTAGAGCTGCCCGAAGCGCGCGATGTCCTCGGTGTGGATGCTGAGCCCGAAGCCTCCAAACGAGATCCCCTGGGTGCTCGCTTCCCATGTTGGATTCCGGATCCCCCGGGGCTCGAAGAGCCGCGGCCCCAGATAGGCGAGGACCGTCTGGCCGGTGACCTTCTGTACGATCGCCGACAGAATGTAGGTCGCCTCGGTGTTGTAGACAAAGTGCGTCCCCGGCTTGAAGGGAACGGGCATCGCCAGGAATACCTTTGCGAGGTCCTGATCCGACCTGAATGGAAACTTGTTGATGTCCTCGGCCCCCTGGCCCGACGACATCCTGAGCAGGTCCTTTACCCTCATTGCGCTCAGGTTCTTGCTCGGATCCGCAGGGGCCGACTCGGGGAAGAACCTAAGCACCGGGTCCGTGAGGCTAAGCTTCCCATCGGAGATGGCCATCCCCACCGCCGTCGAGGTGAAGCTCTTGCTGAGCGAAAAGAGCATGTGGGGCTCGTTGGCAGCATACGGCGCCCACCAGCCCTCGGCCACGACGTGCCCGTGCCTGACGAGCACGAACCCGTGGAGCGCATCCACCTTTTGCTCGGCTGCCTCGACGAATTTCAGGATCGCCGCGGACGAGACGCCCTGCGCCTCGGGCGCGCTCCTTGGGAGGGCCGTGGCCGCCTCGTCGGCGGCCGACGTCATGCAGGTTCCCGAAACGACAACGCACAGCGCGGCAAGGGCACGGATGGGGTTCATACCTCGATGAGAACAATTTGGAAGCGGCCGCGCGATTCCATAGTTGGGCCGGGGCGACCCGTTGTCCCTACCTTCCGTCCAAAGGCGCCAGGACTTTCGAGAGGCGCCGAGCGAGCGCGGCCGCATCGGGGAGTGGCGCCGAGCAGGCCCCGTTGGCACAGAGATATGCGGCCGGCCGCCCCAGCTCGGGGAAGATCGACTCACCCCTGGGAGGGGGCCCCTCGCTCCGGCCCCAAAACTCCACGAGCTTATAGGAGACCGGGGCGCGCAGGGCCTCGGCCCGCAGGGAAAGGGCGACGGGATCGGTCCTGCTCCCCACCACGGTTATGTGAAGCGGCTCCGCGCGGAGCTCCTCGATCGCGAGAAGGAGCCCTCCCAGGTAGGGGCCCCGGTGGGCTCCGTTGGGCGCCAACCTCGCCCACGCGAGCGCCGACTCGGCCAGCGCGTGATCCGAGGGGCGGCCCGAGGCCCGTCCAAGGAGGTTTGCAAACCGCGCAAGGCCCACGTTTTCGTCAAACTGGGGCCTCGGGACGGGAATGGCCGAAACCGTCGTGTCGGAGGACGCAAACCCAAGCTCCCCGCCGCGCGCGAAATGGATGCGGATGAAGTCCGCCGCCTGCTCGGCCCGCGAGAGCCACGCGCCGTCACCGGTGGCCTGGTGGAGCGCGAGGAAGGCATTCCCCATCGAGAGCGTGTCGCCAAGGAAGGGACCGGCAGCGTCGGCGCTGTCGTGGCGGAACCCCCCTCCCGGCAGCGCACGGCTGGCGACCACCCACGCCGCCGCACGCAGGGCGTCGGCCAATGCAGACGGATCGCCCGTCGCCCCGTAAAGAGCGCACAGGGCCGAGATCGCCCACCCATTCTCGCGGGAGTAGGCGTGCCTGTCCACGCGCGGTATCCCGCGGGCCCTCCTCGCGCCGTCATCCAGTGCAAAGAATGCCGCTGCGTGCTCGCCCGGCACCAGGTCCGCATCCTGGCTTGTGTAGAAGGCCCCGTCGGGATCCCTCAGGAACCCCCTCAGGAAACGGGCGACGTCGCCGGCCGCCGCGCCGTATCCCCATCCGGGCCACTGGGCCTCCGCGAGCGCATACACCCTCAGGTTGTCGGCCTGTATCGACATGATCTTCTCGAAGTGGGGGTGGGCCCAGTCCCCCTCCGCCGAGTACTGGTAAACTCCGCCCCATGCCGGGTCGAAGAGCTGGCGCTGGAGGCGGAGCATGTCGCGGGCGACGAGGGCGGCCTCGGCATCCCCGCGGCCCGCCAGCCGGAGGCAGTACTCCACGTTGTCCGCATCCAGGAAGCGGTGCTCATCGCTCCAGCCCCCGACCGCGCGGTCGTATCCCGAAAGGACGCGCTTCCTCCCCTCGACTAGCGCCGCATCCTCCGGAGGCGCCTCCGCGTGGCCGGCCGCGCCCGCGTCGCGGGTCACCGAGGGTCCCGGCGAGGGATCGTCGATGATCGCCTGCAGCATCGACGCCATCTCCGCGGGATCAAGGTACCCCCGGCGGCGCACGATCTCGCTTCCATCAGCCGCGAACACGATCGTCGCCGGCCAACCGTAGTCCTCGTAGCGGTTGGCAAGGTCCGGGCGCGAGTCCTGGTCAACCCGGACGGCCACGTAGCGCGACCCCATGAGGGCGACCACCTTGGGGTCCCGGTAGGTCGTCTCGTCCATGACGTGGCACCAGTGGCACCACACGGCCTCAAGGTCCAGGATCACGAAACGGTGCTCCTGCCTGGCCTTGGCAAAGGCGGCGTCGGACCACGGCTGCCAGGCGATCGCCCCCTCCCCATGCGCGCGGGGCGAGGCGAGGGCCAGGAGGGCTGCGGCCAGGAGTCGGCGATTCATGCTGGAGGACCTACGTTCCGGTCGATCTGAAGGATGCAGGCAGGGCTAGCGCGAACGCGCCGACTCGTGCTCGAGCACCGCGGAGATCGCGCCATTGTCGGGCGCCAGGTCGTGGGCGGCCCTAAGGTGCGCGAGCCCCTCGTCCCGGCGCCCATCGGCAATCAGGACCCTCGCGAGGTTGAGCTGGGCCATGGGGTCGCGCGGAAAGTCGCGGACCAGGGACTCGAGAACGCCCAGCGCCTCGGCCCTCCGGCCCTGCGCCGCCAGCATCACCCCCGACTCAAGCCTTAGAAATGGGTTTCCAGGCGAAAGGAGGCGTGCGGCGTCAAACTCACGCTCTGCGGCAGGTCCATTGCCCTCCGCAAGGTAGCCGATCCCCATGTAGTCGTGATCGGAGACGCACCGGTCTATCCCGTAGAGCACCGGGAACGCGCACGACACCACCAAGGCAAGGGCCGCCGCCACCCGGGTCATCCGTCGGGCGATGCCCGATAACGCGTTGTCGGCAGCCATGACGCCCAGGGCCGCCAAGACCGAAAGCCCCGAGGCGAACTCGAACTGGTACCGTGAGTTTGCGCCGCAGAAGAAAAGGAGGAGCCCAAGCGCGCAGAGGACGCACCAACCCACGCAAAGGGTGAGGAGCCCGAGGGCGCCGCCCTGCCGGCGCGCGGCCAGGAGCACAGGAATGACAAATGCCGCCCAGAGGACAGGGGAATTTAGGAGCGCGCCCGACATGTGCTCCGCGCCGCCAATGTTCGGCTTGAGGGCCGCTTCGGACGGCTCGGAGGCGAACGGAAAGAAGGAAGTCCAGTCCACCGGCTGGAACAGGTTCAGCCTCATGTTCGTCCAGAAATACTGGGCGCCGAAGACCTTCAGGTCTGCCGGATGGTCCCCGAGGAGCATGTGGCTTGTCCCAAAGTCCAGGGGCCTGCCGAACCTCTGGGCGTTATACGCAAGCACACCGGCCACGCAGAGCCCGATCGGCAGGGCCGCGGCGAGCCAGTTCCGCACGCTCCCGCGGGTCCCCTTATCCAGGAAGGGGACGGCAAGGATCGCCGCCGACGGAAGGATCGTGAAGCGGGACGCGAACGCCGCGCCGAGGGCGGCGCTCGCAAGCGCGAGCCAGGCCGCGGGGCGGGGGTTGCCAAGGGCCCCCCAGAGGCACCGGAGGGCAAGCGACACCGCCAGGTAGTTGAATGCGATCGGGATCTCCCACATGTCCGCCCGGGAAAGCAGGACGGGCGCATAGGAACCGAGACCGAGGATGAGTGCCGCGACCGCGGTCATCCATGGCTCGCTGCCGGGGAACACCCGCGCCTTCACGGACCGGACGAGCGACAGGTTGATGAGGAGCCCCCCCGAGCACAGGATCACGACGGCCAGCCAGTGGGGGAGCCAGGCACCCGTCACAAGGTGCCAGGGGATGAACAGGAGGAGCGCCGGCGCCGCGCCAAAGTAGAGGTAGAGCCGCCCCCGGTAGTAGCTGAAGTCCTCAAGCCTGTACCTGGGGTCGACCCGGTAGGCCTTGTTCGCGGCGGGATCGTAGGGATTGGCGAGGCGGGCAAGCCCGGGGGGGACCTCCTTGTCCACGTGCAGGTGGCCGGAAAGGAGGCCGCGGGAGAGGAGGTTGTAGGCGGCCTCCCTCGGCTCCGGGTTGCCGCGGTCGGTGAGGCCCATTTCCCCGAGGAACAGGTAGGTCGCAACGACGACGATGAAGGCCAGGGAGGTCAGCCGGATTTCCATCTGCTTGGCCAGCTATTGCCCGCTCGCCCCGGGGAGTGCAATCCCTGCCGCCCACAATCGCCCTCAGTGGAAGTCGTGCGAGGCCTGCTCGGGGAGCCCCAGCTCCGGCATGCCCGCGATGTCCTCGGCCATGATGTGGATCACGCCCTTCTCGTTCTGGAGCCTGCCGGTGATGACGAGCGCGGGCTCGAGGTTGATGACAAGCCGCGCCTCCTCGAAGAGGCGCGGCCGCACGATCGCGTTCGCGAGCCCGGTCTCGTCCTCAAGCGTGATGAAGCAAAACCCCTTCGCCGTCCCGGGCCGCTGGCGCGTGATGACGGAGCCGCAGATCTTCACGCGCTCGCCGGCGGGGACGTCCCTCAGCTCCCCGGCGGTCCGCACCCCGGGAAGGAGCGGGCGGGCCAGCCGCATCGGATGGGCGCCCGTGGTGAGGGAGAGGTGCGTGTAGTCGGCGTGGAGCCGCTCAAGGAGCGTCATCCGCTCGAGCGGCGAGAGCGCCTCCTCCCCGGTGTCGGCCGCGTGCCGGAAGAGGTCGTCCTCGCCGTGGAAGGCCTCGACCTGCCAGAGCGCCGACCTCCTGTGGCCGGCGAGCGCGTTCAGGGCCCCCGCCCCGGCAAGCGCCCTCCGCTCGGCGGCGCTAAGCTCCGTGCGCTGCATGAAGTCGGCGAGCGACGCGAAAGGGCGCGACGCGCGCGCGCCCAGGAGCGAGGCGAGCGCGGCCCGCCGCAGGCCCCGCACGCTCTCAAGCCCCAGGCGCACGGTCGCGTCCGCGTCGACCCTGCACTTCGCGTCGGAGGACTGGACGCAGACCGGCAGGAAGGAGACCCCGTGGCGCCGGCCGTCCTGGATCAGGCTCGCCGGCGAGTAGAACCCCATCGGCTGGCAGTTCAGGAGGGAGGCGTAGAACGCACCCGGGTGGTGCACCTTCAGCCATGCGCTCGAGTACGCGATCAAGGCGAAGCTGATCGCGTGGGACTCGGGGAAGCCGTACAGGGCGAAGGACGCGAGCGACTTGATCAGGTACGCGATCGCCGGCTCGCCGACTCCGTTTGCCCTGAACGCGATCTCGAGCCTCGCCTTCATCCGGTCGAGGCGCTCCTGGGAGCGGGTGAACCCAATGGCCCTGCGGAGCTCGTCGGCCTCGGCCGCCGTGAACCCGCCGAGCTCCATCGCGAGCCGCAGGATCTGCTCCTGGAAGAGCACGACCCCGAGCGTCCGCTCAAGGATCGGCCTGGCGCGCTCGTCGGGGTACGTGACGGGCTCCTCGCCGGCGCGCCGCTTCAGGTAGGGGTTCACGGCGTCCCCCTGGATCGGCCCGGGCCGTATGATCGCGACCTCCACGGCCAGGTCGTAGAAGTTCTCGGGCTTCATCCGCG